>Ga0326726_10000039_pt1 | contig 114402 bp, 93 predicted proteins | sample MHFenrmetagenome_2_FD_207603 | JGI IMG/M metagenome (GOLD analysis project Ga0326726, IMG submission 207603) | Lab enriched peat soil microbial communities from Michigan Hollow, Ithaca, NY, United States - MHF15MN | ecosystem: Environmental > Terrestrial > Soil > Wetlands > Peat | place: USA... | reverse complement strand
GATCCTGCGGCGCAACCTGGCCCATCTCCTGACCCACGGCGAGGGCGCCTGGTGGGCCCTATGGAAAGTCGACGCCGTCAAAGAACCCCGCTTCGAGAGCCTCCTGCGCGAGTTCCGGCGGACGGGAGACATGTCGATGGGCGGCGACCGGTCCTCGGCCGCCGAAGTCGCCGTTCTCCTCGACGATGAGAGCTTCTTCTACGAGACCTGCCGGAACAACCTCGACGTGCCGCTGGTCTTCCAGCAGCGTCTCTGGGGGCTGCCGAGGATGGGGGCGCCTTTTGACGTCTTCCTTCTCGACGATCTCCTGTCCGGGAGGCTTCCACCCTACCGGCTTTATGTCTTCCTGAACCCCTTCCGGCTCGACGGCCCGCGGCGGGAGGCCTTGGCCAAGGAGCTGAAGAGAGACGGGCGGACAGCCCTTTGGATCTATGCGCCGGGGTACATCAAAGAGGCTCCGGGCTTAGAGAACATGGAGGAGCTGACCGGGATCCGCTTCGGCCTCGGGGAACAGCCCTGGGGGCCTCTCGTCCACATCACCGACTTCGACCATCCGATCACCCGCGATCTCGGCCGGGACCTGTTCTGGGGAACGAATGCCAAGTTGGCCCCGCTCTTCTATGTCGAGGACCCGTCCGCCCGGGTCCTCGGCGAGGTCGTCTACTCGCAGGGCAACTGCCGTCCCGGTTTCGCCGTCAAGGAGTTCCCGGCCTGGCGGTCTGTCACCAGCGCCGCTCCCAACCTCCCGGGCTCCGTCCTCCGGTCGGTCGCCCGGTTCGCCGGGGTCCATATCTACAGCGACGCCGGCGACGTCCTCTACGCGAACAAGAGCCTTCTCGGGATCCATACGCTGGCCGGAGGCGAGCGCCTCGTCCGCCTGCCGCGCCGCGCGCCCGCGGTCATCGACATGTTCAGCGGAGCCACGGTCGCCCGCGAAACGGCGGAATTCACGATCGTCCTGAAGCCGCGATCCACGGCCCTCTTCGGTCTCGACGGCCGGCCCGTCGGGGGCCCTCGTTGACCGGCGGACCGGGCCGCGGGCCGGCACGACGGGCGGGCCTGATTCGGGTACAATAGGCCGCATGGCGATCGTTCTCGCTTCGGCCTCGCCGCGCCGCCGGGAGCTCATGACCCGGGTCGCGCCGGAGTTCCGCGTCTTCGCGACCGATGTCGACGAGAGCTCGATCCCGGAAAAAGACCCCCTCGCGTTCGCCATCAAGGCGGCGGAGGCCAAGGCCAAGGCCGCGGCCGAGGCCTTTCCCCGTGATATCGTCATCGGCGCCGACACCGTGGTCGCCCTGGGGCTCCGGATCCTGGGCAAACCGGCCGACCGGGACGACGCCCAGGCCATGCTGCGGGCCCTCTCAGGCCGGCGCCACCGCGTCATCACCGGCCTCGCGTTCTACACCAAGGACGAGGACCGGCTGCTCACCGGATACGACCTGACCTATGTCACCTTCCGGGAACTGACGGACCAGATGATCGAGGGCTACCTCGACCAGGGGACCTTCCTCGATAAGGCCGGGGCCTACGCCGTCCAAGAGATCGGCGATGCCTTCGTGGCCCGGATGAAGGGCGATTACAACAACGTTGTCGGCTTCCCCATCGACAAGGTCCGCAAGCTCCTGGCCCGGTTCGTGGCGCCGTCCTTGTCCGTCGCGGTAGAGGATATCGATTTCCCGGGGAGCGAAGGGAAGGCCGGATCGGCCGACGGCCGAAAAATGCTCATCCCCGGGGCTGTGCCGGGGGAGGTCGTGCGCATCCAGATCGTGGGCGAGCGCGGCGCCGCCCGGATCGCGGAGACGATCCGCGTCGAAGTCCCGTCGGCGCGGCGGGCGGAACCGCGCTGTCCTCATTTTGGGGCCTGCGGCGGCTGCCTGTATCAGCACCTCGATTACCCGACCCAGCTCGAGCTCAAAGAGCGCTTCCTCCGTCGGACGCTCGAGGAGGCGGGGCTGCCCGAGGCGTCGACGGCGTTCAAGCCTATTACGGCGTCTCCAGATCTGTATGGCTTTCGGAACAAGATGGAGTTCGCCTTCGGCGAGAGGCACGGAGCGTTGGCCCTCGGCCTTCGGGAGCGGGCCACGTCCAGCCGCCAGACGTATCGGCGGACGTTGCCGCTCAGCCAATGTCCGATCTTCGGGCCGGCCGCGGAACGGCTTTTCCCGGTCGTCCTCGAGTTCGCCGGGGAGCTTGGGCTTGAGGGTTTCGAGCCGGCCACCCGGAAGGGCCAGCTCCGGCATCTCGTGTTGAGACAGGGCCAGCGCACCGGAGAGCTCATGGCCATCCTGGTCACGGCCGACCTGGGCGAGATCGATCTCGGGGTCCTGGCCGGCCGGCTGGCGGCCGCGGCCCCCGAGCTGCGCAGCTTCGTTCACGTCACGAACAGCCGGGGCTCGGACCTGGTCGAATTCGAACGGACGCATCTCGCCGGAGGCGTGCCGTTCATCGAGGAGAAGCTCGCCGGGCTGTCCTTCCGGATCTATCCGCCGAGCTTCTTCCAGACCAACACCGCCGGCGCCGAGCTCCTCTACCGGCGCATCGCCGAGGAAGCGCCGATCACCGAGGCCAGCCGGGTCCTGGGGCTTTACTGCGGCAGCGGGGCGATCGAGTTGTCACTGGCGTCAGCCGCGGGCCAGGTGACGGGGATCGACTCCTCGCCGGCCAACATCGCCAATGCTGTCGAGAACGCCCTCGTCAACCGGATCGACAACGTTCGCTTCGTGCCGGGAACGGTCGAGGCCCTGCTCGCCGGGCCGGAACGCGAGCCGGCCGACATCGTCATCGTCGACCCGCCGCGCGTCGGGCTGACCGGGAAAGCCCTGCGGCGGACGGTCGCCCTGGCCGCCCCGGCCGTGGCCTATGTCTCGTGCAATCCCCGCTCCCTCGGTCGCGACCTGCAGGGCTTCGTCGAGGCCGGCTACAGGGTCGCCTCGGTCTCTCCCTTCGATCTGGTGCCGCATACGCCACATCTCGAGACCCTGGCCGTCCTTATAAAATGAGGGACTGGCCCCGGAGGGGCTGCCCCCCCGCATGGAGGATCGTATGGACCACTGGAAGAAGTTGGCGATCGTCCCCGCCGTGATGCTGCTCGCCGTCTTCGGCGCGGCCGCGCAGACGCCGCTTCCGGCACCGACCGCCTTCGTCTTTCCGCCGCTGCCGCAGGCCGTGGCCGGGATCGCTGCCCCGATCCTGTCGCTCAACCGGACCTGGTCTTTCAATCCCGCTCCGCCCAAGGGATTCGAGAACCTAACCGAGCCGAAGGGCCAGGGCTGGTCGCCTATCGAAGTGCCCGGCGACTGGACCATGCAGGGCTTCACGGTCAAGTCCTGGACGCCGGCCGGCTACCTCAAGACAGTGACCATCCCGGCCGATTGGAAGGGATCCCGGATCCTCCTCCGTTCCGATGGGGCCCAGAGCCTGGCGACCTTCTGGGTCAACGGCCGGCTGGCGGGGACGCACGAGGGCGGCTTCAGGGCCTTCACGCTCGACGTCACGGAGCTCTGCCGCCCGGGCGCGCCCAACACCATCGCCGCGGCTGTCCAGAACGAATCGACGGCCGACATCCTGGCCAGCGGGACCCAGTACGCGTCCTACCAGTTCGGCGGACTGACCCGGAAGGTGACGTTGTTCGCCGTGCCGGCCCTGCACATCGACGACATCGACCTGGTGACCAACGTCGCCGAGGACGGAAGCCGCGCCGCATTCAAGGTCCGGGTGACCGTCGAAGCGAAGCTCATCGGCCTGACGAGCGGCGGCCCAGATCATGGAACCGTCAGTCTCGTCCTGAGCGACCCCGAGGGGCGCGTCCTCGAGCGCCAGACCAAGCCGTTCTCCCGGCCCGGCCCCGGGGAGCTGCTGACGATCCCGTTCGACGGGACGGTGGCCGGCTCGTCGCTATGGGACCCGGAGCATCCGCGTCTCCACACGCTCGCGATCGAGCTCGGCGCCGACGGCCGGACGATCGAGTCGGTCGTCCGCCCCGCCGGATTCCGGGAGATCGCGATCGCCGGGACGCGCCTCTTCGTCAACGGGCGCCCGGTCAAGCTCCGGGGCATCAATCGTCACGAGGTCCATCCCCTGCGGGGCCGGAGCCTGACGCCGGCGCTCTGGCGCAAGGACGCCGAGCTCTTCCGGGCGGCCAACATTAATTTCATCAGGACATCGCATTATCCCCCGGCCGAGGAGTTCCTGGACGCCTGCGATGAGATCGGTTTCTTCGTCGAGTGCGAAGCCCCGCTCGTCTGGGTCCAGCACGGCGCTAACGAGACCTGGAAGACGGAAGACCCCAGGGATCCGAAGTACCTGGCGCCGATCGAGGGGGCCGTGGCGGAGACGATCGCCTTCAATCGGCGCCACCCGAGCATCATCGCCTGGTCCCTGGCCAACGAGTCGGGCTGGAGCCCCCATTTCGCGGCCGCCGACGCTATGGCCAAAGCGATGGACCCGACGCGGCCGAGGACCTTCCACGATCAGGCTTACGGCGGGTACAACAACCGGGGCTCGGAGGAAATGCCCATCGCCGTCTACCATTACCCCGGCCCCCAGGGGCCCGATCTGGCCGTCTCGCTCAAGCTGCCGCGTCCTCTCTATTATGGGGAATACTGCCATCTGAATTGCTATAACCGGGCCGAGCTCGCCGCCGACCCGGGCGTCCGCGACGAATACGGGCGCGGCTTCGAGCGGATGTGGGAGAAGATCTTCGGCTCGAAGGAGGTCATCGGCGGGTCGATCTGGTCGGGCGTCGACGACGTCTTTCAGCTCCCGTCCGGACAAACGACCGGCTACGGCGAGTGGGGCCCGATCGACGGCTGGAGGCGGGAGAAACCCGAATACTGGCACATCAGGAAGAGCTACTCCCCGGCGAAGATCGGGCCGGCCCGCGTCGACCCGCCCGCGGCCGGGGAACCGATCGTCCTCCAGGTCGAGAACAGGTTCGATTTCAGCGATCTCCGGGAATGCCGCATCGATTGGAGGATCGGCGAAGAGACCGGCCGGGCCGATCTTGCCCTGCCCCCTCACGCCGCAGGGAGGCTGATCGTCCGGCCGAAGACGAAGGACCTCGCCGGCCGCGTCCTGAGCCTCGATATCACCGACCCGCGCGGCCTTCTGGTCGACAGCGAAAAGATCGCGATCGGCAACGTCGAACCTGTGCCTCCGCCCTTCCGTGAGATCATTCAGCGGGAGAGCCCCGTCGAGCTCCGTGAAGACCCTTCGACGATCACGGTGCGGGCCGGGGAAGCGGCCTGGACCTTCGACCGCAGGACCGGGTCCTTGATCGGGGCGGAGATGAACGGCCGGCCTGTCCTCGTGGGAGGCCCCGTCCTGATGATCCTGCCTCAGACCTCGGGGCCCTGCCTGCCGGACTTCCGGCCGGACGCCAAGCCCCTCAACGACGTTTGTAAGGACTGGACGGCCGAGAGCGTCGTGGCCGCTAAGTCAGCCGACGGCTCCGCGACCGTGACCGCCCGCGGGGCCTTTGCGGAGGCCGACGGCTGGTACGCCGTCCGGATCGACGCCGCCGGCCGGACCCAGTTCAGCTACGAATTCAAGGTCAAGAATAAGATCAACCCCAGGCAATACGGTCTGGTCGTCTATCTTCCCCGCTCCTACGATACGATGAGCTGGAGCCGCCAGGGCCAATGGACGGCCTATCCCGAGAACCACATCGGGCGTCCGCTCGGCACCGCGCGAGCTCTGACTCCAGGACACGAAACGATCTTCCGGAAGCCGCCCACCTGGGATTGGAAGGACGATCAGAACAAGCTTGGTTCGAGCGATTTCCGCTCGACCAAGGCAAATGTTCTCTGGGTCGTCGTCTCGCGGCCGGAGGGCGAAGGCGTGATATTCAGGTCGGACGGGCGCCACGCGTCGCGGACGTTCCTCGACGGGGACAGGGTCGGCTGGCTGATCGCCGATTTCTCGACCGGCGGCGGGGACATCTTCTTCGCGCCGCACCATCAGCTCGACGACCGGCCGCTCGAAGCCGGGGACGTGATCAAGGACTCGTTCGCTCTGTCCTTCGTAACTGCCGTCCGCCGAGGCTTTTGATAAAGGGACTGTCCCCGAGGTGGGACTGTCCCTCTCATCTTGATGGGGCTGTCCCCGAAGTGGGACTGTCCCTCTTGTTCTTCTTCAGGGCCTCATAATCCTTCGCAGACAGGGGCATATCGACTAATTCCTGCCAGCCGTTCGCCAAATGGAAGGGCGGCGGATCGACCAATCTTCCATAGTCTTTCAGGCAGTGATCCTTAAGGCTCGACCATTCCCAATTCCGATTCGAATCGACGAGCCCGGCTCTGAGGGGATTGCCTTCGATATAACGTAGGGCCGTGATCATATATTCCTCGCTCTCGATCGGAAAGCTCTTAAAACGGCCCTGCCAGACGTGCCCGCTCGTCCCATAGCTCTCATGATAATGGCCGGAATAGCAGGTCGTTATCCAATGCACAAAGGACCGGATATTTCCGGCCTGCCGGGCGCGGACAAGCAAATGGAAGTGATTCGGCATCAGGCAATATCCCAGGATCGAGAGTGGAAAACGGATCTTGGCCTCATTCATCAGGCCGACGAAGACGGCATAGTCGAGCCTTGAATGGAACAAGGCTGACCGGTTATTCCCGCGGTTGACCAGATGGAAATATCCCCCGTCAAAGAGCTGCCGGGCGGTTCGAGGCATGATCCACTTCCGAAAGTATGTCCGCTAGAAAAGACGGAGAAGATTGGGCGGAATTCTCACAGATCAAGAGGGACGGTCACGATAAGATAAGAGGGACAGTCCCCTTCGGGGACAGTCCCTGTTCAGGAGAGGGCACAATCCCTAGACGACGGTGCGGGTGGCGATGACGTCGGCGCCGGTGCCAAGCGCGTTGGCGAGGAGGACCTGGCCGCGGCGAACGGGGGCTTGGGGCCGGAGTCGGGCGATCTCGGCCAGGATCGGGAAAATGAGCTCGCGCGGCACGGGAGCTGTCAGGCGCACGGACACCATGCGAGCGGCCGTTCCTGCGACCGGTACCGAGGTGGCCAGGTTCCTCATGGGATGAAGGACCTCGCCGAGGGCGAAGGGGACGCCCTTATCGCATTGATTCCCCTCGACTTGGAGTTCGCCCGCGTCGTCTTTCAGGACCGCCAGCGCGCAGCCGACCGGGCAGAGGACGCAGGTCAGGCGGTCGATGACGGTCCCCGCGCTCATGGGCTGACCACCTCAAGGTCCTCTTCGACCGCCGGCCCGACCTTGATCTTCTGCAATTCGGACGGCAGAAGGCGGGGGAACTTCCGCCGGGCATAAACCCGGCCCGACGTCCGCCCCTTGACCTCGACGACGGCGTCCCGTACGGGGCGCCTGACACGGAAGCTCCACTCGACCCCGGCCAGGCCCCGGCTCACCCGCTGAGGCAGGGCATAGCGGACGTTCGAGGCCGCCGAGACGCTCACGGTCTCGCCGCCTCCCCTCTCCCCCGCCGCGTAGCGCGCGGCCCGCTCGCCCGCGGCGAAGCCCTCGAAGGAGGCCCAATCGGCGACATCGTGGATGTGGAGGACGTTGCCACAAGAGAAGACGCCGGGTGTTGAGGTCATGAGCGTCTCGTCCACGACCGCCCCGCCCGTGAGGGGCGAAAGCTCGACGCCGGCCCGCCTCGCGAGCTCGTTCTCGGGGATCAGTCCCACCGAGAGCAGGAGCGTATCGCACGGGATGATGCGTTCCGTCCCGGCGACAGGCGCCAGTTTCTCGTCGACCTCGGCCACGACAACGCTCTCGACACGGTCGCGGCCGCGGATCTCGACCACGGTCGAGCGGAGCTCGAGCGGGATGCCGAAGTCGAGCAGGCACTGCCGGACATTGCGCTCGAGGCCGCTCACCCAGGGCAGGATCTCGAAGACGCCCTTGACGGCGATGCCTTCGAAGGCCAGGCGGCGGGCCATGATCAGGCCGATGTCGCCCGAGCCCAGGATGACGGCCTCGCGGCCGATGCGCAGGTTCTGGAGATTGACCAGGTTCTGGGCCGACCCGGCCGTGAGCACCCCGGCCGGGCGCGTGCCCGGGATCTCGATCTGGTCGCGCGTCCGCTCCCGGCAGCCCATGGCCAGGACGACCGCCCCGGCTTCGACAAGACGGTAGCCGGCCCGCGAGTTGATCCGCAGGACGCGTTCCGCCGACAGGTCGAGGACCATGGCCCCGGTCTCGACCCGGATGGGCTCCTTCACGACGTCCTCGATGAGCCGCTCCGCGTACTCGGGCCCGCTGATCGTCTCTTTATAGAGGAAGAGCCCGAAGCCGTCGTGCACGCATTGGTTGAGGATGCCACCGAGGGCCTTCTCCCGCTCGACGAGCAGGACCTTGCTGGCCCCGGCCCGCCGCGCGCCGAGGGCCGCAGCCAGGCCGGCCGGGCCGCCGCCGATCACGGCGACGTCGCAGCTCTGGCGCGGGATCGCAGCGCTCATGTCCCACCCTTGATCCGGCCGGTGAAGAGCCGGGAATCGCTGCCCCGCTTGGAGATCTTCTCGACGGGCACGCCCTCGTCCTGGAGAATCTCGACGAGGCGGGGCGTGCAGAAGCCGCCCTGGCAGCGGCCCATGCCGCAGCGCGTCCGGCGCTTAACCGCATCGAGGGTCCTGGCCCCGAACGGGTTCCGCAGGGCTTCGACGACCTCGGCCCGGGTGACGTGCTCGCAGCGGCAGACCATCTCGCCCCAGTCGGCGTTGCCGGCCACGCGCCGGGACCGCTTATCGTCGTCCAGGGCCGCGAAGCGCCGCCGGACGGGCCTTTCGGGGTTGAATTCGGGCTTCAGCCGCAGGTCCAGCCTCACCCCGAGCATGGCCACGACCATTTCGGCCAGGGCGGGGGCGGCCGTCAGGCCGGGCGATTCGATCCCGACCAGGTTGACCCATCCGGGCCGCCGAGGGCTCTCCTCGACGACGAAATCCGCGAACGTGTCCCCGCCCCGCGGATCGACGAGCTTCGGCCGGATCCCGGTGTAGCTGTGGATGTAGGAGACGCGGTCGAGGCCGGGCATGAGCCGTCCGGCTTCGGCCTTGAGCCGGGCCATGACCGGCCGGGTGGAGGCCGCGTCGAACTTGTCCTCGATCGGTTCGGCGCTCGGGCCGAGGATGATGTTGCCCTCGAGCGTCGGCGTCACGTGGATGCCCAGGCCGGGATCGTCCCGCGGCGGCACGGGGTACACGGGCATCCCTAGGCGGAGTCCGCAGTCCTTATCGGTGATGAGGTACTCGCCCCGGCAAGGGAAGACCCGATAGGCGTCGATCCCGGCCAGGCGGGCGACTTCGTCCGCGAAGAGCCCGGCGCTATTCACGACGCGGCGGGCGGCGAATGTCCCTTGCGGCGTGCTCAGTCGGAACAGGCCGCCCTCGAAGGCCACGGCCTCGACGCCGGCCTCGAGCCGGACCTCGGCCCCGTTCTGGGCGGCGCACTCGGCCAGGGCGATGGTGAACTCGTAGGGCGAGATGATCCCCGTATGAGAGGAATAGAGGGCCCAGCGGGCCCGGGCCAGCGGTTCGAGGCGCCGGATGGCGGCCTCGTCGACGATCTCGAGGCCGGCGACGCCGCTCCGGTCGCCCTGCGACTTGAGCTCCTCGAGCCGGCGCCGGTCCTCGTCGGCCAGGGCCACGACGAGCTTGCCCGTCTTTCTGTGCGGGACGCCAAGTGTTTCGGCCAGCTCATAAACGAGCTTCAGGCCGGCGACATTGGTCCGGGCCTTCAGGGACCGCGTCGGAACGTTGAAGCCGGCGTGGATGACACCGCTGTTGCCTTTGCTGATGCCCTCGGCGAGATCCGACGCCTTCTCGAGGAGAAGGAGCTTCAGCTCGTAGCGGGAGAGCTCGCGCAGGACGGCGCAGCCGACCACGCCGCCGCCGATAACGGCCACATCATAAACAGGATGCCTGTCCGCGCTCATGGCCAGACGGCCATGATATCAGATGAGATAGGTCCTCTCCAAACGGTTGAGAAGACGGCAGTACTCCTCGCGGAGTCCGCCTCCGACGGCGGCCTCTTCGACCTCGGCGAAGTTCTTCTCGAGGGCGGCCTGCGCGTCGGCGGTCAGGCGGGAGTTGGCCAGCGGATAAAGGATGCGGTCCTCTTTGGCCATATGAACGGCCACGACGTCACCGTAGCGCCGGGCGGCGGCGGCGAAGGCCGCGGCGGCGTGCTCGTCGCCGGTTCGGAGGCCGGGGACGGCCCGGGCCATGGCCTCGGCGGACGTCCGGCTGGCCGCGTGCTCGGCCAGCATCATATCGATTGGACCGTGGTCCTGGTCAAGGCCCGCCTTCGCCAGGGCGGGGAACAGGTAGTCCTCCTCCTTGGTCCGGTGGGACTTCTGGGCGAAGACATGGATGAAATCCAAGGTCCGGTCGATGTCATTGGGGTCGACCGGGGCGCCCGTCTCCAAGCGATCGGCCAGTCGGGTCAAGACTCCGGTCAAGGTCAGGATGGCCTCGTGTTCCTTCGAGAGTTTTTCGGTCGGTTTCATGATCACCTGCACCTTTCCATTGTAGCACGACCCGCGGATTCTGCTTGACCGGTGCGATTGGCGGGAAGGACCAGGCTCCGCGCCGCTCAATAGCGGAAGATCATCTCGAACTGGATCCAGTTGTAGCCCGAGGCTCCCGGGAAATAGAAGCTCCCGGGGTCGAGGTGTTCCCAGATGACCCGGCCGGTCATGAACTTGTTGATCTTGTAGTTCAGCCGGCCGCGGACGAGCGTGCCGCGGACTAGTCCCGTCCCGCCCGGAAAGGCACCCGATAAGGCGTGGCCGGCGCCCATGGGCATGACCATGATGTGGCCGTCGGAGCGGGACCCGAAATCGAACGCGAGCTGGGCGTAGAGCGACGACAGGTTGCTCCAATAAGATTGGCGGCTCTCCCGGGTTAGCGTGTAGATGTAGCTCTCGCTCCATTTCGGCCAGCGGCTGAAGATGGGGTCCCAGCCCTCCCACCGGGCCGTCGCGGGGTCGTCGCCGCTGAGGAGGATGCCGCCGAGGACGAAGCTCTTGAGGAGCGGCAGGGTCCCGGTGAGATCATAATCGAAGTGGGCGATAGCGCCGTAGGCCGAGCGCCCCGCGTCTCCGTTCCGGCCGGTCTGATAAGCGGCTTCGGCGGTGAAGCCCAGGGGCTTGGTAAGGGACGTCACCAGCCGGGCCCCGAAGGTTTCCGTTCGGGTTGAAAGCGGAAAGAGAGTGTTCGCTGCGGTCGTCTTGTGCACGGCATACGCATCGACTTTAGCCCGGCCGAACGCGCCGGAATAATAGAGCGCCAAGGCCCGCTCCGGCTGCTCCGCCAAAGGCCGCGGGACAGGGTTGATGACGGGTAGATAGCGGTCCGTCGCTTCCGTGGCGTGGGCGAAGGCGGTCAGCGTGTGTCCCTTGGCGACCTCGGCGTCCAGGCGCAGGGCGTTGAAATAATAGGAACGGGAGCCGTCGCCGGGCGTGCCGTCAGCGATGACAAAGCCCTCGCCAAGGTTGATGTCCTGGCGGCCGGCGGTGATCGTGAAGGGCATGCGGCCGGGAATCCGCCATTTGATGTAGAGATTGTCGAAGAAGACCTCGTTCCAGCCGAAAGCCTGGGTCTTGGGGGCAAGATAGACGCGGAACTCGTTGGTCAGCTTGCCCAGGACCTCGAGGTTGGGCGTAGCCTTCCAGCTCAGGCCGAGCGTCGTCCGGTTGCGGGTATAGGCCATCGCATCATTGGCCGCGTCGTCCAGATTGACGGCATTGTCCCAGGCCTCGAAGCGGAAGCGCTCGACGAAGATGAGCTTCAGCTTCGGCGCCGGACCGGACTGAGCGGTCGCGAGGGCGGGAAACGGGAGGCCGGCCAGGAGACTGGCGAGCAAAGTCGCAACAAGGGAGTTCCGGACCACTGATCGAGTTCTCACGGAGACTTCCGGGGCATATTAGCATATCCGCACGGCCGGGGAAACGTCGGCGCTCACGGCCAGGACCGGGGAGGTTACGAAGCGCCGGGCCGGGGCTAATAAAGGCCGGTCGAGCCGAACCCGCCCTGTCCCCGCGACGTGTCATCCAGTGAATCGGACTCGACGACCTCGACCGTCAGGACCGGCTGGACCAGCAGTTGGGCGACCTTCATGCCCTTTCGCAGCGCGAACAGCCCTCCGCCGAGATTGATCAGGACGACCTGGACCTCGCCGCGGTAGCCGGCGTCGATGACCCCGGCCAGCCGATGGACGCCCTTGAGCGAGATGCCGCTCTTGTCCCAGACCAAGCCCACATACCCGGCCGGGACCGCGATCTGGATGCCGGTCGGGACGGCGAAAACATCGCCGGGAGCGAGGTCGTGGTCGGCGACGGAGAAGAGATCCAGGCCGGCGTCGCCGGGATGGCCGTACACAGGGAGTTTGGCTTCAGGGTGGATGCGCTTGACCTTGAGCTGCATGGACGTCACCTCAGGCCGGGCCTTCGATCCCGACCTCGCCGAAATAGGGCTTGGCCGCGGCCACGATCTCCTCGAGCTCGGCCCGCCGGAACGGCTTGACCTCGAGATAGGCGGGATCGATCGTCGACTGGGGCACGAACTGTTGGATGAGATAGCGGTCCCCGCCGCGCAGCCATTCGCCGATCTTGACGATGTCGTCCAGGCCGATGAGGCCGGGCACGACCGTCGTCCGGAAGTGATGCCTGATCCCCGAGCCCCGGAGCAGGTCGACGCTGCGGACGATCTTCTCGACGTCGATCGCCGACCGCGTCACATCCCGGTAGCGCTCGAGCGGGGCCTTGATGTCCATGGCCACCCAATCGAGGAGTCCGAGGGCCAGCAGGGCCTCGAGGCGGTCCGGGAAGGAGCCGTTGGTATCGAGCTTGACGAGCAGGCCCCGCTCGCGGACGATGCGGATGAGGTCCTCGAGGTCCTCATGGAGCAGCGGCTCGCCGCCGGTGAAGCAGATGGCCTCGAGCCAGCCCTTGCGGCCGTCGAGATAGGACAGGAACCAGTCGGCGGACATGCTCGGGATGGCCTCGGGCTCGAGGACGAGCTGCGAGTTGTGGCAATACGGGCAACGGAAGGTGCAGCCGCCGAGGAACACCGTCGAGGAGATGTGGCCGGGGAAGTCGCGGCTCGAGAACTTCTCTATCCCCTTGATCTCGACCACTCGTCGAACTCCTCGACCGAATTGAGGACGGCCCGGACGATGCCCTGGGTGTGGGCGATGAGCGTCGGCAGGAGGATGGCCCCCTTGTCGTCCCGCTTGATGACGTTGATGAACTCGCGGATCTTGGCCTTGCCCTGGGGCTGGGTCAGGCCGTATTCGCTGTAGGCGGTGCCGGTCTCGGCCAGCCTCTTCTTGAGCGCGTCGCACTTGCTGCAGTTGGGATAGGAGAAAAGCAGAAGGTCCATCGGTCACCGCCTCATCGGATGTCGCGCCGGTCTCAGCTGATCTTGTCGTAGGTCGCCCGGTCCTTGAACTCCTGCTGCTTGCCGTCGTTCCAGGTGCGGACGGGCCTCATGTAGCCGACGATGCGGCTGTAGACCTCGGTCTCGTCGCCGCAGTCGGGGCAGGCGAAGTGCTGGCCGCGGATGTAGCCGTGGTTCATGCAGACGCTGAACGTCGGCGTGATGGAAAAATAGGGCAGCTTGGTCTGGGCGATCCGCTGGACCAGCTTCTTGCAGGTCTCGCCGTCGATGGCCTCGGGCAGGAAGGCGTGGAAGATCGTCCCGCCCGTGTACAGGGGCTGCAGCTCGCCCTGGTGCTGGATGGCCTCGAAGATGTCCCGGGTGGCGTCGACGTTGAGCTGGGTCGAGTTCGAGAGATAGGGGTGCTTCTCCGTGCCCGAGGTGTAGATGTGGGGGTACTTCTGGCGGTCGAGCCGGGCCAGGCGGTAGGACGTCGATTCGGCCGGCGTGGCCTCGAGGTTGTAGAGGTGCCCCGTCTCCTCTTGGAGCTCGCGCAGGACGCTGCGCATGTACATCAGGGTCTCGATCGCGAACTCCCGTCCTTCCGGCGTGCCGATGCCCTTGTGGAGGAAGTTCATGCAGGCTTCGTGCATGCCGCAGACGCCGATCGTCGAGAAGTGGTTCTCGAAGTGGCCAAGGTAGACCTTGGTGTAGGGCATCATGCCCTTCTCGAGCATGTTGTTGACGATCTCGCGCTTGGTCTCGAGGGTGCCCTTGGCGATGGTCATGAGCTCCTTGAGCTTGGCGAAGAAGTCGTCCTTCGACGTGGCCTCGAAGGCGGCCCGGTTGAGGTTGATCGTCACGACGCCGATCGAGCCGGTCGAGTCGCCGGGGCCCCAGATGCTGCCGGGCCGGCGCATGAGCTCGCGCTGGTCCAGGTTGAGCCGGCAGCACATGGCCCGGATGTCGCCGGGGTTCATGTTCGTGCCGATGTAGTTCTGGAAGTACGGGATGCCGTACTTGGCCGTGGCGTCGAAGAGCAGCTTGGCCTTGGGCGAATCCCAATCGAACTCCCGGCTCAGGTTGTAGGTCGGGATGGGGAAGGTGAAGACCCGGCCCTTGAGGTCGCCCTCGATCATGATCTCGAGGAAGGCCTGGTTGATCCAGTCGACCTCCTGCTGGTAGTCGCCGTAGCAGCTGTCGAGCTCCTCGCCGCCGACCACGGCCCGCTTGTTCTTCATGTCCTCGGGGATGGTCCAGTCGAAGGTCAGGTTGGAGAAGGGCGTCTGCCAGCCCCAGCGGCAGGGCACGTTGAGGCCGAAGATAAGCTTCTGCATGTCCTGCTTGACGTCTTCGTAGCTCAGCTTGTCGTGGCGGACAAAGGGCGCCAGGAGCGTGTCGACGCTCGAGAAAGCCTGGGCGCCGGCGAACTCGGCCTGCATGGTGCCGATGTAGTTGACCATGTGCAGGGTCAGGGTGTCGAGGTGCTTGGCCGGATTGGAGTGGACCTGGTTCGGGACGTGGCCGAAGCCTTTGCGGATGAGGTTCCCGAGCGACCAGCCGGCGCAGTAGCCGACGATCGGATAGCTCAGGTCGTGGATGTGGAACTCGCCCTCTTCATGGGCCTTCTTGGCCCGGTCGGTGTAGATCTGGTTGAGGGCGAAGTTCGACAGGACCTCGCCGGAGACGCGGGCGTTGAGGCCGGCGAAGCTCTGGACGCCTTCGTTCGAGTTCTCCCGGATCTTCCAGTCGGCGTTGCTGAGGTAGTCCTTGACCAGGCGCTCGAGGTTGAGGCCGATCCGCTTGGCTTCGCGGATGCCTTTGTGCTTCTCGCGGTAGAGGATGTAGGACTTGGCCACGTCGTGGTAGCCCTGCTTCATGAGGACCATCTCGACGACGTCCTGGATCTGCTCGACGGAGGGGATGGTGTAGCCGCCGAACTTCTCCTCGATCATGAAGCAGACGATGTCGGAGGCGGTCTTGGCGACGGCCGAGTCCGTGATGCCCTCGGACTTCATGGCCTTGAAGATGGCGCTGGTGATCTTGTCCTGGTTGAAATCCGCGACCGTGCCGTCCCTCTTCTTGATCCTGCCGACCGTGCTGACCATTTCGCCCCTCCCTCTTTTTGGCCCGGCTCACAAGCCTGGGAATTCCGCGCCCGACATGCTAAAATGACCCTTCCCGAAACCCATGGCAAATAGAAATGCCTTTTGGCGCCTATCCCATATCTTGTGTAACTCTTGCTCGGAAAATACTAAATGTTGTATTTTCCGTGGAGAAAATACACCCCCGCTTGGAGGCTTGTCAAGCGCTTTTACGAGATTTTTTTAAGTTGTTGAGGCGGCAATGAATAGCATCGAGATCCGAACCGGCGCGCGAGAGATCCTGGTCGACATCACGGCCGAGGTCGAGAGGATCGTGGCCGCATCGGGAGTCAAGACCGGCGTCTGCGTCGTCACCGTGCCCCACACAACGGCCGGCGTCACCGTCAACGAGAACGCGGACCCCGACGTGCAGGCCGACATCGTCATGGCCCTGCGCCGGGCCGTGCCCGACAGCCTCGGTTTCGCGCACGCCGAGGGCAACGGGCCGGCCCACGTCAAGACGGCGCTGGTGGGATCGTCGACGACGCTCATCGTCGAGGGCGGGGCCCTGAAGCTCGGGACCTGGCAGGGGGTCTATCTCTGCGAGTTCGACGGCCCGCGCACGCGCCACGCCTGGGTCCAGGTATTGGGGAAATAAATGGGGACGTTTCTATTTTTTTTATTCATCTTCCTTTCATAGATTAAAAAAATAAATAGAAACGTCCGCATTTCGAAATATCATCGCTTTGACGGCTGGGGGGTTAGATGCGGAGGCCGAGCTTCCGCAGCTCGGCTTCGAGATCCGTCTCCGGCAGGTAATGGACGCCGGCGAGTCCCACGGCCACCGCGGCCCTGACGTTCTCTTCCATGTCGTCGATGAACACGCACTCGCCGGCGGCGCATCCGGCCTTGCGCGCCGCCGCGAGGTAGATGGCCGGATCGGGCTTCAGCAGCTTGAGCTCGTAGGACAGAACGTAGCCGTCGAAAAGACCGATCGCCGGGAAGGTCCGCAGGACGAAGCCGAACCGCTCGGGGTCCGTATTCGAAAGCAGGAGCAGCTTGGTCCCCACGGCCTTGACCCTGCCCAGGACGTCGATCGCCTCGGGGTTCAGGCTGAAGATGTCGTTATAAATGGCATAGAAATCGTCGTAAGATATCTGGGCCCCGGAGATCGCCATGACCCTGGCGTGAAAGTCGGCCGTGGTGATCGCTCCGGCATCGAAGCGGCGCAGCAGCTCGAGATCGCCGTGAACGGCCGCTTTCACTTCCTCGAACGGCTTGGCAGCCCGGTCCGCCAGCTTGCGGAGAAAGATGTTGTTATCGAACCACAGCACCACGCGGCCAAGGTCGGAAATCACCGTCCGGATCATGCGCTCGGAATCTCCCTTCAGGTAGCGAGCTGAAGGGTTTTTATAGCAGAAAGCCGGGCCGTCGGCAAACGCCGCGGGCCGGTTGACATCCCGGGCCCGGGGGACTATCGTGAAGTCAGTCGATCAGCAAATGCACTCCGCAGGCGACGCCATAGCTGTCCCGTGGGAAGGGATCCTAAGCCGGGGAGCGTCTTTAATCCGTCGTTTTCAATAGAGGGAGGACGTATGCCTATGAAACGGACGACCCATCGCAGCGTCAAGGGGACCAAGCTCTACGCCGTGCGCGACAGCAAGGGCCGCTTCGTCGACATTCAAGTGTACAAGCGGGCCCACGCCATGGACATGAAGCGAAAGAGCAAGGCCGAAAAGGCCAAGTAGCCCTGACGTCCGAAACGTCTTAGCTCCTTTTTTACCCCGGGTTGATCCTCGGCAGCGAGGGTCTGCGTATGAGCGCCTGGAACCGCGCGGATACCTCAGGAACGGCAACTCGGGTCGCGTGCGTGGCAGGCCCGTCCTAGCCCATCCAGCGCCTGCCCTTTGCCGCCGGCCCCCATATCAAGGCCGGCGATTGCGACAGAGGAAACGAGCCTTCCCGGACATGGGAGACGAGGTCTCCGCCCCGCGTTGCCGCGCCCCGGGAGGACGGTCGACGGCCTTCTGAAAGGGACCGGGAGGGCCGGCCGTCAGGCGACGTCCGGCAGATCGAACTCGCCGAGCCGAAGCGGATATCTCCCATATTCGCGGACGAGATTCACGACGAACTCATAATTCCGGGCAGAGATGTTGCCCGGCACCGAGTGGTCGGATTGAAAGATAAAGCCGCCGCCCTTGCCCGCGTTGAGCTTGGTCAAGACGACCCGCCGGAGCTCTTCCTCCGAGCCGTTGGCCCAGGTGAGCACATCCATATTGCCGCAAAAGGCGATCCGGTGGCCATATTGCCGCCTCAGCGCCACGACGTCGAGCCCGGCCTTGGCCTCGAGCGGGTTGTAAGCATCGACGCCGCACTCGATGAAATCGGCGAAGATCCGGCTGACGTCACCGCAGCCGTGGTAGATCACCGGCAGCCCGTGCGCGTGACATTCGTCGACGATCGCTTTGACGGCCGGCTTGAAGTACTTGCGCCAATAGTCCGGCGAGAAGAACAGGTTCTTCCGGTAGGCCACGTCGCCCCAGATGACCATGCCGTCAAGGAGGCCGCCGGCGGCCTCGATCTGGGCCTTGGTGATCCCCAGGGCGAACTCGCCCAGCCTCTCGACGAAGCGCCCGACCTCGTCAGGGTAAAGGCCGATCCAGAGCATGACGTTCTGGAGGCCGACGATCCGCCAGAGCATCTCCTGGGCCTCGCAGACGCTGCCGTAGCCCGGGATCCAGGGGTGGAGCGACCGGACGGTTTCGACCCAGGGCGGCGAGTTCCGGGCGAAGCCGTCCCCAACCCCGGCGATCTGGTTGTCGCCGGCCGCGAAATAGCGCCGGTCGTCTCGAGGGTCGTCGAAGCGGAAGTTCCGCATCTTCTCGATCGTGTCGGTATCAAAGGCCAGGAAGGCCGGCATCGGGTCGGCGAAGTTCTTGCGGATCACGGCCTCGAAGCCTGTCCGCACCGTCACGTGCTCCGCCGTTTCCTCGAGCGTCTCGAAGGCCCGGATGTGCGGGTCCATGTTGGGCGTGGTGACGATCCAATCGAGGTCGTAATATTTATAGATGTCCGTGTCGGCCGGAAGGCCCAGCTCCCGCCGCCAGCGCGCGAGGAACGAGCCCCAGAAGAAATCGCTGACCGGGACGCGGTCCGCCTCCTGGTGGCGCAGGGTCTTCGACATCCTGTCGAGCTTGGCCAGGCAGCCCGCGGTCCGAACCATGGCGGCGTTCCCTTCAGTCCGTGTGGAAGACCTCTTCCATCGGCGCCCACCACTCGCCCGAGGGACGGCCCGGGAGGGGCTCCTGCATGGGCATCATGATGGCCCACCACTCCTGCGTCTTGGGGTCGGCGGCCATCTTGGCCATGTCGGCCGCGTAGTCGGTGCCGTGGTACTCGAAATAGGCGAAGAGCTTGCCCTGCCAATGGAAGATCGAATAATTATGGATGTGGCACTGCCGGATGGTTTCCAGGACCTCCGGCCAGACCCGGGCGTGGTAGGCCTTGTAGACCTCGAACGTGTCCGGCTTGACCCCTATAAGCTGTCCGAATCTTTTCATGGGCGCCGCCTCCCGCTCAATGGATCGTCGGTCTCTGTGCGATCTCGAGCCCTCCGCCTTCGCGCTTGTCGGCCCGCTTGAGGAGCAGGGCGAAGACGAGCCCGATGATCCCCAGGCTGGCGAACATGTACTGGCTCGCGACGTAGTCTCCCGTCTTGTCCCGGAGAAGCCCGTTAAGCAGCGGGAAGAGCCCCAGGCCGACGTTCTGAATGGCCGTCATCAATCCAAAGGCCGTGCCGACCCTCTCCGACCGCACGATGAGCGGCACCGACGGCCACATCGCGGCCGGGACCAGCACGAACGAGAACCCGAGCAGGATCATCGGGTAGACCGGATAGATCCTGGTCAAGCCCATGGCCAGGTGGCAGGGGATCATGAGGAGCGAGCCGGCGATCATGAACGTCGCCCTTTTGCCGACCCGATCGACGAGCCGCCCGGCGAACGGCGCCAGGATCATCGAGGCGAAGATGATGATGCTCGAGATGCCGCCGGCCGTGCTGAAGATGTGGAGGAAGTTGTTGAAGACCTGGGCGAAGAAGCCGCCCGACGAGACCGCGGTCAGGGCGATACCCCACTTGGTGTGGAAGAAATCGGTCGACAGGCTCTGGAAGGGAAAGACGGCCGCATAGAAGGTCAGGCAGAGCAGCGTCACGTACCAAAAGGTGGGCTTGAACTCCTTGATGTCCTTGAAGACGATCTTGTCGCCGGCGCTCTCGTCGCGGAGGTTCAGGATCTTCTCGCCCCGCTTGTCCATGACCATATAGCAGAGGTTGCCGAGGAGAGAAACAGCGCAGGCGCCCACAGCGGCCAGGAGGGCATTGCGAAAGTTCCCGAAATATTTCGTGATGAGCTCTCCGTTGTTGAACGCGAAAAGCGACCCCAGCCGGCTCATCGTCAGCGCCACGCCGAAGGAGAGCGCCAGCTCCTTTCGCTTGAACCACCGGGCCAGCATGGCGCTCTGGGCCACGACCAGAGGCTCGGCGCCGGCCCCGAAGATGAAACGTCCGACGAACATCAATGGGATCGTCTTGGCCTGCCAGACGACGGCGGCCCCGGCGAAAACGAAGAGGGAGAAGATGATGCTGGCCCGGCGCGTCCCCATCCGGTCGATGAGCATCCCCGCGAAGAGCAGGACGAGGATCGCGGCGATGCTGTACATCGTGTTGAAGGCCCCGACGGTCTTCCGCCCCGCATGAAGCCCTTCGACGAGCGAAGGGGCGATGGCCCCGATGATGTCGTAAGCGAAATAACTTCCGAAAGTTAGGGAGGAGATGAAGAGGAGGTTCGTGAACCGGTAGATCGGCCGGGTCGGGTGGAAGAAGCCGACCGTCGCGGCGGTCGCGTCATTGGTCATGGGCCAAGCCTCCGGGGTCGCCGAAATTGGGTCTCGAGAGGCCCTATCTTCCGGAATCCGGGGAAAATAATCAAGCGCTTTTGGTCCCGCCGGGGCAATGTTGGTATAATTGGCCTCACGAAAGGGGCTCCCCATGAACCCGCAGAGCCGCGACATCCTTCTCATCAACTCCCAGCGACTGGAGGCCGCGCTCCGCGAGGGGCTGGACGACCTGAAGAAAGACCAGATCGTCCGGCGCATCTGGGAGCGCGACTGGACCGTCTGGAAGCCCGAGGACCGGGAGATCACGGACCGGCTCGGCTGGCTGACGGCGCCGGAGACAGCGGTCGAGAGCGTCCCCGAACTCGAGGTTTTCGCCGGCTCCGTCCGGGGCATGGGATTGACCCGCGCCGTCATCCTGGGCATGGGAGGATCGAGCCTGGCCCCGGAGGTCTTCGCCCGGCTGTTCCCGGGCGGCCGGGACGGGCTCGAGCTCGAGATCCTCGACACCACGGAACCCCAGGACGTGGCCGCCGCAGCGGCCCGGTGGCCGGCCGACAAGACCCTGTTCATCGTCTCCTCCAAGTCGGGGACGACCTCAGAAATGATCGCCCTGTTCTCCTTTTTCTATGACCGGGCCGTCCGGGAGCTTGGGGACGATCATGCCGGAAGGCGGTTCGTCGCCGTCACGGATCCCGGGACGCCCCTCGAGGCCCTGGCCCGGGAGCGCCATTTCCGCCGCGTTTTTCACGGCCGCCCGGACATCGGCGGACGGTTCTCGGCTCTCTCGGCCTTCGGGCTCCTGCCCGCCGCGCTCGGGGGCGTCGACCTTCATCGACTGCTCGCTCCGGCCCGGGACATGGCCGAAGCCTGCCGGAACGAAGAGCCGGAGGAGAATCCCGGCGCCCGGCTGGGAGCCATCCTCGGCACGGCCGCGCGGTCGGGCCTGGACAAGCTGACCTTTTTCCTGCCGGCCCGTCTCAGGCCGCTCGGGAGCTGGCTCGAGCAGCTCATCGCCGAGAGCACGGGCAAGGAAGGCCGGGGCATCGTGCCGGTCGTCGAGGACAGGCCGGGGCCGGCCGCAAGCTACGGCCGCGACCGGCTGTTCGTCGAGATCGGGACCCTGGAAGCGGCGGGAGCCCGGGCCGCCGCGGCGGGACTGGAAGGGACGTCATCCCCGCTTGTCCGGATCCCGTTCGAAGAGCCTTACGATCTGGCCGGACATTTTTTCCTATGGGAATTCGCCACGGCCGTGGCCGGGCGCTTCATCGGCATCAACCCCTTCGATCAGCCGGACGTCGAGTCGGCCAAGAGAAGGACCCGCGAAGTGCTTTCGACGGCCGGGGGGCCGGCCGCAGCCGGCGGTTCGGGCCAGCGGTCCTTCGTCGGCGGCCTGCGGGCCTTGGACCCGGCCGCCGGGGATGCCAAGTCCTCCTTCACGAGCTTCCTCGGCGGGCACAGGGAGGGGGATTATCTAGCTATCTTGGCGTTCCTGCCGCGGACTGCGGCCGTGGAGGAGGTGCTCTCGGGGCTGGCGACCGGGGTGCGCCTTCACCTGGGGCTGCCGGTCACGGTCGGATTCGGCCCGCGCTATCTCCATTCGACCGGACAGCTCCACAAGGGCGACGGCAACCGGGGGCTTTTCCTGATGCTCGTGGCGTCCGATCTCCCCGGGCTGGCCATCCCCGAGACGGCCGGGATCAAGCGACCGGCCGCTGATTTCGGCTCTCTCTTCCGGGCCCAGGCCAGGGGCGACGCCCTGGCACTGACGGAAAAGGGCCGGAGGGTGCTGACCCTCGAGCTCTCGAGCCCGGTCGAAAAGGGGATCGCTTCGCTCTCGGCCTTTCTCGAATAAAAAAAAGGGACGGCCCGCCTGGGCCGCCCCTGCGAATTCGTGAAAACGCTGAGGATCAGTAGAGGCCGGCGCCGAAGACATCGGCGTGGAAGATCTCCTTGGCCTTGGGCCGGAGCTTCTTGTCGACGGAATCCTTGACCTTGAGATAAAACCAGAACTTGTCGAACAGCCTCAGCTTCTGGATGTAATAGGTCGAGTAGGTGCTGATCGAGTCGACGATGATGGCGGCCAGGGGCTTGCCCTTGTCGTCGGAGATGACGATGTGGTTCACGTCGCCCTTGTCGAGCTTGCCGTAGACCTTGCCTTCGGTCTTCCCTTCCCACTCCTCCGGCTTGGCGATCCCGGTGATGGTCAATGCCGGCACGGCTTCCCGGGCTTTCACCTCGACGAAATCCTCGGCCTGGAACTCCTGCGACCGGGTGTAGATCGTCTGGCCGTTGCTGGTGACGCTGTCAGCCAGGAAGACCGGCGGATGGTCGGCCAGCAGATTGCCCTTGACCGTGATCGTCTTGCCCATAAGGGTGGCAGCGTCGAAGCCGGGCAGGACGATGTCGAAGCCCTGGGCGGAGGAGAGATACATATAGCGTCCCAGGGCCGCGCGGACGGTCCCCTGGAACTCGGTGACGGCCTTGGCGACCTCGGCCTTCTGCTCAGCCTTCTTCTGGCAGGCGACCGTTCCGGCGAACGCGATCACCACGGCCAGGCTTAGGGTCAGGAACGCGGTTTTCTTGGTATGGATCATCGCAACTACCTCCATTCAGTCAGACAAGCGCCGGGGAATCTGCTCCCCGGATAGGAAAAACGTTATACCATTGCGGGGGTTAAAAGTAAAGAAAAAAAAGGGGCCCGCGGGGGCCCCTGAGGAGGTCGAAACGGGGTTATTTCCTGTGGCCGCCGCTCGATCGCGAGGACGAGCCCGAGGACCGCGACGAGGACGAGCCGGACGAGCGGCCGGAAGAACCGCTCGACCGGGAGGACCCGGAGGAACGCCCGGACGAGCCGCTGGATCGGGGGGCGCTGTATGAACGGCCGGAAGAGGATCCCGAGGATCGGGGCGCGGAGTAGGATCGCCCGGACGAGCCGCTGGATCTGGGGGCGCTATATGAACGCCCCGAGTACGATCCCGAGGACCTCGGAGCCGAGTATGAGCGGCTCGACGAGCCGGAGGAATAGGAGGAGCGAGGTTGCGCATAGGACGGGGTCCGGGAGGACGAGGAGCGCGAAGAGGTCGAGGGCGCGTACGAACGGACGGACGTGGAAGACCGGGAGGATGAGAACGACGGAGAGCTCAACCGCGATGACGGACTGGAGACGCTGGAGCGGGATGAGTAGGTGCGACTTTGAGACCTCCCGGCGGATGAACTCGAGGACGCCTCCGACCCGGACCGGACGGGCCGGGTCGTCGACGGGTAGCTCTTCACGGATTCGCCGCGCCCGGCCGTCGAGCCGCCGCGGTCGCTGCCCGAGGTCCGCGTCCCCGTCCCCTGAGGCTGTTGCCGCACAGTCGCGCCCTGCGAGGATCCGCGGTCCTGTCCTTGGGACCCGTTGACGCGGGCCTCGCTCGACCGGCCGCCGGCGCTGTTGTCGTCCCGGCGCGAGGGATAGGTCCCGACGCGGCCTCGATCGGCAGCCGTGCCGCCCTGGTCGCGGCTGCCCGAGACGCCGCCGCTCGGATAGGTCCGGATCGTCCGCCCGGACGCGCTGTCACTGTGGATGGAGGGACCTGCAAGAGTCCCGCGACCCGCGGTCGACGGGGAAACGGCCCGGTCCCCGGACCGGAAGCCCTGGTCGGCGCCCCGCGGCCGGAGGCCGGAAGAGGAGACCGAGCGCGAAGGCGCGAGCGCCTTGACCTCGATCCGGCTGCCGGGCCGGTCGGCCAGCGCCCGGCGGGCGGCGATGGCCTGCGGCCTGGCGTTGTCCACGACCGGACGGATCGAGGGCTGCTGGGCCCTGAGTTCGACCCGGCCGATGCGATCGAGGTCGGCCGAGCCGAGATGGCGGCGGCCAATGTCGGGATCCTGAAGATGGTCGCGCCGGACGACGGTCATGGCCCGGTTGTGGGCCGAGAAGTAGCGGTCGTCCCAGCGGTCATAGAAGCGGTCGTTGAACAGGTAGCCGGGCCGGTTGTACCAGGTCAATGGGCACCAACCGATATAGTCCCGATCCCACCACCAGTGGACCCAGGCCGGGCCCCAATGGTTCTGGGGGATCCAGTACCAGCCGAGACCGAAACGCCAGTTCCAGCGGCCGTAGTGATAGACCGACCAGCCCCAGGACTCGGAGGGGACCCAGGTCCAGCCGATGACCGGATACCAGGCCCAACGCCCATAGTAATAGGGCTGCCAATCGTCATAGGAGGACACGTCCGGGACCCAGACGTTGCCGTAGGGCCGCTCATAGGCCCAATGGCCGTTCTGGTCGAGCTCTTCCTCGTAGTCCGACATATCGGCGGGGAGGTACTGGCGCTCGTTGCGCGGGGCCAGAAGCTCATCCCGGCTGCCGCTCCAATCATCGAACGCGTCGGCCGGTGTATTCCCGTATTCGGGTTCGCCGACCAACTGGCCGTTGGCGGCCGTTATCGCTTCATGGGCCTGGACGAGCTTGGAGCCCTGCTCGCCGGCAGCTTCGAGACTGCCCTCCCGAACAAAGGCCTGACTATCCCCTTGAGGCCGGACGTCGATGCGATAGAGACCTGCCTCGAGGACATAGAACGAGGCGTCGGGGGTGTCGATCTCGATGCCCTTGTCCGAGGGCAGGGTGCCCACCCGGACGTAAATGCTGCCTTCGGTCAGATGGATGCTGATACGCCCGTTCTCGGAGGTCGGCAGGAGAGCGAATTCGACCTTCGTATTGTCACCCAGGCGCATATAATTGCGCTGGCCGAGCTGGATCTCCGCCCGGCCGCTCTCGGTGCCGATCGTATCGCCCTGGACGAGGGCCAGATTGACTTCGCCCTTTTCATAGCCTAGGTCAGCCGTCCGCTGGACATAGACCGCGCCGTTGACATAGCTCAGCCTGGCGTAGCTCCCGGCATAATAGCTTTCATCCTGCGCCCTTAACCCTAAGGGAAGCAAAACGATGAGCGCGGCCGTCACGATCGCCGCTTTGATCTTCATCTTGTTCATCGTCTTTCTCCTTCCGCCCCCATCTTAAGCAACTATCGTGCCAGCCATTATGCCTGGGGAGAACGGCGATTCCGTCCTCTAATCAGGACAATAAAAAAAGGGACTGTCCCCGCAGGGCACAATCCCCTTTGACCGATAGGATGGGATCCTTGGCCGCTACCAGAGCCACCGATCAAGGAAATTCCGGTGACGGAGGACCCGCCACCTGCCCATGGACCGAAAGCCGGCCCGGGGTCCGAAGGACCGTCCGCCCCGGCCCCAGCCCCGGCCCATCCCGGCCAGAGGCCCCCTGCCGGCCAGGCGGGTCCGCATGGCCTTGAGCTTCCCGAGCTGCTCGGGGGTGAAGATCTTGTTCCGGTCCGCCCTGGCCCTGAACGCGTCCTTTTCATGCTGGGCCATCAGGCCGGCCCGCTTGTCGATCAGCGCGTCGATCTTGCCCTGGCTCGCCTGAGGGTCCTGGCGCAGCTGGCGCATCTCGTCGCCCAACTTGGCCATGTTCTCGCGGAAGGCCCGGCGTTCCCCGGCCCTGGCCTGGCGAAAGGCCTCGAGGGCCTTGACCTGGTCCGGTGTCAATCCGAGATCGGCCAAGGGACCTGGCCCGATCTGCTGTTTGTCCGGGACGGCCTGTTGAGCCTTGTCCTGGGCGGGAGCCAGGATCGGGGTCAGGGCCGCGGCTATCAGGCCCGCCGCGGCGAGCAGGATCAAGGTCCTGCGGTTCATCGTTTTCATGTTCGTCCTCCTGGGATCGTCTTCAATCTATTAGACGACGCCGGGGATGGAACCTTTGAGTCGGAACGCGGCGGGGGCCAAGGGCCGGCGCGCTGATGACAAGAGGGGCGGTCCCCGTTGGGGACAGCCCCTATTCGGCGCGGTGACGGAGACGGTCGACGGTCACGGCCACGATGATGATGGCCCCGATGATGATCTCCTGGATGTAGTTCGGCCAGCCCATCATGGTGCAGCCGTTGCGCAGGAAAGACATGATCAGGACCCCGACCATGGTGCCGAGGATGCTGCCCTCTCCCCCGCTCAGGCTGCCGCCGCCGATGACCACGGCGGCGATGATGTCGAGCTCGAGGCCGACGGCCACGGTCGGGTCGCCGACCGTGAGACGCGAGAACTCCATGACCCCGCTCAGGCCGCAGAAGAGGCCCGAGACGGCATAGACCGCGATCTTGACCCGGTTGGTCCGGATGCCGCTGAGCCGGGCCGTCGCCTCGTTCGAGCCGACCGCGAAGATGTGGCGGCCGAAAACGGTGTATTTCAGCAGGACGGCCATGGCCACGGCGAAGAGGATGACGATCCAGACGCCGGGCGCGAGGAGCAGCCACGACGGCCGGGGGTTCTTGGCCATGAGCTCGTTGACCCAGGTCATGGGCGCGTCGATCTTCTGATTGCCGGCGATCCACTTGGCGGCGCCGCGGGCGATGCCCATCATGCCCATGGTCACAATGAAGGGGACGAGCCGGAGCTTGGTGACCAGCCGGCCGTTGATCATGCCGACGACGCCACCGGTGAGGACCCCGAGAAGCAGCGCCAGGAGGGGCGACACGCCGGCGTTGACCGCATAGGCCGTGATGACGCTGGCCAGGGCGATGTTGGAGGCCGCGGAGAGATCGATGCCGCCGCCGATGATGACCAGGGTCATGCCCAGCGCGCCCAGGGCCACGATGACGGACTGCGTGGCCACGCTCTTGAAATTGGCGCCGCGCAGGAAGCGCCCCTGGACCTCGGGGATGAGGGCGAACAGGGCGATGACGAGGAGGAGCCCGATGAACGGGCCGAAGAAATTGAGGGCCCGGCTGATGCCGGAGCGGCGTGGACGGCTCATTCCGCGTTCCTTTGTTCCATCGGTTTGTCCCGGGAGGTCCGGCCCACCGTGGCGGCGGCCATCAGGCCGGCCGCGTCCCAGTCCGCCGTCGGCCGGGCCTCGACGAGGACGCCGCGGTGGAAGACGGCGATGCGGTCGCAGATCCCGAGGAGCTCGGGCAGATAGGAGCTGACGAACAGGACGGCCTTGCCCTCGCGGGCCAGGCCGCCGATCCATTCATAGATCTGGCTCTTGCTGACGACGTCGATGCCCCGCGTCGGCTCGTCGAGGAGCAGCACCGAGGCCTGCTGATGGAGGAGCCGGGCCAGGGCGACCTTCTGCTGGTTGCCACCGGACAGATCGCCGACCTTCTGGCCGGGGCCTTTGGCCTTGATCTTGAGCTTCCCGATCCAGTCGGCCACGGCCCGGCGCTGCCGGGCGGGACTGAGCAGTCCGTGCCGCCGGTAGGGCCCGAACCGGCTCAGGGTCACGTTGTCGGCGATCGACAGGGACGTGGCCAGGCCCTCCCCTTGCCGGTCTTCGCTGAGCAGGCCGAGGCCGTGCCCGATCCGGGTCCACGGCTTGCGGCCGCTGAGCTCCTCCCCCGACACCACGATCGTGCCGCCGGTCACCGCGTCGAGGCCGAACAGGGTCCGCAGCATCTCGGTCCGCCCCGAGCCGATGAGGCCGGCGAGGCCGAGGATCTCGCCGCGCGCGAGCGTCAGGCTGACGGGCGCGGCCATCCGCGTCCCTTTCAGGCGGTGGAGCGACAGGATCTCCTCGCCGACCGCGTGCTCGATCCGCGGGAAGAGCTGCGTGAACTTCCGGCCGACCATGAGCTGGATGATATCCTCGAGCGGCGTGCCTGCCATGGTCCCGGACCCGACGCTCAGGCCGTCCCGGAGGACCGTGTAGGTGTCGGCCACCCGCTGGATCTCCTCGAGGAAGTGGCTGATGTAGATGACGCTCACGCCCTGGTCTCGGAGGCTCCGGATGAGCTCGAACAGCCGCTGGCTGTCCTCCTGGGTTAGCGAGCTCGTCGGCTCGTCCATGACCAGGATGCGGGACCTGTTGATCAGGGCCCGGGCGATCTCGACGAGCTGCTTTGCGCCGACGCTCAGCCGGCCGACCCGGGCGTCGGGCGAGATCTCGGGGTGATGGACGAGGGCGAGGACCTCGCGGACCTTGGCGCTCATGGCCCGCCGGTCGAGCCAGCCCGCCGTGTGGACCTCGCGGCCGAGCATGATGTTCTCCTCGACCGTGAGGTGGGGGGCCAGGTTGAGCTCCTGGTAGATCATGGACACGCCGCAGCGGAGGCCGTCGCCCGGCCCGCCCGGGGCGTAGGGCCGGCCGTCGATCTCCATGCGGCCGGCGTCCGGCGCCAGCGCGCCGCTGAGGATCTTCATCATGGTGCTCTTGCCGGCGCCGTTCTCGCCGATCAAGGCGTGGACTTCGCCCCGGGCGAGCTCGAAGGACACGTCGTCGAGGGCCCGCGTCGCGCCGAAGCTCTTGCTCACGCCGGTCATGCGCAGGACAGGCGGCGCGACCGCGGCGATGCTCATCAGTCTTTGATCATGGACAGGTCGGGCGAGAGAAGGGCCTTGATCTCCGGATCGTCCATATTGTCCTTGGTGGCCAGCACGACGCCCGTGTCGATGACTTTTTCGACGGGCTCGCCGCGGAGATAGGCGACGATGGTCTTGACGCCGAGATAGCCCATCTTGTTCGGGTTCTGGATGACCAGGCCCTTGAGGGCGCCGTCGCGGAGGCCCTGGACGAGCTTGGGGGAGCTGTCGAAGCCGACGAAAGCCACCTGGCCGGCCAGGTTGGCTTCCTGCAGGGCCCGGAGAGTGCCGAAGGTGCTCGATTCGTTCGGGGCGAAAACGCCCTGGACGTCGGGGAAGCGGCTGAGCAAGTTCTCGGCCAGCTGATAGGCCGTTTCGGTCGTGGCCCCGGCGTACTGGTCCTTGACGAGAAAAGCGATGCCGGGGAATTCCTTGGTCATCGTGTCATAGAACCCGGCCTCGCGCTGGACCGTGCTGGCCGAGCCTTCCTGGTAACGGATGAGAAAGATCTTGCCCTGGCCCTTGAGGAGCTCGCCGAGCCGGCGGGCGGCCAGGACGCCGCCTTTGTAGTTATCCGTGGCGACGTAGCTCACATAATCGGAGCCCTGGAGCCCGGAGTCGATGATGACGACGGGGATCTTCTCCCGCATGGCGTCCTGGACGGGGCGCATGAGGGCCCGATCGTCGAGGGGGGCGAGGACGATGCCGTCGACGCCGCGGCTGATGAAGTCCTCGACGACCGTGATCTGCTGGGCCCGGTCGTCCTCCTTCTGCGGTCCCTTCCAGAAGACCTGGACGCCGAGCTCGTTCGCCGCCCGCTCCGCCCCCGCATGGATGGACTTCCAGAACTCGTGCGTGGTCCCCTTGGGGATGACGGCGATCTGGATGGTCTTGGCCGTCGCGGTCTTGGCGGGCTCGGCCGGCTTCCGGCCGCAGGCGGCCAGGGCCAGCGTGACAACGAGAAGGCCGGACAGCGCTTTGGGGGCGATGGGATTCATGGGCTCAGTATACTCAGAAGGCCCTGGACGGTCAAAAAAACGGCCGAAAAAAATAGGGGGGAATCCCCTTCGGGGGAAAGCCCGAAGGTGATTCCCCATCCTCGCCGGGGACATGGGGTCCCCGGCGTCACGGTCGTCGGGCGAGCGCCTTACTTCTTCTTCAGGATGGGCATCCCGGTCTTGGTCGTCTCTTGGACGATGTAGCCGGCGGGAACCGCATCCAGGGCGCCCGGCCGCACGTCGCGGGCGAAGAAGAATATCATCTGCTTGCGGCCGCCTTTAAGGAGGACTTCCTTGGAGTGCAGAAAATAGCTGACGCCTTTCGAGTTCTTGAATTCATAAGCCATGTCTATGACCTCCCTGAGGAATTATGGACTTTAGCCAGCGAGGACTTGACTCAGCGTTCCCATGGGGGCTGATCACTCTCCTCTCGGCCTGGTTCAACTAATATAATGATTCCCGCCTGATGTCAAGCCGTTCTCCCGAGAAAAAGGTCATTGGATGAAATCGACCGGCGGCGGCAGGTCCGCCGGGACGATCGTGCCGTAGGCGTCCTCGTAGCGCTTGATGTTCGCCTGCAGAGCCTCCAGGAAGCGCTTGGCGTGGGCCGGGCTGACGATGATGCGGGCCACAAGCTTGCCGAAGGGCCCGTCCGGGAAAAGGAACGCGAAATCGAACAGGAACTCCTCGCGCGAATGGCGGATCGCGGCCAGGCTGGCGTACTGGCCGAGGGCCACCGCTTCATCGACCTTGATCTCGACCTTCTTGGCCTCGGTTTTTTGGTCCATGGTCCCTCCAGGCTCCGGATGTCCCCTTCATTGTGGGGGCGACAGGGGCGAAAATCAAGGCCCGCGGGAATAATTCGGGAACGGCCCGAAAAAAACGCCTCAAATTAAAAAAAGCCTTTACAAGCCTCTTCCCAGTGCTATAATGAGAGTGGCTTTCTTGCGCGGGCTGGAGAAAGCCCCCACCTTTTTGGTTCCCATCATCAACCCCCCTTTTGCTGACAACAGCCCGCACTTCTCCCCAGCCCCCCGCGGGGCTGGTATAAGAAATATCTGACACAAACCAGCACCCCAATTTCGGGGGATTTTTGCCTCTCGAAAGCCGTCGCGGCGCCCCACCCGCGGGGGCTGGCCTGTCACGTCAATCGGTGTAATACCGGATCGTTCGCAGGACGGCGGCCTCGCAGACCTTGCAGAACGGCTTGGCGCCCTTGGTGAACATCAAGCAGTCAAGCTGGGACCGGTAGAGCCCTTTGGCAGCGTAGCCGGCACCCTCGAAGACCCCCACCTTCCCCCGGAACTCGCTGCCCTTCAGGAGCGCGTCGACTTTATCCGCTTCCTCGCGCGACAGCTTCTCGGACTGCTCTTCGGCCCGGGCGATGTCGGCGGCTGGTGCGTCGTCCCGTTTCATCTGCGCGATCTTCGCGTTCGTCTCCCGCCGGACCTTCTGATAGGCGTTGTCCATGTCGTCGAAGGCGGCCTTTTCCCAGGGCGTCGGAACGGCCATCCCCGGCGAGAGAAGCGCCTTCCACTTCACGTTGGCCGGGTCGAGCAGGGCCGTGATGTTCGGTTCGGCCGGCTCGATGCCGGACGGATAGAATTCGTTGTAGGCGACATCGGATGTGTAATACTCGTCCGCCAGGCCGGCGAAGGAATGGCCGAACTCGTGGAGGAAGAGGTATTCATACCACTGGTTGTCGGTCGTGAAGGTGCAGTAGAGGTTGTAGATGCCGCCGCCGCCGTAACGCGAGTGGTTGACCATGATGTAGAGCGCGTCGTAGGGGACGTGGGCGGCGATGTCGCGGAGGCTCTTGTTGTCCTCGGTCAGGAGGTAGCGCTCCGAGCCGAGGGAATCGAAGGAGGCGCTAAGCACGGTCGATTTGAAGGAGCCGAAGCCCGGCTCGTCGCAGCCGCTCTCGGCCGAGGCTTTGAAAACCCCGGTGATGTTGAACGCGTCCCTGTGGGACTTGTAGGGCTCCAGCTTGAAGAAGACGCCGGTGAAGCGGGCCAGGTCGGCCTCGAACTTGGCCTCCTCGGCGGCCGTGTAGCCTTCGGCGATGATGGCCACATCGACCTTGTGGCGGGGCTCGCCGGACTTGAGGGCCTCGACGACCTTGACGCCCGGAACGAGGGACTCGCGGATGACGGTCTGAGCCGCCGGATCGATCGTCTGGCTGAAGACCGGCTTGGAGACGTTCCGGCGGTCCTTGGCCTCGATCATGAAGCGCACGGGTTTCTTCGGATAAGGGATCAGGGCCGATTCCTGGTAGGTCCGGGGAATGCCCTTGATCCCGGCTTCCGAGGTCTTGTACTCGCCGAAATAGCTGTCGAATCCTTTGCTGAAGATAAGGGTCCCCGTCGCTTGATCGTAGATCTTGACGCTGTAGCGGCCAAGGTCGAACGGGTCGATGAGATGGGCTCGGGGGCCGGCCCAGATCCCCTGATCGTAGACCTGGTCCAGGGCGACGATCTCGGAGGCCGCGCTCCCGGTGTGGAAGGTGTCGACGCGCAGCGTCTTGTCCATGAACCAGGCGTCGAAAGCCGGGCCCTTCTGGGCGCTGGCGCAGCCGGCGATGGCGGCGGCCAGCAGGGCGATGACGGTCAGGCGCTTCATGGGAGCCTCCCTCAGGCCGACCGGACGATCCGTCCGGCGGTCTCCTTGATGATCTTGAACGCGGCCGCGGCGGTGATGGCCGAAGGGTCGCGCGTCGGATTGAGCTCGACGACATCCAGGCCGACGATCCGGCCCTTGAGCGACTGGATGACCTGGAGGGCCTGTCGGGTGGTGAGGCCGCCGGGCTCATGGTGCGAGACGCCCGGGGCGAAGGCCGGGTCGAGCGCGTCCATATCGAACGAGATGTAGACGGGGTTGGCAAAGCGGAGGTGGAGGGGATCCTGGATGTCCTTCATCTCGATCATGCGAACGCCGCCCTTGAGGGCCTTGGCCCGGTGCGCGGCGGTAATGGCCCGCACGCCCACTTGAACGACGCTGGCGGCCAGCCCGTCCTCGACGATACGGGCGAAGGGGCAAGCGTGCGACAAGCGGTCGCCGTACAGATCCTCGTAGAGGTCGGGATGGGCGTCGAAATGCAGGACGTCGAGCGGCTTGAACGTCCCGGCGAAAGCCTTGAGCACGGGATAGGTGATGGAGTGGTCGCCGCCGATGACGATGGGCGTCGCGCCCTTGGCCAGGACCCCGGCCACGGCCTTCTCGATCAGGGCGAAGGACTTGTCCATGTCGCCGGAGGTGTCGACGTCGCCGAGGTCCACGAGGACGGTGTCCTCCTCGAGGTTGACCCCGAGCTCGGTGTAGCCGCAATAGCACTTGCCGGTCGAAACGGCCCGCACCGCGGCCGGCCCTTGGGCCGCGCCCCGGAGATAGCTCGACTTCTCGTCGAAGGGAACGCCCAGGATGGCGATCTTGTAGTCGGGATGCTCGGATAGCGGTTTCGCCGCCCCGCCGAAATCGGACATCGTCAGCCTCCTCGGTTGATGGTCACTTGATTATACCGGATTCGTCCTTCCCGCTAAAGATGGAGCGTCCTACGAAATTTCCGAAATCCGCTTTGTCTCCTGGAATTTGAAGGACCCCCCGCTTTTTCTATCCCGGATCCCAATAATAATATGGTTCTTCGATCTCGAGCGAGCCGAAGCGGCGAGGCCCATCCCCCATCGGGAGGCTCGTCGGGCGGCGGCGAGGGGTATCGCCTCGCAGATCACCGCATCGGCCGTATCTATCCGCGCCTTGCAAGCCCGTCGCGAGGCGGTGAGGGATATCGCGACGAGTCCCCCGTAATGGAAGGGGGGCCCGCCGGAAGGCGGGGGAAACCAGCTACAAGGTTTCCGGGGTGCGGGGGGTTCGGAGCGATATCCCGAGCGCAGCCAAGAAGACGGACCGCACGCGGCGAAAGGAGATAGGCGCGTTCGCGGGGAGATAGGGGCGACACCCGAACAGAGCCGCAAAGACGAGTCTCCCGTCCATCGGGAAGCTGAGGCGAGCGAGGGATCGAAGAACGACCTTTTTGGGGGGATAAAAAAGAGGGGGAGAAGGATCCTCCTTCTCCCTTTTCACAACCTTGGCACCGCCTCTTGCGAGGCAGCCGCGCCCGATGGCTGCGACCGCGGGCAGAATCTCATGGGCGCTCCCAAGGGTCAATCGCCAGGCCGGGTGAATGACGGGGGGAGAAAACGGCCGTTTTCCCACCCCCAAAGACTAGACGGACGGCCGTCAAGACGGATATAATCGCCGTCCCTGAGGGATGAGGAGAAGCCATGGAGACGATCCGATCCGTCAAGACCCGCGAAGACGCCATCCGCCTGCTGACGGTCGCCCTTCACCACGAGTGGGCGGTCAGCTTCGAATATGTCGTTCACGCGTATTCGATGCCGAAGGCAAAGTTCTTCTACGAGGACCCCGTTCTGAAACAGACGACCGACGTCCGGGGCCAGACGATCCAGATCGGCATCGACGAGATGTATCATGCCCTTCAGCTGGCGGTCACGCTGGCCCGGTTCGGCGTCGATCCCGGCTTCGGGACCGACGAGGTCGTCCGTTTCCCCCGGATCCTGGATAACCTGCGTCAAGACAAAATGACCGAGGACCTCGTCACCGACCTCTACCAGAGTTCCGGCATCGAGCCCGGGGCCTTCCCCGAGATCGAGAACATGGTCTGGAACGTCTCCGCCGACGAGGTCCGGCACTCGGCCCAGTTCGAGGCCATGATCGCCGCGCTCGAAGCCGCGGGAGCGGCCGAAGCCGCGAGCTTCCGTCCCCATCCCGACCGGGTCCGGCGGGAAGACCTCCGTCAGCTCCACGCGCTGGGCCGGCTCGAGAACGAAGCCATGCACCGCTATCTCAAGCACGTCATCCTGTTCCACGAGCACCAGGACCTCAGCCAGCGCCTGTTCAAGAACTCGATCGGCCACATGCGACATTGGGACAAGCTCTCCGGCCTGCTCGTCCGGCTCAACGACGTCGTGGCCCTCGAAAATGCCGAGATCGACGCCCAGGGCATCGAGCGCAGCCGTCGGCCCATGCCGCTCGATTACCCGGGGACCGACCGGCTCTCGGCCCTGGCCACGCTCCCCGGCCTCGAGCGGGACCTGGCAGCCAGGTATGAAGACGCCCTGCGGCTCGACCTCCCCGAAGACATCCGGGCCCAGCTCAGGCTCCATCTGGCCCTGACCCGTGAGCACGTCTTCACCCAGGACCGTCTCCTGGCCAACGCCCGGCGCATCAAGGGCCTGGCCTGAGCCCGGGCGTTTGACTTTGCGCCGGCGTTCCTTAGAATAAAGAGGATGGCCGACGCGATCCGGATCGAGAACCTCAGGAAGACCTTCCGTCTCGGCTTCATCCCCCGCCCCCGCGAGATCCTCAAGGGCATCACCTTCTCCGTCCGCGAGGGCGAGACCTTCGGATATCTCGGTCCGAACGGGGCCGGCAAGACGACGACCATCAAGTGCCTCCTGGACCTCATCCATCCGGACTCCGGCACGATCGAGATCCTGGGCCGCCCTGCCTCGTCGCCCCGGTCGAGAGAGCCGTTGGGCTTCCTGCCGGAGAACCCCTATTTCTACGATTACCTGACCGCCCGCGAGTTCCTGGCCTTCACGGCCGACCTGTTCGGCCTGGACCGTTGCGTGAAGCGCGAGCGCATCGCCCGGCTCCTCGGGCTCGTCGGGCTCGAGCGGGCCGCCGACCTGCCCCTGCGGAAATACTCCCGGGGCATGCTCCAGCGGGCCGGGCTGGCCCAGGCCCTGATCAACGACCCGAAGCTCGTCGTCCTCGACGAGCCGCTCGGCGGCATGGACCCGCTCGGGCGCAAGGAGATCCGGGACATCATCGTCCGCTTCAAGGACGAGGGCAAGACCGTCTTCTTCACCTCGCACATCCTTCAGGACATCGAGATGATCTGCGACCGCGTGGCCATCATCGTCGGCGGCCGCATCGTCAAGGAGGGCGGGCTGCGCGATCTCGTTTCGGAAAAGGTCCTGTTCACGGAAGTGACGGTCTCCGGGATCTCGCCGCAGGCCTTCGCCGACCTGGGCGAGTGCGTTTCGACCCGAGGCGACCGGGTCCTGCTCAAGGTCTACGACGAGGCCCTGGTCGACGCGGTCGTCAGCCTTGTCCACGACCGCAAGGGCCGGCTGGTCTCCCTCAGCCCGCGGACCGAGACCCTCGAGGACATCTTCGTCGACACGGTGACACGGACATGACGATCAGGGCCATCGCCGGGATCACGTTCAAGGAAGCCAAACGCGACCGCATCCTCTACCTCCTGTTGTTCTTCGCCGCCCTAGGCATCGTCGCCTCCCGGGTCCTGGCCATCCTGACGGTCGGCGACCGAGTCAAGATCATCAAGGACGTCGGCCTGGCCTCGATCTCCCTCTTCGGCGTCCTCATGGCCATCCTCATCGGCACCGGCCTCGTCTACAAGGAGATCGACAAGAAGACGATCTACACGCTGCTGGCCAAGCCGCTCCACCGGTCCGAGTTCATCCTGGGCAAGTTCCTCGGCCTGGTCCTGACCCTCCTGGTCATGACCGGGGCCATGGCCCTGATATTCCTGGCCATCGTCTTCGCCCACACGGGCACGATCGAGGGCGGCCTGCTTGTCGCCGTGGCCTACATCTTCCTCGAGCTCGTCCTCATCACCGCCGTGGCCATTTTGTTCTCGTCGTTCTCGACCCCCATCCTGAGCTCGCTCTTCGCCCTGGCCTTCTATCTCATCGGCCACCTGTCGTGGGGGCTCGAGCTCCTGATCAAGAAGATGCGGCCGGGCGCCGGCCGGGTCCTCGTCCACGCGCTCTACATGGTCTTGCCCGACCTCGAGAACTTCAATTTCAGGACGGAGGTCGTGCACGGCCTGTCCATCCCGCCGGGCATCTATCTCATCTCGCTCCTCTACGGCGTCTGCTACACGGCCTTTATCCTCGGCCTAGCTGTGCTGATCTTCCGGCGCCGAGATTTCGTCTGAGCACTCATGAAAACGCCCACGCGCCATGGCTCGGCCACGATCCTCCTCGTCCTCTTCCTCGTCGCCAGCCTCGGGGCCATCGCCGGCCTCAAGGCCGCGACCGACCGGGTCGTCCGCCGGAAGCTCCCCGGCTCGTCCATCATCTATATCCCGTCCGGGAAGTTCCTGAAATACGCGACGTTCGGCTACCGGGACCTGGCCGCCGACCTGATCTACCTCTGGTCCATCCAGTACTACTCGACGCCGACGATCGACGACCGCTACGACCACCTCGATCATGTGTTCGCCATCATCAACGAGCTCGACCCGCGCTTCCAGGATCCCTACGAGGTCGGGGCCATGATCGCTGTCGACGGGGCCCGGGAAGTCCTCACGGGGGCCCAGGATCTCAGCCGCGGGCGCGGCCGCGAGGCCTATGCCCGGTCGCTCATCGAGGCGGCCTTCAAGATCCTCGACCGCGGCGCGGCCAATAACCCCGACCAGTACATCTACGCCTTCGATGCCGGGCACATCGCCCTGATGACCCTGCGGGACTATCCCCTGGCCGAGAAATATTTCGCCCAATGCATGAAGATCCCCGGGGCCCCGGAGTTCGTCGAGCGGCTACGGGCCAACGCCATCTTCCGGAAGGGCGACCTTAAGACCGCCTGGGAAACGTGGTTCGACATCTACCGGAGGGCGCCGGACGAGCGGACCAAGAAGATCGCGGACAACCATCTCTACAACATCAAGGCGACGATCGACCAAACGGCCTTGCAGGAGGCGGCGGCCAAGTACCGCGACCGCTTCGGCCGCTGGCCCTCGGACCTCCAGGCCCTGGTCGGGGCCGGGCTCGTCCGAGAGGTGCCCAGGGACTTCGACGGAAGAGATTACGTCTACGACCCGGCCACGGGAAAGGTCCGAACGGTGATCGACCCATGGAGACGATGATCCTCGCGTTCGTCATTCTGATGGGGCTCGTCCTCGGCAGCTTCTTCAACGTCGTCATCTACCGGCTGCCCCGCGGCCTGAACCTGTCGCGTCCGCCCTCGACCTGCCCGGGCTGCGGGTCGCGCATCAAGCCCTACGACAACGTTCCGGTCCTGTCCTATCTCGTCTTGAGGGGCAAATGCCGGACCTGCGGGCGGCGCATCTCCCCGATCTATCCGACGGTCGAGATCCTGACGGCCCTCGGCTTTGCCCTCGTTTTCCTCCAGTCCGGGCGGGCCCTCGACCTCCCCTTCTTCGCCGGCGTCGTCTTCACGAGCGCCCTGATCGTCCTGGGCTTTATCGACGCCGCGCATCAGGTCCTGCCCGACGTCGTCACCATTCCCGGGTTCGCCCTCGCGCTGGCCTACTCCTTCTTTCGGACCGACCTGAAATTCGTCGGGGCGCTGATCGGCGCGGTGGCCGGGGCCGGCTTCCTGGCCCTCATCTATGGCGCCTATTGGCTCATCCGCAAAAAAGAGGGACTGGGCCTGGGCGACATCGTCATGATGCTCATGGTCGGCGCCTTCCTAGGTTGGGAGCGGACGCTCCTCGTCCTCATCCTGGCCTCGCTGGCCGGCGCCCTGTTCGGGATCTACCTCATGGCCCGGAAGGGCAAGAACGCCCAGTTCGCCCTGCCCTTCGGCTCCTTCATCGCACCGGCGGCCTTCATCGCCTTGGTGTGGGGACAACGGGTCGTCGACTGGTACGTCAGCCGGCTCCCTCACTAGGGGCCGGACCGAGGGCGGCAGCCGTCAACCCCCGCGTGTCGAGATCCGGATCGAAAAGACCGTCCTCGTCGTCGCGCTGACCTTGTGCGCCTCGGAGACTGGCAGGCCGGGGCTCCAGACGATGGCCTCGCGGGACAGAAAGACCGGCCAGCGGTCCCGCTCGGAGGCGGGGACGCCTTTGGCCCGGAGGATCTCCTTGAGCTTCTTGCGGCCGGGGGCGCCCAGCGGCCGGTAAAGGTCGCCCGGGCGCCGCGACCGGACGGTCAGGGGAAAGACGAGCGTCGCCGCGTCGAGGTCGACGCCGGATGCGTCGTCCCGACGCAGCCGGCGGGCCGGTCCGCCGGCACGGCGCCGCGCCCCTCGGACCACGAGCCCCGCTTCAGGAAGGGCCAGCACACGGCGGCCGTCCCAGGCCGTCTCGAACGGCTTCGGCCGCGCGGCCGTTCTCTTGAGACCGACGAGCCCGCGCTCGCGACGCAGGACCAGGTCCTTGCGCAGGACCAAGTCCTTGTTCTCGCGGAGGGCCAGGAGCGCCTCGACGTCATCAAAGGAAATGTCCCTGAGGCTGCCGGAGATCTCGCGCAAGAACTCGCGCCCGACGCGCCGGGCCAAAGCCGGAAGGAGGAGCGGCACCGTCTTCAGGTCGAGGACGACGTCCCGGCCCTGCTTCCGGAGGAACTCCTCCGCGAGCTCCCGGACAAAGCCCTGCAGGAGGGCCTCGTCTTCGCGCACGAGATCGGCCAAGCGGGCCAGGTGGAGAACGATCTGCGGCTCATAGCGGCGGGCCAGCTCGGGCAGGAGCTCGGCCCGGACGCGATTGCGGAGGAACCGGAGATCGCGGTTCGAGACGTCCTCGCGCCAGGGCAGACCCCGGGCCTCGAGCCAGACGCGCAGCTCCGGGCCGGGGATCCCCAGGAGGGGCCGCACGATCGGGCACGGCGATCCGGCCACGACCGGGGCGATCCCGGCCAGCCCGGTCAGTCCCGTGCCGCGCATCAGGCGCATGAGCACGGTCTCGGCCTGATCGGTCATATGGTGACCGGTGGCGATCTTGGTGGCCCGGCCCGCGGCGGCGGTCCGGCGCAGGAAGGCGTACCGGAGGTCCCGGGCGGTCTCTTCCAGGTTGAGCCTGCGGCGCGCGGCGGCGGCCCGCACGTCGGCCGAGCCCACGGCGAGCGGCAAGACAAAGCGGTCGGCCAGCTCTTCGACGAAACGTCTATCCTGGCCGGCTTCGGCCCTGAGGCGATGGTTGAAGTGCGCCAGCCGCACCTCGAACGGCATGTCCTCGCGGAGAGCGAGCAGGAGCGCGACGAGGGCCACGGAATCCGGTCCGCCGGAAACCGCGGCCAGCACGCGGTCGCCGGGAACGACGAGCCCTCCGTCGAGGCAGGCCTTCTTAAAGGCGGCGAAAACGGGGTCCCGGGGCTGGTCGGCGGTCATTTGCGGACTCGGGTCATGGGTGTCGCGAGAAATGGCGGCGGAGGGATTTGAACCCCCGACACTGCGGATATGAGCCGCATGCTCTGACCAACTGAGCTACGCCGCCAAGGTGCAGAGATTTTAACGGAATCGACCCCCCAAGTCAACGCGCGGGCCCCCTCCGGAGGACATCCCGAACGAGCGGGAGCTTATTGGAAAGCCGGCGTTTCGGCCTCTTTCCGGAAGGAGAATCGGCCCTCGCGGAAGAGCCTGATGCAGGTGTCCACGACGCGGGTGTCATAGCGGAAGCCTCGGCCTTTCCGGATCTCCTCGAGGGCCTTGTCGAGGCCCAGGGCCGGCCGGTAAGGCCGGAGCGAGCAGATCGCCTCGACGACGTCCGCCACGGCCAGGATCCGGGCCTCCAACAGGATGGCGTCGCCGATCAGGCCCTCGGGATAGCCCGAGCCGTCCAGCCGCTCATGGTGCTGGAGGATGATGTGGGCCACGGGCCAGGGGAAGGCGATGTCTTTCACCATCTCGAAGCCGGCCCGGGGATGGTCTTTGATCAGCTGGTATTCCGAGGTCGTCAGCTTGCCGGGCTTGACCATGATCTCGGCCGGAGCGACGATCTTGCCGATGTCGTGGATGATGCCCGCGAAGCGCAGGCCCTCGATCTTGTCCCAGGCCAGGTTCATCTCCTGGGCGATGGACACGGCCAGGCCGGAGACCCGCTGCTGGTGGCCGGCCATGTAGGGGTCCCGCATCTCCAGCGTCAGGGACATGGCCCGGAAGGTCCCCTCCAGGGATCGTTCCAGGCGGTCGAGGCTGCTCTGGAGATAATCCTCCGAGCGGCGCGTTTCGAGGACCTGGCCGTGGAGCTCGTTATTGGCCCGGGCCAGCTCTTCGGTCCGCTTGTCGACCAGATGGTCGATCTCGATGCGGGCCAGCCGCAGCTCCTTCTCGACGCGCACGCGCTCGGCCGCATCCTTGTCCATCTGAGCGGTCCGCTTGGTGGCGTCCTGTTCGAGGACGCGGTTGCGGTTCTCGAGTTCCCGGAACGATCCCTCCAGCCCGTCGAGCATGCCGTTGAAGGTCCGGGCCAGGATGGCCGTCTCGTCGCGGCCGAAAACGCGGGCCCTCTGCTTGAGGTCGCCGCCGGCCAGCCGCTCGACCGTCCGGGTCAGCAGGACGATGGGCCGCGTGATCATGCCGCTGATCACGAAGACGCCCAAGAACCCGAGCCCAAAGAAGGCCGCGCCCAAGACGATCATGGTCAAGGGCCGGGCGTTCAGGAGGTGGGCCAGGCCGGCATAGGAGGCCATGAGCGCGCCGAAGACGAGCAGCATCTTGGTGCGCAGCTTGTGCGGGCCGAGGCCGGCCGGGGATCCCGGGCCATGGCCCTTGGGACGGGAGTTGTCGAACAGAGCTACACTCATGGTTCTGCGGTCTTCGTCCGGTGTCTTGGCGTAGGATAGCGCGGGGCTCAAGGCAGACAATACCCTTTGGGGGTGATTTTGGCGGTGGTCTCCTCACCCCGAAAGGGGGGGACGGGTGAGGACGCGGGCGGGGCCCCCCGCTACCAGCGCTGGGCCTTCTTCGGCTCCATGCGCCGGAGATCGAGTCCGCGCTCGACCGCGCCGATCCGGAAGAGGCAGATCTCGCGGAGGGAGGACGGATGGTGGAGCACTTCGGAGAGCGATTGAGCGCCGACGGCCCAGACGCCCCCGCCCCGGACGACGACGACCTTGTAATCGTGCAGGGCCCGGATGAGCGCCGCGGGCGTGACGTCGGGAGGCAGGACCGGGATGACGAGGTAGAGGAAGGAGCCCTCCGCGTCGATCGGGATGATGCGACCGGTAGGGGCCGATTCGCCGGGATAGGTGTAGTGCGCCGACGCCTCGGCCTCGGCGATGTGGCAATGCATCACCGACTGGAAGTCGCTGGCCGCGTAGATCGCCTTATGGAGCCCCGTCTCGGCGTCGTCGGCCGGATCGGCGCGGAGCGGCACCTTCAGCAGCGGGCCTCCGACGTCGCGGGGCATCGAAGCTTTGGGCGCGTAAAGCATGTCCGCGACGCCGCGGACCGACATCGATCCGGTGTGGAAGGGCGAGAGGCGGGACTCGAAGACGCGGTGGCCGGCCTTGACGAACTCGCGCAGGATCTCTTCCTCGTCCCGGAAATCGGAACGCTCGTCGCCCTCGACCGCGTAGGCCGGAGGCGGGGCGGCCAGGGACCTGGCGGGATCGGCGGCCAGCGCGGCCCGGACGGCCCCGACATCGACCCGGAGCTTTTCCAGGCCCCGCACGACCGCGCCGGCATAGTTGCCGACGCAGAGGCGGAAGAAGGCCTCGCGCAGGCTCCGGCCCTTGGCCATCGCGCCGTGGCCGAAGATGATGGTCAGCGGATGGGTGGCCAGCCGCTCGGGGATGGTCCGGGCCAGCTCGGGTGAGCCGCTCGGCACGGCGAACCAGTCGACCGGGATGGCCGGCCCCAGGATGGACCGGGCCAGAGGATCGACGGGGACGAAATCCGGCGGCTGGGACGGCTTCGGCGCGTCGTCAAGCGTGGCCAGGATGAGGTCTTTGAGATGGGCATGCATCGAGGCCTGGACCCCAGGCAGGCGGAGGATGCGGGCGTGGATGTCTGTCTCGGACGAGGCCTTGTAGTAGCCGTAATCGGTCTCGGTGGCCGAGAGGAAACAGATCTGGCTCGGCTCCAAGTCGCCTTTTTGGGAGCCGGTGGCCGTGATGACGATCTCGTCCTGGCCGTTCTCGTCCGTCCGGCGAACGGCCATGTTGCCGCTGTGGCTGTCCTGAATGTCATAGAGAAGGGAGGCCCGGCCGAGGGCCCGGAACTCGCGGAAGAGGTCCTCGCTGGCCTGCCACCGGGGCCCGCTCATGCCCGCCTCCCCTCGATCCCCAGGGCCCGCAGGGTCGCGGGCGTCGGCCGTCCGGCCTCGTCCCAGCCCCGGACCGCGTAATAGTCCTTCTTCATGCGCTCTTGGTCCTCGCGGCTGACCCGCCGCTCCCGCCCCTCGACGACGATCGGCACCTCGGCGAAGCGCGCCGGCAGGGCGTCGTCCTCCGCCGTCGCCCCGGCTTCGATGTTGAACTGCCGCTCGAGACTGGCCACGCGGTTCTCGATCTCCTCGAGCCGGGCCACGGAAAGATCGCGCCCGGTGACACCGCTGACCATGCGGGCCCACGGGTCGGCCGAGAAGGCATAGCCGGTGAAGCGGCAGATGCCGAGGCTGTCCTGGAGGATGCCCAGGTTCTGCATGTTCCGGATCGCGATCGGGGACTGCAACAGGCTGAAGCGCGGGATCTCCTTGGCTCCGCCGAAAAAGGCCAGGGAGACCGCGTAGCCCCCCCGCAGATGGCAGGCCCCCGTGGGAGAGGTCATGTAGCCAAGGGCCTGGGTCAAAGAGGCCCGCGGGTCGTAGGCCGGGATCTCGAGCTTCTTGACCGTCATGGCCGCCTCCGGCCGGCCGCGGCCGGCGGCCAGGCGATACGCCCCGTCGGCCAGGGCCGCGCCCAGGCCTTCGCGGCGGGCCGTCAGTCCGACGAGCGCCTCCAAGGCCTCGGCGTCGCCGAAGCCGAGAGCAAGCCCGCCCCGTTCGTCCCGGCCGATAAGGCCGCTCTCGGCGAGCTCCATGGCGCAGGCCAGGGTGCCGCCGTAACTCATGGTGTCCAGGCCCAGCTCGTTGGCCCGATAGTTGGCCCGGGTGATGGCGGCCATGTCGTAGATGCCGCAGAGGGGACCCATCAGGACCATGGTCTCGTATTCCGGGCCCTCGCCGCGCTCCTCGGCGCCGTCCCGGCCGGCGACATGGGTATGGCGCTGGCAACCGATCGGGCAGAGATAGCAGGAGCCGGCTTTCTCGAGCAGGGTCTTGGCCAGCGTTTCGCCCGAGACGCGCTCGATGTCCTCGTCGCGGTGGACGCAGTCCTGGAAGTTCCGGTGCGGCAGCATGGCGATGAGGTTGATGAGCTCGACCAGGCCCGCGGTCCCGAGGTCCCGCATCAGGCGCTTGGTGACCGGCGCCTGCTTCATGAGATAGATGGCCTGATCGAGACCGGATCTGTAGCGGTCCGGGTCGGCCACGGCGATCTTCTCCCGGCCGCGGACGCTGATGGCCTTGAGCTTCTTGCTGCCCCAAACGGCGCCTGCCCCGCAGCGCCCATAGACGCGGTTGCGATCGTTGGCCACGACGGCGTAGCGGACCAAGTTCTCCCCCGCCGGCCCGATGCAGAGGACGCGGACCGGGTGGGCCGGCTCGGAGGCCGCGGCCAGGATATCGTTGGTTTCGTGGGTGGTCTTTCCCCAGACGTGATCCGCCGGAAGGATCTCGGCCCGTCCCGGCGCGACCTCCAGCCTGACGGGCGACGAGGCGGCGCCGGTGACGATGAGGGCGTCAAGACCGGCCGACTTGAACGCGGCGCCCCAGGTCCCGCCGGAATTGGACGTCCCGATGACATCGGTGAGCGGCGACTTGAAGACCATGTGGCCGCGGCCGGCGGTCGGGGCGCTGCTGCCCACCAGGGGCGACGAGGCGATGACAAAGGCGTTGTCCGGTTCGAGCGGATCGCAGGCCGGATCGATGGCATCGTACAGGAGCCGGGTCCCGAGGCCCCGGCCGCCGAGATAATCGAGGGCCATCTGCGGGTCGAGCGGCACGGTCCGGACTTCGCCGCGGCTCAGGTCGGCGACGAGCACACGACCGTGGAATCCGGAGATCGGGTAGTCGGACATGATCAGCGTCTAAGATATCAAATCGCCTCGGGACCCGCAATTCCCATGTGGGCAATCGTCGTCGGCCTCTGATCGGCTCCGAGGTCGGTTTCGCCCTCATGGGAAAATTTTAGAGACGCCGAGACGTGCGCCGGTCTCGGTGCCAAAACAACTCGCTCGGCTTGCGCTAAGCCTCGCTCAAACACGTTTTGGCAGTTTCCCCAGAAACTTCCCTCGCCCGCCACGCGTCCCGCCTAAAATTTTCCAAATCGGTCTCGACCGGCCTCCTCGCTGTCATTATCAGGCCGACTCGACCGGCGCCGTGGCCCTGGGCAGGTCGCTGAGTTAGAAGCCAGGGCTTGGCCGGGCGAGCGAAGACAACCCCGAGGCTCATCCCCCGCCCATCATGGGGAAGACCGCAAGGGTGTCGCCTTCGGTGAGCGGCGTCGACAGCCCTTTCAAAGATCGCACCGGAACGCCGTTGACCATGACGACGAGATGGGGCTTGAGCTCGCCGCAGACGAAGATCTCGGCCAGACGGGCCGGCGTATCGCAAAGAACGCCCAGGGCCTCGCCGACCGTGGCTTCGGCACTGAGGTCGAGCCTCCGCTCCCGGCCGCCGAAAAGCTCCTGGAAATTGGCGAAGAGCTTAGCCTTGACGATCATGCCGGGCCGCCTTTCCGAGAAGGATGCCGTCGAGGCGCTCCGAGAGCTCCGGGTCCCGGATATCGACCACGTCAGGAACGGCGGGAGAGAGACGGCCGGCCAGGTCGGTCAGGATGCCCTCGCGGGCGACAAGAAGCGTCGTCCCGGCCCGGCGGCGCAACGCCTCGTCGAGGGCCGGCCAGAGCCCGCCGCCCTCGAGCTCCAGGGGGCCGACCTCGTCGATCACCAGGAGACCTTCTCCATCGGCCCGGCGGATGATGGCCCGGGCCCGCTCCAGAGTTTCGGCTACGAAGACATACGGTCCGACGCGCTCGCCGGCGGCCGGCCCGTCGGTCCTGAGATAGGGCCAGCGACGGCCGGTAGCGATCTCGAGGAGGTCGTAGCCGGCGACGCCGTGAGGCCCGGGCACGGCCGGGCTCAGGAACCCGCCGCAGGCCAAGCCGCGGACGGCCCAGAGAGGGATGCGGCGCTTGAGATACGTGGTCTTGCCCCCGTGAACGGGCCCCGAGAGGACAAGGACCATCGGCCCTAGCCTCCGCTATTCATGAAAACGCCGTTTTTTTTCATCGAGAATAAAGAACCAAGACTGGCGTTTTCATGAATTAGCCAGGCTACCGGATGCTGACGGAGGCCTCGCCCGTTTCCAGCGTGACGGCCTGGCCCATCGGGCTGCCGGCGTTGGCGCTGGCGAATCCTATGGACGTCTGACCCGGCGCGATCGACGTGAACGCGAGAACGGCCAGGACGCCGCGGCCCTTGAAGCCCGGCCCGCCGGGCGGGCTGGAAAAGCCGAAGGTGCAGGTCCCGCCGCTGATGCTCTTGATGAAGGGGACCTTGTCGCCCAGCTGCCGCAAGCCGCCGCCCTCCATGACGTCCTTGAGCTTGAGGACGCGCGGGTCGAAGGTCAGCACGAACGAGCCGCTGCCGAGCTCCTTGTCGCTCGAGAGCTCGACGTTGATCCGGAATTCGCGGTCGCGGGGCGCTTCGAAGCTGGCGGGGGACAGATAGACGCCGTTGGCCCCGGGTTCCTCCTCGGCCGGTTGCTCCTGGGCCGCTGCGGCCTGCGGCTGCGTCGTGACCGCGCCACGCGCCGCGGCGGCCCCGCCGGTCATGCCCGACAGGTTCTCGGGATCGACCCACAGGGGTTTCAGGTCCTCTTCGGAGATATCGAGATCGCGGACGATGTGCGGCGTGATGGTCATGATAACGTCGCTCTGGTCGATCGTCTTCTTGGTCGCGGAGAACAGGGTGCCCAGCACGGGGATGTCCTTGAGCCCGGTGATGCCGCCGATCGACTTGCGCTCCTCGTCCCGGAGAAGTCCGGCCAGCAGGTTCGTCTCGCCGTCCTTCAGCCGGACCGTGTTCTTGACCTCGCGGTTGGCGATGATCGGGATCCCGGCCGTCCCGGTCCCGGCGATCGAGGAGACCGTGAGCTCCATCTCCATGCTGACCTCGCGCTCGCGGTGGATCCGCGGCGTCATCTTGATGGTGATGCCGATGTCCTGGAGGTTGTAGTTCACGATCGGCTGGGTGTTGACCCCGGCGCCGGCCGCGGTGGCCACGAACTGCGAATTGACGATGGGCACCTTCTGGCCGACGACGTACTCGATCTTCTCCCCGCCGACGCCGCGGATCTTGGGCTGGGCGATGATCTTGGTGTCCGAATCGGCGGCCAGGATCGCGGCCAGGGCCGTCGGCACGGTCATCTGGTAGTTGGCCAGGTCGGTGAAATCGAGGCCCTTGATCGGGAAGTAGCCTTTGTCCGTGATCCCGTCGGGAACGAACTGGACCCCCAGGGATCCGTTGCTGAGGTCGATGCCGAGGTTCTTCTCCCGCAGCCGGCTGACCTCCATGATCTCGATCTCGATGAGGACCTCGCCCCGGGCTTTGTCCCAGGACCGGATGAGCTTCTCGGCCAGGGCCACGGCCTGGGGCGTGTCGCGGATGGTGACCGAGTTGAGGGTCTTGTCGACCTGGATCTGCGGCGCCTTGTATTGGGCCCGGACGAGCTGGATCAGGCGCCCCATGGTCTCGGAGGCGTCGATATTGGACAGGTAGAAAGTCCTGATGGCGTTGAGCTCGTACTGCATCCGTTTCTGGACGTTGTCGGGGACGATGATGACCGTCCGCTCGTCGATGATGCGGGGAAAGTTCTTGGTGGCCACGCAGAGGAAATTGATGGCCTGCTGGAGGTCCTTGCCGGTGAGATCGATGGCGAGGTTCATGTCCCGGAAGGTGTCGTCGTAGAGGAAGTTGACGCCGGAGCTGCGGCCCAGCGCCTGGAAGATGGAGCGGACCGAGACCTCGTTGCGGAAGCTCAGGTCGATCGCCTCTCCGGCGCCCTTGAGCTGGACGGGTCCGGCCGCCAGCCTCTCCCCGGGCTTCTCCGGCTTCTCCGGCGGCGCCAAGAGGGCCTTGAGCTCGGCCGCGGCCATGGCGTTCTGCGGATCGAAGGCCAGGCACTTCCGGTAGCTGGACTCGGCCTCGGTCTTCTTGTTCTGCGTGACCAGGGTCCGGGCTTCGTGGAGGTAGAACAGGGCCGCCATGGTCCGGGCCCGGATCAGGGCCAGGCGGTAAACGGGCTCGTTGGGGTGCTGGAGGGCCGCCCTCTGGTACTCCGCCACGGCCTCGTCGTAGTTCTGGTTCATTTCGGCTTTGACGCCCTGACGATAATCCAGGGTCAATGTCGTGCATCCCGCGGCGGCTAGGACCAGGACCAGGATCGGGGTGATGGCAGTTCGCTTCATGGCCGGCCTCCTTGTTTTTGGAAGGTACGGGTCTCCCCCGTGGGGCCCTGGACGACGATCGCGTCGGCGGTCAGGCTGATGACCTTGTAGCCCGGGATGATCTCGTCGCCCTGGCGCACCGACTCGGTCTGACCGCCGCGGAGGATGAGGGCTAGGGTTTGGCCCCCTGACTTGACCGAGCCGATATAGCTGATGTTCAGATCGAACGCCGGCGCGGAGGTGGGCGCGGCCGCCCCCGGGGCGGGAGAGAAGGCCGGCCGGGCCGTCGGGACCATCGCCGGGCCGGGCGCCGCGGCCACGGGCCGGAAGATGTCACGGAGCGGAGGGGCGATCTCGGCGCGGCCGAAGACGAGAAGGTCCTTGCGGACCAGCGGCTTGTCCGCCCGACGCTCCTGAGGCGCGCCCCAAACCAGGGCGGCCGCGAGGACACCCAGGGCCACGATCAGCCGCGCTCGCCTAGTTGCCATAGTAGCCCGCCAGGGTCATTTTGGCGCTCAGGCGCTCGCCGCCCGAACCCGTCCGCGGGAATTCGAGCTTCTCGATGACCAGGAACTTCGGGAAGGCCTGGATGACGGCCAGAAGCCTCTTCAGTCCCGCGTAAGTCCCGGAGTAGGTGAAGGTGATGAGCGTCTTGCGGACCTTCTCCTTCTCCATGTCGGCGTAGTTATAATCGAGGTCCGTGACGATCGTGCCGGCCTGGGCGAAGATCTTCTGAAGGTCCTGGCGCAGGGGCTGGATGCCGAGGCTCTCATCATAGAAATAGCCCGTCCGCAGCTCGGCCAGGTCCTTCCCCGCCTCCTCCCAGCGCTGCCACTGGACCTTGGCGTCGTCCCGGGACTTAACGACCCTCTGCGTGGCCTCGTGGACCCGGAACGAGTTCGTCTTTTCCTTCTCGAGCCCGACCCGGAACCGGCCGAACACGGCCAGAAAGAGGGCCAGGGCCGCGACGGCGGCCAGACCGAACCGGGCGAGCCTCCGGCGCTCCCCGTCGTCGAGCATATCAAAGAGGGCGTTCATAGATGGCTGTGATCTCCGAAAGGACCCGGCCGCCCTCGTCCCGCGTCTCGCCGCCCTCGCTGACCTTGGTGAAGCCGTTATGGTAGAGGGCGGTGATGAAGGCCATCAGGTCGTCCAGGCTGCGCGAGGTCACCCGCATCTGGAGGGCCACGGCGCTTTCCGCCGTGAAGCTCGGGAGGAGGGACGTGATGTAGCTCGGGCCGGGCAGGCATTTCTCCAGGTCGGTGAAAAGGCCCGTCCAGGAGAACATCTTCCGTTGGATGATGCTGTTCACGAGATCGATCCGGGACCCGCTGAGCTTGGTCTCCCGGTCGATGTCGGCCTTGAAGCGCTGGACCTCGCGGCCCGCCTCGTTCTGGACGCGCTGGTTCTCGGCCACCTCCGTCTTGAGGCGGGACAGTGTCCGGCCGTCCTTAAGGGCAACGAAAGCGGACAGGGCGGCCAGGACGATCACGGCTATGCTCAGGGTCCGGACCGCGGCCAGATACAGACGCCGGTTGCGGAGCGGCCGGGTGGCCAGGTTCAGGTTGAGCCGAGGTCCGCTGGTCATAGGATCTGTCCGATGAGCGGGGCGAGCAGGGCCTTGTGAGCGTCCGTCCAGGCCTCGGGGGCCCGGTAATCGAGGGGCGCGATGGGCACGCGGATCCGCTCACGCAGTCCCGCGGCCACCGCGTCGAGCTCGTCCAGCACGGCGCAGCGCAGCCACAGCTTCTCCACCCTCGTCTCGTCCCGGTCCTCGAGGAACCGGATCGTGTTCTCCGCTTCCCTCACGATGGTCTCGCCGCGGTCATCCGCGGCCCCGCCCGGCCGGCCGATGTCCTTCTGGCGGTAGAGGGACCAGCCCGGACCGGTCATGGCCAGGACCGTCATGGTCACGTCCTCGATGTTGAGAAGGACGCTCGTGCCTTGTCCGTCCCGGGGCACCAGATTGATAAGGGCCAGGGAGGGGGAGGCGACGACCACGGGCTTCAGGCCGGCCTTTTCGAACAGGGCCTCGTATTCCCAGACCACCACCTGCCGGGCCATGGCCACGATGACCTTGCGCAGCCCCTTGCCCGGGGTCACGGCGTAGTCGATCCGGGCATCCTCGGGGATGAGCGGCATCTGCTTGCCGATGCGCCAGCGGATGAAGGTGTCCCGCTCCTTGCCCGAGGCCGGGAACGAGTCGACGCTCATGACGAAGACCCGCACCGAGGGCTCGGGGATGAGCAGGGCGACCGATCCGGACGAGAGGTGGAGATTCCTTTGGCCCTGGGCGATGGCCGCCTCGAGGCTCGCGGCATCGACGATATTGGGCCGGTCGAACGACGGGACGACGGGGCTGTCCGGAAAGGGCTGGACGAAGCCGCCCTTGACCGCGCCGTCGCTCCGGCTGACCCGCAGGCCGCTCAGATGGCTGGGCGAGATCTGGAACACGGCGTCCGCGAGCAGTCGCTCGGTGAAACGGGTCTTGATCCGGCCGCCCAGTGTCACGCGCTCACTCCACAAAGGTGATCTTGTTCAGGTCTTTGATCCCGGTCAGCCCGGCCAGGACCTTCTCCATGCCGACTTCCCGCAGGAAGACCATGCCCTCGGCCCTGGCTCTCTTCTTGACCTCGGAGAGGGGCCGCTTCTCCAGCACCAGCTCGCGGATCGGGTCGGAGAGCTCCAGGAGCTCGGCGATAGCCGTCCGGCCCTGATAGCCGGTGGAATTGCAATCGGGACAGCCCTTCGGCTCATAGAAGATGGTGTCGAGATGCCGGGCCGGGTCGAGGCCGGACTCGAGGAGCTGGGCGGCGTTGTAGCGGACCGCGACCTTGCAGTGCGGGCAGAGCAGCCGGACCAGGCGCTGGGCCAGGATGCAGTTGAGGGCCGAGATGAAGCTATAGGGGTCGACCTGCATGTGCAGGAACCGGCCGATGACGTCGAAGACGTTGTTGGCGTGGACCGTGGTGAAGACGAGATGGCCCGTCAAGGCCGACTGGATGGCGATCTGGGCCGTCTCGGGATCGCGGATCTCGCCAACCATGATCTTGTCCGGGTCGTGACGGAGGATGGAGCGCAGGCCCCGGGCGAAGGTCAGGCCCTTCTTCTCGTTGACCGGGATCTGGGTGATGCCGTCGACCTGGTACTCGACCGGGTCCTCGATGGTGATGATCTTGTCCTCGGGCGACTTGATCTCCGTCAGGGCGGCGTACAGGCTCGTCGTCTTGCCGGAGCCGGTCGGCCCGGTGACCAGGACCATGCCGTAGGGCTGGGCGATGTACTTGCGGAACTTCCTCAGGATCTCGTCCGAGAAGCCGAGGACGTCCAGGCGCAGCTCGCGGATGGCCTGGGTGATCATCTCCTTGTCCAAGATGCGGATGACCGCGTCCTCACCGTAGATGCAGGGCATGATGGAGACGCGGAAATCGATGGTCTTGTCCTTGATCTTGAGCCGGAACCGGCCGTCCTGGGGCACGCGCCGCTCGGCGATGTCGAGGTCGGACATGACTTTGATGCGGGAGATGATCGGGGACTGGAACTTCTTGTCAATGGCCTCCATGGCCTCGCCGAGGACGCCGTCGATGCGGAACTTGATCTTGACGTCGTCGTCCTTGGACTCGATATGGATGTCCGAGGCCCGCTTCTGGACGGCGGTGAAGATGATCGTGTTGACCAGCTTGATGATCGAGCCGTCCTGGTCGGCCAGCTTCTCGATCGAGATGACATCCTCTTCCTCGCCGGTCTCGCGCTCGACGACCTGAGTGACGAAGCCCTCGGTCGCGTCGCGGAGGACCTGCATGGCCGTCTCGCTCTTGCGCAGGGCCTCGAGGATGGCCCGCTTCGAGGCGGCGAAGACCTTGACCTTCTTGCCCAGGAAGGCCTCGATGGCGTCGATCGAGGAGATGTCGGACGGGTCGGCCACGGCGATCTTCATGACGCCGTTCTCTTCGCCCAGGGGGACGAACGAGAGCCGGTGGATGAACTCGACGGGGAAGGACTGGATGAGGTTGCGGTCGAGGTGCTCGTCCTCGAGGTCGATGAAGGGCACGCGGTAGCGCTCGGCCAGGGCCCGCACGTCCCGTTCGCTGCCGTCCGTTCGATCCTTGCTCACGTACCGCGCCTCCGTCCGCTACCGGGTCACCCGGATGATGTTGAAGATCGGGATGTACACCGAGAGAAGCATGCCCGCCACCACAAGTCCCATCATGATGATCACGACCGGTTCGACCAGTGTGACAAGCGTCTCGATCTTACCACGAACGCGATCGTCATAAAAATCGGCCATGTCCCCGAGCATCCCCTGGAGGTTGGCCGAGTTCTCGCCGATGCGGACCATGTCCAGGGCCAGCGGCGGGAAGATCGCCGCCTGGGCCAGGGAGTCGGACAGCCCCTCGCCGTTCTTGATGTGGTCCGGGACATCCTTCATCTGGCCGACCAGCCAGGCGTTCGGCACGGCCTGGATGGCGATGCCGATCGCGGCCAGGAGCGAGATGCCGGCCTCGAGCAGCAGTCCCAGGGTCCGGCTGAAGAGGCTGACGCCCGATTCGAGCCAGATCGTCCGGCCCAAGGGCACCCGGAGCTTGAGCTTGTCGAGCCGGTAGAGGAAGTCGGGCCGCCGGCGGAGCCGGGTGACGGCCGCGGCCGCGGCCACGAGGAGGCCGGCGATGATGTACCAGCCCCGGCCGAGCCCGGTGGCCACGCCCATGATGAGCCGGGTGATCCCGGGCAACTGGGCCTCATAGCTGCGGTAGAAGTCGGCGAACCGGGGGATGACGAAGGTCATCAGGATACCCATGAGGACGAACGAGAAGCAGATCAGGATCGTCGGGTAGGTCATGGCCGACTTGATCCGGGACCGGGTTTGGGAGACCATCTTGGTATACTGAATATAACGCCCGATCGAAGCCGGCAGGTTGCCGCCTTTTTCACCGGCCATCAGGCTGGCCGTGTAGATCGGCGAGAACAGCCTCTCGTACGGCAGGAAGGCTTCCGACAGGGCCTTGCCTTTCTTGACCTCCCCGGCCACGTCGATCAGGATCTCCCTCAGGTGGACATTCTTGATCCGGCCGGAGATGGACTCCAGGCTCTTGAGGATGGGATAGCCGGCCTTGATCATGGCGACCAGCTCCTGATTGAACAGGATGATGTCCCGGTCCTTGACCTTCTTCCTGATCCCCAGGCCGAGGTTGCCGAGCCTGTTCCAGTCCCGGCGGACCGAGAGCACCAAACGGCCTTCGGCCTCAAAGGTCCGGCGGCACTCGTCGGCGGCCTTGGCCAGAACGGACCGGCTTTCGACCCGTCCGTCCTCACCTGCTATCCGGCAAAGATAATACGGCATTCTGGCAAAAATCCGCACACGAATTCCTCCTTAATCTATTCCAGGGCCCAATTATTGTCAATTGACCCCCTCCGGCCGCAAGGGATTTGTCCCCTGAGGGGACTGTCCCTCTGAGGCTGTCTCAGGGCCGGGCCAGAGCCCGCGAATGGCCTCCCTCCGGCGGCCGTCTCCCGGCCGGACTTCCCCGGGCTCGCCTTGACAAACGGGCGTACAAGGATTAACTATAGCTCCGTGACCAAGGCTGGGAGGATCTTCGCGGGAGCGCTAGCCGCGTCCGCGCTCGGGCTGCTCGCGGGTGCCGCGCCGGCCCATCCCGACCCTCAGGCCCAGGAGCCGCCGCCGCGGCAGGTCCAGAAACCCAGTTACGATTACATGTCGGGCTTCCTGTCAAGGAGCACCCACCCTCTGGGCCTCAAGGACGATCCGGCGACGCGGCGGATGCTCAGCCAGGGTCCCGTAGCCTGGGCCATCAGGTCGGGATCGCGCCACGTTCTTGATTAGTTAATTTTTTTTGTGCTTCGGATTCAATTTTTTGGATGCCGATGAAGAAATCGCTCGTCGTCGTCATTGTCTCGCTCGCCATCGTGCTGTCGTTGGGCACCCTGAACGTCGTCAGAAAGGCCCAGTGGCGGGACGTCACGGACGGCGTCACCTGGGGAACGGCCGAGAGCGGGCTGCGGGCCCTTCGGGTCGATCCTGAATCCGAGGCCTTCCTCCGCGCAGGCATCCGCAAGGGGGATGTCCTCACGGCCATCAACAAGGTCCCCGTCCGGACCAAGAGCGACGTCCTCAAGAGCCTGTGGCAGGCCGCGGCCACGGACCAGAGCGTCACCTACACGATCAACAAAGAGGGGATGCAGATCTACCCGACCTTCTATCCCCAGCGCAAGGCCCCCAATCCCATTTATTATTATCTGGTCCTCGTCGGGGTCATGACCCTGGCCATCGCCCTCATCGTCTACCTCAGCTCGCAGGGGCTGATGTCCCTGCCGTATGTCTTCTACTACCTGCTGGTCCTGACCTTCGCCGGCTTTATGATCTTCTCCCCGACGGGACAGATGACGGCGCTGGACATGGCCTTTTACGGCCTCGACAAGCTCGGTTTCCTGGCCTTCCCGCCCCTGCTGCTCCACTTCTTTATGATCTTCCCGCTGCGCAAGCGGTCGCTCAAGCGGCATCCCAACCTGCGGCTGGCCCTCTATGCCCCGGCCATGGCCCTGCTGGCCGTCCGCCTGCGCATGCATCTGCCCGTCCCGGCGCCGCTCGGCGAGGCGGCCGCTCTCCGCACGCACGACCTGCTCGAGCGCCTCGAGCTGCTGCAGTTCGCCGTGTTCATGCTCATCACCATGGCCATCCTGGTCCACAGCACGCTCCGGGCCCCCAACGTCCTGCTCCGCAAGCAGCTTCGGATCATCGTCCTGGGGTTGGGCTTCGGCGTCCTGCCTTCGATCGTCTTCTACATCGCGCCCTTCCTCCTCGGCGGCCGGCCGTCGACAGGCGCGGAGCTGACGGTCCTCCTCCAGGCCCTGGTCCCGCTCACCTTCTCATATTCGATCTCGCGCTACCGGCTGGTCGATATCGAGGTCTTCCTCAAGAAGGCGGCCGTCCTGACGTTCTCGTTCTTCGTTCTCGCCTTCCTCTATTTCTTCGTCAGCTCCAGGACGCGCCTGCTCTCCGGCAACCGGCTCAACGCCATGGTCCTCGGGACCCTGGCCATCGTCCTGGGAGCGACGTTATTCACGCCGCTCAAACGGATGTTCCAGACCCTGCTCGACCGGGCCATCTACAAACGGAGCTACGAGTACCGCCGGACGTTGCTGTCGATCACCCGCGACCTCAATCGCGAGCGCGACCTGGGCCGGCTGGCGCAATCGCTGCTGGACGCCATCGCCAACGCCCTCAGCCTCCGGCAACTGGCCCTGTTCCTCGCCGACGAGACTGACCGCCGGGTCCTCCACGTCCTCAAGACCCGAGGCGAGGGCGCGGCGCCGTCCGGGCGCCTGGTCATCGACGACTGGCTGGCCGGGGCCCTCCGCGAGCGGGACTCGCTCGGCTTCATCGCGGCCTCGGAGTCGGAGCCGGCCCGGGCGGCCATGGAAAAGCTCTCCGCCGCCGGCTTCTACCACGTTCTGCCCCTCCGCGTGGAGGACAAGCTCATGGGCTGCCTGGCCATGGGCAAGAAGCAGGACGGTTCGTTCTTCTCGCGCGAGGACTGGGAGCTGCTGACGACGATCTCCGGGCCGGCGGCCCTGGCTTTGGAGAACGCCGACCTGTACGGCCGCGAGACCGTGCGGGCCATGGAGATGCAGCGGCTCAAGGATTACAGCGAGAACATCATCGAGAGCCTGACCGTCGGGGTTTCCGTCATCGACGAGGCCGGGCAGGTCATCGGCTGGAACCGGGTGCTCGAGGATCAGATCGGCGTCCGCAAGGAAGCGGCCCTCGGCCGCAAGCTCCAGGACGTCCTCGACCAGGGGCCCTACGCCGCGCTCTTTCCCGACGAGGGCCAGGCGGATTTCCGGCTCCTGAGCGAGATCACCCTGGAGACGCCGGGGGGGCAAAAGATCTTCGACATCGCCCGGACGCCGCTGCTCGACAACGCCCTGCGGGCCTACGGCACCATCATCGTCTTCGAGGACATCACGGACAAGGTCCACCTCCAGCAGCAGCTCCTGACCTCGGAGAAGCTGGCCTCGATCGGGCTCCTCTCGGCCGGCGTGGCCCATGAGATCAACACGCCCTTGACCGGCATCTCCAGCTACATCCAGATGCTGCAGAAGAAGCTCACCGACACGCACTACGCCCAGATCCTGGAGAAGGTCGAGGCCCAGACCGACCGGGTGGCCCGGATCATCAAGAACCTGCTGACCTTCTCCCGCAGCCCTTCGGAGGCCTCGTTCCAGCGCATCGACCTCAAGAGCAGCATCGAGGAGATCCTGTCCCTCATCGACTACAAGCTCAAGACCATGAACATCCGGCTTATCCTCGACATCGCCCCCGTGCCGCCCCTCTACGCCCAGGGCGAACGGCTGCAGCAGGTGTTCATCAACATCATCCTCAACGCCCTGGACGCCATGCCGGGCGGCGGGGAGCTGCGCATCTCCCTGTCGCGCGAGGGGGAGGCGGTCGTCGTCCGGATCGCGGACACCGGGACGGGCATCAAGCCGGAGATCCGCTCCCGCATTTTCGACCCGTTCTTCACGACCAAGGGCGTCGGCAAGGGCACCGGCCTCGGCCTGTCCATCAGCTACGCCATCGTCAAGGAGCATGACGGCCGCATCGACGTCCAGAGCGAGGTCGGCCACGGCTCCACCTTCACCATCACTCTCCCGCTCGGCCGGGAGGGCGACCGGAAAGGGGCCCCTCCGGCCCCGAGGACCTGATCATGAGCAAAGGCATCATCCATATCATCGACGACGAGCCCGTCATCCACGACGTCCTGGCCCAGCTTCTGACGTCCGAAGGCTACGAGGTCGAGATCTCGAGCTCGGGCGAGGAGGCCCTGGAGAAGTTCCCGTCCCAGTCCTTCGACGTCATCCTGCTCGATCTGCTGATGCCGGGCCTCGACGGGATCGAGACCCTGCGGCGGATCAAGCGCATCGACCCGGCGGCGGCGGTCATCATCATCACCGCCTACGGCTCGGTCGAGTCGGCCATCTCGGCCATGAAGATCGGGGCCCTCGACTACGTCCAGAAGCCCTTCAAGCACGACGACCTCCTGGTCGTTCTGGAGAAGGCCCTCGAGCACAAGCGCCTGCAGGACGAGAACCTCCGCCTCAAGGACGAGCTCCGCCAGCGCTTCGGCTTTTCCAACATCATCGGCAAGAGCCAGGCCATGAAGGCCGTCTTCGACCTGATCAGGGCCGCCGCCCCGACGCGGAGCACGATCCTGCTCCAGGGCGAGAGCGGGACCGGCAAGGAGCTGGTGGCCAAGGCCATCCACGTGAACTCCAACCGGTCCGAGGCCCCCTTCATCACGGTCAACAGCGGCTCCCTGCCGCCCGACCTGCTCGAGAGCCACCTGTTCGGCCACGTCAAGGGCGCCTTCACCGGCGCCGTGGCCCTGAAGAAGGGCCTGTTCGAGGCCGCGGACAAGGGGACCATCTTTTTCGACGAGATCTCCTCGATCAGCCTCGAGACCCAGGCCAAGCTCCTGCGCGTCATGCAGGAGAAGGAGTTCATGAGGCTCGGCGGCACCCAGACGATCAAGGTCGACGTCCGCATCCTGGCCGCCACCAATACCGACATCGAGGAGCTCATCGAGCAGAAGGCCTTCCGCAAGGACCTGTTCTACCGCCTCAACGTCATCAAGATCGTGGTCCCGCCGCTGCGCGACCGAAAGGAGGACATCCCGCTCCTGGTCAAGCACTTCATCGGGGTCTACGCCCGCGAGAACCAGAAGGAGGTCGAGGGCGTCAGCGAGGACGTGCTCGAGATCCTCGACGCCCACAGCTGGCCCGGCAACGTCCGCGAGCTCGAGAACCTCATCGAGCGGGCCGTGGTCCTGTCGCGGTCCAAGGTCATCACCCGGACCTCCCTGCCGCCGTTCCTCCTGGCCCGGGACGCCGTGGACGACGATCTGACGATCGCCGCAGAGGAGTCGCTGGACCTGCGGGACCGGACCCAGGCCTTCCAGAAGAAGATCATCCTGGCCGCGCTGAAGAAGACCAAGGGGGTCCAGAACAAGGCCGCCGGGCTGCTGGGGGTCAAGGCCACGACCCTCAATGAGATGATCAAGCGGCTGGGGATCGATACGTCTAACGTGCCGAACTGACTATTGTCCGGGCTTAGCCCTTCAAGGGGGCAGGCTCCTCAAGGCGCGTGTACGCTGACCTGCCTCCTCCTCCAGATTGCGAACATCACCATACATCAGCTCCGCCATCCGATTACGCGGAAGAATAGGAGAATTAACGAAGTTACGTCTGCGAGGACGACGCACCGGCAGCAGTCGATATCGAAGGGCCTTCGGAATATTCGAAAATATAGCTACTTGTGGCCAGTTCGTAGAGGAGGTTTACGCCTGGATCTTTGCGGTCTTCTTTTGTTAGCTTCGAAACGTCAAGCACTCCGTCCTTTATGGATAATCTATCTGCGGCAGCCCCGGCTATCTTCTTTATGCTATCGTACATTTGCGCGACATATAGAACGCTTCCTTTTGGGTCAACCAACTTCTCGGGATTATTGGCACAGAAAGAATACATATTCCAGAGCTGAGAATCCAAAATGGCCCTTCTTCTGTCAAGCACGGGATCTATGGTAACCCACCGATATATACCACTCGAATGCCCATCGGCCCATCTGACAGGCGCCGAATAATACCTCGCCCCAAAATAATCCAAACCCGTCTCCTGGTCTCTTTCCTTATCCGAGAACTTGCGCTTCGGATCGAAGGTATTGCCAGGCCAAGTCTTTTGAATCCCCCCGTAGGGGTCATGGGCCTCAGCATAGACGACCGTGCCGGAATCGTTGGTCACGATTTGGGTCGAGTGTATCTGATCCTGCGTGTAGTAGAAATACTGCCCTGTGGTTGGGACGAACTCGGCGACGAGACGGCCGCCCATGTAAACGTAATCCCTCAGGCAAGCGCCGTAGATATCGTATTCCGCGAGCAGGCGGCCGTCAAAGGAGTAGATATAGAAGCTTCCCGTCCGGGGGACGGACAGAGTCGTCATGGCCGATCCACCGGCTCCCGAGGACGCCGTGGCCGTCGAACCCGTTAGGCTTGTCCGGGAAGTATCAGTAACGACCCCGGCCTCGCTCGATTGGGTTCGTTCCTCGACCATCTTGTCCATGAGGTCGGCCAGCTCGGTATCCTCGGCCACGATCGAAAAACCGGCTTGGCTGACATCATAGGGAAGACGGGCCGGCAGGGCAAACCTCTTGACAATCGGAGAAACGGCGGTCCCCGCTTGCTCGAACCGGAAGGACCGCAAGGGGGACACGTGCTCGCCCTGGTCGATCACCGCCACCGTGCCCGCTAGAGCCGTCATTCCCTGATCATAGGTCTGTTTTGCCTCTAGCATAGACTGAGTAGCTTCTGAATCAGTGATCTCTCCAGTGGTCCCCGCGACCTTTTCTCCAGAAGATGTCAGCCCGAGCTCCCAGCCGCCCTGCTCGGGGAAGGCTGTCGTCGGATAACGGTCGAAAGAATCCGAGATGATCGGCCTGTCTGTCTTCGCCGGCTCTCCAGGCCGAACGATCTGGCTATGATCCTGATACCGGACCTCCAGATTGTCGAGCCAGATCTTTCCCACAGAACCCGAACTCGGCAGGATCACAAGCTCCGGCTTGTCCGAGGCCATCGGCGATTGGGTCAAGGGGACGTCCTTGAGCACGACTTGGCCATTGATCGCCACTGAACAAACGCACTTGTCAAAGTCCAGCCTCATCTCGAAATGCCGCCATTCCCCCGAAGCAAGCCCGAGGCTCAGATCAGTCGACTCTACGAGGTTGAGAGCCGCTTTCTCGGCGGAGCTCGGCCCATTGATAGAGATCGAGAAATCCGCGGCCCGAGTCGTCTGCTGCAAAACGTCCGGGATAGCCAGACGGATCCCCATCCGTGAGGTCGCTGTCGCGATCTCCGGAGGGAGTCCGACCTTCAGGTCGAAGCCCAGGAGATATCCGCGGGGAGATGAGGGCAGCCCGTCCGCGTCACTGATCCTGATAAGGCAGACCGGAGAGAGATCCGCCGGGACAACCCAATCGAAAGATCCTGTATTGGGCGCCCTTTCGGCAATCGTCTTGTATGTGCTGCCGTTATCGCTCGAGTACTCAATCAGCACGGATTGAGTCGCTGCACCGCCCGTCCAGGATATGGTCTGGGTTGTGCCGACAACTAGCTTCTCGTTGCCGTCCGGGGCGGTAATGTCAAACTCGGGATCGTCGGCCTTGAGACCGGAGCCGCCCTGCCCCGTGCCCATCAGCGTGAAGTTATAAGGATTCTCGTCCGAATCGTTGTTCTGGATCGTCACTTGCGCCGTGGCCGGCCTCCCTACCAAAGGGGAGAACCGAATGATGACGAACGAATAACCACCCCCGTGGATGACGCCATCGGGTTGTTGATCGACGGAAAATTGGCCCCTCGGGTCGCCAGTGATCTGAACCCGCGGGTTCCCGTTGAGGAGCAGGTCTTCCTCTCCCACATTTTGGATCATGAACGGCCATTGTTGGGACTGCCCAACAGGGACCGTGCCAAAATCCCATGTTCCCCCGTCCGGCACATCGGCGATCTCGATCTCAGGGGGATTGAGGTTGCCGGTCAAGGTGATATCGTAAGGATTCTCATTAAGGTCGTTGTTGGCGATGGAGATCGCTGCGGTCTTCTTCCCCGTCGAAGTCGGATGGAATTGAACGACGAAGTAGGAAGTCTGCGAGGGAGTGATCGGGGACTGGGGTTGGGTGAGAATGGTATACTGGTCCGCATTCGGTCCCGTGATAAGGACCTTCGGGGACCCGGTCAGTTCGAGGTTCGCGTCGCCATCGTTCCTAATGTAAACGGTTTTTTCGATATGTTGGCCGACCGGACATTGGAGCGCTATCCCTGAGCCATCGATGATCTCCCTTTGTCCCTGCTCTTCTTGAACATAGACGTAAGCTTCCGGAAGCGGAGGAAGGGCCATCAGCCTCAGGCCCCGCTCGTCATAGAGGTACTTGCCCAGGATCTCGCCGGCAGTGTTGGTGACGTAGGACAACTGGTTCTGCTTGTCCCATTGATAGATCGTCCCCTGATCGACAAGGAGGTTGCCACGCATATCATAGACGCCGTCACTGAACCTGTTGCCGCTGTCATAATATTTATTGGAGACAGTGACGCCGTTCTCCTGAACCGTCCTCATATTCCCGTACTCATCATAGGTGTAGGCGAATGAATTGACCCGGCCGGAGTTGTAGGCGGCCGAGGTCAGGCGGTTTAGCGAATCATAGCCGAATGTGGCATTCAGGGCCGGTGCGGGGGCAGTGCTCGAAATGCTCGTGATATTGCCGTTCCCGTCATATTGATAAGTAGCGTTGTAGAGCGTCGTTCCGCTCTTGATCAGCGAGGCCTGAGACAACTCTCCCGAGGCGAGATATGAAGCCGAGTACTGGGTGCCGTTCCTCGCGAACGTAAGATTTGTCACGGCCTTTCCGGTCCCGTAGGAGGCAGAACTTACGAGGTAATTCGAATCAGAATCCAAGGTCAGCTTCTCGGGCAAGCCGAGGGAGTTTGAAGCAGCGCTGGACCAGTGGTTATCAGGATAGGTGGTCTTTTGGAGGTTGCCGAACTTGTCATAATCATATTGGACGATCTTCGACCCCAACACAGGAATAGTGATCGTTTCTTGGGTCACGTTCCCATAGGGGTCATAGGTGATTCCGTCCCTTTTCCAGCCCTTTTTATGGCTCTCAACCCGGATGAGCCGTCCGGTCGTGCTATAAAGATAGTAGATCTCCTCCTCGGTCGAGGTTCCATCTCCCGAGGTGACCAAATAAAGAGTCCCGTCGTAGAGGTTGTGAACATAGCTCGTAACTGCCCCTCCCCAGGTTTTCGCGGTTAGCCAGTTCGTGTCGCTATAGGTATAGGAGATGCGACCCGTTTCGGGATGGGTCTCCGCCGTAAGGTTGTCGTTCCGGTCATACTCAAAGTCGTGAGTTCTGGCTCTGTTATTGTAATCCACGGATACGAGACGACCGAGGGCATCGTAGCCGTAAACGGCTACGTGTCCCTGCGCGTCCGTCACTGATGTCGGCAGCCCAGGAAGATGCTCGTATTCGAAGATCGTAGCATGATCGGCTGGATCGACCACGGTCTTGGTCACATCGACAAGCGTGATATGGGTCACGTGGCCTGTCGGGCCCGTGATCTGCGTGATCTCCCCGGCAGGATTATAGGTATATAGGTATTTGAAGTTTTCGTCAGTCGAGCCCTTGCATTCGGAGACGAGCCGTCCCTCGGCGTCAAGGGTCCTGTAATAATAAAGCGTCGCCCCGTCTCCTTCTTCCTTGTAGCCTTTGTCGCGGCCCATCCCGTCCCAATATCTCGTCACGGTATGAAAGCCGTTCTGGAGATCGCCACGGGTTGTGACGGATTTATTCTGGGTATCGTACCAAGTCGCGGCTTCGTCATAGCGGTCAGTCGGCCAATCGACAGCCGTGACGCGGCCCAGTTGGTCATAACTGTAGGACAAAACGGCTCCGTCTTGCAGGATCTCCTGGCTGACGGAGCTGTCATACTGAGACGGCACGCGGGTGACCGTCGTGATGTCGCCCGTTTTCGATTGCTCTTCGATTCCGTAGCGGAACTTCTTTGTCGTGCTATAGCCACCAGGCCCCACGACCTGGATCTGGATGCGCATCCATTGGTCGGGGGGAAAGTAATATTGATCCCAGTCCGCGTAGCTCGAGCCCTCCTTCCAGATGCGGATCTTCTGGGTCACGCCCCATTTGCCGTCCTCTTCATAATAGGATGTCAACCTCTCTTTGAGCTTTGTCCCGTCGCCGCGATATTCGGATTCTGACGCCGGTAAAGCCAGCAGATACCTGTCCTCATAGGTGGTCTTGCCCGTGAAGTAGTAGCTGATCGTCCTATAATTTAGAGCCGAGGCCCCTCCGTTTACAATACTGAAGCTCCTTCGATGGCAGGCCGTACCGCTTGTACTGACCGATCTCAAAGAGAGATTCTACTTTATAATGCGCGCCTCCCGCCTTATGTCGGGTCACGGAGGCAACAAGAGGACCCTTGGCTTTACCCATATCCGTTCCAAGCACGTTCCACGTCTGATCCGATATCTCCTGGAACGTCCAGTCGGTGGTCTCGGAGTAGCTTCCGTCGGAGTATTCTCGGGCGCTCAGTGTTCCTATTTTCCATGCACAGGTCGGGTCATAAGCGTTATATGTCACGCTCGAATTATAAAGCGGACCCTGAACAGACGCCGTCCCGGACGCAACCCCATTGTAGTCGGGATAATTGAAGTTCCAGACAGAGGCCTGCTCGCCGGAATTAAACGTGATCTTCTTCTGGGATACGACCCGGGAAATCAACTGAATTGTGTTGAAGAAAAAAAAGTGATCGGCATAAGAATATTCGAGAACCCCGCCGTAGCTGGTCGTTACCTTCTTGAGCTCGAAGTCGCTTGAGGTCCCTCCGTTATACTCGAAGGTCGTTGATGCAAGATCCGCGTCCGGCAGATGGACGCTGATGAGCTTATAGTACCCACTCGGGCTGAAGGTCCCGACGTTATAAGTAATAATCTTGTTGTTTCCTATAGCGTCCTTTAGGGTAATGCTGGTGAGGTTCCTGGGATTTCCCGTCGAAGCGAAGGTCACTAAACGCCCATAGCTATCGACAATCATACTTATCGCCGTTGTTTGCGCAACATAGATAACGGAGATCGAGTACCCGAGGGAGTTTTCGATCATAGTGACCAATCTCACGGGATCGGACGTGCCGTCGGCCCGTGTGATCGTTGCCGTCGCCCCGAACGTCCAGATCACGCCGGTCTGAAAATAGAGCTTGTGCGAGACCTTGTCGTACCGCAGGAAGTCCCTGGTCAAGTTCCGGTTGCTGGCGTCATACTTGTCGAGGCAAGCGGTTTCCAGCCGGCCGTCGGGGAATTCAATTACCGGCGTGTTTGATGTTTCCTGGTGGACCATCCCCATATGCATCGTCCAGCCGATGCCGACCCAAGACTTATGGTAGGCCTGAACGACGGGATTGCCCGACTGGCGGTCCTTCAGGATCTTAGAATTATAGACACGCCAAACCTCGACATTGAGCCCTTCAGGTCCCGGCAGGAAGACGTCTCTGTAGCGAAGGGTCACATTCCCGGTGAAGAGATCGATGTTTTCCTCGGGAAGCGAACCGAACATGCCATGGCCGGGGATAACGCCGACGCGGTCATAGATGCCGCTCTGGGCTTGGAGATTGACCGCTGTCAGGATTACTGAGTAAAAGCAAAGGACAATCAGGGCTCTCGGCTTGTTCATCGTTCCTCCTTCAGAATGCTCCGCAAGGCCGGAATTGGATTAACACCCTCTATTAATAGAAACCGTCGCCGCCGGACTTTCTTCTCAGATATCTTGATTAATATTCCCCGCCTCTGTCCCAAGCAGGAACCTAATCTTGATTTCGGTTTTAGGACAGTAGGCCGGCGGGCGCCGGGTAGGTAGGTAGGTAGGTAGGTAGGTAGGTAGGTAGGTAGAAAGCGAAATATGATGCCAACGACGAAATCACGAGTTCCCTATCGGCTTTGAACGTAAGCCTGAGACCATGGGAAGTCAAGTGAAATCTCAAGGCATGAGGGCCGAACTTCAACGCAGCGTTTCCGGCTGGGGGCGGGGTTCCCTTGTACTGGGCAATATCAGGACAAAGGGCACACGCCGCAAACGAAACCGAAATTAGCGGGGATAGAGCTAGCTGAATTTGCCCGGCACGGCCCGGTCCGGGTTGATACGGACACGGTCGGGCACGCCCGGGAGGTTGATGGGGATCGTTTGCGTCGGCTTGTCGACGATGACGAGGCTCCGCTCGGTCCGGCCTTGGGAGGTCCACTCGACCCACAGCGGGAAGACGAAGCGGCCCTTGAGCTGGGTCACCTTGAGGTCGACCCGGACCCCGCCGGGCACGACCACGGCCGTCCAGGACGTGCGCACGTCCGGCAGCTCCCAATCATATAGCCAGCCTCGGAAGAACTCCTGCAGGTCCTGCCCCGAGGCGGCCTCCATCGCGGCGATGAATTCGCCCGTCCGGGCCGCGCTGAACTTGTGACCCGCGAAGAACGAGCGGAGCCCCGCCTCGAAGACCTCAGGACCGATGAGGTCCCGGAGCATGAACAGCGTCTCGGCGGCCTTGTTGTAGACGATGGCCTGATAGGCCAAGTAGTCGAAATGGCTCAGCCGGGAGCCCATGACAACGGGCCCGCGGAAGGACTTCTTCTCCGTCCAGCGGGCGAACCTCTTCAGGATGGCGGCATAGGCCCCCTCGCCGTAGCGGTGGCGGAGGTACGAGGCGGCGGAGAACTGGGCCAGGCCCTCGCTCAGCCATTGGTCCTTGTACGTCGTGAAGGACACGCCCTGGCCCCACCATTGGTGGGCGATCTCGTGGGCCAGGAAGTATTCGTCCCAGGCCGAGAGATCGACCGGCGTGTCGGCGGGCGGCGGGAAGCGGTCCGCGGTCGACCACGGGACCTCGTTGAGGACGATGAAGGAGGCCGGGCTGTGGCCGCCGAAGACGGGCCAGAGGCGCGTGACGATGCCCAGCTTTTCGTAGGGATAGGGGCCGAAGATGCCGGCGTAGAAATCGAGGATGTCGGCGGCCTGGTCGACCAGACCCGCTTTGGCGTCCATGACCTCGGAAGAGACGAAGCTCGAGACCGGCACCGGACCCGGCCGCTCTTTCTTCTGGTCGAACTTGCCGACGATGAACGACAGGTACTTCACCGGGGCGCGGGAGACGAAGGTGTAGACGATATTGCCGGCGTGCTCGAGGGCGGCGACGTCGTCCATGTCCTCCCGGAGGCCGGTCCGGACGAGCTCGCCGTTGGCCACGCACTGGTATTCCGGCGGCACGGTGATCGTCAGCCGGGCCGGGAAATAGTCCTCGTCGGGCGGGCCGGGGTACCAGAAGCCGGCATGGGTATAGAAAGCCGTCTCGTAGCGGGGCCGGAAACGGATCCGGTCATTGAGGCCCGCCTGGCCGATGACGTCGGTCGTCGGGGCCGCGGGCTGCATCCGGCCGCGATAGTAGACCTCGATCGAGGTCGTCTGGCCGAGGATCGCGGGGTCCAGGAAATAAACGTAGAGGAGCTTGCGGGCCTTGTCCATCGTGTAGAAGAGCTCCCGGCCCTCCCCATCGACGATCTTGAGGATCTCGAGGTCCGTGTTGAAGCGGAACTTGAGGTTCTCGAGGAGGTCGACCCGGGGGTTGACCTCGATGTGGGCCTTGGCCGACAGGCGCGACGAGGACGGGGTGAAGCCGAGGTCCAGGCCGTAGAAGCTGATGTCGAACTTCTCGGCGAACGACAGGGCCATTTTCTTGAGGGGCGGGCCGTCGTCCGGCCCCTGGGGACTATAGAGGCAGACGGTCCGGTCCTTATCGTGGTCGTAGAGGCTGACCTCCTCGTCGCTGAAGGGATAATAGATGTAGGCCATCTCGCCGACCTTGCGGCCCTTGAACTCGAGGACGGCCTCGTCGCCCTGGGGCAGGAACGACAGGAGGCCGCCGGTGATCGAGCTCTCGATCGTGAAGGAGCGGGAATAGTTCCGGGCGAAGACGGCCGCGGCCTTGTCCTGTTCGGCGGCCGTCACGGCCGGGCCTGCCTCCTCGGCGGCGACGACGACGTTCCCGGTGAAGAACGAGGCCGAGCCGCGGACGTAGAGGGATTCGACCTCGTCGTCGATCCGGTCCCGCTTGTAGAGGAGCTCCAGCTGGTGCTTTTCGTTGGCGTCGTCGGGCGCGAAGTCGACCCGTCCCCGGCCGATCACGACCAGGGCCGTCTCGACGCTGGGCACGTTGTCGTAGAAGACCGCGGCATCGCTGAACGTGAAGTGGATACCGGCGTCGCGGACCTCGACCCGGCGGGCCCGGACGGCCCGGCCCGAGGGGATGCGGAGCTTGTAGAGCCGGGTCAGGCCCCCCGTGACCTTCAGGCCGCCGATCGACCAGCCGCCCCCGCGGGCCTCGAGGGCGAGCATCCAGGTCTGCAGGACGGCGGCATAATCGTTCTCGAAGAAGGCCTGGACGAAGGCCCGAGTGCCCCCGTCGGAAGTGGCCTGGACGCCGGCCAGGTGCAGGATGACGCCGGTCATCTTGAGATCGCCGAAGAAGGTGCTGATCCGGGCCTGCTCCGTCGCGCGGCCGGCCGGGTCGAAGGCCTCGAGGTAGGCCGGGAGGTCTCGTTTTTGCAGGTCCGTCTGTAGGCGCTCGACCAAGGCCGCCGGGGTCTCCGGGCTCGGTGCGGGGCGGGCCTCCTGGGGGAAGGCGGGGCGGGGATGGAGCAGGAGGGCAAGAGCGAGGATGCCGAGGACCGCTTTTCTCACAGCCGGCCTCCATTATAGCATCATGAGTTCAGGGCCACCCCTTATTAGAGCCGATTTTGTGCCAAGGCCCAAGAGCTTTCCCCTCAAGGGACCAAGTCGGGCCCGGGCAGAACCAGTGGCTTAGGGACGGGCCCGCGTCAAGGAACTTTACGCCGGCGGGAGCTATTTCTTGAGGGTCCGGCCGAGGATGTGTTCGACGTCCCGGACTTTGCCGGTGATCCGTCCCGAGGCCCCGGGCCGGTCGTCGATCGTGATGTGGGTATAGACGCGCCCGGACGCGTCGCGCATAGCTTCGTGGCAGCTGCGGACGAGGCCCATGACCTCGTCCCACTCCCCTTCGACCAGCGTGCCCATGGCCGTCAGCTGATACGGCAGGCCGCTCTGGTCGACGAGATCGAGGATGCGGGCGACGGGCCCGGCCAGCTCTTTGTCCCGGCCGATCGGCACGACGCTGAATTCGATCACCATGCCGGCCTCCTCGGCTCAGTCCTTGTCCTTCTCGCGGTCCTTCTTCAGGCCAGCCTTCTTCAGCCGCTCCTCCCAGGTGATGAAGCTGTGATAGAAGACCGCGTCGCCCTCGTCGATGCCGCGGGTGATCTCGGTGATATGGGAGGTCTCGGCGCCGAATTCCTCGACGGCGTAGATGACGGCCTTGTCCGGCTTGGTGTTGGCGCCGCAGGTGTAGATGTCGAGCGCGGCGTAGCCCATCTCGGGCCAGGTGTGGGTCGAGATGTGGGACTCCGAGATGACGACGACGCCGCTGACGCCGGCCGGGGGGAACTTGCTGAACGAGATCGACCAGACGTGGGCCCCGGCGATCTCGGCGGCCCGGACCAGGATCTGCTGGACCTTCTCGACGCTGCCGATGATCTTCGGATCGCAGCCCGAGACCTCGACGATATAATGATGACCGATGGGGGAATGAACGGTCTTGACCATGGTCTTCTCCTTCCGAAACGTAGAAAATCGATTATGTCACAACCCGCGATTCTGTCAAGGATGCCCAGGCTCGGGAGGGGCGGAGAGGAGCTCCCATCAGACCGGGACCCGGGGCTCGTCTTTGACGACGTTGAGGACGAGGTGGGTGACGGTCCGGTCGACGTGGGGGATGGCCAGCAGGCCCTTGATGAAGCCGTTGAGGTCCTCCCGGTCGGCGAACCGCCCGACGATGAAGCAATCCCAGTCCCCCGTGACGTCATAGACCGCGGCGACATGGGTGTCCTGAGCGATCCTCTTCTGGGTCTCGATGAGCCGGCCCTTCGAGATGCGGACGGCGACGACGGCGGCCAGGCCGAGGCCGAAATACTCCGGATCGACGATGGGGATGTAGCCCTTGACGGCCCCGGCCGCCTCGAGCCTCTTGACGGCGTGGATGACCGAGGTGGCCGACGTGCCCACGGCTTTGGCGATCTCCCGGAAGCTCAGCCGGGCGTTCTCGTTGAGGACACGGACGATCTTGCGGTCCAACTCGTCGATCATGGGCCACGCCTCCAATTATCCGATAAATTAGCATGGTTCAATTCATTTGTAAAGATATTCATTAAATATATTGACAATTGTCTCCATTTTCGTTTAATTATTTCACATCAAGAACGATTGACCCGTGAAAGGAGATCGCCTCATGCCCGCCTCGACATCGCTCGCCGCGCTCAAGGCCTTCGGAACGAGGGACGAGAAAGACGTCCTCGACGTCCTGCGTCAGAACGGGAACAGCATCCAGTTCATCCGGCTGATCTTCCCCGATATCCTGGGACGGCAGATGGACTTCACCATCCCGGCCTCCGAGCTGCACTCGGCGTTCAAGGAGGGCAAGGGCTTCGACGGTTCGTCGGTCGCCGGCTTCGTCCGCATCGAGGAGTCGGACCTGGTCATCAAGCCGGACCCGAAGACCTTCCGGGTCCTGCCTTGGACCTACCAGGGGTTCGCCGAAGGGGTCCACTGGCGCGAAGCGATCATGTTCGGCGACATCCTGACCCCGGACGGCGGCGTTTACGCGGGCGACAGCCGGGCCGCCCTGAAGCGCGTCCTGGCCCGGGTCCGGAAGGAGACGGGCGTCGACGATCTCAAGTGCGGCCCCGAGCTCGAGTTCTTCATCTTCCCGTCGAGCGAGGCGCCTGCGATGACGGACGCGGGCGGCTACTTCTTCAGCGGCCGGCACGGCGAGGTCCGCAAGGAGATCCAGCTCCTGCTCCACCGCATGGGCATCACCACCGAATACGACCACCACGAGGCCGCTCCCAGCCAGCATGAGATCGACCTCCGCTACCTCGGGGCCGTGGACATGGCCGACACGGCCATGATCTTCCGCTACATGGTCAAGAAGGTCTGCCGCATGCACGGGCTCTACGCCACCTTCATGCCCAAGCCGGTCAACGGACAGAACGGCAGCGGCATGCACGTCCACCAATCGCTCTGGAAGGACGGCCGGAACGTCTTCTTCGACAAGAACGGCCCCTATCACCTGTCGCTCATGGCCCAGCGCTACATGGCCGGCCTGATGACGCACGCCCGGGAGATCTCGGCCGTCCTGAGCCAGTGGGTCAACTCCTACAAGCGTCTCATCGAAGGCTACGAGGCGCCGGTCTACATCGCCTGGGGGCAGAAGAACCGCTCCGCCTACATCCGCGTCCCCGAGTACCAGCCGGGCAAGGAGAAGGCCACGCGCATCGAGCTCCGGGCCGCCGATCCGGCCTGCAACATCTACCTGGCCTTCGCCGTCATGCTGGCCGCCGGGGCCGACGGCATCCGGACCAAGGCCGAGCTGGTCGATCCGGTCGAGGAGAACATCTATCGGATGAGCGGCACCCGGCAGCGGAAGTTCGAGATCCGGACCCTGCCGCGGACGCTCGAGGAGGCCGTGCGGACCATGGAGAAGTGCGACGTCGTCCGGGAGGCCCTGGGCGACCACATCTTCGCCAAGCTCGTGGCCAACAAGCTCAAGGAAGTCGAGGAATACGGCCGCAGCGTGTCTGGGGAGTTCGACAAGCAGGTCAGCGACTACGAGGTCCGGCGCTATCTGCCCGTCCTCTGAGCCTCCGTCTTGCCTTGCGCCCCGGCCGAGGCTATGATGGCGCCATGCGTCCGTCGACAAGCGAGCTCGAAGCTCTGACCGCGAGCTCCTCCGGACGCCCGCGGGCCCTCATCCAGGTCCTCCAGGACGTCCAGGACCGGTTCCGCTGGCTGCCGCCCGAGGCCCTCGAACACGTCGCCGCGGCCCTTCACGTGCCGCTCGTCCAGGTCTACGGGGTGGCGACCTTCTACCGGGCCTTCAGCCTCGCGCCGCGCGGCCGCCACCTCTGCACGGTCTGCCTGGGCACGGCCTGCCACGTCCGGGGCGGCGAGGCCGTGCTCGAACATTTCGAGCGCAAGCTCGGCATCCCGGCCGGGGCCACGACACCCGACGGCGCCTTCACCCTCGAGCGCGTCAACTGCCTCGGCGCCTGCGCCCTGGCGCCCCTGGCCGTCGTCGACGGCCGCACCCACAGCCAGATGAGCGAAGCCAAGGTCGAGGCCGTCCTGGCCGAGGCCGCCAAGGACGGGGAGCGGTGACGGCCTACCGGACCCATCTCCTTGTCTGCGCCGGGACGGGCTGCGTCTCTTGCGGGGCCTTCGAGCTCCGGCGGGCCCTCGAGACGGAGATCCGGCGGCGCCGTCTCGACCGCGAGGTCCTGGTCGTGGCCACCGGCTGCAACGGTTTCTGCGAGAGAGGTCCGATCGTCCTCGTCCAGCCCGACGGCATCTTCTACCAGCGGCTCAAAACGAGCGACGTCCCCCGCCTGGTCGAGGAGCATCTCCTCAAGGGCCGGCCCGTCGGCACCCTGATGTACGTGCCGCCGCGGGAGCGGGAACCAGTGCCGCGCATGAAGGACATCGAGTTCTTCAAGCACCAGCGGCTGGTCGTCCTGCGCAACCGCGGCCGCATCGACCCGGAGAAGATCGATGAATACATCGCCACCGACGGCTATGCGGCGGCGGCCAAGGCCCTGGCCGAGATGACGCCCGAGGGGATCATCGCCGAGATCGCGGCCTCGGGCCTGCGGGGCCGCGGCGGGGCCGGGTTCCCCACCGGGCGCAAGTGGGAGGCCGCCCGCCGGGGCCAGGCCGGCCCGCGGTATGTCGTCTGCAACGGCGACGAGGGCGACCCGGGCGCGTTCATGGACCGCTCCGTTCTCGAGGCCGACCCGCACGCGGTCGTCGAGGGCCTGATCATCGGGGCCCGGGCCGTGGGCGCCTCCCGGGGCTTCCTCTATATAAGGAATGAATACCCCCTGGCCGTGGCCCGCGTCGCCAAGGCCTTGGAGCAGGCCCGCGCCTACGGCTTGCTCGGTCATGACATCCTCGGCACCGGTTTCGATTTCGACCTCGAGGTCGTCCGCGGCGCCGGGGCCTTCGTCTCGGGTGAGGAGACCGCGCTGCTGGCCTCGATCGAGGGGCGGCGGGCCTTCCCGAGCCAGCGCCCGCCGTATCCGGCGGAGAAGGGCCTGTGGGGCCGGCCGACGGTCATCAACAACGTCGAGACCTGGGCCAATGTGCCGGCCATCATCCGGCGCGGCTCGGCCTGGTTCGCGTCGCTCGGCACGGCCACCAGCAAGGGCACGAAGATCTTCTCCCTCGTCGGCAAGATCGCCAACACCGGCCTCGTCGAGGTCCCGATGGGCATCCCGCTCCGGGAGATCATCTACGACGTCGGAGGCGGGATCCCGAACGGCCGGGCCTTCAAGGCCGTGCAGATCGGCGGCCCGTCGGGGGGCTGCGTCCCGGCCGCGCTGCTGGACCTGCCGGTCGATTATGAAAGCCTGAAGGCGGCCGGCAGCATGATGGGCTCGGGCGGCATGATCGTCATGGACGAGGACACCTGCATGGTGGACATCGCCCTGTATTTTCTCCGGTTCGCCGGGGAGGAATCGTGCGGCAAGTGCGCGCCGTGCCGGGCGGGCACGGCCGAGATGGCCCGGGTCCTGGCCCGGATCACGGCCGGCCAAGGCACCGCCGAGGACCTCAACCGTCTCGAGGCCCTGGCCGCGACGGTCCGGCACGGGTCTCTCTGCGGGCTCGGTCAAACGGCCCCGAACCCGGTCCTGACGACGCTCCGCTACTTCCGCGACGAGTACGAGGCCCACATCTTCGACAAGCGCTGTCCGGCCCTCGTCTGCAAAGCGCTCATCTCTTTCGAGATCGACCCGGTCAAGTGCGTCGGCTGCCTGCTCTGCAAGAAGGCCTGCCCGGTCCAAGCCATCGCCGGGGAGCTGAAGGAGGTCCACACCATCGATCCCCGGGCCTGTATCAAATGCGGCATCTGCCTGAACGTCTGCCCGGCCAAGGTCCGGGCCGTCCGCAAGACGACCGCACCCCCCTCGGGACCCCGCGACGCTACGGCCGAGGGCGAAGGGCCGCGATGAAGATCCGCATCGACGGCCGCGAGGTCGCTTGCCCGGATGGCGCGACCATCCTCGAGGCCGCCCGGTCAGCCGGCATTGCCATCCCCGCCCTCTGCGATCATCCCAGCCTCGAGCCCTTCGCAGGATGCCGGCTCTGCCTCGTCGAAGTCGAAGGCCGGCATGACTTCGCGCCGGCCTGCGCCACGCCCGCGGCGGAGGGGCAGGCCATCCGGACCCGGACGCCGGAGATCGTCGCCCTCAGGAAGAGGATCCTCGAGCTCATCCTGGTCCAGCACCCCTACGCCTGTCTGGTCTGCCCCGAGAAGACGACCTGCGACGACCTGAAATCCACGATCCGCAAGACGGGCGAGGTCACAGGCTGTGTCCTCTGTCCGAAGAACGGCGCCTGCGAGCTTCAAAAGGTCGCCGACGAGGTCGGCCTCGAGAGGGTCGATTGGCCGGCGGCCTACCGGAACGCGGAGATCCATCGCGAGGACCCGTTCTTCGACCGCGACCCCAATCTCTGCATCCTCTGCGGCCGCTGCGTCCGGGTGTGCGACGAGGTTCGCGGCGCCGCCGTCCTATCCTTCATCTACCGCGGCGACCGGACTGAGGTCGGTCCGGCGCTCGGGCGGACCCTGCTCGAAACGGGCTGCCGCTTCTGCGGGGCCTGTGTCGATGTCTGCCCGACCGGCGCGCTGATCGAGCGGGCGGCACGGCCCCGGTCCCGGCCGACCCGCTCGGCATCGATCGTCTGCCCCTTCTGCGGCCAGGGCTGCGTTCTGGGGCTGGGGCTCGACAAGGACGCCGTCCTTGGATCCAAGCCGCTGCACGCCGCGCCCAACGACGGGCAGGCCTGCGTCAAAGGGCGGTTCCTTGTCCGCGGCGCCCTGGCCGGTCCCGGCCGGATCCTGGCCCCTCACGTCCTCAGGGATGGCCGGCTCGAGCCCGTGCCGCTTGAGGAAGCCCTGGACCGGGCGGCGGCCGGGCTGCGGGCCGCGGCCCCGGGCCGCACGGCTCTCGTCGTCCCGTCGCAGGTTCCGCTCGAAGACGCCTATCTCTTTCATCTGTTCGGCCGCGACGTCCTCAAGGCCGCGGCGATGACGGCCGAGCCGGCCGGGACGCTCGAAGGGGCGCTCCTGGGCTTTGCGCTGACGCACGGCTTCGCCATCCCGGCGTCTCGGCGCCTCTCGGAGATCGAGACGGCAGGCGCGATCCTCGCTTGGGATGTCGACCTCGTCGCGGACCATCCGATCGCCTGGCTGAAGGTCGTCAAGGCCGTCCGCGCGGGGGTCCCCTTCATCACGGCGGGGACGGCTCCGGCCAGCCCTGTCGTGCGGCCGGCCGCGTCGCTCGACCTCGGCGCCTTTCCGCCGGCCGCGGCCGCTCGCCTGGCGGCCCATCTGCTCGAAGCCCGGCCCGGGAAGGCCCCGAAGAGCAAGGGCCTGGAGGTATTCAGGCGCGCGGCCGCCGGGCGGAAGGCCGCTTCCCGACGGGTCGAGCAGGCGTTCGCCGAAGCGGCCAAGTCCCTGGCCGCGGGCCGGCCGGCGGCCATCCTCTTCGACGCCGCCGCCGTCTCGGGGCCGGGCGGCCCCGAAACTCTGAATTGGCTTTGGAACATCGCCCATCTCCTCGGGGCCAAGCTCATGCCGCTCGCGCGGAGCGCCAACGAGCGCGGCGTCAACGAGCTCGGACTCGGCCTCGGGAAGCCGGCCGGGAAACTGGGCTTCGCGGCGGTCTGGGCCGGCTTGGGGGCCCGGGAGTTTGAGGCGCTCTACCTCGCCGGGCCTCTCCCCGACCTCGGCGACCTGCGGCCGCCGTTCGTGGTCTGCCAGGACACGCATTGGAGCCGGAACGCCGAGCGGGCCAACGTCGTGCTGCCGGCGGCCGCCTTCGCGGAGGTCGCGGGAACGTGGGTGAACTCCGAAGGCCGGGTCCGGACGACCGCGCCGGCCGTGCCCCCTCCGGGCGACGCCCTGGCGGACGGAGCGATCCTCGCCGGCCTGGCCGCGCGGCTGGGCCATGCGGACTTTGGCCATCCCGGCCGAGACGCGGCCCTGCGGATGATCTGTGAACGCGTCGCCGCGCTCAAGGGCTATCCGTCGGCCGGGGCCGGAGAGGAGTTCTTCCTTCGAGCTCGTCGGGCCAAGGACCTGAGGTTCGTTCCGGTGGCGCCGCCCCTGCCCCGCCGCGGCCGCAGGCCGGCGCTCCAGCCGGGCGAGTCGCCCGTCCGGCCGCTCGACGTCCTCCGCGGCTTCGACCTGGCCGCCGGCAACCGGGGCTACGCCAGAACGAGGGGGACCCGCTGATGCCGCGCCTCCTCCGCCGCGAACGCCTGGTGCCCAACATCCACCTGCTCGAGGTCGAGGCGCCGGAGATCGCCCGTAGGGCCCAGCCCGGGCAGTTCGTCATCGTCATGCCCGACGCCCGGGGCGAGCGCGTCCCCTTGACGATCGCCGATTGGGACCGGGACCGCGGCACGGTCACCTCGGTCGTCATGGCCGTCGGCACGACGACGCGCAAGCTGACCCTGCTCAAGGCCGGCGATACGCTGCCCATCTTCGCCGGCCCTCTCGGCCGGCCGTCCGAGATCGGCCGCGTCGGGACGGTCCTCTGCGCCGGCGGCTGTTTCGGCCTGGCCGCCATCTATCCGCTGGCCCGGGCCTTCAAGGCGGCCGGCAACCGCGTCCTCGTCCTGGCCGACGTCAAGGCCGACTATCTCCTGTATTGGCGCGACAAGCTCGAGGCCGTCGCCGACGCGTTCATCGTCTCGTCGAGGGACGGGCTCTACGGCGGCACGGATTATGTGCCCCGCCATGTCCGGGACATCCTCGCCCGCGAGACGGTCGACCGGGTGGTGGCGGTCGGCTGCACCTACCTCATGTCCAGCATCGCCGAGGCGACCCGGCCGGCAGGCATCAAGACGGTGGTCAGCCTCAATCCCATCATGGTCGACGGCACGGGCATGTGCGGCGCCTGCCGGGTCACCGTGGACGGCCAGACCAGGTTCGCCTGCGTCGACGGGCCGGACTTCGACGCTCACAAGGTCGACTGGGCCGAGCTCTATGCCCGCCGAAAGTCCTACTTCGACGACGAGATCCGGTCGTTGTGCGCCTGGGAAGAGGAGCGGTTCCCGTGAGCGACCAGGACAAGCTCAGCCCGTCTCTCGCGGCCGCCGTCCTGGCGGAGTTCGAGAAGGGCTGGCGCAAAGAGCTCCGCAGGTCCATCCCGCCCAAGGAGCGCCTGGCGATCGACCGCCGGCCCATGCCCCAGCGCGCCGCCGCGGCCCGGAACCGGGACTTCGACGAGGTCAACCTGGGCCTGAGGCCCGGGGAGGCCATGGCCGAAGCTCGGCGCTGCCTCGACTGCGCCAAGCCGGGCTGCATCGCGGGCTGCCCGGTCGGCATCGACATCCCCACGTTCGTCAAGCTGGTCGAAAAGGGCCAGTTCGCCGCGGCCGCGGCCAAGATCCGCGAGGCCAACTCCCTGCCCGCCGTTTGCGGCCGGGTCTGCCCGCAGGAGTCGCAGTGCGAGGAGCGCTGCAACCTCCGGAAGGCCTCGGGCGTCGCCGTCGCCGTCGGCAACCTGGAGCGCTTTGTCTCGGACGAGGAGCGCCGGAACGGCGGGGCCGTGCTGCCGCCGCGGCCCGCGCCGACGGGCCGCAAGGTCGCCGTGATCGGGGCCGGACCGGCCGGATTGACCGTGGCCGGGGAGCTGGCCCGGTCCGGGCACGCCGTCACGATCTTCGAGGCCCTGCATGACGCCGGCGGCGTCCTCGTCTACGGCATTCCCGAGTTCCGCCTGCCCAAGGCCATCCTTGTCGCCGAGGTGGCCTATCTCCAGCGGCTCGGGGTCGAGTTCCGGCTGAACTTCATCGTCGGCAGGACCGCGACCATCGACGATCTGAGGGCCGAAGGCTACGAGGCTTTCTTCATCGGCAGCGGGGCGGGCCTGCCCAACTTCATGAAGGTCCCGGGCGAGAACCTGGTCGGCGTTTACTCGGCCAACGAGTACCTGACCCGGGTCAACCTGATGCGGGCCTACGATTTCCCTCGCTATGACACGCCCGTTTTCCCCGGCCGCCGGGCGGCCGTCATCGGCGGCGGCAACGTGGCCATGGATTCCGTGCGGACGGCCAAGCGCCTGGGCGCCGAGCAGGCCCTCATCATCTACCGCCGCTCCCGGGCCGAGATGCCGGCCCGGGTCGAGGAGGTCCACCACGCCGAGGAGGAAGGCATCGAGTTCCACTTCCTGACCGCGCCGACGCGCTACATCGGCGACGCCTGCGGCCGGGTCCGGGCCATGGAGTGCCTGCGCATGGAGCTCGGCGAGCCGGACGCCTCGGGCCGCCGCCGGCCCGTCCCCGTGCCCGGCTCGGAGTTCACGACCGAGGTCGACCTGGTCGTGGTAGCCATCGGCCAGAGCCCGAACCCGCTGATCCTCCAAACGACCCCGGGGCTCAAGGTCGGCAAGTGGGGCACGATCGACGTCGATTGGGCCACCATGGCCACCTCGATTCCGGGTGTTTACGCGGGCGGCGACATCGTCCGGGGCGGCGCCACGGTCATCCTGGCCATGGGCGACGCCCGCACCGCCGCGGCGGCGATCGACGCGCGCCTCCGTCAAGGCCCGGCCGCCGGCGAATGAGAGAAGTCCCCCGACAGGAGGTCAGGTCCATGTCCAAGATCCGCCGCCCCGTGCTCGTTCTCATCGCCGCCGTCGCCATTTTGGCCTTCGGCTGCGCGCCCCCGCCGGCCGAGAGGGCTGATCTGATCCTGACCAACGCCGTGGTCCGGACCATGGCCGAGGCCCGGCCGCGGGCCGAAGCGGTGGCCATCGCCGGCGGCCGGATCCTGTTCGTGGGCGCGAGCCGGGACGCTCTGCGTTGGCGCGGCGACGCGACGCGGGTCGTCGACCTCAACGGCCGGCTGGTCCTGCCGGCCTTTCAGGACTCCCACGTCCATCTCATCAGCGGCGGCGTCGGGCTTGGCCAATGCGACCTCACCGGCCTCGCGACCAAAGCCGAGGTCCTGGCCAAGGTCCGGGACTATGCCGCCGCGCACCGGGACGCGGCCTGGATCACCGGCGGGGGCTGGGAGCTGCCGATCTTCCCGCAGGCCAACCCGCGCAAGGAGGACCTCGATGCCATCGTCCCCGACCGGCCCGTGCTCCTCGACTCGGCCGACGGCCACTCGGCCTGGGTCAATTCCAGGGCGCTGGAGCTGGCCGGCGTCACCAAGGACACGGCCGATCCCTTCGGCGGCCGCATCGAGCGCGACCCCGGGACCGGGGCCCCGAGCGGGACCCTGCGGGAAAGCGCCGCGGGCCTGGTCGAAAAGAACGTTCCCGAACTCAGCCCCGAAGATCGCCTCCGGGGATTGAGGGCCGCCGAGGCCCTGGCCAACCGGTTCGGCATCACGTCGATCATCGAAGCCAGCGCCGGCCCGGATCTCCTTGACGCATATGCCGCCCTCGACCGCAGCGGCGAGCTCACGGTCCGGGTCCTGGCCTCGCTCTATGTCGATCCGGCCAAGGGCGTCACGGAGGTCCGGCGGCTGGAGGGGCTGCGCCAGAAATACGCCGGCCGGCGGCTCAAAGCCACCTCGGCCAAGATCTTCGCCGACGGGGTCATGGAGCCCCATACCGCGGCCCTGCTGGCCCCTTACATCGATCGTCCCGGCGACGCAGGCACGCCGCTCCTCGAGCCCGAAGCGTTCGACGAGCTGGCCCGGGCCCTCGACCTGGCCGGTTTCCAGATCCACGTCCACGCCATCGGCGACCGGGCCATCCGCATGGCCTTGGACGCGTTCGAGGCTGCCGGCCGGGCCAACGGCTTCCGGGACATGCGCCATCACATCGCCCACCTCGAGCTCATCGATCCCGCCGACATCCCCCGCTTCAAGCGGCTCGGCGCCGCGGCCAATTTCCAGGCCCTGTGGGCCTATGCCGATCCGTACATCACCGAGCTGACCCTGCCCATCCTCGGCCCGGCCCGGTCGCGCTGGCTCTACCCGATCGGGAGTGTGGCCCGGACCGGGGCCCGCATCGCCGGCGGCAGCGATTGGCCGGTCTCCTCCATGAACCCGTTCGAGGCCATCCAGGTCGCCGTGACCCGGCGGGCGCCGGACGCGCCACCAGGGGAAGCCTGGATCCCCGAGGAAACGGTCGACCTCGAGACCATGCTCCGGGCTTACACCGTGAACGGCGCCTGGCTCAGCCACGAGGAAAAGGACCGCGGCACCCTGGAAGCCGGCCGGGCCGCCGACCTGATCATCCTCGACCGGGACCTCTTCGCCGTCCCACGGTTCGAGATCGCCCGGACCAAGGTCCTGCTGACGCTCCTCGAGGGCCGGCCGGTCTTCCGCGATCCCTCGATGGCCTTCTGAGACCGTTTGACTCCGGCGCCGGGTCGACCTATTGTAGGCTTGACATCGGGAGGGGCGGATGCCCATGAGACTGCGGGTCGGCCGCCGGACCGGGTTCATGATCCCGGGCGCCGAGGGCCGATCGACCGCTCAGGCCGGGAGGGACGCCATGTACGTGCGCGTGACGACCATGATGTTCCGTCTGGAAACGTACGACCAGGGCGTGCGCATCTTCGAGGAGAGCGTCGTGCCCGCGGCGCGGGCCCAGAAGGGCTTCCGCAGCGCCTATCTGCTCGGCGACCGGGCCCAGGGCCGGGCCATGGCCCTGACATTCTGGGAGAACGAGGCCGCGGCCCTGGCCAACGAGGAGAACCGCTACTACCAGGAGCAATTGGTCAAGTTCCTGCCGAACTTCAGGTCCGCGCCGGTGCGCGAGGGCTACGAGGTCGTCGTCGAGTCCCGTTAGGCCGCGGCGCCATGCGGCCGCGTGTTTACGGACGTCCCGATCTGTGCTATAAGATATAAACCTCTTAAGTTAACCATGACCGCCCTATCGAGCCTCTTCAGCCTGGAAACCGTTCTCAGCCTGTTCGCCCTTCTCTTCGCCATCACCGTTCACGAAGCCTCCCACGCCTGGACGGCGATGAAGTTCGGCGACCCGACCGCCCAGGCGATGGGTCGGGTCTCTCTCAATCCCCTGGCCCATATCGATCCGTTCGGCACGGTCCTCCTCCCCCTCATGCTCCGGCTCATGGGCGCGCCGGCCTTCGGCTGGGCCAAGCCGGTCATGATCAATCCCCGGAACCTCCGGCATCCCCGGCGGGACAACCTCTGGATCTCCTTCGCCGGGCCGGCCGCGAACATCAGCGTGGCTGCGGTCTCTCTGGTCTTGATGCTCCTGGTCAAGGCGGTGAGTCCGAGGGCCATGGTGTTCCTGGCGGCCTTCCTCGGCCAGCACCAGTTGACGACCGGTTTTGGCCCGCTCGAAGGCCTCGTGCTCGTCCTTTTCTATTTCGTCCTCGTCAACACCTATCTCGCCGTCTTCAATCTCATCCCCGTGCCTCCGCTGGACGGAAGCGGCGTGCTGTCGGGACTATCCAGCAAGGCCGCGGCGGTCTATGACACCGTGAGGCCTTACAGCTTCTTCATCGGCCTCTTCGTCATCGTCGCGTTGATCCGGCTGGGGATCCTCGACCGGATCGTCGGGCCCATTTTCAGCCTCATCGGAAAACTGCTCTTCACGTTCTGACATGTCCGATCCTTCCCCCGAGATCCTGCCCACCGGCGACGACGCCTCCGCCGCGTTGACCGCCTTCGAGGCCCCGGCGGACGGCTACCAGGTCCGCCTGGACGTCTTCGAGGGCCCGCTCGATCTCCTCCTCTTTCTCATCCGCAAGAAGAAGATCGATATCCACGACATCCCCATCGCCGCCATCACCCGCGACTACCTGGGCTACCTCGAGCGCAAGACCGAGATCAACCTCGACCGCGAGGCCGAGTTCGTCTTCATCGCCGCCCTCCTGATCTACATCAAGTCGCAGATGCTGCTGCCCCGCGAGACCGACCTGGCCGAGTCCGAGGACCCCCGACGGGTCCTCGTCGACCGCCTCGTCGAGTACGAGAAGGTCAAGGCCGCCTGCTCCATCCTCCGCGAGCGGGAGGACGTCCAGATCCTCCAGTGGAAGCGCGACTTCATCCCACCCCTCTCGGGCGAGGGTCCGCTCGAGCCGGTCGAGCTGTCGCTGTTCGATCTGGCCGAATCCTTCTTCCGGATGATGAAGCGGCGGGAAGCCGACGACACCCGCGTCATCCGCGGCCGGGAGGTCCCGATCGAGGTCAAGATGAAGGAGATGGTGACGCTCCTCCAGGAACGCCACGTGCTCGATTTCCTCGAATATTTCGACTCCATCGGATCGCTCGAAGAGGCCCTCGTCTCGTTCTTCTGCCTGCTCGAGCTGATCAAGTCCCGGGTGGCCGTGGCCGTCCAGGACGAGCTCTTCCAGACGATCCGCGTCTGGCTGCGCAAGGACCCGCACAGGACGGTCGCCCATGAGCAATGACCTGAAAGCCCTCGTCGAAGCCCTCATCTTCGTCTCCCAGGAGCCGGTGACCCTGGCCGACCTCCAGACCGTTCTCGAGGGCGTGCCGGCCGAGGAGATCCAGGCCGCGGTCGACGCGCTCGTCCGGGACGGCGAGGCCGACGGCCGGGGCGTCCACGTCATCCGGGCCGGCGGCGGCTGGCTCTTCGCCACCAAGCCGGCCCACGACCGGGAGGTCCGCAAGCTGCTCCAGATCGAGCGCAAGAACCGGCTCTCGTCCGCCGGGCTCGAGACGCTGGCGGCCATCGCCTACCGCCAGCCCGTGACCCAGTCGGAGATCTCGGCCATCCGCGGCGTCGACTCGACGGGCGCGCTCAAGACGCTGCTCGAAAAGAAGCTGATCAAGATCGTCGGCCGGAAGAAGGCCCCGGGCAATCCCCTGATCTACCGGACCTCGGACGAATTCCTGCTCTATCTCGGCCTCGACAGCCTCGACGGGCTGCCCTCGGAGGCCGAGATCGCCAAGATCCTCGAACAGGAGCGGGCCGCCGAGACCTGACCCTGGCTTATTCACGAATCAGGGCGGCCCTCAGACGCGAGGCCCGAGGGGCGAAGCTGTACTCTTCGGTATTGCGAACCCCGAGAACGAAGCAGATGGGGCCTGTTCGGTTCGCCCGCAGGGTAGGAACGCCCGTAAAAAGGAGGCAGGGAGAAAGACGGGCGTCTTATGAATAGGCCAGGTAAGTTGAGGCGGCATCTAAACTTAGAGTTGACAACACTATCGTTCTTCGCTAGGATGAATCGTTATTCTCGGACCCTCCACAGAGAGACGTCCCCGCATTTTTCACTCAGGAGCTTTGCGCCATGACCGAGCCGAACAAGCCGACCGAACGCGACGAGCGCATGTCATCGGAGGATTACGAGCATCTGCTCGACCGCTACGAATACAGCACCAAAGAGATCACCATGGGGAAGGTCCTCAAGGGCCGGGTGATCAAGCGGACCCCGACCCATGTCCTTGTCGACGTCGGCTTCAAGACCGAAGGCCTCATCCCCAACGAGGACTTCACCGATCCCCGGGCCCTCGAGGCCCTCAAGCCCGGCGACGAGGTCGAGACCATGCTCGAGAAGACCGACCTCAAGGACGGCTACCTCGTTCTGTCCAAGAGGCAGGCCGACGCCATCCGGGCCGTCGAGAGCCTGGACAAGGCCTTCGAGCGCGGCCAGACGGTCAGCGGCACCGTCGTCGAGAGGACCAGGGGCGGCTTCAATGTCGACGTCGGCATCCTGGCCTTCCTGCCCGAGTCCCACGTCGACATCCGCCCGGTCAGGGACCCCTCGGCGCTCGTCGGCCAGACCCTCAAGTTCCGGGTCCTCAAGTTCGACCGCAAGACCGAGAACGCGGTCCTGTCGCGCAAGCTCGTGCTCCAGGACGAGCGCGAGAAGAAGAAACGGCACATCTTCGGCACCCTGGTCAAGGGCCAGACGGTCAAGGGCCGGGTCCGGTCGCTGACCAACTTCGGCGCCTTCGTCGACATCGGCGGCATCGAGGGCCTCCTCCACGTCTCGGACATCTCCTGGGGCAAGAGCATCCATCCGTCGGAGCACCTGGCCGTGGGCCAGGAGATCGATGTCGTCGTCCTCGATTTCAACGAGAAAGAGGAGAAGATCTCCCTCGGCCTCAAGCAGCTGACCCCGGACCCCTGGGCCGACATCGCCGAGAAATACAAGGCCGGCCAGAAGATCGCCGGCAAGGTCTCCAGCCTGACCGACTTCGGCGCCTTCGTCGAGCTCGAGAAGGGCGTCGAGGGCCTGGTCCACATCTCCGACCTGACCTGGTCGCGCAAGCTCGTCCACCCCAAGAAGGTCCTGACCCCGGGCCAGGAGGTCGTCGTCACCATCCTCGACGTCAACCCGCAGACCAAGCGCATCTCTCTCGGCCTCAAGCAGGCCTCGCCCCACCCGCTCGAGACCTTCCGGCAGCAGCACGGCATCGGCTCCCGGGTCAAGGGCGTGGTCACCAGCCTGACCGACTTCGGCGCCTTCGTCGAGGTCGAGAAGGGCATCGAGGGCTTGGTCCACATCTCCGACATCAGCTGGGAGAAGATCAAGCACCCCTCCGAGAAGCTCCAGGCCGGCCAGGAGGTCGAGGCCATCGTCCTCAACGTCGACGTCGACAAGCAGAAGGTCTCGCTCGGCATGAAGCAGCTCGAAGGGGACATCTGGGAGGATTTCTTCACCCGCCAGAAGGTCGGCGACATCGTCAAGGCCAAGATCGTCCGGCTCACGGACTTCGGCGCTTTCGTCGAGATCGTCCCGGGCATCGAGGGCGTCGTCTTCACGGCCGAGCTCGACGAGCGGAAGCTCGAGAAGCCCTCCGACGCCTTCGCCGTCGGCGACGAGCGCAACGCCAAGATCGTCAAGATGAACCCCAAGGCCAAGAAGATCTCGCTCAGCTTCAAGCAGGCCGTGTACGACCTGGAGAAGAAGGACTTTCAGCGCTTCATGGAGACCCAGAACGACCGGATGACCCTCGGGGACATCATGAGGGACCAGCTCAAGGGCCTCAAAGCCCCCCGGAGGGGAACCAAAAAGGAGGACTCCCATGATTAAGGCGGACCTGACCAACAAGATCTCTCAGGAGCTGAACATCCCGAAGCAGGAAGCGGAAGAGGGCGTGAACCTGTTCTTCGAGACCATCCGCGAGGCCATCCTGCGCGGTGAGGAGATCGAGATCCGCGGCTTCGGCAGCTTCCGGTTCCGCCGGCGCACGTCGCGGGCCGGGCGCAACCCCCGGACGGGCGAGCCGGTCAAGGTCCCGCCGAAAAAGGTCCTCTACTTCAAGCCCAGCAAGCTCCTCAAGGAGCTGATCAACAAGTAATGCGCTACATCGCCGCCCCGTGGAGGGCCGACTACGTCCGGCGGTCCTCCGGCCAGAAAGGCTGCATCTTCTGCGACGCGCTGCGGACCGGCGACGACCCGGCCGCCACCGTGCTTCTGCGGGGCCGGCACAACTTCATCCTGCTCAACAGGTTCCCGTACACTCCGGGCCATCTCATGATCGCCCCGAAACGCCATCTGGCCGACTTCGCCGAAGCCCGCCCCGCCGAGCGGACGGAGCTCGCGGAACTCCTGGCGGCCGCCCTGCGGGTCCTGCGGCAGGCCTACGGGCCCCAGGGCTTCAACACCGGGATGAACCTCGGCCAGAGCGCCGGCGCCGGCATCACCGGACACTACCATCTGCACGTGGTCCCCCGCTGGACGGGGGATTCCAATTTCATGCCCCTGGTCGGAGGCACGCGGGTCTTCATCGAAGACCTGGACACGACCTATCAGAAGCTGCGTCCCCTGTTCGATCGCGAGCAACGACGCCGGGGGCGCCGGGGGCCGGCCGCGCGCCGGTCCGCCGCCCCTGCGAGGTGACATCATGCTGAAAACCATGCGACGGAACGTCAAGTCGCTCAAGCCCATCCTCTGGATCATCGTGGCGACCTTCATCCTGGCCATCTTCGCCGTCTGGGGGCTGGGGGGGCGGTCGGCCGAGGCCGGCCGGGCCAAGGCCCCGGCCAGCGTCGGCGGCCAGGATATTTCGGCGGAGGCCTACACCCAGGAGCTCCGGCAGCGGATCGAGGCCCTGAGCAAGCAGTACAGCGGCGAGCTCACGGCTCAGCTCATCCAGCAGATCGGGCTGCCGCAACAGGCCCTTCAAGGGCTCATCCAGCGGCGCCTCCTGCTCGAGATCGCCCACGACATGGGCCTGCGGGCCTCCGACGCCGAGGTCCGGGCCAAGATCATCAGCTTCCCCGGCCTGCAGCAGAACGGCCAGTTCGTCGGCTTCGAGAACTACAAACGCGCCTTGGAATACAGCCACCTGACGATGGCCGAGTTCGAGGCCAGCATCCGCCAGGACGTCCTCATGGGCAAGGTCGTCGAGGTCCTGGGGGCCGGCCTGTTCGTCACCGACGAGGAGGTTTGGGAGAACTACCGGAAGCAGAACGATTCGGCCAAGATCGAATACCTGGTCGCCGAGACGGCCAAGACCGAGGTCACGGCCGCGCCGACCGAGGCCGAGCTGCGGGCCCATTTCGACAAGAACGCGGCGAGCTACCGCGTGCCGGAGAAGCGGACGGCGGATTACGTCGTCCTGAGAACGGCCGACCTCAAGAAGCAGGTCACCGTCACCGACGCCGAGATCGGCAAGTATTACGCCGACAATACCCTCCAGTTCCAGGAACCGGAGAAGGTCCAGGTCAGCCGCATCTGGCTGCCCTTCACGGCCGCGGACAAGGACAAAGTGCTGGCCCAGGCCCGCGACGTCGCCAAGCGGGCGGCCGGCGGCGAGGACTTCGCCGCTCTGGCCCGGGCCTGCTCCAAGGACGACAAGGCGTCGGCGGGCGGCGACTGGGGCCTCTATGACTGGCGCTCCCTGTCGGCTGGCGAGACCGAAGCCGTCGGCAAGCTGGCCAAGGGCGGCGTTTCCGACGTCGTCGAGACCGACGCCGGGGCGGCCATCCTGAAGGTCGCGGACAAGACCGCGGCCGTGACCAAGCCGCTGACCGAGGTCAAGACGACGATCAAGGGCCTGCTCGAGGAACAGAAGGCCCGGGACCTGGTGACCAAGCGCATGCAGGCCTTCGAGAAGCTGGCCCGTAAGGAGAAGAGCGTCGACGTCGCGGCGCAGAAGGACAACCTCAAGCCGGCCTCGACCGGGGCGCTCAAGAAGGGCGACCCCCTGGGCGACTTCGACACTTCCGGCGCCGTCAGCGAGGCCCTCTTCGCCCTCAAGGACAAGGCCATCTCGGCCCCGATCGTCACCTATGCGGGCGAGGCCCTGGCCCAGCTCACGAAGATCGAGCCCGAGCGGGCCGCGACCTTCGAGGAAGCGAAGGACCAGGTGTCCAAGGACATCCTCGAGGCCCTCAAGAAGGACAAGGCCCTGGCCCGGCTCCGGGAAGTCCGGGCCTCGCTCAAGGACAATTGGACGACCGAGGCGCCCAAGCTCAAGCTCGAGTACAAGTCCGTCGACACCCACAAGCGGGAACAGTACCTGAGCCTGGTCGGCGACCGGGCCGAGGTCGACAGCTTGATTTTCAGCCTGCCGCTCAAGCAGGTGAGCGATCCCCTGGTCGTCGACGAGGGCTACGCCATCTTCCGGGTGCTGGAGCGCAAGGAAGCGACCCGCGAAGAATTCGAAAAGGTCAAGGCCACCGAGCGGGGGACGCTCCTCGAGCAGAAGAGGAGCGGGTTCCTGCAGTCCTACATGGCCCGGGCCACGGAAGAGAAGAAGCTCAAGTTCAACGCCGCGGCCTACCAGCGCTTGACCGAGGACATCCTGTCGAGGTACTCGAAAACGTCTTGAGTCTCACAGCCTGAGTTTCGTCCATAAAACGAACCGCTAGGAAAGGAGACGACATGGAGACGTCCCGCAAGTCCCTCCCGCCTGAAGCGTATCAAGAGCTCCCGCCCGGCCAGGCCTACACGCCCTTCGAGCCGGCCGAGACCGGCGTCCCCGAGATCACAGTCCGGTCGGTCGTCTGGGGCCTGTTCATGTCCCTCTTCTTCACCTTCTCGATCGCCTACCTCGGGCTGAAGGTGGGGACCGTGCCCGAGGCGGCCATCCCGATCGCCATCCTGGCCGTCGGCGTCGGCTATCTCTACAAGAGGAAGAGCACGATCCTCGAGAACGTCATCATCCAGTCGATCGGCGCGGCCTCGGGCGCCCTCGTCGCCGGGGCCATCTTCACCATCCCGGCCCTGTACATCCTGGGCCTGCCGACCGACATCGTCAAGATCTTCCTCTCGACCTTCCTGGGCGGCTGCCTGGGGGTCCTGTTCCTGACGCCGCTGCGGCGCTACTTCTGCATCGAGCAGCACGGCAAGCTCCCCTTCCCGGAGGCCACGGCCACGACCGAGATCCTGGTCTCCGGCGAGTCCGGCGGCAAGCAGGCCTGGGCCCTGATCCTGGGCGTCGGCGTCAGCATGATCTACGAGTTCCTGGCCATCGGCGTCCGGCTCTGGGACGAGATGATCAACTTCCGTTTCCTGCCGTTCATGGACAGCCTGGCCGTCAAGGCCAAGATGGTCCTCAAGATCGACGCCCTGTCGGCCTTCCTCGGCCTCGGCTACGTCATCGGCCTGCGCTACAACGCCGTCATCGTGGCCGGCGGCCTGCTCTCGCACTTCGCCTTCATCCCGGCCATCTGGTTCCTCGGGCAGCACATCCCCACGGCGGTCTACCCCGGAACGGTGCCCATCGTCCAGATGACCGAGGCCCAGATCTTCAGCACCTACGTCCGCAACATCGGCATCGGGGCCATCTTCATGGCCGGCGTCCTTGGCATCATCAAGTCCATGCCGGTCATGGTCAAGTCGTTCTCGCTCGGCTTCCGGGAGATCTTCAAAGGCAAGGAGGCCGGCGCCGCGCAGGCCAAGCGGACGAGCCGCGACCTGAACATGAAGACGATCATCCTCGGCCTGCTGGCCACGGCCGCGGGCCTGTTCCTCTATTTCCTGTGGATCTCGAACCTCAAGCTGGCCATCATCGGCGTTCTCATCTGCATCCTCCTGGCCTTCCTGTTCACCACGGTCGCCGCCTATGCCATCGCCATCGTCGGGACCAACCCCGTCTCGGGCATGACCCTGATCACGATCATCCTGTCGAGCGTCATCCTGCTCGGCGCGGGCCTGTCCGGCCGGGAGGGCATGGCCGTGGCCCTGCTCATCGGCGCGGTCGTCTGCACGGCCCTGTCGATCTCGGGATCGTTCGTTACCGACCTCAAGATCGGCTACTGGCTCGGGGCCACGCCGCGCAACCAGGAGCGCTTCAAGTTCACGGGCATCCTGGTCTCGGCCCTGACGGTCGGCGTCGCCATCTACATCCTGGACAAGGCCTTCTCCTTCCAGGGCGGGGCCCTGGCCGCGCCCCAGGCCAACCTCATGGCCACGGTCATCAAGTCGATGATGTCGCGCGAGCCGGTGACCTGGCTCCTCTACGGCATGGGCGCGGCGGTGGCCATCGTGGCCGAGCTGGCCAAGGTGCCGCCGCTGGCCTTCGCCCTGGGGATGTACCTGCCCCTGCCCCTGACGACGCCTCTGCTCGTGGGCGGGTTCCTCTCCCACCTGGTCAAGAGCTCGACCAAGGACAAGGAGCTCGCGGAGCGGCGCAACAACCGCGGCACGCTCATCTCGTCGGGCTTCATCGCCGGCGGCGCCCTCATGGGCATCGTCCTGGCCGTCTTGAAGCTCCTCAAGGTCGACCACGTCATCAGCCTGGGCATCCCCATGGTGCTCGAGGGCGGGCGTTGGGTCGACGGCGCGCCCTGGCCTTGGTTCGGCCGGTACGGGCAGATCATCAGCCTCGCCGCGTTCGTCCTTCTGTGCGGCTTCGTCTACTGGGACGCGCGGCGGCAGAAATAACCGCATGAGGCGAAAGGGAGGTTGCTCATGAAACAGACCAGGCTTTGCGCGGCCGCCGAGCGGGCCATCAGCCAGGCCCTCCGGCTCAAGCCCCGGGAAAAGTACCTTCTGGTGACCGACACGCAAAAGCTCGAGATCTCCGAGGCCCTGGCCCATTACGCCAAGCAGGCCGGCGCCGAGACGACGACCTATCTCATGACGGAAGCGCTGCGGCCCATCACCGGACCGACGCGCCAGTTCAAGGAGCTCATCCGCGGGGCCAACGTCACGACCTATCTCCTCGAGGGCCGGTTCCCGGAGAAGCCCTTCCGCGGCTTCATGGTCGCCGAGGGGGCCAAGCACGGCCGGATCTGCATGATGCCGGGCATCACCAAGGACATGATGGAGCGGCTGGTGGCCATCGACTTCTCCGAGATGGCCCGCTTCACGAAAAAGGTCATGCGGCTGATGAAGGACGCGGACGACGTCACGATCGAGAACGCGGCCGGGACGAAGATCTCGTTCAGCGTCCGGGGTCGGCGCTTCGACGCCGACATCGGCGATATCTCCAGGAAAGGCGTCCACGGCAACCTGCCGGCCGGCGAATGCTTCACTTGCCCCGTCGAGGAGACCTTCACCGGCAAGATCGTCATCGGCCTCATCGACGACAAGATGGGGCCCGGCGAGATGACCTTCAAGGCCGGGAAGCTCGTCGGCCACAAGGGCGCCGGCATCGCCGAGGTCATCAAGACCGTCGGCGCCGACCCGACGGCGCGGATCGTCGGCGAGTTCGGCATCGGCACGAACAAGGGGGCCCGGATCTGCCCCAACATGCTCGAGGCCGAGAAGGCCTTCGGCACGGTCCACTTCGCGATCGGCGACTCTTACGGCATCGGCAAGAACAAGAGCAGGTACCACTTCGACGCCCTGGTCGACAAAGTGACGATCAAGGCCAAGGGCAGGACGATCGCCAGGGACGGCAAGTTCCTCATTTAAATCGGTGGCATGATATCCGTTTCCTATTTTCTCGAACCGACGGAACTCGGCAGGAGGCCGGCCTAAAAGGTTGGCATGACGCTTGTTTCCCTGTTTTCTAGGCTCCGATGAGGACACAAATGCGGAATTCAGAACTACGGGTGAGCGGTGAAACGTGAGTGGTCACAAAGAAAAAAGGGAGACGGATATCACGCCACCGATTCTTGCCTCCCGGTTTGACAAGGTGGTCGACCGGTGCGGGACGGAGTCCATGAAGTGGGTCTATCCCCGCCAGGTCCTGGGCGTCGGCGACGCCATCCCGATGTGGGTGGCCGACATGGACTTCGAGGCCCCTCCGGCCGTGGTCGAGGCGCTCGTCCGCCGGGCCGAGCACGGCATCTTCGGCTACCCGCTCGTCCCGCCGTCCTTCTACCAGGCCGCCATCGACTGGATGCGGAAGCGGCACGGCTGGACGATCGAGAAGAAATCGATGGCCATGACCCCGGGCATCGTCCCGGCCTTGAACTACTGCGTCCGGGCCTTCACCCGGCCCGGGGATCCGGTCATCATCCAGACGCCGGTATATCACCCGTTCTATTCCACGATCGAGAACAACGGGCGCCGGGTCGTTCGCAACCCGCTCCGCTTCGACGGCCGGCGCTACACGATGGACCTCGAGGACCTGCGCACCAAGATCGACGCCCCCGGCCGGATGCTCATCCTCTGCAGCCCCCATAACCCGGTCGGGCGGGTCTGGGATCGGGACGAGATCGAGGCCCTCGGCCGGATCGCCGTCGAGCGCGACCTCATCGTCGTCTCCGACGAGATCCACCACGACCTCGTCTTCCGGGGACATCCGCATCACGTCTTTGCCGCTCTGTCCCCCGAGCTCGCCCAACAGACGATCACGTGCATCGCCCCAAGCAAGACGTTCAACATCCCCGGCCTCTCGACGGCGGCCGTCGTCGCCGCCAACCCGGATCTCCTCAAGGCCTTCGAGCGGGAGGCCGAACGCTGCGGTTTCGAACTCGGCCAGGTCTTCGGCATCGTCGGCTTCGAAGCGGCCTATCGCTTCGGCGAGGACTGGCTCGACTCCCTCCTGCCCTACCTCGAAGGGAACGTCGACCTCATCGAGCGCTTCGTCGCCGACCGGATCCCCGGGGTCCGCTTCATCCGGCCCGAGGGGACCTATCTGGCCCTGCTCGACTGCCGCGGCCTGCACCTCGAGCCGGGGAAGCTCAATGATTTCTTCCTGAAGCAGTGCCGGGTCTATTTCAGCGACGGAGCCATGTTCGGCGCCGAGCTCGAAGGCTTTATCCGCATCAACTTCGGCTGTCCGCGCTCGGTCCTTCTCGAAGCCCTGGAGCGCATCGAGCGGGCGGTCCGTTCAAAATAGCCCCCTTTCGTGATATCCTGAGGGCCGCCCAACGGAGGAGGCCCGATGCGCAGCCGGAATGTCATCCCCGTTCTAGCTCTCCTTGTCGTCATCCTCATCGTCCTCTCGTCGTGTGGGTCCGGTCCGCAGCGATCGGCCGCCGGGAAGGGACACGGTCCCGCCGGCGCCGCCCTCGCCGGCCCCCGCTCCGCCCCGATCGCCCGCAAGGACGCCTTCTTCGGACTCCACTTCGATCTTCACCCGGGCGCGACCGACACCTCGCTCGGCGCGGACATCTCCGAAGCCAACCTCCGCGACCTCCTCGACCGGGTCCGGCCGGACTACGTGCAGTACGACTGCAAAGGCCACCCCGGCTGGGCCGGCTACCCGACCGCCGTCGGCTGGTCAAGCCCCGGCATCGTCAACGACAGCCTGGCCCTCTGGCGCAAGGTCACCCGGGACAAAGGCGTCGGCCTGTTCATCCATTATTCCGGGGTCTGGGACAGCAAGGCCATCGCCGAGCACCCCGACTGGGCCCGCATCGGCCCGGACGGCAAGCGCGACCCCAACGCCACCAGCGTCTTCGGCCCCTACGTCGACGAGCTGCTCATCCCCCAGCTCAAGGAGGTCTCCGCCAAGTACGACCTCGACGGCGTCTGGGCGGACGGCGAATGCTGGGGCGCCCGGCTCGACTACTCGCCTCGGGCCCTGGCGGCCTGGAGAGCCGAGACCGGGTTCGCGGACGCGCCCAAGGACCGCGCCGACCCCCGCTGGCTCCAATGGAAGATGTTCCACCGCCGGGCCTTCGAACGCTACCTGGCGCACTGGATCGACGCCGTCCACGCCGCCCGGCCGTCCCTTCAGCTGACCTCGAACTGGATGTATACGTCGTTCGCCCCCAAGCCGGTCGAGGCCAAGCTCGATTTCCTGTCCGGGGACTATTCGCCCTCGCTTTCGGTCGACCGGGCCCGCCTCGAGGCCCGCTACCTCGCCTCGACGGGGATGCCCTGGGACCTCATGGCTTGGGGCTTCGACAAGGGCCAGGGGCTCGGCTGGTCGATCAAGCCGGCCGTCCAGCTCGAGCAAGAAGCCTCGGTCGTCCTCATGCAAGGCGGCGGCTTCCAGATCTACCACACGCCGACGCGCTCCGGCTACATCGTCGAACCGATCATCGCCCAGGAGGAAGCGGTGGCCGCGTTCTGCCGGGCCCGGGAGGATGTGAGCCACAAGAGCACGAGCGTGCCCCAGGTCGCGCTGCTCCTCTCGAGCGAGAGCTACTGGGACAAGTCCGACGCGGTCTTTTCGCCGGGCGATGAATTCGTCGAGCTCGAAGGCGCGCTCCACGCCCTCCTCAATCTGCACTATTCGGTCGACATCCTGGCCGAGCACCAGCTGCAGCCGCGTTTGAAGGACTTTCCTCTCGTCGTCGTTCCCGGCTGGCACAAGCTGACCGGGGAATTCCGCTCCGCCCTGACGGCCTACGTCGAGCAAGGCGGCAGCCTGCTTCTCCTCGGCGAGCCGAGCGCCCGCCTGTTCGCGCCGCTGCTCGGTGCCGAGCTCAAGGGCGAGCCCGCGCCGCGGTCGGCCGAATTGGCGACGCCGGCCGGTGCCGTCAACGCCGACGGCGCCTGGCAGAAGGTCGAGGTGACCACCGCCGCCGCGGCCGGGTTCATCCACCCGACCCGCGACACGCGCAAGGGCGGCGAGATCGCGGCCACGATCAACGTGGTCGGCCGGGGCCGGGTGGCTGCCGTCTATGGGCCGGTCAGCGGTATCTATTTCCGCTCGCACCACCCCTGGCTCCGAGAATTCATTGGCGGCCTCGTCCGGAAGATGTACGCCGATCCGGCCGTGCGCGTCGAGGGCCCGGGGCCGATCGACGTGGCCTTGAGGCGCACGGTGAATGGCCGGCTATCCGTTCATTTCCTCAACACGTCGGGCCTGCCCATGCCGGAGAGATACGGCTTTACCGACTTCATTCCGGCGGTCGAAAATATCCGGGTGACCGTGAAGGCGCCGTCACGCCCCTCTTCGGTGACCTGGGTGCCCGAGGGCGGCAAGCTCAAATGGAGCTGGTCCGACGGGCTGCTGGAGGTGACCGTTCCCAGGCTCGAGATCCACGGCGTCATCGTCATCGATTGAAGGGGCGCGTCGTTTGAGAGGACCTCTGACCCGAATATCGGCTAGGCTCAAGGAAACGCATTTCAGACGGAGAGGCGCGGCCTTGGCCGTGGATATGGTCATCGTGGCCTTGATCAGCATCCCGGTCATGGTCCTGGTCACTTGGCTTCTGTCTATCGTCGCGCCGTCCCAAGCCGAGAACCCGTTCCGCCAGCTCCGGACAGCTCTCAGAGAGCATCGGCCGATCACGATCCGTCTGGAGATGTCCTCGGAGGCCGGCCGCAGCGAGACCGAGGCGGGCCAGGTCGTGATCGGCGAGGGGAAAGGCTGGATCCAGGAGATCTTCGCCTTCTACGCCTATTTCGTCCTGTTCTTCCGCTTCGGCGGCCGGACACCCGGCAAGCGCTGGCTGCGCCTCCGCGTGGTCAAGCTGGACAGCTCACGCCTCGGCTGGTGGAACGCTTTCGAGCGGGCCCACGGCTACGTCTTTTCGACGAGCATTGCCTTCCTCGGCTTCGTGCAGGTCCTGTGGGACCCTCACGGCGCGACCATGCACGACCGGATCGCCGAGACCAAGGTCGTGGCCTTGCCCAAGCGGCCGAGGCGGGTCAAGGGGAAGGCCTAGTGGACATCGGAGCTCATCCCCTGACGCGGGCGGCGGTCGCCGACGCCTCGAGGCTGGCCCGCGAGCTTTACGGCCTCGAGGCCCAGGCCGAGCCGCTGCCGAGCGAATACGACGACAACTTCCGGCTCCTGGCCGCTGACGGGACGTCCCGGGTCCTCAAAGTCATGCACCCGATGCGCGACCCGGGCTTCGTCGACATGCAGTGCGCGGCCCTGGCCCTCGTCGCCGAGCGCGAACCCGGGCTGTTCGTGCCTCGGGTCATACCCGACCTGAAGGGGCGGCCGTTCTCGAAAGCCCGGATCGGCGAAGGACCTGAGCGTCTGGTCTGGATGCTCTCCTACCTGCCGGGGCGGCCCCTGGCAGGGCTCCGTCCAGTCACCCCCGTGCTTCTCGGTGAGATCGGCGAGGCGCTGGGCCGTCTCGACCGCGCCCTGGCCGGGTTCGCCCATCCGGTGTCCCGCCGCGAGCTCAAGTGGGACTTGGTCCGGGCCGGGTGGATCAAGCACCATCTCGATCGGCTCCAGGATCCCCGCCGCCGGTCCCTGGTCGAAAGAGTCCTGGCCCGCTACGACGCCGAAGCGGCCCCCGCCCTCCCCGGGCTGCGCCGCGGCGTCGTCTATGCCGACGCCAACGAGCACAATGTCCTTGTCCGGGTCGAGCCGGGATGGCCGCCGCGCCTGTCCGGCTTCATCGACTTCGGGGATATGATCGAGACCGTGGCCGTGGCCGAAGTCGCCGTGGCCGCCGCCTACGCGGCCTTCGGCGCGCCCGACCCGCTCGAGGCCGTCCGGCCTCTCCTCGCGGGTTTCCACCGCGTCAATCCGCTCACCGCGGACGAGATCGCGACGCTCGACATCCTCGTCCGCACCCGCCTGGCCGTGAGCGTCGTCAACTCGGCCTGCCGGTCGGCGGCCGAACCGGGCGATCCCTATCTCGCGGTCAGCGAGGCCCCAGCCTGGGCCGCCCTGGAGGCTTTCGAAAAGGTCCCGCCGCGGCTGGCCGATTGTGCCTACCGGGACGCCTGCGGCCTGCCGCCGGTCCCGCACGGACCCGCGATCATGAGCTGGCTCGAGGAACGGACACACTCGTTCGTCCAGGTCCTGGACCACGATCTTCGCGCGGGGCCGGTCGCGGTCCTGGACCTTTCGGTCGGCAGCCGCGTGCTCGGCGCCGATCCGGCCGAACTCGAAACGCCGCGCCTTTCGGCCACGATCGACAGGGCGATGAAGGACGCGGGCGCGGCGGTGGCGGTCGGGCGGTACGACGAAGCCCGGGCCATTTATACGACCGGGGCGTTCGCGGCCGGCGATGCGCCCGGCGCCGAGCGCCGCACGGTTCACCTTGGCATCGACTTGAGCGTCCCCCCGGGCAGCGCCGTGCGAGCCCCGCTCGACGGCACGGTCCACATCCTGGCCCGCAACGACACGCCGAAGGACTATGGCCCGCTGGTCATCCTGCGCCACGAGGGACCGGCCGCCGCGGAGTTCTTCACTCTCTACGGGCATCTCGATCCCGATTCGGTCTCGGGGCTGAGGATCGGCCAGGCGGTCCGGGCCGGCGAAACGTTCGCCGCGGTCGGCGCGCCGCCCGCAAACGGCGATTGGTGGCCGCACGTCCACGTCCAGATCATCCTCGACCTTCTTGGCCTCGACCGGGACTTCCCCGGGGTCGCCGCGCCCAGATGGCGCTCCCTCTGGACCGGCCTGTCCCCCGATCCTAACCTCATCCTGGGCATTCCCGCGGACCGCTTCCCGCGTCCCGAACCCGCCAAGGCCGAGACCCTGGCCGCCCGCCGGAAGCTTGTCGGTCATAATCTCAGCCTCTCCTACCAGGAGCCGCTCAAGATCGTGCGCGGCTGGATGCAGCGTCTTTACGACGAGACGGGCCGGGCCTATCTCGACGCTTACAACAACGTCCCCCTCGTCGGCCACAGCCATCCCCGCGTCGTGCGGGCCGTCCAGGAACAGATGGCCCTGCTGAACACCAACACGCGCTATCTTCATGACAATCTCGTCCGCTACGCGGAGCGCCTCACGGCCCTGATGCCGTCGCCCCTCCGCGTCTGCTATATCCTCAGCTCGGCCAGCGAAGCGAACGAACTGGCCCTGCGCCTGGCCCGAGCTCACACCGGCCGTGAGGATGTCATCGTCCTCGAGTGCGCCTATCACGGCCACACGTCGGGCCTCATCGACATCAGCCCCTACAAGTTCAACGGACCCGGCGGAAGAGGCCGCAAGCCCTGGGTGCACATCGCGCCCCTCCCGGACGATTATCGGGGGCCCTACCGTCGCGACGACCCGGAGGCGGGTCTCAAATACGCGGCGGCCGTGGGCCGGCTGGTCGCCGAGGCGGGAGCCGGGGGGAGCGGCCTGGCCGCTTTCATCGCCGAGACCCTGCCGAGCGTCGCCGGCCAGATCGTGCTGCCGCCTGGTTACCTGGCCGAGGCCTACGGCTATGTCCGGGCCGCGGGCGGCGTCTGCATCGCCGACGAGGTACAGGTCGGCTTCGGACGGCTCGGGACCCACTTCTGGGGCTTCGAAACCCAGGGGGTCGTGCCGGACATCGTCGTTCTCGGCAAGCCCATCGGCAACGGCTTCCCGCTCGCCGCGGTCGTGACCACGGAGCCGATCGCCGCCTCATTCGACAACGGCATGGAGTTCTTCAGCACCTTCGGGGGCAACCCCGTAGCCTGCGCCGCGGGTCTGGCCGTGCTCGACGTCATGGACGACGAGCGGCTCCAGGAGCGCGCCCTCAGCGTCGGCGGCCGCCTGATCGCCGGATTAAAGACCCTGTCCGCGCGCTACTCGATCGTCGGCGACGTCCGCGGCTCGGGGCTCTTCCTCGGCCTCGAGCTCGTCCGCGACCGCGGCACGCTCGAGCCCGCCGGGACCGAAGCGTCCTATATCGTCAACCGCCTGCGTGATCTCGGCGTCCTCGCCGGCACGGACGGACCCTTCCACAACGTCATCAAGATCCGGCCCCCGCTCTGTTTCTCGGAGGCCGACGCCGACGTTCTCACGGCTTCTCTGGACTCGGTCCTGGACGAGGATCCCATCCGGGTCGTTCGCCCGCAATGCGACTAGCGGACTCCGTCCCGGGCGTCAGCGGCCTCCCCATGCCACATACTCTGGCTGAGACCTATGGCCACGAGGACGATGATACCTGCTGCGGCGACGGCAGCCAAAGCCATCGCTGTCAGAATCGCGTTGGTCTTCCGGTATTGGATCAGGCGGACCTCGGAGAGGGGGATCGAGACCACCTGCGTCTCCGTGCGCCTCTCCTTGATGATCACGCTGTCGGAACCCTCCTTTTCGATGGAAAGGACATAGTGGATCCAGCCGCTGGCGTCGGTGATCTCGGAGACCGTCCCGTCGGCGCGCTTCTTGACCAACCCCAAAGGTTCTTTAAGCTCGACCGTCCGCTCGACGGAAACTACGGCCGGGCCCTGGACCTTGTCGATCAGGACCTGGCCGAGGCCGGGCCCGGTGAAGTCGACGACCTCGCCGTTGGCCTTAACCACTCGGGCGACCTTGCGGCCCGGCGCGGGATAATCTCCTTCGTTCCGGATCTCCCGCGTGGGCCAATAGACGCACGCCGTGGAGAACACCGCGAAGGATAGGATCGTGAAGAAGGCCGCACCTCTTTTAAGCATGGGCATCCTCCGTCTGGCGTTAGAAATGATAGCCGACGACGAAGCCCAGGGACCCGTTGCCGAGCCCCTGGGAGCCGGCGGGAACGCCGTTATCGGGCAGGGCCGGGACCGTGACCGCGGGCACGAAGGTGTAGTCGGCGGCCAGGCCGATCGATACGACCGGGGTCAGCCGGTAGAGGATGGCGCCAAAAGCGACCGCGCTGGGCAGGACCTTGCGGACCTCGGCGGTGCCCTGAAAATAGTTGAAATCCAGGGACGAGGACGCGTTCCTTTCGAGGCGAACGGACGCGAATCCCGCCCCGATGCCGAGGCTCGCCGCCAGGCCTGAGCGGCGCCGCCATCCGGCGAGCTCGAAAGCCCCTATCGCATGCACGGCCGTGGCCCGGAACTCTTGGCTGAGGGACGTCCAGGAGCCGCTGGCTTCTTCGGACTTCAGGTAGAAATCGTAGGCCGGTTCGGAGGGGAAGGACAACCTCAGGCCGGTCCGCCAGCGCGGCCGGATCGAGTAGCTCAGCTCGATGCTGCGCAGCAGGCTGTACTTCGTCGGATAAGAACTGGTATTGTTCAGGGCGAATCCGTTGTCCGTCGCGAACTCCCCGAATCGACGGGTAACTCCGGGGACAAGCAGGCCGTTCTGGAACAGGACGTGGGCCCGGGCCGGGGCCGGATCTCCGGTCAGGAACCTGGAGAACCTCGCCTCGGTGCCGACGGCCTCTTCGAGGTCGGCCGGGAACTCGAAGACCTGGCGGGCACCTCCGAAGTGGGCCAGCCAACCCAGGCCGCCGCCCATGGCCGCGAAAAATCCCTCTTCAAATAAGAGCCACAGGGAGGCAGCTTCGTGCCCCTCGACGGGCCTGACATAGAAGCCGGGCCTGCTATCGTCCCAAACCATGGCGCTGTTGCCGACGTAGAGGCCGAACACGATCCCGGGCACGATCCCCCTTGACCGCCGGGGCTCGGAATCGATGCGGACCCTGCGGATATCCGTCAGGGCATAATCCCGCTCCTGGCCATCCGTCTGGACCCGTATCGAAACCGCGGTCGCCGCGCTCAGCCGGCCGCGGACGGTCGTTCCGTCGCGGAACACGAGGGTGATCTCGCGGAAGGACAGGGCCGGAGAGATCCGGATCTGCCGGGGGGCGGCGGCGGCCGCCTGCGACCGGGGAGGGTCTTCCCCGCCGCAGATCGGGGCGGGAATGGCGACCAGGACGGCTAACAGGACCGCTGAGATGAATTTCATCATGGCGGTTCCCCTCCCTGGGCTTATCATGCCACGTCAGGACAGGCGAGTTGTCAAGGATCCGTCAATAATTTGCGAAAATCACCGGCGCCGCATAGAATGGGCCGCGGACAAAGGAGGCCCCATGGCCATCAAGGCGAAGCTGACCACCTTCGACGCGACGATGATCGTCGTCAGCCTGTGCATCGGCATCGGCATCTTCCGCACCCCGGCCATGGTCGCCGCCGCGGCCAAAACGCCCACCCTCTTCTACGCTGCGTGGGCCCTCGGCGGCCTGGTCAGCTTCATCGGCGCCTTGACCTTCGCCGAGATCGGGGGCCGCTTCGCCAAGCCGGGCAGCTACTACAAGGTCGTGGCCGAGAACTACGGGTCCGGGCTGGCCTTCATGTTCAACTGGACCAACGTCGTCATCCTCAACGGGGCCGGGGCGGCGGGCGTGGCCCTGATCGGGGCTGAATACCTGACGCCCATCCTCTTCCCCGGGGCCGCGCCCACGACCATGACGGTCGAGATCACGGCCGTCGTCCTCATCGCCGCGCTCCTGGCCATCAACTACCTCGGCATCAAGACCGGCGCCTGGGCTCAAAACGTCCTGAGCATCCTCAAGGTCGTCATGATCGGGGTCTTGGCCGCCGCGGCCTTCCTGTCGAAGAAGGTCCCGGCAGGCCCGGCCGCGCTGCCGCTCGACGGGTCCTGGGTCCTCGCCCTCGGCGTGGCCTTTATCTATGTGTTCTACGCCTACGGCGGCTATCAGAACACGATCAACTTCGGGGCCGATGTCCGCGACGCCCGGCGCAACGTGCCGCGGGCGGTCTTCTTCGGCATCCTCATCGTGCTGGCTTGCTACTTGACGATCAACGCCGCGTACGTCAAGGTGCTCGGGGTCCCCGGTATCGCCGGCGCCAAGCTCGTGGCCGCCGAGACCGCCCGGGCGACGCTGGGCCAGACGGGCCACCTCGTCGTCTCCCTGGCCATCTTTCTCTCGGCCATGGGCTTCCTCAACGTCACCCTGATGCAGATCCCCCGGGTCTATTACTCGATGGCCGAGGACCGGACCCTGCCCGGGATCTTTCAGAAGGTCAACCCCAAGACCCAGACCCAGGAGTTCGGCCTGCTCTTCCTCGGGGCCATCATCCTCATTTCCATCTTCCTGCTGCAAAAGTTCGAGAACATCGTCAACTATGTCATGTTCCTGGATACGATCACCTTGGCCGTCGTCTCGTCGTCGATCTTCTTCTTGCGCCGAAAGGCCCGGCGGACCGGCGAGGCTTATGCGGGATATCGCGTCCCGCTCTACCCGGTCCTGCCTCTTGTTTTCATCTTGACGATGCTGGGGGTCGCCGGGAACGTTCTGGCGACGAAGACCCGCGAGGCCCTCTACGGCGCCTGCTTCTTCGCCGTCGGGCTGCCGGTCTTCCTGCTCATGCGCCGGGTCAGCCGCCGGGCGCGGCCCGTCGACGGCAATCCCGCCGGGTGATCCGCCGCTCGTCCCTGCCGGCTCCTCATCCGTGGTAGAATGAAGGCGAGAGGAGGGGGGCATGGACGCGACGCGGAAGATCCGGAAGGTCTATATCAGCCAGCCCACGATCGAAGGGGCGGGCGTCCACTTGCGCCGGGGCTTCGGCTTTCGCGAAGTGCCGCTCTTCGACCCCTTTCTGATGTTCGATGACTTCCGCCAGGACGATCCGGCCAAGTACCTGCCGGGCTTTCCCTGGCATCCCCACCGGGGCATCGAGACCATCACCTACATGATCCGCGGCACGGCCGAGCACGGCGACAGCATGGGCAACCAGGGCGTCATCGGGCCCGGCGACGTCCAGTGGATGACCGCCGGCAGCGGCATCATCCACCAGGAGATGCCCAGGGGCGCGAAGGACAGCAGGATGGGCGGCTTCCAGCTCTGGGCCAACCTGCCGGCCTCGCAGAAGATGATGGACCCGCGCTACCGGGACGTGAAGAAGGGAGACATCCCCGAAGTCGAGCTCCCCGGCGGCGTCATCGCCCGGGTCATCTGCGGCACGGTCGGCAAGGCCCGGGGCCCGGTCCGCGACATCGTCATCGATCCCGAGTACATCGACGTGTCGATGCCGCGGCGGGCCGAGTTCGTCCACCCGACCAAGCCGGGCCACACGGTCATCGCCTACGTCTTCGAGGGCGAGGGCTGCTTCTCGGCCGAGGCCCCGGCCTCGTCGTACGAGGTCGAGCCGGCCAGCTATTTCGATCTCGAACGGAGGCCGGTCCAGGGCGACCACGCCGTCGTCCTCTTCGATGACGGCGACCGGATCAAGGTCACGACGCCCGACGCGCCCGTTCGTTTCCTGCTCATCTCGGGCCGCCCCCTCGGCGAGCCCGTGGCCTGGCAGGGGCCGATCGTCATGAACACCCAGGAGGAGCTGCGGACGGCCTTCCGGGAGTACCGGGATGGGACGTTCGTCAGGCACGCCACGAAGCCGGGCGGAGCGAGATAGACCTCTCCGCGGGGATAGTCCCGCTTCGACGACGGTTCCTTGGTTGCAATGCCGCGGCGAAATCGGTAATCTGGGGGACTCGAGGAGGTCCCCATGACGATGACCAGCCGCGAGCGCCTGGACGCCGCCCTCCGGCACCGCCAGCCCGACCGTATTCCCGTCGATTTCAACGGCACGGCCGTGACCGGCATGCACGTCAAGTGTGTCATCGGCCTGCGGGATCACTACGGCCTGGAGAAGCGGCTGGTCAAGGTCCACGAGCCCTACCAGATGCTGGGCTGGATCGACGACGATCTGCAGGTCGCCCTGGGCATCGACGTCGAGGGCGTCTACGGGCCGGACACGATGTTCGGCTACCGCAACGAGAACTGGACGCCTTGGCGCACGGATGACGGGACCGAGGTCCTCATGTCCGGGAATTTCCAGACGACCAAGGACGCGAACGGCGACACCCTCGTCTACCCGCGCGGCGACCGTACGGCGCCGCCTTCGGGACGGCTGCCCAAGAACGGCTTCTTCTTCGACACGATCATCCGCCAAGAGCCGATCGACGAGGCCAAGCTGGATCCGGCGGACAACGTCGAGGAATATGGCCCGATCGGCGAAGAGACCCTGGCCCATTTCGAGGCCGAAAGCGGCCGCGCCGGCGCCACGGGGCGAGGGATCATCGCCAGCTTCGGCGGCACGGCGCTCGGCGACATCGCCCTGGTCCCCGCGCCCGGCCTGACCCACCCCAGGGGCATCCGTGACGTCGAGGAATGGTACGTCTCGACACTGACCCGGCGTCCGTATGTCCATCGGGTCTTCGAGCTCCAGACCGAGATGGCCTTGGAAAACCTGGCCAGGATCCAGCAGCGGGTCGGGAACCAGGTCCAGGCCGTGTTCGTCTGCGGCACCGATTTCGGCACCCAGCGCTCGACCTTCTGCTCGGAGGCGGCGTTCCGCGAGCTCTATCTCCCCTACTACCGGCGCATCAACGACTGGATCCACGCACATACGACCTGGAAATCGTTCAAGCATTCCTGCGGCGCCGTCCATAGCCTCGTCCCGGCCTTCATCGAGAGCGGCTTCGACATCCTGAACCCCGTCCAGATCTCGGCCGAGGGCATGGACGCGCGGCGGCTCAAGAGGGAATTCGGGCGCGACCTCGTTTTCTGGGGCGGCGGCGTCGACACCCAAAAGACCCTGGCCTTCGGCACCCCCGCCCAGGTCCGGGCCGAGGTCTTGGAGCGCTGCGAGATCTTCGGCCGCGACGGCGGCTTTGTCTTCAACGCCATCCACAACGTCCAGGCCAACGTCCCGGTGGCCAACATCGTGGCCATGTTTGAAGCGTTACGTGAATTTGGCGGCTGACATGAAGAAAACGGCGCTCTACGTCATCGCCATCACCCTCGTGGCCGCGATCGGCGGCTTGATCTTCGGCTTCGACACCGCCATCGTGGCCGGGGCCACGCGCTATATGAAGGAGCAGTTCTCGCTCAACGCGATCCAGGAAGGCTGGGCCGTGAGCGTCGTCCTCATCGGCTGCATGTTCGGGGCCGGCCTGGCCGGTCCCGTCAGCGACCGCGTCGGCCGGCGCCGCTTCATGCTCGTCTCGGCCGTCCTCTTCCTCGTCTCGGCCGTCGGCTGCGCCCTGCCGCGGACAATCGCCGTCTTCGTCGCCTTCCGATTCATCGGCGGCCTGGGCATCGGCTCGGCGGCCGTCCTCTCGCCGCTCTATATCGCCGAAGTGGCGCCGGCCCGCGTGCGGGGCGCCCTGGTCTCGGTGAACCAGCTGGCCATCGTCACCGGCATCATGCTGGCCTACTTCGTCAACTGGCTGTTCGCGGGGGTGGGACCGGCCAACTGGCGCTGGATGTACGCCATGGGCGCCGTGCCGTCCGTTTTCTTCTTCCTGCTGCTGCTGCGCGTTCCGGAGAGCCCGCGCTGGCTGGTCAAGAACGGGCGCGAAGAGGAGGCCCGGACCGTCCTGACCCGGGCCGACAGCGCGGAGGCCGCGGCCGTCGGCCTGCGCGAGATCAAGGACACCCTGGCCCTCGAGGAGGGCTCGTTCCGCGAGCTCATCCGGCCCGGCTTCCGCCGGCCGCTCCTCATCGCCATTGTCCTGGCCGTCTTCCAGCAGATCACCGGCATCAACGCCATCCTGTACTACGCCCCGCGCATCTTCGAAGGCGCGGGCTTCGCCCGGATGTCGGCCATCGGGCAATCGGCGATCGTGGGCGTCTGCAACATGCTCTTCACGGTCGTGGCCATCGTGCTCGCCGACAGGGTCGGCCGGCGCCCGCTCCTTCTCGTGGCCACGGGAGGGATGGGGGTCTCCCTGGTCCTGCTCGGCGCGGCCTTCCGGTTCCCGTTCCTGCCGGCCTCGGCCCTGCTGCTGATCATCCTGCTCTATATCGCGTTCTTCGCCTCGGCTATGGGACCGCTCGTCTGGGTGGTCATGGCCGAGATCTTCCCCATCAAGGTCCGGGGCAGCGCCATGGGGTTGGCCACGCTCATCCTCTGGTTCGCCGACTTTCTGGTCACCCTGACCTTCCCGGTCATCTCGGACCGGTTCCATCCCTCGACGGCCTTCTGGCTTTACGCGGTCATGTGCGCCCTGGACCTGGCGTTCATGATCCGCTTCCTGCCCGAGACCAAGGGCCGGACGCTCGAGGAGATCGAGCGGAGCTGGTTGAAGACGGCCTGAGACGCGGCCCGATCCCGCGCTGATGGCGCCCCGGACCCGGATCTACTTGGCCGGCAGGGCCTCGACCAGCTTGCCGATCGCGATATCCAGCTCCTCGACGAGGATCTCGGACAGCACGGCCGGCAGGTACTGGGGTTTCCGGGCGGCGAGCGGCAACCGCCGATCGAAGGAGTGCCGGACCAGGACCTGGCCCGACTTGAAGTCCAGGAACTCGAGGTCCATGACCAGCCGGCCGAACCAGACCTTGGGGTTGTCGATCTCCTCGATGAGCCGGACCGTCGAGCGCAGGGCCAGCTGGGGATCGCCCTGCAGCACGTCCATCGTCACCCGGGTGAACCCGGCCTTGTGCCTCAGGTAGTCGCTCATGGCCTCGCGGATGAGGTCGTTGGGCTTCTTGGCCCAGTAGGCGGTCGAGTAGTATTTCAGCTCGAAGAGCGAGACCCGGTAGATGACCCGGTAATCGTCGTAGAGAGGATCGATGCGGACGGGCTCGACGAAGAGGGCCCGGCCGATCGCGGGATGCGGCAGGGCGTCCTTGTCGGTGGGCACGATCTGGAAATATTTCTTGTTCGGCGTCGAAAAGCAGCCGGCCAGAAGCAGGATCAGGGCCAGGGGGACGGCGAGTTTCCTCATCATTTCTTGTCCTTTCGCGTCCGCAGGATGGCGGATGGCTCTTCCGCGATCTCGCGGGAGAAGGTGGCCAGGTTCTCGATGGTGACGCTGAGGTTCGAGAACGTCTGCTGGAGGGCCGCCTGCTGCTCGAGGAGGACGCTCTCGACCTTCTTCAAGCTGACCGAGGCCGTGGCCAGGAAATCCCGCAGGTCCTTGATGGCCTGGCCCATCTCTTCGGCCGAGAACCTCTGGGTGATGTTGCCCAGGGTTTGCTGGGAGTCCGTCTCGACCGTGCGGATGAGCCGGGCCAGGTCCTCGGTCACGGGCGTGAACCTCTCCGTGGCCCGGGCCAGGTCGGCCGAGGCCTTTTCGAAGCTGGCCAGTGTGTTCGTAAGGGACGTCTTGCGGGCTTCGAGGATCTCGGAGATGGCCGCCGAGCTCTTTTCCGTGTGCTCGAGGAAGGACGTGAACTTGGCCACGTTCTCCGGGGACAGGACCTCGGTGATCCGCTTGGCCGTCGTCTCGAAGTCCTTGACGATGTCCTCCGCCTTCTCCCCGATCCCCCGGCCGGTGGGGATCTCGCCGTGGGCCGGCAGGTTGGGGGACTCGAGCGTGCCGCCGCTGATCTCGATATACTTCTGGCCGGTCAGCCCGACATAGGCCATCAGGGCCGTCATGTCCGACTTGACGGCTACGCCCTCGCGGATCTTGACATCGACCAGGATGGAATCGAGGTCCGTCGGGCTGACCCGGATGCGAACGACCCGTCCGACCTCGACCCCGCGGTACTTGACGAGCGAGCCGATGATCAGGCCCTGCACGGAGGTATTGCGGAAATTGACGGCATAGATCGTCCCGGTATCCTGCAGCTTGGGCAGGATGAAGAAGCCGGCGACGGCCAGGAAGACGACCGTGGCCAGGGTCAAAAAAACGCCCAGGCGGGTCTTCTGTTCATGCGTCATCATGGCGGTCCTTCCTCAGGAGGAATGTCTGGATGAAGGGGTCCTCCGACGCGAGCATCTCCCGGTACTCGCCGTTGAAGCGCAGCCCCCCTCCGTCAATGAGCAGGACCCGGTCGGCCACCCGCTCGATCGAGCGGAGCTCGTGGGTGACGACGACCAGGGTCATGCGGAAGGTCTCCCGGAGATGCAGGAGAAGGTCGTCCAGTCGATGGGAGGTGATCGGGTCGAGCCCCGACGAGGGCTCGTCGCAGAAGACCAGGTCCGGGTCGAGGACGAGGGCCCGGGCCAGGCCGCCCCGCTTGACCATGCCTCCGGACAGCTCGGCCGGGAACTTCTCGGAGCTGTCGGCCAGCTCGACCTGGGCCAGGCTGGCGTGGACCATGTCCCGGACCATGTCTTCGGGCATTTCGGGGTAGCGCATGCGGATCGGCAGGGCGACGTTCTCATAGAGATCGAGCCCGTTGAGCAGGGCCCCGCCCTGGTAGAGAACGCCGATCTTGTCATAGAGAAAGCTCAGGGACGATTCGGAGCGGTAGTCGATGGCCCGGCCGGCGAAATCGAAGCCGCCCGCGAGCGGAGGCAGGAGCCCGGCCAGGGTCTTCAGCAGGGTCGACTTGCCCGAGCCGCTGACGCCGACGATGGCGGTGATCTGACCGGCCGGGATGCCGAACGTGAGGTCGCAGAGGACAGGGACCTCCCCGTACCCGACGGTAAGCTCGCGGCCGCTGATAATGTCCATGATCTCAGTATAGGACGAACGCGAAGATGCAGTCGATGATGATGATCATCGTGACCGACAGGACGACGGACTCCGTCGTGGCCCGGCCGACCTCCTCGGCGCTCCGTCCCACCGTAAAACCCTTGAAACCCGCGCCGACGACGACGGCCCAGCCGAACACGACGGTTTTGACCAAGCCCCAGGCGAAATCCGTCCAGTCGACGGAGGTGACCATCTCGGTCAGGAAGGCCGTCGGGGTCATCTGGAACATCACCCGGGCGACGACAATGCCTCCCATGATGCCGACGACATCGGCCAGCGCCACGAGGAGCGGCACCGCCTGGGTGATGGCCACGAGCCGGGGGACCATGAGGAACCGTTCCGGGACCACGCCCATGGTCTTCAGGGCATCGACCTCCTCGAGGACGGTCATGCTGGCCAGCTCGGCCGTCACGGCGGCGCCGACCTTGCCGGCCAGGATGACGCCGACCATCAGGGGGACGAGCTCCCGGAGCATGGCGTAGCCGATGAGATCGGCCAGGTAGACCTGGGCCCCGAAGATCTTCAGCTGGTTGGCCGAGGTGATCGAGATGGTCACGCCGACGAGGAAAAGCAGCAGGCTGACGATCGGGAAGGACCGGTAGCCCATGAAAAAGAGCTGGTTCCAGATCTCTCCCGGATAGACCCCTTTGCGCTCCCGGAGATAGCCGCCGAGGTGGTAGACCTCGTCGCCGAGCATGGTCAAGAAGCGGCCCATGCTGCGTCCCTGGCGCATGTACCGTTCGGCGACGGTGGTGAAGGAGCGGGCCAGCCGGCTGGCCGGAGGCGCCCCTTCGGGCTCCTCCGGGCACGGCCAGTGCAGGAAACCCTTCTCGGCCCGGGCCAGGTCCTCCCGGATGTTGATCATCGTCAAGCGGGCCGATCGGCCGCGGACATAGTGGAGGAAGGCGAGCGTCGAGCTGTCGAATTCCTCGACGGCCCCGAAATCGAGCGTCAGGGGGCCGTCGCCGGCCCGGCGATGAAGGTCCTCGAGAACGGCCACGACCTCCGGCGCGCGGAGCCGCTTCGGCAGGGAGATGGCGTCGGCGGAAGGCGCGATCGACGGGAGCTCGGTCATGCCGCCTCCGGCGGGGCGGCGGCCGGACGGCAGAGGACGGGAGAAGCAGAGATCGTCCCCGCGCCCGATCGCATGCTCATGAGTGAGTCTCCTTTCCTGGCAATCCGTATTTTATTACAGGCGGCGGGCTATTTCAACGCACCCCGGATGAGAATCCCGCGCCCCGATCCCCGTCTCTGTCATGGGATGAAGATCCGTGATATTATAGCGAAGCTCAAAGAGGATGGCTGGTATCAAGTTGCCCAGAAAGGGAGTCACCGTCAGTTCAAACATCCGCTCAAGCGGGGTCGGGTGACGATCGCAGGCGGCAGGAACGACGACCTCGCTCCGGCGACGCTGAACAGCATCCTCGAACAAGCCGGCCCCAAGGGAAAGAGTTAGGAATGGTCAGATATCTCATCGTGATCGAAAAGGCCCGGGCGAACTATTCGGCATTCTCTCCCGATCTGCCCGGTTGCGTCGCGACGGGCAGGAGCCGAGAGGCCGTTGAGAAGAACATGAAACAAGCGATCGAGATGCACATCCGGGGGCTCCGGCGGGACAATCAGCCTCTTCCCGAGCCACGTTCCTCGGCCGAATACGTGGACATCCGTTGACGATCCGAGAACGGTTCAACAAGGTCTTCCGCTGGGAGAAGCCGGACCGCGTCCCCGACATGGAATTCGGCTACTGGGACAAGACGATCGCCGTCTGGCACGACCAGGGTTTGCCGGCCGCGTGCCGGACGAACAGGGACGTCGAGAGGCACCTCGGTCTCGAAGGGCTGGAGATCATGCCGGAGGTCCCCATCCGCAGGGGCCTGTTCCCCGAGTTCGAGGAGAGGACGATCTCGTGCGAGGGCGAACGGCGCATCGTCCAGACCAAGGACGGGGCGTTGACCGAGATGCTCGACTATGACTCCTCGATGCCCAAGTTCCTCAAGTTCGCGGTCGAGACCAGGGACGACTGGGCGCGGCTGCGGGACGAAAAGCTCGACCCCGGCAAGGCCGGTCGGGTGGGCGACGTCAAGGGCGCCGTCGCAGCGGCCCACGCCGCCGGCATGCCCATCCTCTTCCATTGCGGCTCGCTCTACGGCTGGCTCCGGGATTGGATGGGCCTCGAGAACTTGTCCATCGCCCTGATGACCGACCGCGACTGGGTCGAGGAGATGATGGAGCACCTCACCCGGATGGACCTCGAGCTCATCGAGCGTCACATCCCGGGCGGAGGCGAGATCGACGTGGCCTGGTGGTGGGAGGACATGTGCTACAACCACGGCCCGCTCATGTCGCCCAAGCTCTTCGAGGAGCTCCTGGTCCCCCGCTACAAGCGCATCACGGACGCCCTCAGGGCCAAGGGCGTCTTCGTCAACGTCCTCGACTGCGACGGCCGCATCTACGACCTCGTCCCGGGCTGGCTCCGGGGAGGGATCAACTGCATGTTCCCGATCGAGGCCGCCCACACGGACCCCTGGAAGCTGCGGCAGGATTACGGCAGCGACGTGCTCCTGCTCGGCGGGGTGGACAAGCGGGCCCTGATCTCCGGGCCCGAGGCCATCGACCGCGAGCTCGCGAAGCTCCATCCGCTGGTCGAGCGCGGCGGGTATCTGCCGTGCGTCGACCACCGGGTCCCGCCGGACGTGACCTACGCGAACTACCTCTATTATCTCGAAAAGAAAAAAGCGATCCTCTGAGCCGGGCCTAGGCGGCGGCCGCCCGCTCCAGCCGCTTCATGACGGCGAAGATGAAGCCGGTGGAGAGGAGGCAGGCCGCGACGAGGATGCCCCAGACGGCCGAGAGGGGCAGCCGCTCCCAGAAGAAGGCCGTCACCCCGACGAGCGAGTTGCCGACCGCCGTGGCCGCGAACCAGCCCCCCTGCATCAGACCCTTATATTTCGGCGGCGCGACCTTCGAAACGAACGAGATGCCGATCGGGCTGAGGAAAAGCTCGGAGACGGTGAGCATGAAATAGGTCGAGATGAGCCAGTAGACGGAAACCTGAGAGCTGGCCGGGGCGACCATGCCGCCCAGCGCTTTCGGACTCATCAGGTGGAGCGAAGCGACGACCAGGATCGTGTAGGCGCCGGCCGTGAGCAACATGCCGATGCCGATCTTGCGCGGCGACGAGGGCTCCTTCCCCCGGCGGTTGAGCCAGCCGAAGAGGCCGACGACGAGCGGCGTCAGGGCGACGATGAAGAAGGGGTTGAAGTGCTGGAACATCTGGGGCTGGAAGGGATTGACCTTGGCGTATCCGCTGTAGCGCAGATAAGCGAGGACGCCGAAGCCGGCGAAGGCCACGCCGCCGAAGAGGCGGGCCATCCGGCTGGAGGCCTTCCGGACGAGAAAGACGAGCCCGACGACGGAAAGAAAGACGGTCAAGAGGCCGGCCAGGTCGAACCAGAGGTTGGTGATATGGCCCACGCTCGGCACGGTATAATCCCGGGCGAAGTAGGTCAGGGTGACGGCGCTCTGCTGGAAAGCCATCCAGAAGAAAATGACAACGAAGAAGACGAGGCCGAGGGCGATGAGGCGCTCGCGGGTCTGCTCCCGCGTCATCTCGACGACCTGGGACTTGAGGGCCTCGGAGCGGGCTTTCTGGCGCTCGGAGAGGGCGGCCAGGGCGTAGTGCTTGCGGAAGGCCCAGAAAACGATCATGGAGACGATCAGGCTGAGGCAGGCGACGCCGAAGCCGAGGTGGTAGGACTTGCTCAGCTGATTGATATAGCGCGTCGCGAAATCCCCCAGGTTGGCCACGGTCACGGAGTGGTCCTGTCCCTGGGCGATGGACAGGAAGGATGAGGCGTCGGCCAGCTTGCCCTTGAGGAAGGCGTTGGCCAGGGCCGGGATGCGGGCGTCGTAGGCCAGTCCGGAGCGGCCCATGATCCAGTTGCACATGGCCATCGAGGCCGAGGGAGCGAACATGGCCCCCACGTTGATGCCCATATAAAAGACGTTAAAGGCCCGGTCGCGCATCGCCGAGTACTTCGGGTCGTCGTACAGGTTGCCGACGAGCGCCTGGAGGTTGCCCTTGAACAGGCCCGTGCCCAGGGCGATGACGGATAGGGCGCCGATGACGAGCGGCAGGCCGGTGGCCATGGTCGTCGGCAGGGCTAGTAGGACGTAGCCGACGAACATGACGACGATCCCCAGGCTGATCGTCCGGCCATAGCCGAGGAAGCGGTCGGCCAGGAAGCCGCCGAGCAGCGGGAAGATATAGACGCCGACCATGAAGGTCGAGTACATAAAGCCCGCTGTGGCTGCGGACATGTCGTACTTGGCCTGCATGAACAGGACGAAGATGCTGACCATGGTGTAGAAGCCGAACCTTTCGCCCATGTTGGCGAAGAACGCGACGAACAGGCCTTTGGGGTGTCCTTTGAACATGCTTCACCGTCCTCGGAGGGGATTGGAAAAACGGCCGATGGCGCTCAAGGCCGGGATTATACAAGAAAAGACGGGGTCAGACCTACACCTTTTAACTCTGTATCCATTCAGGTCCCGGATGAGCGCGAGCGGGCGGCTGTAAAGTTAAAAGGTGCAGGTCTGACCCCGTCTTATCTTCTGCCGCCGAGGATCGAGCCCAGGACGCCTCGGATGATCTGGCGGCCGAGGCTGCTGCCCACCGACCGGGCCGCGCTCTTGGCCATGGCCTCGATCAGCGTATCCCGTGGGCGCCCGACAGGACGGCGAGGCTCCGGGGGGTAAGGCGAGCGTCCGGGCGGCGGCGGATACTGATAGGGCGCCGGCCTGGCTTGGGCCTCGGCCTGGGCCCGAGCCTCGGCTTCGGCGGCGGCCTTCTCGGCCCTGCCTTTCAGCATCTCGTAAGCCGATTCCCGGTCGACGGCCCTCTCGTAGTGCCCGGCGACGAGCGAGCCTTGGATGAGGGCCTGGCGCTCGGGCGGCGTGATCGGCCCGATGCGGCTCATGGGCGGCAGGACGAAGGCCCGCTCGACGATCCCGGGATAGCCCTTCTCGTCGAGGAAGGAGATCAGGGCCTCGCCGGTGCCGAGCTGGGTGATCGTGGTCTCGACGTCGATCTTGGGATTCTGCCGGAAGGTCTCGGCCGCCGACCGGACCGCTTTTTGGTCCCGGGGCGAGAAAGCCCGCAAGGCATGCTGGACGCGGTTGCCGAGCTGCCCGAGGATGATGTCGGGGATGTCGATCGGGTTCTGGGTGACGAAGTAAATGCCCACGCCCTTGGACCGGATGAGCCGGACGACCTGCTCGATCTTCTCCAGCAGCACCTGCGGCGCGTCGGTGAACAGCAGGTGGGCCTCGTCGAAGAAGAAGACCAGCCGGGGCTTGTCCGGGTCGCCGACCTCGGGCAGCCGCTCGAAGAGCTCGGCCATCAGCCACAGCAGGAACGTCGAGTAGGCCCGCGGGGTGAGCATCAGCTTGTCGGCGGCCAGGATGTTGATGAGGCCGCGGCCCTGCGGGTCGGTCTGCATGAGGTCCTCGAGATCGAGGGCCGGCTCGCCGAAGAACTTGGCCGCCCCCTGGTCTTCGAGGCTCATGAGCCCCCTCTGGATCGCACCGATGCTGGCGGACGAGATGCGGCCATACTCGGTCTCGAACTCGCCGGCGTGGTCGCCGGCGTATTGGGCCATGGCCCGGAGATCTTTGAAGTCGAGGAGCAGGAGCCCGTTATCGTCCGCGATGCGGAAAACGAGACTCAGGACGCCGCTCTGGATGTCGTTGAGGTTGAGGAGCCGCGACAGGAGCAGCGGCCCCATGTCCGAAACGGTCGTCCGGACCGGATGGCCCTGCTCGCCGAAGATGTCCCAGAAGGTCGCCGGGCTGCCTTCGAACGGATACTGGCCGAGCTTGAGCTGGCCGATCCGCTCCTGGATCTTCGGATTCGCCGCGCCCGGCTGGCTGACGCCGGCCAGGTCGCCTTTGACATCGGCCATGAAAACGGGCACGCCGATGCGGCTCAAGCGCTCGGCGATGACCTGCAGCGTGACCGTCTTGCCCGTCCCGGTGGCCCCGGCCACGAGCCCGTGGCGGTTGGCCATCCTCGGCAGGAGCAGAAGGTCCTTCTCTCCCCGGGCGATCAGCAGACCCTCGGTTTCCATGATCCCTCCTCAAGCCGGGCCGGCCGGCTCTCTACCAGCTCAGACTTTCGCGGAACAGGGCGGTCACGGTCCGCTGCAGCGCGGCCCGGAAAGCCTCGACGGTCGAGATCTCCTCGCCGGTCCAGAAGTCCTTGACGAACAAGGGCGGGCCGACGTTCACCTTAATCGTCGCCGGCACTCCCCACATGATGTGCGTCCCGAAGATGGACATCGGCGTCACGGGCACGGCCAGGCCGTGCTCCTTGTAGAGGTTGTAGGCCATGATGGAGACGCCGCGCCGGAATTCCTTGACGTAGGGGTTGGGCTCCTTGGGAAAGACCCGGCCCCGGCCCTGGAGAGCGATGATCGCCCGCCCCTGGCGCAGATAATCCTGGCACCTGAGGATGGAGGCGCGTTTGCTGCCGTAGATGTCAACGGGTATTGTCCCGATCCGGGCGATGTGACCGGAGACGAAGTCGACCATGTAGGAATAGAAGGGGTTGAGGATGAGGTGGACGAAGCCCCCGAAATCACCCATGTGGCGGTGGAGGTGGCGGAGGACGAGCTCGCTCGCCTCCTGCCTGTTGAAGAACATCTTGTTGGCGGTGAAATAGATCATCCGGGGCACGGTGCGAAGGAGGATGGATACGTCTCTGTAGGCTCCGATATGGTTCCCGACGATGATATTCGGGCCTTCCCGGATGAAGTTCTCGCCGCCGCGGAGGTCGATCTTCTTGGGAAAAAGAAAAAACTTGGTCACGTGGCCGACGAACCACCTGATGGATCGGAATTCCTCTTCGAAGGTGCCCATGGCGAGACCGTATTCTACCAAACCGATGCGGGATTTCAAAAGAGCGTCGCCGGGTCCTGGAACCCGGGCGGCCGGCGCTTGCGCAGCCCCTGCCGGCGTGCTAAGTTAGGCCCGAACCCGGTCGAGGAGGCGCCCATGATCACGCTCATCCGCGGCGGCGAGGTCTTCGCTCCCGAGCCGCTTGGACGGAAGGACATCCTCATCGCCGGCGGCCGCATCGAGGCCGTGGCCGAACCGGGACAGCTCGGCATAGACGGCCTGGCGGCCGAGGCCGTGGATGCCACGGGCCGGAAGGTCCTCCCGGGCCTCGTCGATCCCCACGTCCACATCCTGGGCGGCGGCGGCGAGGGCGGCCCGGCGACACGGGCCCCGGAGATCCGGATCGAGGACATCGTCGCCGCCGGCGTCACGACCGTCATCGGCTGCCTCGGCACGGACGGCATCACTCGGCACATGACCTCACTCCTGGCCAAGGCCCGGGCCCTGGAGATCGAGGGCGTCACGACGTTCATCTACGCGGGCTCCTACGACGTCCCGGTCCGGACGCTCACGGGCAGCGTGCGCTCCGACCTGGTCCTCATCGACAAGGTCATCGGGGCCGGCGAGATCGCCGTGAGCGATCATCGCTCGTCCCAGCCGGTCTTCGACGAGATCGCCCGGCTGGCGGCCGAGTGCCGAGTCGGGGGGATGCTCGGCGGGAAGGCGGGCGTCCTGCATCTTCACCTCGGCGACGGGCGGAGGGGGCTCGAGTTCCTGTTCCGGCTCATCCACGAGACCGAGATCCCGGTGACCCAGGTCATCCCCACGCACCTCAGCCGCAACCGGGCCCTATTCGAGCAGGGCCTCGAATGGGTGGCGGCCGGCGGGACGATCGATGTCACCGTCGGGCCCGATCCCGTTCCAGACGACCCCGACGTCCGTTTCGAGGACGTCCTCGAGGCGTTCGGGCGCCGCGGCCTGCCGCTCGCCCGGATCACCGCCAGTTCGGACGGCAACGGCAGCATGCCGGTCTTCGACGCGGCGGGCCGGCTGGAGCGGCTGACCATCGCTTCGGAGAAGGACCTGTTGCGGAAACTCCGGGAGGTGGTCCGCTCGGGCCTCCTGACGCTCGAGACGGCCGCCCGGGTCTTCGCCTCCAATGCGGCCGATTTCTATAAGCTCGACCGGAAGGGCCGGATCGAGCCCGGACGCGACGCCGACCTCATCATCCTCGACGGGGACCTGGGGCTCGTCGACGTCTTCGCCCGCGGCCGGCACATGATGGCCGGCGGGCGCCTCCTCGTCCGCGGCACGTTCAGCGCTTAAAAGGGCCTGTCCCCGAGCAACGTGAGGGGACCGTCCTCTTGGCTTGGGTTTGGCGGATAGGGCCTGTCCCCGAGCGGGGACCGTCCCTCTTGACGGATGAAGGAGCCTGACGATGCCCGAGACAACCTCCCCCGTTCCGGCGGCCGGCTCCCCGCCGGTCGCGGCCCCGGCTCGCCGGCCCTCGTTCGGCGTGGCCCTCATTCCCCTCATCGCCATGGCCCTTCTTCTCGGCGTCGGCTACGGCGTCTACCGGATCAAGGCC
>Ga0326726_10000037_pt1 | contig 119947 bp, 111 predicted proteins | sample MHFenrmetagenome_2_FD_207603 | JGI IMG/M metagenome (GOLD analysis project Ga0326726, IMG submission 207603) | Lab enriched peat soil microbial communities from Michigan Hollow, Ithaca, NY, United States - MHF15MN | ecosystem: Environmental > Terrestrial > Soil > Wetlands > Peat | place: USA... | reverse complement strand
CGGCCCGTAGCCGGCGAACCGCTTCGCGGCGCCAGTCCGGCTGCACGGCGAACCCGGGCGCCACCCCGCGCTGCAACTCCTCCGCGTAGCCGTCCAGCACGTCCGAGGCCTCCTTCCCCTTTGCGCCGAGCTGACGGGCAAGCGCCTGGTCGGCGGCGGGCGTGCTGCTGCCGGCGACTTCGACGTCGGGGGTAATGCCGCCGCCGCCGAACACCGTCCGTCCGCCCATGGAGTGAAACACCGGACGATCGGTGCGGGGAACGGAGTCCGCGGCGGTCTTCTGAATCAGCCGGCCGCTCGGCGTATACCAGTGGCCGCTGGTCAAGCGGAGGACCCACCCGTCGTCCAGTCGGTAGACCCCCTGGACCAGCCCCTTGCCGAACGACGTGGTCCCGACCAGGAGGGCGCGATCATAGTCCTGCAGGGCGCCCGCCACGATCTCCGAGGCGGAGGCCGACTGGCTGTCCACCAGCACCGCCATCGGCAGGTTGGGTGCGAGCATCGGCCCCTGCCGCGCCTCCAGGGTGTCCGCGTGGCGCCGGTACTGCACCCGGACCACCGGGCGGCCGGGTCCGACGAACAGTCCGGCCAGCTGGGCCGCCTGATCCAGGTCGCCGCCCGGATTCCCGCGCAGGTCGAGGACCAGCCGCCGGGCCCCTGCGTCGCGCAGGTGGTTCAGCGCGACCGCCACATCCGACGCGGACTGGTCGCTGAAGCGCTGCAACGGCAGGTAGCCGACCGATCCCGGCAACATTGCCACGAACGGCACCGCCGGAGGATGGATTACCGCGCGGGTGAACCTGCGCGAGTATCGTCCGCCGTCCCGGCCCCGCTGGAAGGTCACCCGCACATCGGTGCCCGGAACGCCGGTCAGCGCGGCGGATGCACGGCTCACATCCCAATCGGTGGTCGCGCTGTCGCCCACCGCCACGATCCGATCTCCCCGTTCGACACCGGCGCGGGCCGCGGGGCCCCCGCCGATGACCCGATACACGGCCAGACCCCTCCGCACCCGGGTGATCCGGAGCCCAAGGCCGCCGTAGCTGTTGCCCAGCAGATTGCGGCTGAACTTCTCGAACTCCTGGCGGGGTTGCAGGCCGGCGTAGGGATCACCCAGGCTGGCCACCAGGCCGCGGGCCGCGAGCTCGTAGATGCGGTCGGATGGGATGCTGTCCACTGCGTCCCGGGCCACGATGCCGACCACCGCCTGGAACAGCCGCTCGCCGTCACCCACACTGGCTCTGCCCGCCAGGAACGCGAGGAGCGCCAGCGGTGCGAGCGCGAAGAAGAACCGGTTCGATCTGCGGGGCATCGGACCTCCGGAGAGCAGGATCGGGGACGGTCTGGGGATCGGCCTCCCTACGGGAGAGGACCTTGAAAGGATGCAGCTCGGGGACCGGGGGTTACAGCGGTCAGCGGATTGCCGGCTCCGGGCCGGCAGGGAGGGGGAGCCCGGGGCGCTGCCTGGCGGAAGCGGCTCTCCACCTGCTGGTGCAAGTGCAATATCTACCCGCAGCAATGTCGCTTGTGCCCGGTCCCGACGCCGCTAACTTGACTCCCCATGGCCTTCCTGGACACCAGCCACCAACGTGCCTCCTTCCTTATCCTCCTGCTGGGCCTGGGGCTTCTTGTGGCCCTGGCGCCGTACGCCAGCGGGCTGATCGGCGGTCTGGTTCTGTACGTGATCTTCGTTCCACTACAGCGCTGGCTGACGCGGAGAATGCCTGCCCGGGTGGCTGCCGGCCTCGTGGTGGCCCTCGCTCTGGTAATCATCGTGGTCCCCACTCTCTCGTTCGCGGGGCTGGTCGCCAATCAGGCGCAGAGTATCGCCAGCGGGGTGATCCGCGGCCCACTGCTTGACCGGCTGTCCGAGCTGAGAGTGGGAGAATTCGAGCTCGGTCCGCGCCTTGCTGGACTGGGAGAACAGATCGTGACCTGGATCGGGTCCAGCGCCTTCGGTCTGATCGGCACCGCCACCCGGATCGGGCTCAACCTCACCATCGCCCTGTTCATCGTGTACTACCTGCTGCTCGGCGGTGGTGCCGCGTGGATTTCGGTGAAACCCTACATCCCGTTCTCGCCCGCTAGTGCCGACGTCCTGCGGGACCGGTTCCGGGACGTAACCATCTCCACGGTCATCGGCACCGGCCTGATCGCCTGCATCCAGGGAGCGCTGGTGGCGGCCGGATTCTGGCTCACCGGGCTCTCCAACGCGCTCTTCTGGGGTCTGGTGACCGTGGTGTTCGCGATCCTCCCCGTGGTGGGCTCAGGGCTCGTGTGGGGCCCGGGGGCGCTGACGCTGTTTCTCGGCGGACGCTATGCAGCGGGGATCGCCTTGGTGGTGATCGGCGTGGTGGTGGTGGGCAACGTGGATGTGGTGATCCGCCCGGCGGTCTTCCGGCGGTACGCCCAGATCCACCCGCTGGTCACGCTCGTCGGCGCCATTGGCGGGGTGAGCTACTTCGGTCTGCTGGGGATCCTGATCGGCCCGCTGGCGGTGTCATACTTCTTCGAGCTGATCCGAATGTACCAGGCGGAGTACCTGTCCAGCTCGCGAACGGCCCAACTGCCCCCGGTGCCCTCACCGCCCGCGGGTTGACCCAGATCCGATTGCGGCGGGAACGGGACGGCACCCCCGCCCGGCGTGTTGGCGACGATCATGCCGGCCCCGACTGACGGGCAGCCCGCGCCTGGGCCAGGATCCGGCCGGCGCCCTGCAGCCGGAGCCGTCCCGCCAGCTCGATGCCCAGGCCCGCCGCCTGGCCGAGGTTCTGGATCACGCCCTCCACGCTGCCCTCCGCCATTTCCTTCCCATCGAGTGAGAGGACCCGGCCGCTCAGCCTGGCGCGGCGGGGCTCGCCCTGTTCGACGGCGGCGAAAGCGGCCACCGGAGCGTGGGGTCCTGCTTCGACCGTGGCCAACAGCTGCCGCTCCGCGGTCACCGCGATTTCTGCGGTCTGGTCGTTGACGGCGCTGTGGACCGTCGCCCGGAGTCCATCGTCCGCCTGCCGCGCGGTGACCGCGAGCGCCCCCTGGCCCGGCGCCGGCAGCAACAGCTCCAGCGGCAGCCGGTCCCCGATCCGGGCCCCGAGCCCCAGGCGGGTGAGCCCAGCCACCCCGAGGACGATCCCGTGCCATTCGGGCGTCTGTTCCAGCATCGCGAGCCGAGCCTCGATGCTGCCCCGCAGCTCCCGCACCTGGAGATCGGGACGCGCCCGGCGCAACTGCGCCATGCGACGGAGGCTGCTGGTTGCGAGGATCGCGCCGGCCGGCAGCGCGGCCCAGGTCAACGGACCGCGCCCGACCAGCGCCTCCCGCGGGTCGGCACGCTCGCTGATCCCCGCGAGGACAATGCCGGCCGGAAGCGTGGTGGGGAGATCCTGCAGACTGTGCACCGCCAGATCGATGCGCTGCTCCAGCAGAGCCTCATCCAGTTCGGTACGGAAGCCCGGGAGAGCGGCGACCCGGTCGACGGGTGAACCGGCGTCCAGTTCGGCGGTGCTACCCACCACCACGAGTTCCGTTGCCCGCCCAACGGTGTGCAGCGACTCACGGATCCGCTCGGCCTGCCACCGGGCGAGGGGGTCTCCGCGCGAGCCGACCCGCACCGATCTCATGCCGGGTCCGGAAGCCGTGGAACCCGAGCGCCGGCGAGATCGCCTGGCGCGATCGCGACGCCGGTGGGCGCCGCAAGATCGCGCCCGACGCATGCCGCTCCCACCTCTACCTCCTCGAGTGCCGCATCACCCCTGGTCGCTGGCCGGACCGCGCAGCCGGGCCGTCCGCGAGAGCCACGGGCCGACCGAAGGCTCGATCGACAAGAGTGTGGTGCGGGCCGCCCGCCGCAAGGGGCAGAACGCCGTGGACAGACAGGGCCTGCCCCCTCACGCCTTGCGCGGCGCAGGACGGGAGGGCTCTTATACGACCGCTGGTTCCTGAGGGGATCCCGCCGCGCGCCCGCCCCATATTACCGGGGAGTCTCACGCCAAGGTTGTGAACGCTGATGAGCCAGTCGAACCCGTCATCGAAAGACCCCCGGCGCCTGATTCGCGATCCCGAGGGGTGGAACGCCGGACCGGTCCCCCGGCTCCTCGGCGAGCACCCGGTGACGCCCGCGTCGCTCTTCTTTACCCGGAGCCACGCCCCCGTGCCCGCGGTCGATCCGGTCCGGTGGAGACTCAAGGTCACCGGGATGGTTCAGCGCTCATTCGACCTCTCCATGGAGGAGCTCACCACCGGCTTCGGCCGCCAGGAGGTAACGGCGACCCTGGTCTGCGCGGGTCTACGCCGGGCCGAGCTGGAATCAGTTCGGCCGGTGCCGGGAGAGCTGCCGTGGGGTACCGAGGCGATCAGCACCGGCAGATGGACCGGTGCCCCATTGGCGGAGCTGCTCTCCCGCGCCGGAGTAGCGGCGGGCGCCGCGCACGTGGAGTTTGTCGGCCTCGACCAGGTCGAGCGCGGCGGGGAACGATTTGGCTTCGGGGGCTCAGTGCCCCTGGCCAAGGCGATGGGTCGGGAAGTGCTGCTGGCGTTCGAGCTGAATGGTGCGCCGCTTCCGCCGGAGCACGGCTACCCGGTGCGGGCGCTGGTTCCCGGGTACTTTGGGGCGCGCAGCGTGAAGTGGCTGGGTGAGATCCGGGTCACCCGCGATCCGTCGGCGAACTACTTCCAGACCCAGGCCTATCGGATCCAGCGGGATCCTCCCGCCAGCAATCCACGGGACGTCAGTGGCGGGACCGAACTCGGCGAGCTCGGCCTGAACGCGGTGATCCTCTCACCCGACGGTTCGTCGGTGCTCCCGCCTGGCGAGACGATCGTCAGCGGCTGGGCGCTCTCTGCCGGAGACGCTCCTCCAGTGCGAGTCGAGGTCTCGACCGACGCGGGCCGGCACTGGGTGTCCGCGGCGCTCTCGGAGGGTGAGGGATCCTGGGCCTGGCGGCAGTGGCGCGCGGTCGTCCGACTCGGTGCCGGGACACACACCCTGGTCGCGCGGGCGTTCGACGCCGAGGGTCGAGGTCAGCCGGGTGAGCTCGCCGAGGTGTGGAATGTGAAGGGATATGCAAACAACGCCTGGCACCGCGTGTCAGTGACGGTATCGGTCTGAGCGCAAGTTGCCTGACATGAAGGTTGCCCGTCTGCGGTGGGGTCTATAACCTTCGGCACCATTTCCCCTCCCTGCATGAGCTCCGGGATCCCCACCGAGCCGCACCGCGGCCTGGACAACATCATCGCCCTGTCGTCGAGCGTCTGCCGCCTGTCCGCGGAGGACGGCCGACTGGCGTATCGTGGCTACGATGTCCGTACCCTGGGCGAGCAGTCGTCGTTCGAGGAGACCGCCTGCCTCCTGATCCACGGCACCCTCCCGACCGGGGCGGAACTCCGGCTGTTTACCAGCCATCTCCGCTCCCAGCAGAAACTCTCCGCTCCGGCGCTCCGGGTGCTCAAGGGGCTGCCCTCCGGCTCCGATGCGATGGGAGCGCTTCGGGCTACGCTGGCGGAGCTCGCCCTCGAGCACCCTGTGAGGCTTCCGCCCGGCCGGGATGACGCGCTGGCCCAGGGGTTGAGGCTGGTGGGAGTGACACCTACGATCGTCGCGGCGTACCACCGGCTGCGCACCGGACAGAAGCAGGTGCTGCCGCGAAAGAGCCTCGGATACGCTGAGAATTTCCTTACCATGTTGTTGTCCGCCCCGCCGCCCCCCAGCGCGGCGCGGGCGCTCGATGTCGCCCTGATTCTCCGGGCGGACAACGAGCTCAATCCTTCCACCTTCGCCGCGCGGGTGACGGCTTCCACCGGCGCGGATCTATATGGTTGCGTCCTTGCAGCGCTCTCGGCTCTGGCCGGGCCGCGCCATGGGTGGCATTCCCGCAATGTCCTGGCCGCCCTGGAGGAGATCGGAGCGCCGGAACAGGTGAATGACTGGGTCAGGGAACGCCTGGCGCGCAAGACGAAGATCCCCGGCTTTGGCCACCAGGTCTATCAGGGAGAGGACCCCCGTACCGGGCTGTTGCGGGATCTGGCGGAGTCCGAGTGCCAGCGCGCCGGCCTGTGGCCGTTGTTCCGGACCGCCCGGGAACTGGAGGTGGTGGTTCAGCGGGAGACCGGGCAACATCCGATCGTCGACTTCTATCTGGCACCGTTGTATCGCGCGGTCGGAATTCCGGGCGACCTGTTCACTGCGGTCTTCGCCGTGAGCCGGATGTGTGGCTGGGTGGCGCATGTGCTGGAGCAGTATGGTGATGACCGCCTGATTCGCCCCCGGGCGGAGTATATTGGACCGGTCGACCTGGAGTACAAGCCGATCCGGAAGCGCCGCTAGATCGGTCCGCCGCGAGAAACGTTGCCTCGCAGAGACACGGACAGTCCCGAACGCCCGCCTGTCGCCCGACCTCAACCCAGTCCGCCATGCCCTTCGCCACCTCCATCACCGCCGCCGGCCCCGCCGGGTTTGCCACGCCGTTTCTTGCCGTGCTGGTGCCGGCGGGTGGGTTGCCGGCCTCGCTGGCCGCCCTGGATCAGCAGACGGGCGGCGCCCTGAGCCGGCTGTACGGCTCCGGCGACTTCAGCGGGAAGAAGGATGAGCTGGCGATGAGCTATCCGGCCGGCGCCGCCACCCGAATCCTGCTGGCCGGCTTGGGCAAGGCGGAGGAAGTAACCCGGACGACGCTCCGCCGCGCAGCGGCAGCGGCTGCGAAACGCGCCCGGACCACCGGCGTGCCATCGCTGGCGCTGTTTCTCTGTCCGGAGGGACGGGGTGGGGTGTCTGCCAGGGACGCGGGGCAGGTCATCGCGGAAGGGCTCGGCTTCGGAGCCTGGTACTTCAACGACCTCAAACAGCCACCGGAAGACAAGAAGCCCGAGCTGGAGCGCGGCGTGGTCCTGGTGCCTACGGAAACGCCGGCGTTCGAAACGGGGCATGCGGTGGGCGCGGCCATCGCGGCCGGCCAGACTTTCACCCGTGGCCTGCAGGTCCTGCCTGGCAACACCTGCACGCCGACCTTCCTCGGGCTGCAGGCCCAGGAACTCGCCGGCCGGCATGGATTCTCCGTCACGGTGATGGATCTGGCGGCTATCCGTAAAGAGGGGATGGGAGGACTGCTGGCGGTGGCGCAGGGGGGGGCGCAGGAGCCGCGCTTCATCGTGCTCGAGTACAAGGGCGCGGCGGGCCCCCCCGTGGTCCTGGTGGGGAAGGGCGTCACCTTCGATACCGGGGGGATTTCGATCAAGCCGGCGGAAAAGATGGAGGACATGAAGTACGACATGTCCGGCGCCGCGGCGGTCTTGGGGATCTTCGAGACGCTTGGCCGGCTCAAGCCCAAGGTCCACGTGGTGGGGCTGGTTCCCACGACCGAGAACATGCCGAGCGGCACGGCGGTCAAGCCGGGCGACGTCATCCAGACCCACTTCGGGAAGAGCATCGAGATCATCAATACCGACGCGGAAGGCCGCCTGATTCTGTGCGACGCCCTGTCCTATGCCCGCCGGTTCAATCCGGCCTGCGTGGTCGATGCCGCTACCCTGACCGGTGCCGTGGTTGTCGGGCTCGGGGGGATCGCCTCCGGTCTCATGGGGAATGACGAGGCGTTGATCGAGGAAGTGCGGCAGGCGGGCGAGCGCTCCGGGGAACGGGTGTGGCCGCTGCCCCTGTGGGACGAGTATCGCGAGTTGATCAAGTCGGACATTGCCGACGTGAAGAACTCCGGTGGCCGCCCCGCGGGCACCATCACCGCCGGCTGGTTCCTGCGCGAGTTCGTTTCCGGGTATCCCTGGGCCCATGTGGACATCGCCGGTACGGCCTACAGCGATCGGGAAGACGCCACCCGGGTCAAGGGACCCACCGGAAACTGCATGCGGCTGTTCGCCGAGCTGGTGCTCGGGAGAGCCAACAAGTCGTGAGACGTGAGACGTGAGACGTAAGACGTGAGATCGGTTAACTCCGGAGCTGTTGCCGGGAGCTTGCTCCACGTCCGGCGGCAGGGAGGTCGCGGGGGCGTGGCGCCACTCAGCTCTCCCGTCTCACGTCTCACGTCTCACGTCTTACGTCTCGCGTCTCACGTCTTACGTCTCAGGATACTCGGCCTGCTGTGGTCGACTACGCCGCTGCAGGCCCAGATCCCGCTCGACTCTCTTCCTGCCGATTCACTGCTCCGGGACACCATCAACACCACCGAGCGCTATCTCAAGGCCCAGGCAGCCAATTCGGTCCTGCTGCCGGTCCTGCCGCTGGTGGGAGTCGCCGGACCCGAGCCACCGACCAGTCGCATCATCCTCGATCGCGATTCGCTCGACTGGGCACTCGCCGAGACCGTGGGCGACCTGCTGCAGCGGGTGCCCGGGGTCTACCTCTGGCGTGGCGGCTGGCTGGGCCGGACGGAATACCCCAACTATCGCGGACGGGGGCCGGTCTCGGTCGAGTACTTCGTGGACGGGCTGCCGTATCTGCCGCTGGGCCCGGACAGCCTGGGGGTCGATCCCTCGTATTTCTCGTTGAGCCAGTTCGAGCGGATCGACATCGAGCGGTTACCGGGGCAGCTCAGGGTGCGGCTCTTTTCCCGGCGGCACTCCAGCCAGGCGCCCGGATCCCGAGTGGGAATCACCTCGGGCGACAAGAGCATTGCCCGCTACATCGGAGCCCTGGCATACCGCTTTCGGTCGGGACTCGGATTCTCGCTCGGCGGAGAGCGCATGGTGGCGCCGACCGCCACCGGGGCGTCCAGCGACTTCGACATAACCAACGCGCGCCTCCAGCTCGACTTCGTCCCCAGCGCCCGGTTCGGGATGGAGGCGCAGCTGGTCACCTCCACGCCGGACCGCAAACCGTTCGTCGCGGTCGACACCCTGGAGCTGGGTCTCAAGGGCACCCGGAACGACGCGCAGTTCCGGGTGTTCTGGCGTACCCGCCCTGACGACCTGGGCTTCCGGGTGGATGGCCTGGTTGGCCGCAGCACGTTCAAGGGCAGCGGCGTGGACGACGAGGTCCGGCAGGGCGGGGTAGTCGCGGCCTGGCGAAGGCCCACCTTCGGGTTGACGGCGAGGGCCTTCAACCGATCACGCTTCACCCCAGTCGATCTCTCCGCCGAGGCGGGGTGGAACCCGATTGCACCGTTCAGCGCCTCGGTCGAGGCAGGCTATCAAACCCACGATCTCAGCCGGAAGAGCCAGTGGGTCGGAGGGCGCGCCGGCCTGACGCTACCGCTCGGCGTCCAACTCGCCGGGTCCGCCCGGATGGGGAAGATCGTCGCGACGCCGGCGATCCTCAACGATCGCCCGCAGCAGCTCACCGACTGGCAGACCACCCTGTCCTGGCAGCGGAGGTGGGCCGGCCTGGAGCTGGGCTACGGCCATACCGACGACTTCCGCCCGGTGGCCTACCGCTCCTTCACCCGTTCGGTGGATTCGATTGCACCCGCCCCCGCCACCGACTGGGTCACCCTCGGCTGGCGGCTCCAGCCCAGGCAGTGGTTCACCCTCGAGGGCTGGTACAGCGATCCGCGGGGCGGCAAGACTCCCGAGGGCCTCCCGCCCACGCACTCGATGACCAGCGCGACGATCCGTTCGAAGTTCTGGCGCACGTTCCCCAGCGGGATCTTCGATTTCAAGGCCCAGATCGCCTACGAGACCTGGGGCGACGGCATCATCGGGCGGAATGCGGCGGGGCAAACCCTTGCGCTCGACGGGGCTTCATTCTGGCGCACGATGATCGAGATCCGGCTGGACAGCTTCATCCTGTACTGGGACCGCTACAACCTGCAGGCCAGCCGCAAGACGTTCGTCCCGGGATTCGGGATCCTGAATTTCGGCAGCACGTTCGGGGTGAGGTGGGAGTTTACGAACTAGGCGACAAGGCGACCAGGGGACAGGGCGGCGAGGCGACAAGGCGACCAGGCGACGATAGTCACCGGCCATCTCGGAGGGCGAGCAACTTCTCGGTTGTCGAGCCCGTAGGGCCGATGCCCCAAAGGTCCTACTTGTCGCCTTGTCGCCTTGTCGCCTCTCTGGAGCCCCAAATGCGCCTCATCGCCGTCGCCGCGCTCTCCCTCCTCACTGCCCCGCTCCTCGCCCAGCAGGCCCCACCCGCAGGATTCCGCGACCGGCAGATCGCCGACCTGCAACGCGAGCGGAAGATGACATTGGCGATGGTCGACTCGATGCCCGAGCGGCTGCTGCACTTCAAGCCCGTCCCGGTGGTGCGGGACTTCGCCCAGCAGATCGCCCACGCCGCGGCTCCGGTGGCCTTGTTCGCATCGCGTGCCAAGGGCGGCCCAGCCCCCGCGCTCGGAGACAGCACGGTCTACCTCAACGCCAAGCCGGCCCTCCGCGATCTGGTGGTCAAGGCGTACGATTACGCGATTGGAGCACTGAGGGACATACCCGACTCCGACTACAACACCCCGGTCGCGTTCGCCGGCCAGCAGATCCCACGCTGGCGGATCTTCGCCCTGGCGCACGAGCACAGTGTGTGGACCCGAGGTGAATTGGTAGGATACTTCCGCCTCAACGGAATGGCCCCGCCGGCGTTCGACCTGTTCGGGGGCGGTGCGGGGGAGTGAGGAGGGTGAGCAGTGTGCAGTGAACGGTGATTGGCGAGGTGGAGTCCTCTCTACACCCCCATCGCTCCCTGCTCACTGCTCACCGTTCACCGACTCAGCACCTGGCCCTGGGAACCGCGACCCTACCCCTAACCCCATCTCGCCGCTACATTTCGCAGCTTTCCCAGAACCCGGAACGGAGCGACTTTGCCCTACAGCATGACGGGGTTCGGGGCGGCCGAGGGTCCGGTGGGCGGCGGCCGCGTCCGGGTGGAGATCCGAACGGTCAACCACCGGCACTTCAACCCCTCCCTCAAGCTGTCGCAGGAGTTTGCCGCCCTGGAGGTGGAGCTGCGGGAGCGACTCCGCCGCGACTTCGATCGGGGGCACGTGGCGGTAAGCGCCCGCTGGACTGAAGCCCCGGAGCGCCACACGGCGGGGTTCACGGTGAGCCTGGAGCGGGCCCGGTCTGTGGTCGCCACCCTGACCGAGCTCAAGCAGGCTCTGGGAGTTCCGGGCGAGGTGGATCTGGCCACGGTGCTGCGCCAGCCGGACGTCATCGTGCCGGCGCATGAGGAGGAGCCCCAGATCCCGTGGGCCGAGCTGGAACCGGTGTTCGCTCAGGCGATCGCGGAATGCAAGGCGATGCGCCGCCGCGAGGGGCAGGTGCTGGCGGACGAGCTTCGCCACCGGCTGTCGCAGCTCGAGGCAGCGACCAGGGTGATCGCCGCGCGGGCGCCGGAGCGACTGATACGCGAGCGTGACCGGCTCCGGCAGAACGTGGGCCAGCTGCTCGATGGCAGACCGGTGGACGAACAGCGGCTGGCGCAGGAACTGGCGTTCCTCGCCGACAAGCTGGACATCACCGAGGAGCTGGTGCGGTTCTCGGCCCACATCGCCGCCTGCCGGGAGGCGCTGTCCGGGGACGCCCCGTCCGGGAAGCAGCTGGGGTTCCTGGCCCAGGAACTGGGCCGGGAAGTGAACACGATGGGCTCGAAGGGGAACGACGCCGAGATCCTCCAGCAGGTGATCCTCATGAAGGGGGAGCTGGAGAAGTTCCGGGAGCAGCTCGAGAACCTCGAGTGAAACCGTTCCTGCTGGTGCTTTCGTCGCCATCAGGCGGCGGCAAGACCACCATCGCCCGGCGACTGCTGGAGCGGCGGAACGACCTTGGCTACTCGATCTCCGCGACTACCCGCGCCAGGCGACCGGGCGAGGAGAACGGGCAGGACTACTGGTTTCTGGACCCTGTCGAGTTCGAGCGCAGGGTGGCGGCCGGCGAGTTCGTGGAGCACGCCAGCTACAACGGCCAGCGCTACGGCACCCTCCGGAGCGAGGTCGAACGGCTGTTCCGGGAAAGCAAGAACGTGGTGCTGGACATCGAAGTGGACGGCGCGCGCCAGGTGCGGCGCCGCTTTCCCGATGCGGTCCTGGTCTTCGTGCTTCCGCCTTCCGGCGCCGAGCTGGTGCGCCGGCTCCGGGCCCGGAAGACTGAAGGAGCCGGGGCGCTCCGGCATCGGATGGCCATCGCCAGCGAGGAGCTCGCGGCCGTGCCCGAGTATGATTACGTGGTGGTGAATGACGAGCTGGACCGGGCGGTAGGAGACGTGGAGGCGATACTGAGCGCGGAGATCCGGCGCGCCACTCGCCGGGATGGACTGCCGGCCAAGGTCGATGCGATCCGCCAGGAGATCCAGGCTGAGGCTGCAAAGCTGGAGTAGGGGAGACCCCTCGGGGCATCGTCCCGGGGGATGACGACACTCGAAGTCGACGGAGCATAGACATGAAGATCTACACCCCGACCGAAGCCGCCAAGCAGGCCGGCAACAAGTATCTCGGCGTGCTGGTCGCGGCGAAGTTTGCCCGGCACATCAACGAGCTCCCCAAGGAGCGGCTGGCCGAGAAGACCACCAAGCTCACCACCCAGGCGCTCGAGGCGCTCTGCATGGGTGATCTCGAGTACAAGATTTCCCGCCGGCGCCGCTCCGAGGCCTGACCGTGTGGTCGGGCCGCCACCTGGTCGTGGGGGTGTCGGGCGGGATCGCCAGCTACAAGAGCTGTATCCTGGTCCGGCGCCTCGCCGAGGCGGGTGCACAAGTGGACGTGATCCTCACCGAGGGGGCCGCAGAATTCGTGCGGCCCCTCACCTTTGAGGCGCTCTCCGGCCGGCCGGTGCTCACCAGCCTGTGGGCCCGCGACGCCGCGCTGCAGCACGTGCGGCTGGCCCAGACGGCCGACCTGATCATCGTAGCGCCCGCCACGGCCCACCTGCTCGCCCGGGTGGCCCAGGGGCTGGGCGACGATCTCCTGACCACATCGCTGCTCGCCCGAGCCGGTCCGACGCTGTTTGCCCCGGCCATGAACGACGCGATGTACGCCAATCCCGCTACCCAGGCTAACCTGGGGCTGCTGCGCCAGCGCGGCGCCGCCTTCGTCGGGCCAGAGGTGGGCGCCCTGGCGGAGGGGCCCTCGGATCGCCCCGGCAGGATGAGCGAGCCCGAGACCATCCTGGCGCACGCGGCCCGCATGCTCACCACTCCCGGACCGCTGCGGGGCAAGCGAGTGCTGGTGACCGCCGGTCCCACCCGTGAGCCGATCGACCCGGTCAGGGTTGTGACCAACCGCTCGAGCGGACGCATGGGCTACCGGCTCGCGGAGGCGGCCTGGGAACGCGGCGCCGCGGTCACCCTGATCAGTGGGCCGGTGGACCTGGCTGCTCCAGTGGGAGTCGACGTCGTCCGGGTGGAATCCACCGCGCAGATGGAAGCCGCGGTCCGGGCGGCATTGCCCGGCGCGGATGTGCTCATCATGGCGGCAGCGCCGGCCGACTATCGCCCCGCCGATCCGGCCACGGCCAAGCGTCCGCGCCAGGATGGTGCGACCACGATCTCGATGGAGCCGACCGGGGATATCCTCTCCGGTTCAGTGCCGCTCCGGAAGCCGGGCAGCGTGATCGTGGGCTTTGCGCTGGAGACCGGCGATGCTGTCGCCAAGGGCAAGGCCAAGCTGGCCCGGAAGCAGCTGGACCTGATCGTGGTCAATGACGCGCTGGAGCCGGGCGCCGGCTTCGAGGTGGACACCAACCGGGTGGTGCTGGTGGACCGCCAGGGTAGCACCAGCGAGGTCCCACTCGCCAGCAAGCGGGTCGTGGCGGACGCGATCCTCGATGCGATCGAGGCCCGCCTTGCATCCTGATCTCGCCCGCTACCTGCGGCAGCAAATAGAGCTCGGCGGGTCGGAATTGTATGTCGAGGACGTTTCGAGTTCCGCGTTCCGCGTTCCGCGTTCGCAGCCTCCAGTCTCGGCGCCGGAGGGAAGCCCATCTGCGGCCGAACCGGACAACCGTTCCCTATCGGAGGAGAGCGTGCCCTCTCGGAGGCTGGAGTTTCCCGCGGCTCCCGCGGAACTCGGAACGCGGAACGCGGAACCCGAGGCGCCGAAGGCGCCGAAGTGGAGAAGAGATGCGCCGGCGATCCCCGGTCCCGGGCTCAGCATCATGCCGCCCGAACTCGGGCTCCTGGGCGACGAGGTGAGCCGGCTCGAGTCCCTCGACGCGGTGGCGGAGATGATCCGCGGCTGCCGCAAGTGCGTGCTGTGTCAGGGCCGGACCAACGCGGTGCCGGGAGAAGGCAATCCCCACGCCCGGCTCATGTGTATCGGCGAGGGCCCGGGCGCCACCGAGGACCAGACCGGCCGGCCGTTCGTCGGCGCGGCGGGCCAGCTGCTGGATCAGATCCTCGCGGCGATCGAGTGCCCGCGAGAAACGGTGTACATCGCCAACATCGTGAAATGCCGTCCGCCGCAGAACCGCAAGCCACTCCCCGACGAAGCGACGTCCTGTCTGCCGTACCTGCACCGGCAGATCGCCCTGGTGCGCCCCAGGGTGCTCATCGCGCTCGGCGGGACCGCGGCCGAGTGGCTGCTCGGGGTCAGACGGAGCCTGGGCGATCTGCGGGGCCAGGTGCATCGCTACGGCAGCATCCCGCTGATCGTGACCTATCATCCGGCCGCGCTGCTCCGCAACCCGAACTGGAAGAAGCCGACCTGGGACGATGTCCGGATCGCGCGACAGTTGCTCGATCAGTGAGCGGGTCGCCCGCTTCGTTGGGTTGCGTGGATCGCCAAAGCGTTCCACAGATTTGGGGGATTAAAGGGATTACGGAGATTACAACCTGCCGAAGCACTCGAGCTCTGCCAGCCTCAACCACCTACCAATTCATCCGTGTAATCCGTCTAATCTGCGCAATCTGCGGAAACCAACTCAGTCTGGGGACGAACACGAAGCCGGAAAGACATCCGCAGAGTCAAGGAGAGTTCCCTGTCCATCCTGTGTGGAATTGTTTCTTAGTGTGGGAAGGGTGGGGATAACGCTGCGACAATCGTCTCGTTGATATTGGGAAGCGAGGTCAATAGCATTCTGTTCGCACCCGTCACGCCCTCCCGTCTCCAGCCCGACCACCGCCACAGCATGACCTCGTTCTCGACATTTGGCCCGTCTCCTGATTCCGGTGTTGCGGCCGAACATGTCCGCGGTGCGCCCTGGAGCAACGAAGCCGAGCAGGCGGTGCTCGGCGCCATGCTGCTCGATCAGGACGCGGCCCTCCGCGCGGTGGAGCTGCTGGACGATGCCCTGTTCTACAAGGAGGGCCATCGCCGGCTGTTCCGCGCCATGCGACGCCTGGTCGAGCGCCGGGTGGTCATCGACCACATCACCCTGCGTGACGAGCTGGAGCGGCGCACCGAGCTGGAGATCGCCGGCGGCGAGGTGTACCTCGCCGAGCTGATCGACGCCGCCGTCACCGCCGCGAACCTGGAGGCGCACGCGGCGATCGTCCGGGAGAAGGCGGTCCTGCGCCAGCTGATCGAGACCTCCACCGCGATCGTCTCCCAGGCCTATCAGGGGACTCTGCCTGCCTCCGAGCTGCTGGATGAGGCCGAGTCCCGCATCTTCCAGATCTCCCAGTACCGCAAGGCGGAGGGATTCAGCCGGCTCAAGGAGATGCTGTGGCCCACGATGGAGCGCATCGAAAAGCTCCATCAGCAGGGCAAACAGGTTACCGGGGTTCCCAGCGGCTTCAAAGATTTGGACGACCTGACCACCGGATTCCAGCCCTCGGATCTGGTGATCGTCGCCGCCCGGCCCTCGATGGGCAAGACCGCCTTCTGCCTCAACATGGCAGCCCATGCGGCGAGCACCGGGGTGGGCACCGCGCTGTTCTCGCTGGAGATGTCCAAGGAGTCGCTGGTGCAGCGACTGCTGTGTGCCGAGGCTCGGGTGGACAGCCAGCGGGTGCGGCGGGGCACGCTGTCGGACACCGACTTCACCATGCTGGCCCGGGCGGCCGGGGTGTTGTCCACCTGCCCGATCTGGATCGACGACACTCCGGCGCTCACCCTGCTGGAGATGCGCTCCAAGGCCCGCCGGCTCCGGATGGAGAACGACATCGGGGTGATCGTGGTGGACTATCTGCAGCTGATGCGCAGTCCGGGCTACGCCGAGAACCGGGTGCAGGAGATCTCGGACATCTCGCGCTCGCTCAAGGCACTGGCCCGCGAGCTGGAGGTGCCGGTCATCGCCCTGTCGCAGCTGTCGCGCGCCTCCGAGCAGCGGGGTGGAGAGCGCAAGCCGATTCTGTCCGATCTGCGCGACTCCGGCGCCATTGAGCAGGACGCCGACGTCGTGCTGTTCATCCACCGGCCGGAGATGTACGAGCCGCTGGACAAGGACGGCAACAGCAACGAGGGGAAGGCGGAGCTGATCGTGGCCAAGCACCGTAACGGACCCACCGGTCGCGTGGACCTGTACTTCCACAAGCAGTTCACCCGGTTCGCCAGTCTGAGTGACCGGGAAGAGGCGGAGTATGCCTGACGGCGGACGGGCGGACGAGCGGACGGGTAGACCGAGTATCCGCGCAACGCTCTCGATCGGTGGTCCCGCCGACTCACCGCCCGCCGGTCCGCCGGTCCGCCGGTCCGCCCATGGCTAAGCCCCACTCCGTCTACCGCTGCACCGAGTGCGGCCACGATCACCCCAAGTGGGTGGGCAAGTGCGAGGCCTGCGGCGCCTGGAACACGGTTGCCGAGGAACCGATCGCCGTCAGCAGGGGCGGGAAGGGCGGGAAAGGCGGGGGCGGCGGAAGAACTCCGGCCGGGCCGGCTCCCGCCCGTCTTCGCGACATCGAGGAGAGCCGGCTCATCCGCTGGTCCACCGGGCTTCCCGAGCTCGACTTCGTGCTCGGCTCCGGCATCGTCCCCGGCTCCATGACGCTGGTGGGTGGCGAGCCGGGGATCGGCAAGTCCACCCTGCTGCTCCAGGCCGCGGCGCGGTTGGAGGCGGCCGGGCGGCGGGTGCTGTACGCCAGCGGCGAAGAGTCCCCCGAACAGATCCGGCTCCGCGCCGATCGCCTGGAGGAAGAGGCCGGCGCGGTGCACGTGCTGGGGGAGACCCGGCTCGAGGCGATCCTCGACGCCGCCCAGACGCTGGGAGCCGACCTGCTCATCCTCGATTCGATCCAGACGGTGTACACCGACCTGCTGGAGAGCGCACCCGGCAACGTGGGCCAGGTGCGGGAGTGTGCCGCCCGGCTGATGCGCTTCGCCAAGGAGACGGGAGCCGCGGTGATCGTGGTCGGTCACGTCACCAAGGGAGGCGGCATCGCCGGCCCCAAGACCCTCGAGCATATCGTCGACACCGTGCTGTACTTTGAGGGGGAGGCGACGCTGGATCATCGCCTGCTGCGCGCCACCAAGAACCGGTTCGGCTCGGTGGACGAAATCGGGGTCTTCTCGATGACCGGCCACGGGCTCGAGCCGGTGGCCAATCCCTCGGCCCTGTTCCTCGCCGCCCGTGCCACCGGCACCAGCGGCAGCGCCGTCACCGCCCTGATGGAGGGCACTCGCCCGATGCTGGTGGAGGTGCAGGCGCTCGCCTCGCGCAGCGGATTCGGCACCCCGCAGCGGGTGGCCACCGGGCTCGATCACAAGCGGCTGGCGGTGCTGCTTGCCGTGCTGGAACGGCGGGGCGGCACCTCCTTTGCCGACCTGGACGTCTTCGTTCAGGTCACGGCCGGAGTCCGCCTCACGGAACCGGGGTCGGACCTCGCGGTGGCCGCGGCCCTGTTGTCCAGTGTGCTCAACCGGCCGGCACCGCCGGACGCGGTGTTTCTCGGCGAGCTCGGTCTGGGCGGAGAGATCCGGCCGATCGGAGGCCTGGAGCGACGCCTGGTGGAAGCAGCCCGCCTCGGTTTCCGCAGGGTGTTCGTGTCCGGGCGGACCAGCAGCCAGGTCAGCGGTCTGACCCTGGTCGGGCTGGACCACGTCGACCGACTGGTGCAGGCGCTTGCCGCGTGACGTCGGGGTAATTGTGGTTGCGGCGGGCCAGGGCTCCAGGCTCAAGGGCCCGGTCCCCAAGCAGTACCGGGAACTGGCGGGCGTGCCGATGCTGTTGCGCGCGCTCCGGCCGTTCACGGCCCATCCGGAGGTGGGGCACGTGGTGGTGGTACTTCCCCCGGGAGATGTCACCGTCCCGCCACCCTGGCTCGCCGGCCTCGCCGGTGGCGGGCTCACGCTGGCTGCCGGGGGAGCGGAACGGACCGACTCGGTCGCCCACGGCCTGGCCGCGCTGCCCGGGCACTGCCGCACGGTGCTGGTGCACGACGCGGCGCGTCCGCTGGTGGATCGCGGTACGATAGACCGGGTGATCGAATTGGCGCGGACCGGCACCGCCGCCGTTCCGGCCGTGCCGCTGGGAGATACCTTGAAGCAGACCGATCCGGACGACCCGGCCCTGACCGTGCGGAGCACCATTCCGCGGGATCGGTTGTGGCGGGCGCAGACACCCCAGGGGTTCTCCCGGGCGCTGCTGGAGGAGGCGCACGCCCGGGCGCGGCAGGATGGGCTGCGAGCCACGGACGACGCGGTGCTGCTCGAACGGCTAGGTGCCCCGGTGAGGCTGGTTGAGGGCTCCCAGCTTAACTTCAAGGTGACGACGGAAGAGGACCTGCGCCTGGCGGAGCTGGTGATCCGAAATGCGAGTGAGAAGTGAGAAGTAAGCAGTGAGAAGTGAGGAGCAGGTCCGGCCGTTAGGGAGGGCGCGGCGACGGCGGCGGGACCTTGATCGTGCACCGTCCACTTCTCACCTCTCACCTCTCACCTCTCACCTCTCACTTGCGCGCGGCCTGACTCGACACTGGACTTCATGACCCACATCCTGCTGGTCTGCACCGGGAACACCTGCCGCAGCCCGCTCTCCGAGGCGCTGCTCAAGCGCAAGCTCGCCGAGCGCGGTGTGGATGGCGTCGAGGTATCCTCGGCCGGGACCGGAGCCTGGGATGGTGCCCCCGCGTCCGAAGGGGCATACCTGGTGGCGCTGGAGCATGGGCTGGATCTCTCGGCCCACCGGGCCAGGCTGCTGACCCGCGAGCTGGTTGGCACAGCCGACGTGGTGCTCACTATGGCCCGTCATCACCGTGCCCGGGTGGAGCAGCTCGGCGCCGGCATCCAGGCCCACCTGCTCGGGGAATACGCCGGACGCAGCGGAGCCGACGCCGAGGTGCGCGACCCCTTCGGCGGCGACCTCGAGGGTTACCGCGAGACGTTCGTGGAGCTGGACGCCCTGCTGGGTGGCGTCGTCGAACGGCTCGAGCGCGAGCGTCTGGGTGATCGGCGGTAAGACGCGGGTCTTCGCCGTTCTGGGGGACCCGGTGGCGCATTCGCTGTCGCCGGCAATGCACAACGCCGCGTTCCATGCCCTCGGCCTGGATGCGGTCTACGTCGCTCTCCGCGCGCAAGCCGCCGACATCCCGACTCTGGTCCGCGCCCTCGCCCGTGCCGGCGGAGGCGGAAACGTCACCCTTCCCCACAAGGAAGTCGCCGCCCAGGCGGTCACCCGGCCCACCGCCCGGGTGAGCCTCCTGGGTGCCTGCAACACCTTCTGGGGCGACGATGGCGAGATCGCCGGCGACAACACCGATGTGGACGGGGTGCTGGTCGCGCTGAGAGGGCTCGAGGCACCGGCCACCGGCTGGCTCATCGCCGGCACGGGAGGGGGAGGCCGCGCGGCGGTGGCCGCGGGTGTCGCGTGCGGTGCCCGCATTGCGATTCGCTCGCGCGATCCCGGCAGGCGCAAGGCGGTCGAGGCCTGGGCCACGGCCCAGAAGGCGCAGCTGATCCCGTCGGTCGAGTGCGAGGTGCTGATCAACGCCACGCCCCTGGGTCTCAAACCGGGCGACCATCTCCCGCTGGCCCTGGAGGAGGCGCCCAGGGCCCAGGTTGCGTTTGACATGGTGTACGGCCGGGGAGAGACCGCCTGGGTGCGGCAGATGCGCCAGGAAGGGCTGCGCGCGGCCGACGGGCGGGCAATGCTGGTGGCGCAGGGTGCGGCTGCGTTCCGGCGCTGGTTCCCCGACGAAGATCCACCGGCCGAGGTCATGCGGGCGGCGGTCAATGACGCCCTTCGCTGAGGCGGTCGCCCTCCTCCGGCGGGCGGAGCGGTGGCTCCTTCCTGGTGCCTGCCTGCTGTGTCAGGAACCGGTGGGCGAGGCCGATTCCGATCCCCTGATCTGCCAGCTCTGCCTGTCGCGCTTCCGTCGACTCCCGGAACCGTGTTGTGCCCGCTGTGGCCAGCCACAGGCAGGCCCCGCTGATCCCTGTCGCATCTGCGCCGCCTGGCCTCCCGGCTTCGGCCGGGTCCGGACTGCCGTTTGGCTGGACGACCTGGCGCGGTCCGCCGTGCATCAGCTCAAGTACGCCGGATGGCCGCGGGTAGCGGAGGGCCTCGCCCGGCTCATGGCACAAGCGCTGCCGACCGAGTCCGGTGCGGTCCTCGTGCCGGTTCCGCTGGCGCCGGGGCGGCTCCGCCGCCGCGGCTATAACCAGGCGGAGCGACTTGCCGCGAGCCTGTCGGAGCGAACCGGGCGCCCCCTCAGGCGCGACCTTCTGGCACGGGTGCGGGACACCCGGACCCAGACGGCTCTCCCACCCGAAGCCCGCCAGGCCAATGTCGCCGGCGCCTTCCGGAAGGTGGGGGTGGCGGAGGCGCATGTGGTGCTGGTCGACGATGTCTTCACCACCGGCGCGACCCTGGCAGCCGCCGCCGCGGCGCTGCTCGAGGGTGGAGCGAAGAGCGTGGGGGCGGTTACCTTTGCCCGGGCCCAACCCCCGATCGGGTGAGGCCTGGACACAGTTCCGAGTGCCGAGTGCCCCGGATCGGTCAACACTCGGATCTCGGAACTTGGAACTCGGAACTCACCACGGAGCCAGAATGCCAATCAGAGTCGCCATCAATGGATTCGGCCGGATCGGCCGGAACGTGCTTCGCGCCGCCAAGAAGCTGGGGATCAGGGAACTGGACTTCGTCGCGGTCAACGACCTCACCGACACGAAGACCCTGGCTCACCTGCTCACCTACGACTCGGTGCATGGACGGTTCGCCGGGACAGTCGAGGCCCGGGGGGACTCCCTGGTAGTCGACGGCGACAGCATCAAGGTGCTTGCGCAGAAGGACCCGGCGGCACTCCCGTGGAAGGACCTCGGTGTCGACATTGTGCTCGAGTCCACCGGGCTCTTCACCGACCGGGACAAGGCGGCCAAGCACCTCGAGGGAGGGGCCCGGAAGGTGGTCATTTCGGCCCCGGCGAAAAAGGAAGACATCACGATCGTGTACGGGGTGAACCACACCAAGTACGATCCGAAGACACACCATGTGATCTCCAATGCCAGCTGCACCACCAACTGTCTGGTACCCGTGGTGAAGGTGGTGCTGGAGAATTTCGGATTCGTGAACGGCTTCATGACCACGGTGCACTCCTACACCAACGACCAGAATATCCTCGACCTGCCGCACAGGGATCTGCGGCGGGCGCGGGCCGCGGCGATGTCGATCATCCCCACCACCACCGGCGCGGCCAAGGCGACCAGCCTGGTGATCCCCGAGGTGAAAGGAAAGATCGACGGGATCTCCCTCCGGGTACCTACCGCGGACGTCTCGCTGGTGGACCTGACCTGCGCGGTCCAGAAGTCCACCACGATCGACGAGGTCAACAACGCCTTCCGCGCCGCTGCCGCCGCGGGCCCGCTCAAGGGCATCCTGACGGTCTCCGACGAGCCGCTGGTATCGGTGGACTACATCGGCAACCTGTACTCGAGCACCGTGGACTCCGCCCTCACCAACGTCATCGACGGCAAGCTGGTGCACGTGTCGGCCTGGTATGACAACGAGATGGGCTACTCCGCCCGGTGCGTGGACCTGATCCGGTACATCGGCCAGTCGCTATGAAGCGCTCGCTCCGATCGCTGGGGGCGGCTGTCCTCGACGGCCGCCGCGCGCTCGTGCGGGTGGACTTCAACTGTCCCGTCAAGGACGGGGCCGTTACCGACAACACCCGCATCCGGGCCTCCCTTCCCACCATCCAGTTCCTGCGCGACAAGGGCGCCCGGGTGGTGCTGTTGTCGCATCTGGGGCGTCCCAAGGGACCCGACCCCAAGCAAAGCCTCCGGCCCTGCGCCACCGAGCTCGAGCGCTTGATGGGGGCGCCGGTGACCTTCATCGCGGATGCCCTGGCCCCCGACGCGGTGACCATCACCAAGCGACTCGCCCGGGGCGGGGTGGCCGTGGTGGAGAACACCCGGTTCCATGCGGGAGAAGAGAAGAACGACCCGGAGCTGGCCAAGGCTTTCGCCGCGCTGGGCGACTTCTACGTGAACGACGCCTTTGGCTCCGCCCACCGCGCCCATGCCAGCACCGAAGCGGTGGCCAAGCTGATCAAGCCGGCGGTCTCCGGCTTCCTCATGGAGAAGGAGCTGCAGTACCTGGGCGCGGCCCTGGAGAATCCCCGCCGGCCGTTCGTCGCCGTGCTTGGCGGGGCCAAGGTGTCGGGCAAGATCGACCTCATCGAAAACCTGCTGCCGCGGGTGGACGAGATCCTGATCGGCGGGGCGATGGCCTGCACCTTCTTCCGCGCCATGGGTCTCGAGACCGGGACCTCGCTGGTCGAGACGGACCGGGTGGAGCTGGCCAGGACGCTCATCGCCAAGGCCGGGCCCAAGCTGGTGCTGCCTGCCGGCGCGATCATCGCCCAGAAGCTGGAGCCGGGCGTGCCGGTCCAGGCGGTTCCCCGCGACAAGATCCCGCCCGGCTGGGCCATGTTCGACATCGACCCGGGAAGCGAACAGGACTTCGCGACCAGGATCACCCGGGCGAAGACCGTGGTATGGAATGGTCCGATGGGAGTCTTCGAGACTCCGCCGTTCGATCACGGCACGCTGGCGGTCGCCCACGCCATGGCCGCCGCGACGGGGCAGGGCGCCACCACGGTGGTCGGCGGAGGCGACTCGGCCGCCGCGGTCGCGCAGGCCGGGCTCGAGGCGCAGATGAGCCACGTTTCCACCGGTGGCGGCGCGTCGCTCGAGTTTCTGGAGGGCAAGACCCTTCCGGGCGTTGCCGCCCTCGATGATGCCTAGCAGCCATCAGCCTTCAGCCGTGAGCCGTCAGCAGCCCACGGGCTGTGAGCTGACGGCTGACGGCTGACGGCCTTCTCTCACCCGCAAGGCCGATGAAACACCTGACCTACGCGGCCAACTGGAAGATGCACCTCCCCCCGCGGGAGGCGCGCGCCTTCGCTCAGCGGTTCCTGACACTGACCCGGCCGGTCGAGAGCAGGAGCCTCTGGTTCTTTCCGCCGGCGGTGTCGCTGCTGACGGTCGCCGAGACGTTCGCCGGCCGGCCTGACATTCGGATCGGCGCGCAGGACGTGTACTGGGAGCCCAAGGGGGCATTCACCGGGGCGACCTCGGTGCCGCTGGCCCAGGGAGCCGGCGCCACGGGCGCGCTGGTCGGTCATTCCGAACGCCGGCATGTCTTCGGCGAGACCGACGCCGAGACCGGGCGCAAGGTGCGGGCGCTGCTTGCGGCCGGGTTGACCCCGATGCTGTGCGTCGGCGAGAAGCTGGATCAGCGCGAGGCGGGCGAGACCGAGGCCGTGGTGGTACGCCAGCTCCGTGCCGGACTGGAGGGGGTTGCCCCGGCGGATCTGGCTCGCGTGAACATCGCCTATGAGCCGGTGTGGGCGATCGGCACCGGCCGGACCGCCACCCCGCCCGATGCCGCGCTGGTCCACCTGACTATCCGACAGGAGCTCGGACGGCTCGGCGCCAGCGGCAGGATCGCCGTGCTCTACGGCGGCAGCGTGAACCAGGGCAACGTGGCCGCGCTCGTCGCGGAACCGGAGATTGATGGCGTGCTGGTCGGCGGGGCGAGCCTGGATGCCGAGGGCTGGGCCTCAATGGCCGAGCGGCGGTAAGGCGGGAAGGGACCAGCCATCCCACCCAGGACTACCCCCAACCCTGCGTCGTGGCTAGATTTGCGCGGCCCAAAACCGGACCCGGCATGTACTACTTGCTTCTCACGCTGATGATCCTCGACGGGCTTCTGCTCGCCACGGTCGTGCTGCTGCAAGCCGGCCAGGGCGGCGGGCTCGCGTCCCTGGGTGGCGGGACCACCGACCTGGTTGTCGGCGGTCGCCAGGCGGCCACCTTGCTCACCAAGATGAGTTGGATTTGCGGCGGGCTGTTCATGGCCCTCGCCCTGATCATCTCGCTGGTGGCTCCCGCCCGCGGTGGCAGCAGCAGCGAAGTGCTCCAGCGGATCCGTCAGAATGCGCCGGCCAGCCAGCCCGCGACCAACCTGCCGATCGAGGCCGCGCCAACCCAGCCGCCGGCCGCACCTCAGAACGGGGCGACGCCGACAACCCCGCCCGCAGCCACGCCCGGTGGGACGGCGCCCGCGAAGCCGAACAACTGATTCCGATGATGGCGTGTGACCGACGCGGGGCGACCGGATGACCGATCGCCCCGCGTTTGTCTTGCTGGAGGACGGGACCTGGTACGCCGGTACCAGCCTGCGTCCGCTCGAGGCCGCGTTCGGCGAGGTGGTGTTTACCACGAACCTGACCGGCTATCAGGAGCTCTTCACCGATCCCAGCTACCTGGGACAGATCGTGGTGATGACGGCCCCCATGATCGGCAACTACGGCGTGAACCTGGACGACATGGAGTCTGCCGCTCCCCAGATCGCGGGGGTGGTGGCTCGCGAGATATCGCGGCGGGCCTCCAGCTGGCGGGCGACTCGCTCGCTCGACGACTGGCTGGGCGAGTTCCGTATCCCGGTGCTGGAGAACGTCGATACCCGCCGGCTGACGCGCCACATCCGCGAGCGCGGAGCCATGCGGGGGGTCATCGCGGAAGGGCCCGAGCCCAGCCCGTCCCTCACCCTGCGGCTGATGGAATCGCCGTCGATGGCGGGCCGCGACCTCGCCTCCCGGGCCTCCGCCGGCAGCTCGTGGAAGGAGGGCGCGGACGGCCCGCATGTCGTTGCCTATGACTACGGCATGAAGCGGAATATCGTCCGGATGCTGGTTGCGGCCGGATGTCGGGTTACCGTGGTGCCTGGCTCGACCCCGGCGGCCCAGGTCCGGGACCTCAAACCCGACGGGTTGTTGCTCTCCAATGGACCAGGTGACCCGGCCGCGGTGGGCTACGCCGTGAAGAACATCCATGAGCTGACCTCGGCCGGCATCCCGACCTTTGGCATCTGTCTGGGACACCAGCTCCTCGGGCTGGCTTTCGGCGGGCGCACGGTAAAGCTCCCGTATGGCCACAGGGGTGGCAATCACCCCGTGCGGGATCTTGTTACCGGACAGGTACTTATCACATCGCAGAACCACGGCTTCGCGGTGGAGGGCGAGGGCGAGGCCATACCCGGCGCCCCCGCGCTGGCGGTCACCCACGTCAACCTGAACGATGGAACCGTGGAAGGCATTCGCCACAAAGAACTTCCGGTATTCGCCGTGCAATACCATCCGGAAGCCTCTCCTGGACCCCACGACGCCTACCCTCATTTCCAGGAATTCCTCCGTCTGCTGCACGCGGGCACCCCGTCTGGTGGCCCAACCCCTTGACAGTCAACGGTTAAGACCGTAGTCTCTCAAGTATTCCGGCGGCCCTGATTGGGGTCCCGGGCGCGCAGACCCTCGGGGGAGAGCATGACCAAGGCTGATCTCGTCGAACGGGTGACCGAATCGATTGCCCGGACCGCCGGTCCTATGATCTCGAAGAAGGACTGCGCACGCGTCGTGGACGCGTTCCTCGATGCGGTCAAGGAAGCGCTTAAGAACCAGCACAACATCGAGGTACGCGGCTTCGGCACCTTCAAGATCCGACGCCGGAAGACCCGCATGGCGCGCAATCCCCGCACTGGGGATCCGGTGGAAGTGGCTGCTCGCCCCGTTCCGGTGTTCAAGCCCAGCAAGGAGTTGCGGGCGCTGGTGGCGGACGAGCCCTACGAGGAGGATTCCTCTGCGGAGAGCCCGATAGCCTGAGAGTCACCGCAGGATCGATCACCCACGGGGCGGGTCTCTGACCCGCCCCGCATGCTTCTAAGCTCCGACGTCCATTATCTTTCGCCCCATGAACACCAGCTCCGAGGCCGGCGGACAGAACCTCGCCGTTCGGGTCCTCCTGTTTGCCACATACGCCGAGCTCGCCGGACGCGCCCTGGTCGAGCTCACGATTCCCTCGCCCGCCACAGTGCAGGACGTGCTGCGACGCTTGCGGGCCTCTCTCCCTGGTGCCGAACAACTGCCCGACCAGCCCCTGGCCGCGGTGAATCGGTCACACGCGCGCCTCAGCACTCCAGTGCGTGACGGGGATGAGATCGCCTTCCTCCCACCCCTCGCGGGAGGGTAGCGGGTGACTCGCATGCATCTCGCCCGCCGGCGACTCCCGGCTCCGATCGACCCATGAGCCCCTACCTCACTCACGCGCCCGTGGACCTCGACAGCCTGCTCGCGGCGGTCTCCGCGCCGGAGCGCGGCGGAGTGGCCACCTTCCTTGGCCTGGTGCGCAACCACCAGGACGGGCGGACCGTGGTGCGGCTGGTGTACTCGGCCTACGAGTCCATGGCGGAGGCGGAGGCGGCCAGGATCGCCGCAGAGGCGGAGAGCCGGTGGCCGGTCCGGGTGGCGCTGTCGCACCGGCTGGGGGATCTGGCGATCGGGGACGTCGCCGTCGCGGTGGTTGCGGCAAGCGCGCATCGGGCGCCTGCGTTCGAGGCCTGTCGCTACCTCATCGAGGAACTGAAGCGGCGGGTTCCGGTCTGGAAGAAGGAGTTCTACGCCGATGGCTCGGTGGTGTGGGTCGATCCCACCACCCCGGGCATGGGCGCACCGCCCGAGTCGGTCCCGGCCACATGAGTGCCGCGCCCGTCACGGACCGGTTCAACCGCCCGCTCGGCAGTCTCCGAGTCTCGGTGACCGACCGGTGCAACATGCGTTGCCGGTACTGCATGCCGGAGGTGAACTACGTCTGGCTGCCCCGGGCTTCGATCCTTTCGTTCGAGGAGCTCAGCCGGCTGGTTGGGATCTTTGCTCCCCTCGGGGTGGACAAGGTCCGGTTGACCGGTGGTGAGCCGCTGCTGCGGCACGAACTTCCCGAGCTGGTCCGGATGATCGCCGCTCACCCCGGGATCAGCGACCTGGCGCTGACGACAAACGGGATCCTGCTCGCCGAGCATGCGGCGGCTCTCCGGGCCGCCGGCCTCCGCCGGGTCAACGTCAGTCTCGACACGCTGCAGCCGGAGCGGATGAAGCAGTTCGCCCAGTCGGCCCGCCACGCCGATGTGCTGCGGGGGATCGAGGCAGCGCAGGCAGCCGGTCTGGGTCCCGTCAAGCTCAACAGCGTGATCATCCGGGGCTACAACGACGACGAGCTGGTGCCCCTGATCGAATTCGGGCGGACCCACGGGGCGGAGCTGCGGTTCATCGAGTACATGGACGTGGGCGGCGCCACCGGCTGGTCGATGGCGGAGGTGGTATCCCGGCGGGAGATGCTGGAGCGGCTGGCGCGGCGCTACGGACCGATCGAGCCGTTGCCCGAGAACCTGGAGAGCTGGGCGCCGGCCGATCGCTTCCGGCTGGCGGACGGCACGGTCTTCGGCGTAATCGCCTCTACCACGGAGCCGTTCTGCCGCACCTGCGACCGGGCACGGCTCACGGCGGACGGACACTTCCTGCTGTGTCTCTACGCCGAGAGCGGCCTGGATCTGCGGGCACCGCTCAGGGACGGCGCCAGCGACGAAGAGCTGACGGCGCTGATCCGCGCTGCCTGGGCGGCCCGGGCCGATCGGGGGGCCGAAGCGCGCGCAGCCGAAGCGGACCGGGGCGCCCTGTACCAGCTCGGCACCCTGCGCGCCGACCCGCGCAAGGAAATGCACACGCGGGGCGGCTGAGCGCCCGGCCCAACCCAGAGTACCATGGCCCTGCACATCGCGCTGATCGAACCCCGGATCCCACCCAACACCGGCAATATCGCACGGCTATGCGCGGCGACGGACACGCCGCTGCATCTCATCGAGCCGCTCGGGTTCAGTCTGGACGCCCGGGAAGTGAAGCGCGCCGGGCTGGATTACTGGGACCGGGTGGACCTGTGGGTCCATCCCAACTGGTTCCGTTTCCGCGATGCCATCAGCCGGGACCGGTGTCTGTACTTCTCAGCCAATGCCGAACGGGATTATCGCGACGCTCCCTACGCCGGGAACAGCGTGCTGGTATTCGGGAGCGAGACCGACGGCCTGCCCCAGAAGATCCTGGAGAAACACCCCGAGCGGTGCTTCCGCATCCCGATGCCGGGCGATGTGCGCAGCCTGAATCTGGCCAACGCCGTCAGCGTGGTGCTGTACGAGGGGCTCCGGCAGCTCGGTGTGAAGGATGTACCGCCACCCCCAGAGCCGGAACCCGACACCGACGCCGGCGTGGCTGCAGATGGGCCGGCGGTGCGGGGCGCGCCACGCGGCCGAGGCCGGGGTCGGGGCCGGGGACGCGGTCGCGGAAAGAAGTGAAGCGGCTTCGCGGCGCCACCCGCCGGCATGCGTCCCTTTGCCGTAGTGGTGGGGCCAAGGTAACTTTAGCGCCCGGAACGCCGGGCTCCCCGCCGTTCGCACAGTAACTCTTGACCCGCCCATTCTCATGTTGAACAAGATCACCGTCGTCGGTGCCGGCAACGTGGGCGCCACCGCGGCGCAACGCGTCGCGGAGAAGAACCTGGCCCGCTCGGTCGTGATGGTGGATGTCATCGAAGGGATCCCCCAGGGCAAGGCGCTCGATCAGTGGCAGTCGGCTCCGATCGAAGGCTTCGACAGCCGCGTCGTCGGGAGCAACGGGTACGATGCCGCGGCCGGCTCGGAGCTGTTCATCGTCACCGCGGGCATCGCCAGGAAGCCCGGGATGAGCCGTGATGATCTGGTGAAGACCAACGCCGGGATCGTCGACTCGGTATCCAGGGAAATCAAACGGGTCGCCCCCGATTCAATCATCATCGTCGTGTCCAATCCGCTCGACGTAATGTGCTATGTCGCGATGCGGGCGAGCGGGTTCCCGCGCGAGCGGGTCATCGGGATGGCCGGTGTGCTCGACACCGCCCGCTACCGCGCCTTCCTCGCCGAAGCGCTGGACGTTTCGGTGGAAGACATCCAGGCCATGGTGCTCGGCGGCCACGGCGATACCATGGTGCCGCTGGTCTCCTACACCACGGTGTCGGGGATCCCGGTGACCCAGCTGATTCCGAGGGACAAGCTGGACGCCATCGTCACCCGGACCCGCAACGGCGGGGCCGAGATCGTCAACTTTCTCAAGACCGGGTCCGCGTACTACGCGCCCAGCTCGGCCGCGGTGCAGATGGCCGAAGCGATCGTGCTCGACAAGAAGCGCATCCTCCCCTGCGCTGCCTGGCTCACCGGGGAGTTCGGACTGAAGGATGTGTTCTGCGGAGTGCCCTGCAAGCTGGGCCGCCGGGGGCTGGAGCGGGTCATCGAGGTGCAGCTGACCCCCGAGGAGCGCACCGCGCTGCACCAGAGCGCCGAGGCCGTCAAGGACACGATGAAGGCGCTCGGGTAGGCGTGGACCGCATCCTGACGTTCTGGCGCTCGACCCTCGGGAAGAAGGTCGTGATGGGCGCGACCGGCCTGATCATGGTCGGATTCGTGATCTTCCACATGCTGGGGAACCTGCAGGCGTTCGAGAGCGCCGAGAAGTTCAATGCCTACGGCGCCATGCTGCACGGACCCCTGCGCGAGCTGGTACTGGTGCTCCGGGTGGTCCTGCTGGTGAGCGTGATCCTGCACATCATCGCCGCGGTTCAGCTGACCCTGCGCGATCGAGCCGCCCGGCCCGTCGGCTACGCCCGGTCCGAGGCGCAGGCGGCGACTGTCGCGTCCCGTACGCTCCGGATCGGCGGGGTGCTGCTGCTGGTCTTCATCGTCTACCACCTGCTGCATTTTACCACCGGCGACCTGCACCCCGACTTCATACCGGGCGACGTGTACCACAACCTGGTCACCGGGCTCCAGCGGCCATGGGTGGCGGTGTTCTATCTTGTGGCGATGGCCGCCCTGGGGCTGCACCTGTACCACGGTGCGTGGGCCGGATTCCGTTCGCTTGGCGTGGGCCCGGCGTCGCCCCGGCCGCGGCATCGTCCGCTCGCCATGCTCGTGGCAGTGGTGGTCTGGCTGGGGTTCTCCGCGATTCCGGTGGCGGTGCTGCTGGGGTGGTTGAAGTAGCCGTTAGCCGTTAGCCATTAGCCGTTAGCTGGTCTGCTGCCGACCTTCGGTTGCGAGGGTCACCCGACCAACTTTGGCTGACGGCAAACCGACTGCTAACGGCTAGCGGCTAACGGCTAAAGGCCAAACATGGAACTCAACTCCCGAATCCCTTCCGGACCCATCCAGGAGAAATGGGACCGGCACCGCTTCGAGATGAAGCTGGTGAATCCCGCCAACAAGCGGAAATACTCCGTGATCGTGGTGGGGTCGGGGCTGGCGGGCGGCTCCGCCGCGGCGACGCTGGGCGAGCTGGGGTACAACGTCAGCTGCTTCTGTTTCCAGGATTCGCCCCGGCGGGCGCACTCCATCGCCGCCCAGGGCGGCATCAATGCCGCGAAGAACTACCAGAACGACGGGGACTCGATCTGGCGGCTGTTCTATGACACGGTCAAGGGCGGCGACTTCCGGGCCCGGGAAGCCAACGTCTACCGGCTGGCGCAGGTCAGCGTCAACATCATCGACCAGTGCGTAGCACAGGGAGTGCCGTTCGCGCGGGAATACGGCGGTCTGCTGGCCAACCGTTCCTTCGGCGGCGCCCAGGTGTCGCGTACGTTCTATGCCCGGGGGCAGACCGGCCAGCAGCTGCTGCTGGGCTGTTACCAGGCGCTGGAGCGGCAGGTCGCGGCGGGAACGGTGCGCATGTATCCCCGCGCCGAGATGCTGGACCTGGTGCTGGTCGACGGAGTGGCCCGCGGCATCGTCACCCGGGACATGGTCACCGGACGGATTTCCTCGCATGTGGCCGACGCGGTCATCCTCGCCACCGGCGGGTATGGCAACGTCTTCTATCTCTCGACCAACGCCAAGGGCTGCAACGTCACCGCCAGCTACCGCGCCTACAAGCGCGGCGCGGCGTTCGCCAACCCCTGCTTCACCCAGATCCACCCCACCTGCATTCCGGTGAGCGGCGAGTACCAGTCGAAGCTCACCCTGATGAGCGAGTCGCTGCGGAACGATGGACGGGTGTGGGTGCCGAGGCAGCCGGGCGACAAGCGCCCCCCCGACCAGATTCCGGAGGCTGAGCGGGACTACTACCTCGAGCGCAAGTACCCCAGCTACGGCAATCTCTCCCCCCGCGACATCGCCAGCCGCGCCGCCAAGGAAGTGTGCGACGAGGGGCGCGGCGTGGGACCCACCGGTCTCGGAGTGTACCTCGATTTCGCGTCGGCGATCAGCAGGATCGGCGAGGACAAGATCCGGGAACGGTACGGCAACCTGTTCGAGATGTACCAGCGGATCACCGACGAGAACCCCTATCGGGTCCCGATGCGGATATTCCCCGCCTCGCACTACGCCATGGGCGGCTTGTGGGTCGACTACAACCTCATGAGCACCATTCCCGGGCTGCACGTGCTGGGTGAGGCCAACTTCTCCGACCACGGTGCCAACCGGCTGGGGGCAAGCGCCCTGATGCAGGGACTGGCCGACGGCTATTTCGTGATTCCCTACACCATTGGCGATTACCTGGCAACCGCCGCGCTGCCGAAGATCGAGGTGTCCCACCCGGCGTTCCGCGCGGTGGAGGCCGAAGTGACCGCCCGGACCGGGCAGTTGTTGGCAATCCGGGGCAAGCGCACCGTGGACGCGTTCCACCGGGAGCTCGGCAAGCTGATGTGGGAGAACTGCGGCATGGCCAGGAGCGCCGCGGGCCTCCGGACCAACCTGGAGAAGATCCCGGCGCTCCGGGAGGAGTTCTGGCAGAACGTGAACGTTCCCGGCAGCGGCGAGGAACTCAATCAGTCACTGGAGAAGGCGGGCCGGGTGGCCGACTTCCTGGAGTTCGGCGAGCTGCTGTGCCGCGACGCGCTGCACCGGGAGGAATCCTGCGGCGGACACTTCCGGGTGGAGCACCAGACCGAGGACGGCGAGGCCATGCGGGACGACGAGCACTTCTGCTACGTCGCGGCGTGGGAATACCAGGGCCAGGACAAGCCGCCGGTTTTACACAAGGAACCGCTGGAATTCGAGAACGTGCATCTGTCGACGCGGAGCTACAAATGAGTTCCGCGTTCCGCGTTCCGCGTTCTGGGTTGGCACAACCCTGGGACCGTGCGCACCGCGGAAGGACTTCCACGTACGATCGCGGAACGCGGAACGATTCCGGTGCCCGAATGAACCTGACTCTGCTCGTCTGGCGCCAAGCATCGGGAAGCGCGTCCGGGAAGCTGGTGCGCTACGAGGCGCCCCACGTCAGCCCGGACATGTCGTTCCTGGAGATGCTGGACGTGGTCAATGAGGGGCTGATCCAGAAGGGGGAGCAGCCCATCGCGTTTGACCACGACTGCCGCGAGGGGATCTGCGGCTCCTGTGGCATGATGATCAACGGTGTGGCGCACGGCCCCATGAAGGGTACGGCCACCTGCCAGCTGCACATGCGGAGCTTCAAGGACGGCGACACGATCTACATCGAGCCGTGGCGGGCCCGCGCATTCCCCGTCATCAAGGACCTGGTGGTCGACCGGAGCGCCTTCGACCGGATCGTGGCGGCCGGGGGGTTCGTGTCGGTATCGACCGGCAGCGCGCCGGACGGTAACGCGATTCCGGTGGGCAAGACCGAGGCCGACATGGCCATGGATGCGGCGCAGTGCATCGGCTGCGGCGCGTGCGTGGCGGCCTGCCCCAACGCCTCCGCCATGCTCTTCACCGCGGCCAAGGCCGGGCATCTGGCCATGCTGCCGCAGGGCCAGCCGGAACGACGGCGCCGCGCGCTGAGCATGATCGAGCGGATGGATCTCGAGGGATTCGGCGGCTGCACCTGGCACGGCGAGTGCCAGGAAGCCTGCCCCAAGTCCATCCACATCGACTGGATCACCCGGCTCTACCGGGACTACCTGACGGCGGCGGTCACCCAGCAGGCGGAGAGCGCGGCCGAGGCCGCCATCTGAGTCCCATAGCGGTGCGGCTCCCAGCGGCTCGGTCGTCTCCCCACGGCCGGGCCGCTTGGCTTTTCATCTCCAACCCTGAGGGTACGATCGGGCTCTCCGCTCGGGTGCTGTGGCGTCTGACCGGACTGACCCTGTGCCTCGGGGTGACGCGGTCGCTTGAGGGTCAGCAGCGGATCGACCTCAGGCTCTCGGCGCAGGCGATTCCCAGCATCACCGCCGTCGACCCGATTCCCGGCAGGGGGTCGCTCACCGAGGCGCGAGTGGTGCAACCCCTGGTGATGCTGCACGCGGGGGTCCTCGGCGGCCACCTGCGGTTCCTCGGGACCCTCGACCTCGAAGGCGAGACGATGCCGCACGGGGAGCTCACCCCCGGCGCCTGGGGGGAAGGATTCAACGACCGGCGGCATCCCCATACCTACGCCCACGAGCTGCTGCTCTCCGGGGTGGATCTCCTGGGACGGCATGACGGCAGCGCGATCGTGTCGCTGACGGCAGGGAAGGGGTTTGTGCCGTTCGGCTCGGATGACCCCATGAGTCGGCCGACGCTGCACTATCCGGTGAACCACCATCTGGCCCAGATCCTGGAGCGGGCAGTGGTGCAGGCAGGAGTCCGGGTCGGGCCGGTGGCCCTCGAGGGAGGGATCTTCAACGGTGACGAGCCGGAGCGTCCCGGACAGTGGCCCAGGGTCACCGGCCGCTTCGGCGATTCGTGGTCGGCACGGCTTACCGTGATGCCGGTGGCCGGCGTCGAGCTCTCCGCCTCGCGGGCCAAGGTGCATTCACCCGAGCATCGCCCCGGTGCCGGCACCGACGCCTGGAAGTGGCACCTTTCCGGCAGAGTCGATCGGCCGCTGGCCGGCGGAAGGCTGTACGCGCTCGCCGAGTGGGCCCGGACCGAGGAAGCCGAGGGGTTCTTTGCCTTTCGGAGCGTGCTTGCCGAGGGAGCCTGGAGCGTCGGCGGCCACCGGCCGTACTACCGGTTTGAGCGGAGCGACAGGCCCGAGGACCTACGTGAACTGGATCTGTTCCGCTCGGTCCGGCCGCACCTCGAGAACTCGATCCTGGGCACCACCCGGTTCACGCTGCACACTCTCGGGTATGGCTACGGATTCGAGCTGGCCCGCAGTCGGCTCGAGCTACGGCCGTTCGTCGAAGGCACCCTCGGCCGGGCGAAGAATATCGGCGGCGGGGTGCTGACGCCCCAAGTGCTGTACGGCACCACCAGGGTTCGGTCGGTCGCGGCAGGAGTGCGGCTGATGTGGCAGATGGCCGGCCACCGTATGGGGCGCTACGGCGACCTGCTGGCCCTTCCGGCCGGAGCCGAGTCGGCGCATCATCACCATTGAAGTGCAACCCACCAGCTTCCTGACGAGCTCGACGATGAACGTACGACATGTCTTCCTGGCCGGTGGCATCGCCACGACGCTCGTGGCTGCCTGCGGCAAAGACAGCGGCCCCAGCGACCAGGGCCAGATGGCCAAGCAGGCGGGCGACGGCCAGACCGCTGCGGTGGCCACGACCCTCGCGCCGTACCAGGTCCTGGTGACGGACGCGGACGGGGCCCCGAAGGCTGGGGTGACAGTGAGCTGGCGGGTCGTGCTGGGCGGCGGCGGCATCGATCCGGCTTCGGTGGTGACCGGCGCCGATGGACTCGCCTCCACGGTCGCGACGCTCGGCACCGTCGCCGGGACCCAGTCGGTGCGTGCCAGCGCCAGCGGCTACGGCGGCTCGCCGGTTTCCTTCCTGAGCACGGGGACGGCCGGGCCGGTAGCCACCCTGGTCAAAGTCGGCGGAGACAACCAGCGCGCGGTCGGCGGCACGGCGTTGCCGTCGCTCACGATGGTCGAAGCACAGGACCAGTTCGCCAACCCGGTCGCCGGCGTGACGGTAAACTGGGCGGTCGCCGCAGGGAGCGGGGCCGTTTCTTCGGCCAGCACCGTCACCGGCGCGGACGGCCGGACCGCGGTCACCTGGACTCTCGGTGCCGGCACGGGAGGCATGAGCCTCACTGCCTCCGCCACTGGCGTGCCGTCGGTGACATTCACCGCGACCGCCGCTGCGACATTCTCGATCCAGGGCGGCGGCAACAACGTCCCTGAGCGATACACCAGCGATCTCTGGGTGGCAGACGGCTTCGCGTACACCGGCAGCTGGGGCATCCGCTCGGCGCAGGGGAACGCCGTCAAGATCTGGCAGCTGAGCGCCTCGGGCGCCCCGGTGCTGCACGACTCGATCATTACCCCGAACACCGGGACCATCAGCGACATCCAGGTGTCCGACGACGGCAAGTGGCTGGTGTTCACTTCCGAGAGCGGGACCGCCGCGGGGTTGCATGTCTACGAGCTGACCGCTCCGGGTCAACCGGTGTTCCGCGCGGCGGCGACCGGGGTGAATCTCCACACCGGCACCCTCGCTTCGATCGGCGGCAAGCTCTACGCCTTCACCGCCAAGGACCCGGGAAGCTGCGCGCTCCGGATCTACGACCTCTCCGCCGCCGCCAGCGGGACCATCGCCCTCGCGAGCGCCACGCCGATTCCCGACAACTATTGCATCCACGATACCTTCGTGCGCGACGGCTACGCCTTCGTCTTCGCGTGGAATTCAGGACTCTACATCTTCGATGTGGGGAACGGCTCGCATGCCGGGTCGCCCACGGTGCCGGTCCAGATCAGCCAGACAGCAGGCTTCGGAGGAGAGACCCACAACGGCTGGTGGTACTGGAGTCCAACCGGCGAGAAGAAGTACCTGTTCATCGGTGAGGAGGGCCCGGGAGCCATCGGGAGCTCGTCTTCCGGCGATATCCATGTGGTGGACGTGTCCGACTTCACCCATCCGGTGGAAGTAGCCTCCTACAACATGCCGGGCGCGGGCACCCACAACTTCTGGGTCGACGAACAGAACGAAGTGCTGTACGCTGCCTACTACAACGGCGGGGTGGTGGCGCTGGACATTTCCGGGACCCTGAGCGGCAACCTGGCGTCAAGAGAAGTCGCCCGGCTCAAGCCGGGCGGCAACGGCAATACCTATGTGTGGGGGGTGATGTTGTACGGCGGGTCTCTCTACGCCAGCGACATGGTGTCAGGGCTCTGGCAGCTGGGCCTGCCTTGACCCCGGGGCAAGTCCGACGCAGCATCCCTGCGCCGATTTGATGTCCTGGGGTTGCCGCCCACCCTGGTCCTGAGATGATCCGAACCGTGCGAATCGCGGCCGTGCTCGCCCTGGTCACCCTTGGCACGGCCGCTGGTCTTGCCCAGACTCCTACTGGATTCACCGCCGCAACCGGAGCCCGGGAGCACACCCTCGAACAGCTGCTCGTGACTCTCGGCGATACCGCCCGCGCCCGAAGCCACAGCCGGATTCTCTCCGCCGTGCCCCACGTGGCCGGCACCCCCGCCCAGCAGGCGACCGCGCGCTACGTGTTGGAGCAGATGCGGAGCTTCGGCCTCGATACCAGCCGGGCCGACTTCCAGGTCTACCTGCCGTTCCCCGAGTCGACAGTGGTGGAGATCGTGTGGCCCAACCGGCTCCGGCTCGAGCTGGAAGAACCGGCGCTGCAGGAGGACTCGGCCTCCCAGGGTACGGTGTGGCCGGCGATGAACGGACACGCGGCCCCGGGCGACGTCACCGCACCGCTCGTCTACGTGAACTACGGCCTGATCGAGGACTACCGTACCCTCGACTCGCTCGGCGTCTCGGTGCGCGGGAAGATCGCGGTGGCCCGCTATGGCAGGAGCTTCCGCGGCATCAAGGCCCGGGAAGCGGAGGCGCACGGGGCGCTGGCGCTCCTGATCTTCTCCGATCCGCAGGACGACGGCTACGTGGCCGGGGATGTCTACCCCGAAGGACCCATGCGGCCGGCGCAGGGCGTCCAGCGCGGCAGCATCCTCAACACCCCCGGCGGCGACCCCGCCACGCCGGGCTGGCCGGCGGTGCGGGGCGCCAGGCGCCTTCCGCTCGACTCCATGGAGGTGCCTCACATCCCGGTGGTGCCGCTGGGCTACGGAAACGCCGCCCTGCTGCTCGAGCCGCTGCGCGGAGAACAGGCTCCTCCGGGTTGGCAGGGCGGGCTGCCGTTCCACTATCACCTCGGCGCGGGCGAGGTCGTGGCTCGAGTCGCCCTGTTCGGGGAACCGCCCGAGCGCTCGTTCCGGACAATCACCAACACCTTCGGCACGCTGCGCGGCACGGACTGGCCCGACGAAACGGTCCTGGTCGGGGGCCACCGCGATGCCTGGGGTCCGGGCGCGATGGACAACGTGAGCGGGGTGGTGAGCATCCTGGAGGCCGCGCGGATCATGGGCGAAGCGGCCCGGCACGGGTACCGGCCACGGCGGACCGTCGTCTTTGCAACCTGGGACGCCGAAGAGTGGGGCCTGATGGGTTCCAGCGAGTGGGTGGAATCCCGCGAAGCTGAGCTCGCCGCCCACGCGGTGGCTTACCTCAACCTCGACGTCTCCGTGTCCGGCCGGGACTTCGGCGCCAGCGGCTCAGCCTCCCTGCATCCGCTGCTCAGGGAACTGACCGGGCTGGTCGGGCAGCCGTACGACTCCCTCTCGATCTACCAGGCGTGGCGACGCAGGAACCGGGGCGCGGACACCGCCGACGTTGCCCTGGGCGATCTCGGCGGGGGCAGCGACTTCGCCGGATTCTACAATCATCTCGGCATCCCGGCGGCGGCGTTCGGATTCGGCGGTCCGGGAGGGATCTACCACAGCGCCTATGACTCGTATGACTGGATGCGGCGGTTCGGCGATCCGGGCTACCAGGCGCATGTGACCGCCGGGGTGCTCGGCGCCCTGTTTCTGGCGCGGATGGCCAACGCAGACCTCACACCCTTCGACTACCGGGCGTACGCCGCTCGGCTGCAGCGCATGGTTGCCGGCCTGTCGCGTATCCGCGGTACCATCGGGCCAGCCCCGGACACCGCCAGCCTCGCGCTGGCGATCCGCAACCTGGACCAGGCCGCGGCCACCTGGCAGACCATCCGGGACCAGGCGCTGGGCGGAAACCCGAACCGGCGGACGCTCGCCACGGCAAATGAGCGGCTGCGGCAGGTCGAGCGGGCTCTCACCCGCCCGGAAGGTCTCTCAGGCCGCCCGTGGCTCCGGAACCTGATCTTCGCCTCCGATCGGGACAACGGCTACGCCGATGTGCCGTTCCCGTCGATCGTCGAGGCCTGGCGCTCCGGCGATCCGGACCTGACCGCGGACGAGGTGGCCGACCTGGTGGAGCGTCTGGGCGAGGCGGCATCCCGCCTGACCGAGGCCGCCGGGGCGCTCGAAGGATCGAGCCACCGCTGATGCAGGTCCCGCCAACATCGACCTTTGCCCACTCTCTGCTCTGGAGGAAATGGATGTCTCGCCTGCTGACCATCGGGTTGCTGGTGGCGCTTCCAACCGTGACGCACGCACAGGCACCGGCGGGGTGGCCGGCGGCGGTTCGCGCCTTTGACCAGTTGATCCGGACCGACAGCGTGGTCGGCGGGAGTCTAGCCTATCTGCGGGACGGCAAGGTGCTGGTCCGGCATGACACCGGCTTCGCCGACCGGGCCGGGCGAGTGGCCATCGGACCGCGCAGCATCTTCCACTACGGCTCCATCACCAAGACCCTCACCGCCGTCGCGATACTGCAGCTGCGCGATCGCGGGCTGCTTTCGCTGGACGACCCGATCACCCGCTGGGTCCCCGAGCTGCGCCAGGTACACAACCCCTACGGCTCGACGGACAGCATCACCCTGCGAATGCTCCTGTCCCACTCGTCAGGCTTCCAGAATCCGACCTGGCCCTACCGGCAGTTTGTCGGCTGGGAACCATTCGAGCCGACCCGCTGGGAACAGCTGGTCGCTATGATGCCATACCAGGAGATCCGTTTCCCGCCCGGGTCCCGCTACAGCTACAGCAACCCGGCGTACATCTACCTGGCCCGGGTGATCGAGGCGATCACCGGTGACCCGTGGCAGTCCTACGTGTACAAGAACCTCTGGAGTCCGCTGGCGATCAGGGAGAGTTACTTCAACCTCACGCCGTGGCATCTCGCGCCATACCGGTCCAGCAACTACACCCTGGTGGCCGACTCGAGCCGGGCCGAGCGGATCGTAGACAACGGGCGCGACTTCAATCCTGGGGTGACGATTCCCAACGGGGGATGGAACGCCCCCCTGGGAGACCTGGCGCTGTGGATGCGGTTTCTCTCGGGGGCCACCGGCGGTGATGCCGAACGGGCGCGGCTGGACGAAATCGTGTTGCGGCGGTTGACCCTGGAAGAGATGTGGCGGCCGGTGCTGCCGGCCGGAGAAGGCCAGTCGGTGGGGCTGGGCTTCTTCCTGGCGGATCTCGGCGGCACCCGCCTGGTGGGTCACACGGGCGAACAGGCCGGCTTCCGCTCGTTCCTGTACTTCAATCCACTGACCCGGGCCGGCATCATCGGGGTGGTAAACACCACCAATGATGCACGCCCGGACGAATCCGGCCGGGCATTCCTTGCGGCGCTCGCCGCCGCCCAGCAGGTGTTGCGCTGAGTCGGCGCTGGATGCCAAACTGCGGCTGCGTGCTTGCGAGCCGCATCAACACCTGGCTGTGGATCGCCCGGGCAACCCGGACCGCGACCTCCTGAGTCGGTGCAGGGGAAGAAGCCGAGCCGTCGGCTGGCGCTGTACCAGCCGGCGGCTCATGACTATCACCCCACGACTATGGCGTCGCGGCGGCGGCGGCGGCCTTCCAGCCGTTGTTCCCCGGATTGATGTCGGGGAACTGGCCGTCCGGGTTGACGGTGGCGGCCACCACGGTCTTGTCGGTCGGGATAATGGCCGTGTAGCGATCACCCTTGTACCAGATCTCCACCGGGTAGCGCTGCAACTGAGTGGTGCCGTCGGCAAAGGTGAGCTGCAGCTCTACCGGCGCCACCTGCTGGCCCGCGTTCCGGATCACCACCTTGATCGCGCCCTGGCCCTGGGTCACCGATTCCACGGTCTGGTCCAGGGCGTCGGTGGTGAAGAACCAGCCGCGCCAGAACCAGTCGAGCTCCCGGCCGGAAACATCCTCGATGGTGCGGAAGAAGTCGGCCGGCTGCGGGTGCTTGAACGCCCAGCGCCGGCTGTATTCCCGGAACGCCGCGTCGAACACGTCCGGTCCGAGCACCTTGCCCCGGAGGAAGTAGAGCGCCATCGCTGGCTTGACGTACGCCAGACTGCCGAGGTTACCCTCGGTGCGGTAGCGGTTCGCCGGGGTGATGATCGGCTGCGCGGTGGGTGCCTGATCGTTCATCAGGGCGAACATCGATTCACCCTTCCGGCGCCGGCTGTCGTCCCGCTTGAAGTAGCCTTCCTCGGAAAAGATGTTGATGAAGGTATTGAAGCCCTCATCCATCCAGGCGTAGCGTCGCTCGTCGGAGCCCACGGTCATCGGGTACCACATGTGGCCGATTTCGTGGGTGACGACGCTGAACAGCCCTTCCTTGGTCTCGTCCTTCGCCTCCATCGCGACCATCGGGTACTCCATGCCCGACACCGGCCCCTCCACTGCCGAGATCTGCGGGTACGGGTAGGGGAACCAGCGGGTGCTGTACTCCTGGATCGAGAAGCGGCTCATGTCGGCGGCATCCTGCCACGGCTCCCTGGCCGACGGCCGGTAGTACGCCTGTGCCAGGATGCCTTTCCAGCCACTCGCGTCCCACAGGTACTCGGGGCTCGCCGCCCACGCGACGTCCCGGACGTTCTCGGCCTTGAACCGCCAGGTAAGGGTACCGTCCTTCTTCGGCCGGGCGGCGCCGCTCCGAAGCTCTTCCTCGGTGATGATGTGGCTGATCGTGTCGGACTTCACCGCCGCGGCCAGCCGGGCTCGCTGAGCCGCGGTCAGCACCTCGAGCGGGTTCTGCACGGTGCCGGTGCCGGCCACGATGTAGCCCGCCGGCACGGTGACCTCGTACTCGAAATCGCCGTACTCGAGATAGAACTCGCCCTGCCCGAGGTACTGGGTGGTGTTCCAGCCATGGATGTCGTCGTACACGCACATCCTCGGATACCACTGCGCCAGCTCGTAGAGGGTGCCGTCCCGGCCCATGCGGTCCGCGCCGTGATCCGGGATGTTGAAGCCGTAATCCAGGGTGAAGAGCGCCACTCCGCCCGGCGGAAGCGGCATCGGCAGATCCACGTCCATCATGGTGTCGTCCACCCGGCTCTTGACCGGAGTGGGCTTGGGCGGCACCGGTGCGGGCCGACCGCGACGCGCCTCCGGGACGAGGCTCATGGTGAAACGGGAGATCTCGAACCCTCCGTTGAACCCGGCGGCTCCAAAGCGACTCTCCTGCGCGTTCAGGAACGAGCCGACGCTCCCCTGACGGAACAGGTTCTGGTCCAGCTGCAGCCAGACCCGCTCGAGGGTGTCGGGAGAGTTGTTGCTGTAGCGGATTGTTACGGTGCCGTCGATGCGGCGCCTGGTGGTGTCCAGTGTGGCCTTGATGGTGTAGTCCGCCCGCTGCTGCCAGTAGCGCGGGCCCGGCTTGCCATCGGGGCGCCTGAGGTCGTTGGCGGGCGGCAGGGGGGCCGGGCTGAAGATGCCGGTGTCGGCGACAGGGGCACGCAGGTCACGCTGCGCCTGAGGCGGACGCGGAGGCGCCGGCGTCGGCGGGGCGGGGGGATTCTGGGCGGCGAGCGGTGCGGTGACCAGCACCGCGAGAAGGAGCGAGCGCATGGACCTTCCTCGAAGGAATCACGAAGAGTGGGACTCGCCCACCCGGAGTCGAAGTGGAGAGAATCTAATCGGGGAGGTCCCCCCAGCCCCGGCCCCGGGCGATGGCCTTGGCTTCCGGCACCAGACATATTGGCTGGGCATGCCTTCCAGTGCCTCCCTCCACCTCCTGCACGGACCCAGGAGCTGGCCCCTCGGCATCCGGCCGCTCACCATCGGCCGCGAGCCGGAGTGCGACATCACCATCCCTGGCGACCAGGTGTCGCGGAAGCACGCCTACGTCGTTCCCACACCGACCGGTCCCTTGCTGATCGACGGCAGCCGCCTTGGGACCACGGTCAATCCTTGGAACCACGGTCAATGGGGAGCGTGCGACCTCCGTGCCCTCCGTGGCTCCGTGGTGAGCCTCGATACCGGTGATGGGCTGGACCCGGGTGCTCAGGCGGTTCCTGCGCGAGTCGCGAGACCCATTGCTCGCTCTCACCACGGAGCCACGGAACCTCACGGAAAGAACCACGGAGAAGAGCAGAAGGTGCTGGAGGCCCGCGGGTCAGCCTGACCGTCCACCGATTGGTGGTATTCGCCCCAGGAGTCAACCACGGACCAACAACGATCATGGCCGTGCTCCGTGCGGCCTCCGTGCTCTCCGTGGCTCCGTGGTGAGCCTCGATGCCAGTGAGGCGAGACGGGCCGGATGCTGCCCCGAGGCGCGACGGAGACCCACCCGTTGCGCCCCGGTGGCGTGCTCGGCCGGAGACTTGCTGTCAGGGTATCAGCTCGACGACATACCGACCGACGCGGGTCTGGCAGCGTGGCTTTGCTTGCACCGATGCGAGAGCCCGAATCGGGCTGGCCAGTGCCAACGGTCCCAAGGGGTTGCCACCTGTGTCCGCCCGCAGAGTGGGACTATCGGATGGGCGCGGTCCACCGGTTGGCGGACTACTTCGATCCAATTTGCTGTCAGACCGACTCGTTGCGGTTCGATTCGCCCCGCCCGTCCGGAGGGGGCTGCCTGACAGTGTGCCCCGTTCCCCGCGCATGAGGAGACCCGATGCCGACGCGCCTGCTCCGGTGGACACTGCCGATCTTCGCCGTGCTGAGTACCGCTCCCCCCGCCGTGACGCAGGAGACGGTCGACCACCGAGGGACCTGGCTCTCGTTGTTCGTGGGGCACAGCAACGTCGGCTTCCTTCCCGCGGTCGAGCTGTCCACTCGACGTGGGGTGCACGGGATCGCCCTGCGGGGCGTGACGGCGATGCAGATCCGCTTCTTCAGTCTCCAGACGCGCGCATTCGCCGAGCTCGGGGTGCTGTATGGTCCGCACCTGGAGATGGGGCGGTCACTGGTGACGGTACGGGCGGGACCATCCATGTACTGGTACGGTTCGGATGACCCGTCGAACGAACGGACGTCCAGGGTCGGCCCGCGGGTCGGGCTGCCCTTGGAGTTCCAGGTAATTGGGCGGCTGGGGAACAACCTGGGCGCTGGCCTCGTGGTGATGGGGGATCTCAACTCGACCAAGAGGTTCCTGGGCGTTGCGATGGGACTGCACCTCGGGGACACCCGGTGACGGGCCCGGCATCCGGGTCTCAGCCAGGCGGAACGGGGCCTCCTGGGAGGCGCCGTCCCCGGGCGAGTTATTCACATCACAATCATAGCTTCGGCAGCGTCACCCCCGTCTGGCGCTGATACTTCCCCGCCTTGTCCTTGTAGCTGATCTCGCAGATGTCGTCCGCATCCGCCTCGAAAAACAGCACCTGGCAGATCCCTTCGTTCGCGTAAATCTTTGCGGGGAGCGGTGTTGTGTTGCTGATCTCGAGGGTCACGTGGCCCTCCCACTCGGGCTCGAAGGGGGTCACGTTGGTGATGATTCCGCAGCGGGCGTAGGTGGACTTCCCGACACAGATGGTCAGGCAGTTCCGGGGGATCCTGAAATACTCGACCGAGCGGGCCAGGGCGAAGCTGTTTGGCGGCACGATGCAGACATCACCCTCGAATTCGACGAAGCTGCGGCTGTCGAAGTCCTTGGGATCGACGATTGCGGAGAGCACGTTGGTGAAGATCTTGAACTCTGGCGCCACCCGCATGTCATAGCCGTAGGAGGACACACCGTAGGAGATGACTCGCCGGCCCGCAGCGTCGGTCCGGCGCACCTGGCCGTCCACGAACGGCTCGATCATCCCGTGTTCCCGGGCCATCCGGCGGATCCAGCGGTCGGACTTGATGGACATGAGGCGGGCCGGCGGACCGGCGGTCGGGCGGTCCGTCCGCTAGGGACGGGGCCGCGGTGAATCGCGACTGGGCGGAAGGAGCGGAATATAAGGATGCGCGATCCCGTGACGGGAGTGTAAGCGGGCTGGCGCGACGTCGTCGCGGTCCGCCGGTCCGCCTGCCCGCCGGTCCGCCCGAGGGGTACCACATCGTGAATGCGTGGGTTACTTTGGTGACGCCCCAAGTGAAGTAATTCACGAGCGAGGCCCCCACTCAATGTTGCAGCCGTACATTCCGGTGTTGCTGGTCGTGGCGTTCGTGATCGCGAACGCCATCCTGATGCTGGGTCTGTCGCATCTCCTCTCGTCCTACCGCCTGACCCCCGTCAAGCTCGCCCCGTACGAGTCCGGCATGCCGGTGCTCGGCGATGCCCGCGAGCGGTTCAGCGTCAAGTTCTACCTGGTGGCGATGCTGTTCATCGTGTTCGACGTCGAGACGGTCTTCATGCTGCCCTGGGCCGCGGCGTTCAACCAGCTCGCCCCCATCCGGGGCCTGCTCCTGATCGAGATGCTGGTGTTCGTGCTGATTCTGGCCGTGGGCTATCTCTACGTATGGAAGCGCGGGGCGCTGCAATGGGACTGACAGAACCGGAGGCCGGGGCGGGGACCGAAGTCTCCACCATTTCGCCCAACTGGGTGACCACCCGGCTTGATTTCCTGACCAACTGGGCCCGGAGCAACTCCCTCTGGCCCATGCCATTCGGCACCGCCTGCTGCGCCATCGAATTCATGGCCTCCGCGGCCAGCCGGTTCGACCTCGCCCGCTTCGGCATGGAGCGGATGAGCTTCTCGCCCCGCCAGGCTGACGTGCTGATCTGCGCCGGGCGGCTGCCGTTCAAGCTGGCTCCGGTCATCCGCAAGATCTGGGACCAGATGACTCAGCCCAAGTGGGCCATCTCGATGGGGGCGTGCGCGTCCTCCGGCGGCATCTTCGACACCTACACGATGGTGCAGGGGATCGACACGATCATCCCCGTGGACGTGTACGTGCCCGGCTGTCCGCCCCGCCCGGAGGGGCTGATCTACGGGATCATGCTGCTGCAGAAGAAGATCAAGGGCGAGAGCCTGTCCGACAAGGCGCTCCGCCAGGAGCATCTGGTCGGCCCCGACGGCCTGTTCCTCCCGGCCCGCACGATCGACGAGATCTCCGAGCCGTTCGGGAACTCGGTGCACCAGACGAGGTCGGCGTGATCGCGCGGTCAGGTGCTGAAGCACCTGCTCGGCATCCGCGTCCTGAAGGACGCTCCGAACGGCGAAGCCCTGCAGGGCTTTGCCGCGGGGCAGGTGCTTCAGCACCCGCCGCACTTGCCGCACCTGAGTTCCTCCCCCGATGACCGATCTCTCCCCTTCCGTCGCCGACCTCCGGGCCCGTTTCGGGGCAGGGATCGTCCGCCACCAGGTTTCCTGCGGCGACACGATCGTCTACCTCGCCCGCGACAGGGCCCACGAGATCCTCGGCTGGCTCAAAGACGATGCGAGCCAGCGGTTCGACTACCTGACCGACATCACGGCGGTCGAGTACCGCGATCCGGAACGGCCACTCGAAATGGTGTGGCAGCTGTGGTCGCTCGACCGCAAGGCGGCGCTGCGGCTCAAGGTGGAGCTCGACAAGCGCGAGGCGCTGGAGGTCGATTCGGTGTTTGACCTCTGGAAGGGCGCCGACTGGCTGGAGCGGGAGGTGTACGACATGTTCGGCATCAGCTTCCGGGGCCACCCCGACCTGCGCCGCATCCTGATGTGGGAGACCTACGCCGAGGGGTACCCGCTGCGGAAGGACTTCCCGCTGCGCGGCCATTTCAGCCGGGCGGAGCAGACCCGCCAGGCGCTGGCGGCCAATCCCGAGGCGCATTACTCGCTCGAGGAGCTGTCCATCGTCGCCGCCTATGATGAGCTTCCGTCCGATGTGAAGGATCGCCTGGCCCACGGCGAGCGGGGGAAGGTCGAATGAGCACCCGCACGATCGACGTGTCGCTCGCCACCCCGGGACTCGACGCCCAGGGCTCACCCACCCGTGTGCCGCTGGGGGTCAAACTGCCGGAGTACCACGCCGCCCAGGATGACATGCGCGGTGAGCACATGCTGATCAATCTCGGTCCGCAGCATCCCGCCACCCACGGGGTGCTGCGGCTGGTGATCGAGTTGGATGGCGAGACCGTCATCCGGGTGGTGCCCCACGTCGGCTATCTGCACTCGGGCTTCGAGAAGCTGGGCGAATACCGGCACTACAATCAGATCATCCCGCTGACCGACCGGACCGACTACCTGGCGCCCATGGCCAACAACGTCTGCCTGGCGCTGGCGGCGGAGAAGCTGATGGGAATCGAGATCACCGAGCGCTGCCAGGTACTGCGGGTGATCGCCTGCGAGATCAGCCGGATCATCGCGCACCTGGTGTGGCTCGGCACGACGGGCATCGACCTGGGAGCGTACACCCCGTTCCTGTGGTGCTTCTATCAGCGGGAACGGCTGTACAACCTGCAGGAGGCGTGGACCGGGGCCCGGCTGACCACCAGCCTCACCCGGGTCGGCGGGCTCATGGCGGACATCCCCGACGGTTGGGAGGCGGGGCTGGCCGATTTCTGCCGCACCTTCCCGCGGACCCTGGACGAGGTGGACACCATGTTCACCCGCAACGCCATCTGGTGCGGCCGCACCCAGGGCGTGGGGGCGATGAACGCCGCGGACGCGATCAACTACTCGCTGTCCGGACCGATGATCCGGGCGAGCGGGGTGGCCTACGATGTCCGCAAGGACCGCCCCTATCTCGGCTACGAGACCTACGACTTCGACGTGCCGATCGGCGAGCATGGCGACATCTACGATCGCTACCGGGTACGGCTGGAGGAGATGTATCAATCGGTGCGGATCCTGGAGCAGGCGGGCGCGCGGCTGGCCCGGCTCAAGGGCGCGCCCATCAACGTGGACGATCCACGCCTGATCCTTCCGCCCAAGTCCCGGGCGATGAGCGACATGGAGGCGATGATCTTCCACTTCAAGCAGGTGATGGAGGGAGTGAAGGCCCCGGTCGGGGAGGCGTACCTCGGGGTGGAGAATCCCAAGGGCGAGCTGGGCTATTACTTCGTCTCCGACGGCACCGCCAAGCCGGTGCGTTGGCGGATCCGGCCCCCTTCCTTCATCAACCTGGCCTGTCTTCCGAAGCTGTGCGAGGGAGTGCTGTTGTCCGACGTCATCGCCATCAACGCGAGTGTGGACATCGTCATGGGAGAGATCGACCGATGAGCGGCAACCCCGGGGCCGGGCCGGCGCACGCGGCGGCCCACCACGAGGAATCCTACCAGCCGGTGTTCGTCGGCCCGGTGAAGGCCAGACTCGAGGCGCTCTTTCCCAAGTATCCGACCCGGCAGTCCTGCCTGCTTCCCGCGCTGTGGATGGTGCAGGAGGAACGCGGCTGGATCTCGCCCCGGGCCATCGGTGAGGTGGCGGAGGTGCTGGGGCTGACCCCGGCCTTCGTGAAGGGTGTGGTGACCTTCTACACCATGTATCACACCCACCCGGTGGGGCGGCATTTCATCCAGGTGTGCACCACTTCGCCCTGCAACATCTGCGGCGCCGAGGACGTGGTGAAGGCCTTTCTTCAGCACACCGGCTGCGGCGAGCTGGGCGCCACCAGCAAGGACGGCCGCTTCACGGTCATCGAGGTGGAATGCCTTGGCGCGTGCGGTTTCGCCACCCCGGTCCTGATCGACGACGATTTCATCGAGGGTGTCACGCCGGAGCGGGTTCCGGGCATCCTGCAGGGGTACAAGTAATGGGCTATCCGCATCCAAGCCACGCCAAGGAGCAGCCGGTCCTGTCGAAGCATTTCGGCGACGCCGGTTCCCGGACCGTGGAGGGCTGGGTGAAGCGGGGCGGCTATGAGGGCCTCAAGCAGGCCCTCGGCATGACCCGTGACCAGGTTATCGAGATGGTGAAGGCCTCCGGGCTGCGTGGCCGGGGCGGTGCCGGCTTCCCCACCGGGCTCAAGTGGTCCTTCATGCCCAAGGAAGTGACCAAGCCGCACTATCTGGTGTGCAATGCCGACGAGTCCGAGCCGGGCACCTTCAAGGACCGCGAGATCATCCGCTGGACCCCGCACCAGCTGATCGAGGGCTGCGCCATCGCGGCCCACGCCATCGGGGCGGAACGGATCTACGTCTATATCCGGGGCGAGTTCACCTTCGAGTACAAGATCCTCACCGCGGCGGTCGAGGACGCCTACAAGAACGATGTGCTGGGCGGCAATGTGTTCGGCAGCGGCCGGCGGATCGACGTAGTGGTGCACCGCGGGGCGGGGGCCTACATCTGCGGCGAAGAGACCGCGATGATGAACTCGATCGAGGGGAAGCGTGGCAACCCCCGGATCAAGCCTCCCTTCCCGGCCCAGGCGGGTCTGTGGGCCTCGCCCACTACCATCAACAACGTCGAGACCCTCGCGGCGGTGCCGCACATCCTGGTGCGGGGGGCGGAGTGGTACAAGGGGCTGTGCCTCGGCAGTCCCAAGAGCACCGGCACCAAGCTGTTCTCGGTCTGCGGGCACGTGCAGCGTCCCGGCAACTACGAGGTCGTGATGGGGACTCCCATGCGGGATCTCATCTACGAGATGTGCGGCGGGATGCGGCCCGGCCGGGCGCTCAAGGCGGTGATTCCGGGTGGCTCCTCGGTGCCGATCATGACCGTGGCCGAGGTCGAGGACTGCGCCATGGACTACGAGGGCATCGTGGCGAAGGGCTCGATGCTCGGCTCCGGCGGGATGATCGTCATGGACGACTCCACCGACATCGTGTATCAGGTCATGCGGCTGGCGCGGTTCTACGCCCACGAGTCGTGTGCCCAGTGCACCCAGTGTCGCGAGGGCACCGCCTGGACCACCAAGATCCTGGAGCGCATCCTGGCCGGCACCGGCAAGGCGGAGGACCTCGCCCTGCTGCTCGACCTGGCGGACAACATGACCGGCAAGACCATCTGTGTGCTGAGCGACTCGTGTGCCGCGCCGGTGGTGAGCGCGATCAAGAAATTCCGCGGGGAGTTCGATGCCTACCTGAACCGGACGAAGCGGCCGGTAATGGTGGCGGTGTGAGTCCAGGCCGTTGGCCATTGGCCGTTGGTCGGCAGGAGCCAATCCAGCGACAGAACCGGCAACGGCTGACGGCCAACGGCCAGCGGCCCAATTGAAATGACCAAAGACCTCGTCAACGTCACCATCGACGGCATGACCGTGGCCGTTCCCAAGGGAACGCCCATCATCGAGGCCGCCAAGCAGGCCGGCATCCTCGTGCCGCACTATTGCTACCACCCGTCGCTGCCGTCGCCGGCGGTGTGCCGGATGTGCCTGGTCGAGGTGGAGAAGGCCCCCAAGCTGGTCCCCGCCTGTGTGACCACCGTGGTCGAGGGCCAGGTGGTTCACACCGACAGCGAGCAGGCCCGGCGGGCCCGGACCGGGGTGCTCGAGTTCCTGCTGATCAATCACCCGCTCGACTGCCCCATCTGCGACCAGGCGGGCGAGTGCGAGTTGCAGGACTACGTGTTCCAGGAAGGCCGGTCGGGCACCCGCTACAGCGACTACGCCAAGCGCTACAACCCGGTGGAGGACTTCGGGCCGGACGTGCTGTACGTGGCCAACCGCTGCATCCTGTGCACCCGCTGTGTGCGGTTCATGGAGGATGTGGCCGGGACACCGGTGCTCAACGTGTCGGAGCGGGGCGACCGGGCCTACATCGGCATCGACGAGGATCAGCTGCTCGACCACCCCTGGGCCGGCAACGTCGTGGACCTGTGCCCGGTGGGCTCGCTCATTTCCAAGGACTTCCTGCACAAGGCCCGGGCCTGGGACCTGGACAAGACCGCCTCGGTCTGCACCGGGTGCTCGCAGGGCTGCAACATCACGGTGGACACCCGGGACAACACCGTGGTACGACTCCGTCCCCGGCCCAATCTCGAGGTCAACCGCCACTTCATGTGCGACACCGGACGCATGCACTATCGCTGGATGAACCGCGGCGACCGGATCGAAGCGCCGCTGGTGCAGGACAGCGGCCGGCTGGTGGCCACCGACTGGGACCGGGCCCTTGACCGGCTGGCCGGGCTGGTGGAGAAGGGTGGTGACGCCGTGCTCCTGGCCTCGGGCGCCGCCTCCCTCGAGTCGCTCGGGATGATGCACCGCCTGCTTGCCGGCACCCGGCTCACCGCCGTGGTGCAGCTACCGATCGGCGAGTCCGAGGAGCCGCTCCAGGGAATCCCGAATCTGGCCCTGCGGCAGGAACGAGCCCCCAACGGCGAAGGCGCCCGGCTGCTCGGCTATGGAACCGACTGGCGGGCGGCGGTGAAGACCGCCTCCAGCGCCGACCTGGTGGTCCTGCTCGACGTGACCCTGACCGATGCCGAAGCCGCCCTGGTGAGCGGGGCGGCGGCGGTGGTGGTGCTGGGAACAGTGCAGGCACAGGAGCTTGCCAGCGCCGCCCTGGTGCTCCCGCTCACCAACGTGGTGGAAGAGAACGGCACCTTCGTCAACCGCGACCAGCGGGTGCAGCGCTACAAGCAGGCCCGAACCGCCCCGGGGATGTCCCGGCCCGCGTGGTGGGTGGCGGCTGGGGTGGCGCCAACAAAGGTGGCCCCAACGCTTGCGTTGGCGCCCACTCCCGCCACCGCCGCGCAGGCCTTTGAGCTGGTCTGTTCCACCATCCCCTCGCTCGCCGGCCTTACCTACGCGGACCTGGGTCTGCTGGGGAGGATAGCCTCAGGGATGGCGCCTGGTCTGGCGCCAACGCATGCGTTGGCGCAGTCCGGCCCGGGAGGGAGCTGACCCCATGACCCCCGAGCTCAAGGGCTTCCTGCTTCTCACCGTGGTGAAGCTGCTGGTGGTCTTCACCATCACACTGGTGGGCGTGGCGCTGCTCACCCTGATGGAGCGGAAGGTCTCCGCCTGGATGCAGTACCGGCGCGGGCCCAATCGGGTCGGCTTCGCCGGCCTGCTTCAGCCCGCCGCGGACGGCCTCAAGAACATCATCAAGGAAGAGACCCTGCCGGGGCAGGCCAACCGCATCCTCTTCCTGCTGGCGCCGGCCCTGTCGTTCATCCCGGCGCTGACCCTGACCTCGATCATCCCCTGGGCGTCGCCGCTGCCGGTCCAGTTCGACTTCACCCTCCCGCTGCTCGGGCGGTTCGCGTACGACGGGCTCATGCCGATGGCGGTGGCCGATCTCCCTGTCGGAATGCTGTTCGTGCTCGCGATCGGGTCGACCGGGGTGTACGGCATCGCCCTCGCCGGCTGGTCCTCCAACAACAAGTACGCCCTGCTCGGTGGTCTCCGGGCCAGTGCCCAGATGATCTCCTACGAGGTCGCGATGGGGCTGGCGGTGGTTCCGGTGGTGATCCTCACCGGGAACATGGCCTTCGGCGAGATCATCAAGGCGCAGCAGCACCTGGCGTTCGGCTGGTTCATCCTGCCACTGTTCCTCTCCTTCCACAACTTCCTGGTGGCGGGGTTCGCCGAGACCAACCGGGCGCCGTTCGACCTGCCGGAGGCCGAGTCCGAGCTGGTGGCCGGGTACCACACCGAGTACTCGGCCATGAAGTTCTCGATGTTCTACATCGCCGAGTACACCAGCATGGTGACCATCTCCGCGATGGTCACCACCCTGTTCCTGGGCGGGTGGGACATCCCCTTCACCCATTGGGACGAGACCCCCGGGGTGCTGCAGACGGTACTGACCGGCGTGGTGATGTTCACCAAGGTCTTCTTCTGGCTGTTCTTCTTCATGTGGGTTCGGTGGACCTTGCCGCGGTTCCGTTACGACCAGCTCATGGCGCTCGGCTGGAAGGTGCTGATGCCCATCGGCCTGGCCTATGTGATGCTCATCGCGACGGCGGTGTACGTCACCGACAGTCTGCTCGCCCTCACCAGCCCGATGCTCAAGATGCTGATCCTGACCGGCATCAACCTGGGGCTGGGCTATATCGTGTTCATCGTGATCGACCGTGGCCTGCTGATCAGCGGATCGAAGAACCGTCCGGTGCCGGGCGGCCTCGACCAGGCGGCCTGAGGAGTCTATGGCGATTGCCGTGAAGGTCATGAAGCGGCCGGAGCGGGACGTCAGCTACGTCCGGGCCACGCTCAAGGGGATGATGCTCACCTTCCGGAAGATGCTGGAGCCGAAGGTGACCATGCAGTACCCCGAGGAGAAAAGCGCGCCCGAGTCGGAGCGCGGGGCCTGGACCCTCTCCCCCCGCTGGCGCGGCACCCACCGGATGCTCACCGACGAGCAGGGCCGGTCCAAGTGCGTGGCCTGTGGTCTATGTCCCCAGATCTGCCCCGCCAACTGCATCAAGCTGGTGCCGGGGGAGGACGAGGAGGGGAATCGCTACCCGCTGATCTACGAGATCGACGAGTTCCGCTGCGTCTTCTGCGGGTACTGCCAGGAGGTCTGCCCCGAGGAGGCGATCCACGTCGGGGTGCATTACGAGAACGCGGAGTACAGCCGCGACCGCTTCGTCTATGATCTCGAGCGCCTCTCTTCCCAGACCCACCCGGTGTCGACCCTCTGGGACCCCTCCGACCCGAAAGGCGAGTAGCCCGTGACCGAACAGGTCTTCTGGTTCTTCGCCGCGGTGGCAGTGGCATCGGCGGTGCTGATGGTGTTCATGCGGAACCCGATCGCCTCCGCCTTCTGGCTCATCGGCACCATGTTGAGCCTCGCGGCGATCTACTTCATCCTGCAGGCCCAGTTCATCGGCGTCATCCAGGTGCTGGTGTACGCCGGCGCGGTGATGGTGCTGTTCCTGTTCGTCATCATGCTGCTCAACCTCGGCCGGGAATCGCCGGACCTCCGGCGCCTCCCCGGGCTGCTCGGCGCCGTGCTGTTGATCGGGGTGTTGGCCAGTCAGGTGGGCCCGCTGGCGGGCTATAGCCGGGAGCGGCTGGCGCTGGAATACACCCGCTCTACGTCACTGGCCAACCCCGATGTGGTGTTCGACAGCACCCTCGGCGCGGCGCAGGCCACCCGCGAGCGGGGTGTCCCCGGGGACATCGCCAAGCCGCTGTTCGAGCAGTACCTGGTGCCCTTCGAGCTCACCTCCATGCTGCTGCTCTCCGCGATCGTCGGGGCAGTGGTGCTCGCCAAGCGGAGGATCTGATGCTGCTCGGACCGTCCCTGCTGGTGTCGGCGATCCTGTTCGTCATCGGGGTGGCCGGGGTGCTGCTGCGCCGCAACGCGATCGTGATCTACATGTGCGTGGAGCTGATGCTCAACGCCGTCAACCTGAGCTTCGTCGCCCTGTCGCAGGTGCACGGGCTGTCGGGCCAGGTGTTCGTGTTCTTCGTGATGACCGTGGCCGCTGCCGAGGCGGCAGTCGGGCTCGCGATCATCCTGGCGATCTTCCGGCATCACAAGTCGGTGGACCTCCGGAACATCAACCTGCTCAGGGGCTGATGCACCTCCCGCTCGATGTTCTCGCCCTGGCACTCCCGTCCCAGGCCGAGGTCACCGCCGCCGCACCCGAGGGCCTCAAGCTCTCGGTCGCCCTGATCATCGGCCTGCCGCTGCTGGGGTTCCTGCTGAACGGCGCCCTGTCTCTCTGGCGGCCCGCGGCCAAGACCGCGGTGTCGCTGATCGGGTCGGGGGTGCTCCTCGCGGCCTTTGCCGTCGCCGTGCTCCGGTTCCGCGACTTGTCGGTGCTGTGGGGCGCCAGTCCCGAGACCGCGCCGGTGGTGAGCCTGTGGAGCTGGCTCCCGGTCGGCGATCTCAAGGTGGATTTCGCCTTTCAGGTGGACCAGCTGTCGATGGTCATGCTGCTGGTCGTGACCGGTGTCGGCAGCCTGATCCACCTGTTCAGCGTCGGCTACATGCGGGACGACGATGGCTATGCCCGCTACTTCTCCTACCTGAACCTGTTCGTGGCGTTCATGCTGGTGTTGGTGCTGGGCTCCAGCTTCCCCATGATGTTCATTGGCTGGGAGGGCGTCGGCCTCTGCTCCTACCTGCTGATCGGGTTCTGGTTCACCGAGAAAGCCAATGCCGATGCCGGCAAGAAGGCCTTCATCGTCAACCGGATCGGCGACTTCGGCTTCCTCATCGCGATGTTCCTCATCTGGGGCGCGTTTGGGAGCCTGAACTTCCACGAGGTGTTCCCACGGGCCGCCGAGGTGCTGCCCGCAGGCGGCCCGCTGGTCACGGCGATCACCCTGTTCCTGTTCCTGGGCTGTACCGGCAAGTCGGCCCAGATTCCGTTGTACACCTGGCTGCCGGATGCCATGGCCGGCCCGACGCCGGTCTCCGCCCTGATCCACGCCGCCACCATGGTGACCGCGGGCGTCTATCTGGTGGCCCGGGCCAACCTCCTGTTCGCCCTGGCCCCGGTGAGCCAGACGGTGGTGGCCGGGGTAGGAGCGCTGACCGCCCTGTTCGCGGCGACGATCGGACTCAGGCAGTACGACATCAAGAAGGTGCTGGCCTACTCCACCGTGTCCCAGCTGGGCTACATGTTCCTCGGTGTCGGGACTGGAGCCATCACGGCCGGCATCTTCCATCTGGTGACCCACGCCTTCTTCAAGGCCTTGCTGTTCCTCGGCTCGGGCAGCGTGATCTACGCGATGCACCACGCCTACCACGCCACCCACAGCCATGAGGACGCCCAGGACATGCGCAACATGGGCGGGCTGTTCCGGTACATGCCCGTCACCGCGGTCCTGATGATCCTGGCGACGCTCGCCATCGCCGGTATCCCGCCCTTTGCCGGATTCTTCTCCAAGGACGAGATCCTCGCCTTCGCCTTCGGCCGCGGCGAGCACCAGCCGATCTTCCGGCTGTTCTGGGCCATGGGCGCGACGGCCGCGCTGCTGACCGCGTTCTACATGGCCCGCCTCATCGCCATGACCTTCTTCGGCCCGAATCGCACCGGGGAAGAGGAGCAGAAGCACCTGCACGAGGCCCCGTTGACCATGACCGGCCCCCTGCTGCTGCTCGGCATCCTGAGCGTGGCCGGCGGCTGGCTCAACCTGCCCGAGTTCGCCCAGTCGCTGGGCAAACCCGAGCTGCTGCACCACTGGCTGGAACCGGTGCTGACCGCCGGCGTCCGTGCCTCCGAAAGCCTGGGCACGCTGGCCAGCCTCCCGCAGGGCAGAACCGAAGAGACGCTGATCGGCGTGGCAGTTGCCCTCGCCGTGATCGGGCTGGTGTTCGGCTTCGTCGTGACCCTCCGGGCCCCGACGGTCCGGGCCCACGACGCCCCGGCCGAGGTTGGCTTCTGGAAGGTGCTGTACCACAAGTACTACGTCGACGAACTCTACGACTGGGCCATCGTCCAGCCGCTGGTGGCCTTCTCCCGCGTGGTGCTGTGGCAGTCGGTGGACCAGGGCACCATTGACGGGGCGGGGGTGAACGGCGCGGCCCGGTTTTCCGCTGCGCTGGGCTGGCTGGGGAGCCGCCTCCAATCGGGGCAGCTGACCACCTACGTGACGCTGTTCCTGGTGGGCGTCCTGTACGTGCTGGGGATGGTGTCGTGGCGCTAAGATCCGTTCCGAGTTCCCGCGTTCCGCGTTCCGCGAGGCCGGTCGGGCTCGTGTGGATCGGCGGTACAGGAACGCGGAACGCGGAACGTGGAACGTGGAACCTGACAGGCCCATGACTGACTTCCTGACCCAGATCGCCTACGACCGCTGGATCCTCAACGCCCTCCTGGTGCTGCCGCTCCTCGGGGTGATCCCGATCGTGCTCGCTCCGGCGGCCCGGGCCAAGCACATCGCCATGGCGATCACCGTGGTCGAGCTGCTGCTCTCGCTCGGGCTGTGGTGGGCCTACAACCCCGGCGATCCGGCGATGCAGCTTGGCGTCACCGGGCCCTGGCTCCCGCGCTGGGGCATCAACTACACCCTGGGGCTGGACGGCATCTCGCTGTTCATGGTGCTGCTCACCACCGGGATCACGCCGCTCGCGGTGCTGTCCAGCTTTCACTACATCAGCCAGCGGGAGAAGCTGTACTACGGCCTGCTGCTGACCCTGCTGACGGGCATGCTGGGGGTGTTTCTCGCCCTCGACATGTTCCTGTTCTACGTGTTCTGGGAGCTGATGCTGATCCCGATGTACTTCATCATCGGGATCTGGGGGGGAAGGAACCGGCTCTACGCCGCGATCAAGTTCTTCATCTACACCATGGCCGGCTCGCTGCTGATGCTGGTGGCCATTCTGGTGATGATGTTCCAGGTGGCGAAGACGACCGGGCAGTACACCTTCGCCTACGACGCCTTCCTGCAGGCTTCGCCCGGCATGGGGGCATACGCTCCCTGGCTGTTCCTGGCCTTTGCCCTGGCCTTTGCCATCAAGGTGCCGATCTTCCCCTTCCATACCTGGCTCCCCGATGCCCACGTCGAGGCGCCCACCGCCGGCAGCGTGATCCTGGCCAGCGTGCTGCTCAAGATGGGGACCTACGGCTTCCTCCGGTTCGCGGTGCCGTTCTTCCCGGACGTCGCGCTGTCTCCAGCGGTGACGGCGATCGTCACCACCTGTGCCGTAATCGGGGTGATCTATGGCGCCTTGGTGGCGATGGTCCAGCCGGACGTGAAGAAGCTGGTGGCCTACTCCTCCGTGAGCCACCTCGGCTTCGTGATGCTCGGCATCTGGGCCGCCACCCTGCAGAGCGTGCAGGGGGCCCTGATGATCATGATCGGTCACGGCCTCTCCACCGGGGCCCTGTTCCTTCTCATCGGCATGCTCTACGAGCGGCGCCATACCCGTGAGATCTCGGCCTACGGTGGACTGGCCGCCGTCATCCCGGTCTTCAGCCTGATCCTGGTCGTCACCTCTCTCGCGTCCATCGGCCTGCCAGGACTCAACGGCTTTGTGGGCGAGTTCCTGGTCCTGCTCGGCAGCTTCGGGCGGCATCCCTGGGCCACCGGCCTCGCCACCACCGGCGTCATCTTCGCCGCCGCTTATCTGCTCTGGGCGCTGCAGCGGATCCTGTTCAACCGCATGGACAAGCCGGAGAACGCCCATTTGCCGGACCTCAGCGCCCGCGAGCTGGTGGTCGTCCTCCCGCTGGTGGCGGGCATGGTCTGGCTGGGACTGTATCCCAAACCCGTGCTCGATCGCATGGACGCCTCCGCCCGCCATTACATCCAGCAGGTCCAGCCGGGATTCGAGCGCCAGCCGGCTACCGCCCTCAACGGGGCTGAGGAGGAGCGGCCGTGACCCCGTCGATGGATCTGACCACCCCGGCGGGGATGGTCCTCGGGCTACTGCCCGAAGTCGTCCTGTCGCTCGCCATCCTGGTGGTCCTGCTGGTCGTCAGCTGGCGCCACGAAGGCCCCGCCGACAGCCGCCTGGCGGGGTGGCTCAGCCTCGCGAGCCTGGCTGCCACCGCCGTTGCGCTCGCCTGGCTGGCGAGTGTCGCCCCCGCCGACCCCGGGCTCGGGCTGATGTTCGCGGTGGACGCATTCCGCTTCCTGGCCTCAGCCCTGGTGCTGCTGCTCTCCGCCGGCTCCGTCCTCTGCTCGCTGGGCTATCTCGAGCGGGAACGCCTGCTGGCGCCGGAGTACTACGTCCTGCTGCTCCTGGCCGTGCTCGGCATGCTGTTCATGGTCAACGCTCAGGACCTGATCATCCTCTTCCTGGGGCTCGAGACCATGTCGGTCTCGATCTACGTGCTGGCCGCCTACAGCCGGGGGAGCACCTTTTCCGCCGAGGCCGGACTCAAGTACTTCCTGATGGGATCGTTCGCCGCGGGCTTCCTGCTGTATGGCGTGGCGCTGGTCTACGGCGCGGCGGGGACCACCAACCTGGTGCAGATAGGCGGCCAGTTCGCCTCCGGCGGTCTGTCGCTGATGGCGCGGCTGGGACTCGGCCTGCTGATCGTGGGGTTCGCCTTCAAGGTCGCCGCCGTCCCGTTCCACATGTGGGCGCCGGACACCTACGATGGTGCCCCGACTCCGGTCAGCGGCTTCATGGCCACCGCGGTGAAGGCCGCCGGGTTCATCGCGCTCGCACGGGTGTTGTACACCTGCTTCGAGAGCTCGGTCACCCAATGGCAACCGATCATCTGGGGCATCGCCGTCGCTTCGATGGTCCTGGGGAACCTCGTCGCACTTGCCCAGAAGTCGCTCAAGCGGCTGCTGGCCTACAGCTCCGTGGCCCACGCCGGCTATCTGCTGGTGGCGCTCTGGCCCGGCTCACCGCTCGGTGTCTCCGCGATGACCTTCTACCTGCTTGGGTACGGCATCACCAGCCTCGCGGCGTTCGCCCTGCTGGCGGCGATGGGACGCGGCGGCGAACGGGATGTCACTCTTGCCGAGGTCGCCGGTCTGGCGAGCCAGCGGCCATGGCTTGCCTTCGCCATGGCGGTCGCCCTCCTCTCGCTGCTGGGCTTCCCTGGCACCGTGGGATTCATCGGGAAGTGGTACATCATCTCCTCGGTCGTGGCCGCTGGCCACCCCTCGCTGGCGGTGATCCTGGTGGTCACCAGCCTCGTGTCGGCCGGCTACTACCTCCCGGTCATCATGTCGATGTACATGAAGCCCGCCCGGGCGCCGGCGGTCTACTACGACACCCGGCTCGCATCCAGCGCCGGCGTCGCGGTCGCCGTCGCAGTCATCGCGATGCTGGCGCTGGGCCTGTACCCGGTGCCCGCCCTCGGCCTGACCGACAACGCCGCGGCCTCGCTGGCCCAGTCCACCGCTGAGTCAGTCGCAGGACGGTGATCCGACGCAAGGCGTGAGACGGACCACAGCCTGTCCCTCTCCGTGGACGTAGCTTGGTGCCGGTTCTTCGGATTGGATCACCTTACCGCACCTGACGTCTCACCTCTTACGTCTCACCCGTATGAACGTCCCCCGCTCGATCTTCCGGCAATACGACGTCCGCGGTCTGGTTGGCTCCGAGCTCACGCCCGAGCTGGCCCGCGCCCTTGGCAGGGCGTACGCCACCCTCGGCTGGGAACGGCTGGGCCGGGCTCCGGTACTCACGGTCGGTCGAGACAACCGGCCGTCGGGGCTGGCCCTGGCCACCGGAGTACGGGAGGGAATCGTCGCCGCCGGCGGAACCGCCATCGACGTCGGGGAGATGCCCACTCCGGCTCTCTATTTTTCGGTGCACGCCCTGGAGACCGACGGAGGCCTCCAGGTCACCGGCTCCCACAATCCGCCGGAATTCAACGGCTTCAAGATGGTGCTGGCGGGAGAAGCCATTTATGGCGAGGACGTCCTCCGGCTCCACGAGGTGATCTCGCTGGAGTCGTGGCGCACCGGGACGGGACGGCAGACGGCGGATGGCTCGATGCTCCGCCGCTACCGGGAGGCCATCCTCTCCCGGCACCGGTTGCACCGTCCGGTGAAGGTGGTAGTCGACTGCGGCAACGGTGTCGGCGGGCTCATCGCCGTCGAGACCCTGGAGGGGCTCGGCGCCCAGGTCATCCCGCTCTTCTGCGAGTCGGATGGAACCTTCCCTAACCACCACCCCGATCCGACCGTGCTGGAGAACCTGCGAGACCTGCAGGCCGAGGTGCGCCGGAGCGGGGCCGAGCTCGGAGTGGCGTTCGATGGCGACGCGGACCGGATCGGCGCGGTGGACGAAACCGGAGAGGTCGTCTATGGCGACCAGCTCCTGGTGCTCTACGGCCGCGATGCGGTGCGCCGGTTCGGTGCCGGGATCCCGGTGATCTTCGATGTGAAGTGCTCCGAGGTGCTGCCTCGGGCGCTCAAGGCCGCTGGAGCGGAGCCGGAGATGTGGAAGACCGGGCATTCGCTCATCAAGGCCCGGATGAAGGAGCGCGACGCACCGCTCGCCGGCGAGATGAGCGGGCACATGTTCTTCGGAGGCGACTGGTTCGGTTTCGACGACGCGCTCTTCGCGGCGGCCCGTCTGCTGGAAATCGTCTCGGCCCAGCCCGGTGGCCTCTCCCGGACCCTGGCGGACCTGCCGCGCACATTCGCGACTCCGGAGCTCCGGGTGGACTGCCCCGATGAGCTCAAGTTCGCGCTGGTGGAACGCGCTGCCCGCTACTTCTCCGCGAAGTATCCCGTCAACACCATCGACGGGGTGCGGATGACCTTCCCCAACGGCTGGGGCCTCATCCGGGCCTCGAACACCCAGCCAATCCTGGTTCTGCGCTTCGAGGCCACCGACCAGGCCTCCCTCGATGCCCGCCAGGAGGAAGTGATGGGCTGGCTGGAACGGGAACGGGCTGCCTCTGTGGGAGCACTGTAGCCCTCGGAGACCCGCAACGCCGGGAACGCGGAACGGGGAACCTGTTAGTTTAGGCGAAGCATGTCTCCCCGCACCCGCCGTCTCGCCATCCTGATCATCGCCATCGTCGTCCTCCTGTTTGCGGGGCGATGGACCGCGGGCCTCTATGCCGAGCGGTGGTGGGCTCAGCAGATCTCTCCCGCAGCGGCGAGCGCGGTCACCGGATGGAGCCTGCTGGGCTTCGGCCTCGAGGCCACCGGAATCCTGGTTGCCTGCACCTGGTTCATCTGTCACCTCCTGCTGGTGTACCGCGCTATCGGTTCCGTCCAGGTCCATCGCCGTCTCGCCAATCTCGAAATCCGCGAAGCGGTCAACATGCAGGTGCTGGTCTGGCTCAGCGTCGTCGGGGGCCTGCTGCTCGGGTTCCTCGCCGGGCGTGGGGCGGGGGAGTGGGCCCCGGCCGTCGTCCTCAGCTGGAGCGGTAAGTCCTATGGAGCGGCGGACCCGCTGCTGGGCCGGGATCTCACCTTCTATCTCACCCGCCTCCCGATCTGGCGATTGCTCCACGGTTATGCCCTCCTGCTCACCCTGCTGGCACTGGGCGGGGTCGCGACCCTCTACGTCGTGATCGGCGCGATCCGCTGGCAGGACCGGCGCCCCGCCATCAACGACCACGCTCGACTCCACCTCGGCGGCCTGCTGGTGCTGCTCGCCCTGGCTCTGGCCTGGGGCTATCTGCTGGAGCCCTACGAGCTGGTCGCCGGGGTGACGGGAACGGTCCACGATGGACTCTTCGACTTCCGGCATCGCGTTGCGGACCTGCTCACTGGTGTGGCACTGGCTACGGCCGTGCTCTCGCTCTGGTGGGCGGTGCGCGGACGGCATGCGGTCCTGCTCAGTATCTGGGGCCTGCTGATGCTGAGCTCGCTGCTCGGTCATCTGGTGGTCCCCGCCCTCATAGTCGGCGGGCGCGCCTCCGCCCTCGACGCGGCGACCCGCCGCAACCTCGATGAGCTGGCCTATGGCCTGGTCGGAATCCGCGACTCGACCCTGGTGCGCCGGGACCTGCAGCCAGACCCGCCGAAGCCGATGGCGTTGTGGACGCCCGCCCTGGCCGTCGCCGCGACCTCGGCCGACTCGGGCCGGCCGGTGGCGGCAGACCGGGCGGTGGTCACCGTGGGCCGCCGGCCACGCCCCAGCTGGATCGTGGTGCGCGATCAGGGCCAGCAGGGGGCCAGCCTTACCGTGCTCCTCGACGACCAGACCTCGACCTCCGGGGTGCCGATCGTGTTTCACGAGGCCGACAGCCTGCACACTCCCAGCGGCCCCCCCTCGCTTCGCCTCCCCGCCCGGGGGATCTGGCCGGGTCGGCGGCAGGCGGTCATCGACACCAGCGGGAGCGGCGTCGATGTCGGCAACGGTGTCCGCCGGCTGGCGCTCGCCTGGGCGCTTCAGTCCGGCAGCCTTCTGGGGCCGGCCACCACGGATCAACGAGCCTTCTGGAAGCTCGATCCAGCCGCCCGGCTCGAGTGCCTCGCTCCCTTCGCGGTCTGGGGCACGCCGGTGCCTCGCTTCATCGGTGGCGAGCTGGTGTGGTTGGTCGATGGCTACCTGGCCTCGAGCACCTTTCCAGGGTCGAGCCGGGTCGAGTGGCGCGACCGGTCGGTGGGATCGCTCCACGCGGGATTCGTCGGCGTGGTGCAGGCCGAGTCCGGCCGCACACGCATATATCTGCGGCACAGCGCCGATGAGCTGGCCAAACAATGGCAGGGCATGTTCGACAGCCTGATTCAGCCCGCCTCGGCGTTGCCCGCCGAGGTGGTACGCGCCCTGGCCTATCCGGTGGAGCTGGTGGAGGTCCAGGCCCGGGTGCTGCAGCAGGGTCATTGGGGATTGGGACAACTGGTGGGCCGCTCTGACGAGGTCGGTCCGTCCGGGCCGGCGGAAGATGCCCGCTGGGAAAGCGACACCAGCGGGGTGGAGCAGGTCATGCCGTACGAGCGTGACCGGATGATCACCTCACTCGTGCTGGCCCGCATGGCGGACGGGTGGGAGACGCTTTCGATTCTGCGAATCGACAGCATCCTGTCCTTGCCATCGCCGCCGGTCCTGCAGACCCGCTGGACCAAGTTCCCCACCTTTCAGCAGATCAAGGACTCGGTCGAAAAGGCCGGCGCCCGGATGGAGCCCGGTCCCGTTCGCTACTGGCCCACGCCACAGGGCCTCGGCGCCTCCCAGGTCTGGTTCGGCCAGCGTGAAGCGATGGAGCCTCTCGCGGTGTGGGTGAGCCTCGCGGTCACCGACCGCCGGGGAGCCGGGCACGACCTGGAGGAAGCCTGGCAGAACATGCTCGGGCTCTCGGCGCCTATCATCTCCGCCGGAGAGCGCGGCAGCCGCATGTTCGAAGCCAGGCGCTACCTCGAGGACGCCGATCGCGCGCTGCGCCGGGGTGACCTGGAAGGGTTCGGGAGAGCGTGGGAGGGCCTTAAGCGGACTTTGAGAGCGCCCTGACCGGTTCCACGTTCCGAGTTCCGCGTTCCGAGTTTCTTCCGAGCCGGCCCCATCCCTCCTCCTTCCAGGCTGCGCCGCAGGCTTCAGCGCGGAACTCGGAACGCGCAACGCGGAACCCCCTAAGTGCACGCCTTGCCTTCGCTTAGCCCCAGCCTTACCTTCCGCGCCGCATTCGAAGGACCCGCCCGCCAGCGGTGTGTCCCGGCAGTGCAGAACCCCGATTCGAGGTCAGTGTGAACCTGCATGAGTATCAGGGCCGCGTCCTGTTCCGGGCGGCCGGCATTCCGATGCCCGACGGCGACGTTGCCTCGACCCCTTCGGAGGCGGAGTCCATCGCCAGGCGGCTGGGTGGGACGGTGGTCGTGAAGGCTCAGGTGCACGCGGGAGGGCGGGGCAAGGCGGGCGGGGTGAGGCTTGCGCCGAACCCGGCGGAGGCCGCGGAGGCGGCCGAGAAGATTCTCGGAATGACCATCAAGGGGCTGGTGGTGCACAAGGTCCTGGTGGTGCCGGCCGCCGAGATCGCCAGCGAGGCCTACGTCGGCCTGATCATGGACCGCGCCAGCCAGCGGCCGGTGTTCATGGTGAGCCCCGCGGGCGGCATCGACATCGAAGAGGTGGCGGCGACAACCCCGGAGAAGATCCGCCGCCTGGCGATCGATCCGCGGTACGGGATCCTGCCGCATCAGGCGCTCGGGCTCGCCTTTTTTCTCTATCCCGATTTCGCCAAGGCCCGTGCCGCCGCCCGGATCATGGAGCAGCTCTACTCCTTGTTCGTGGCCAATGGCTGCTCGCTGGCGGAGATCAACCCGCTGGTGACCACACCGGAAGGGAAGGTCCTGGCGCTGGATGCCAAGGTCTCGATCGACGACAACGAGCTCGACCGCCGGCCCGATCTCGCGCAGCTGCGGGACGAAACCGCGGAGGAGCCCAGCGAAGTGCAGGCCCGGCGGGCGAACCTCACCTTCATCAAGCTGAACGGGAACGTGGGGTGCTGCGTCAACGGCGCCGGTCTCGCCATGGCCACCATGGACCTGGTCAAGTACTACGGCGGCGAGCCGGCCAACTTCCTCGACATCGGCGGCAGCTCCAATCCCGACAAGGTCGTCAACGCCCTCCGGATCATCACCAGCGATCAGAGCGTCAAGGCGATTCTGTTCAACATCTTCGGCGGGATCACCCGGACGGACGACGTGGCCAACGGGATCGTCACCGCCACCCGTCAGTTCAAGGTGAAGGTACCCATTGTCATTCGCCTGACCGGCACGAACGAGAAGGAAGCGATCCGCATCCTCGAGGCTGCCGGGATGCAGGCGCTCTCCGACATGGACGAGGCGGTGCAGAAGGTCGTGGCCCTGGTCCGGGAGGCAGCGTGAGCATCTTCGCCGATCGGCGTACCCGGCTGCTGGTGCAGGGCATTACCGGCCGCGACGGATCGTTTCATGCCCGGCAGATGCTGGAATACGGCACCCAGATCGTCGCCGGGGTAACACCCGGCAAGGGCGGCCAGGTGTTCGAGGGGAAGGTCCCGGTGTTCAACACCGTCGCGGACGCGGTGGCCGCGACGGGTGCCGATGCCACGGTGATCTACGTCCCGCCCGCCGGCGCGGCAGGGGCCATCTTCGAGGCCGCCGACGCGGGCCTGGGGCTCATCGTGTGCATCACCGAAGGCGTCCCGGTGATGGACATGACCCGGGTCCTGCCCTACGTCCGCGAGCGCGGCGCGCGACTGATCGGCCCCAACTGTCCCGGTCTCATCACGCCCGGCCAGACCAAGATCGGCATCATCCCCGGCAACATCTGCGCTTCGGGGCGGGTCGGCCTCGTGTCCCGCAGCGGGACCCTCACCTACGAGGTGGTCAACCACCTCACCAGGAACGGCATCGGCCAGAGCACCTGCGTCGGGATCGGCGGCGATCCCCTCAACGGCACTTCGTTCATCGACTGCCTCCGGGCCTTCCAGGCCGATCCGGAGACCGATGCCATCGTGATGCTGGGCGAAATTGGCGGCACAGACGAACAGAACGCCGCGGCCTTCGTGAAGGAGCACATCACCAAACCGGTGGTCGGATTCATCGCGGGTCAGACCGCGCCTCCCGGCCGCCGCATGGGCCACGCGGGCGCCATCATCTCCGGTGCATCGGGCACGGCGGCGGAGAAGATCGCCTCGTTCGAAGCCGCCCGGGTCGCGGTGATGAAGAGACCGGCGGACGTAGTCTCCCTGCTGAAGGCGAGGTTGAAGTAGCCGTTCCGAGTTCCGAGCGGTCTCGGACTCCCCACTCGGCACTCGGCACTCGGAACTCGGAACTCATTGAGGAAACCGTGGCAAGAATCCTGACTCTCGGAATGCTCAAGCCCGACGCCATCGCCAGTGGCAAGGCCGGCCTCATCATCGCGCACCTGCAGAAGGAGGGCTTCGTGCTGCGCGCGGGCCGTCTCACCCGGCTGACCCCGTCGCAGGCCGGCGCCTTTTACGAGGTCCACCGCGGCCGCCCGTTCTACAATGACCTGGTGGCGTTCATGACCAGCGGGCCGTGCCTGCCGATGGCACTGGAGCGGGAGGATGCCGTGGCACACCTCCGCACGGTCATCGGGGCCACCGACCCGGCCGAGGCGGCGGCCGGCACGGTGCGGAAGCTGTATGCCGAGTCCAAGGGCAAGAACGCGATTCACGCCTCGGACAGCCTGGACAACGCCCGTCGGGAGGTGGCCTTCTTCTTCACGGAGTCGGAGCTGGCGGGGCTCTGGGGCCAGTAGTTCCGAGTGCGCAGTTCCGAGTTCCGGGTGGTTTGGGCGAGTCGCCGAATTTGTCCGACTCGGCACTGCGAACTCGGAACTCGGAACCAGGGCCGTGGAGTCGGTTGCCTTGACCCAACTCGTTGTCCCAGCTAGGTTTTGGGGCTATGCTTCTGGTCGATGTTCGGGACCTTAACCGCGGTCCCGTGGAAACCGAAGGCCGGCTCGAACCCGACGACCCGGCCTTTGCCGGGCTGGACCTGGAACTCGATGGGCCGGTCGCCATCAGCGGGAGGCTCTCCCGAACCGGCGACCAGGAGTATTTCTGGCACGCGCGGCTCCGGGGGCAGTTTCGGGGCTCCTGCCGCCGCTGCCTGACCGAGGTAGTCTACCCCCTCGACGCGGACGTCGAGGTGCTGTTCAGCGCCAACGCGGACACCGAGGACGATCCCGCGGTCTATTCGCTGCCGGCGCCGATAACCCGTGTGGACGTCCGCCCGGCCGTGCGCGAGGAGGTCGCGCTCGCCGTGTCGCGGTACCCTCTCTGCCGTGAGGACTGTGCCGGATTGTGTCCCCGGTGCGGAGCGGATCTGAACGCCGGACCCTGCGGATGCAGGTCGCCGGCCGAACCTGACTGAGGCTCTGATGGCCGTCCCGAAGCGCAAACTCTCGAAGTCCCGCAAGCGGCTCCGCCGCGGTCATCACAAGGCCGAGTCCATGGCCACCCAGGCCTGTCCGCGCTGTAGCTCCCCCAAGTTGCCGCATCGGGTCTGCCCGACTTGCGGCTACTATCGCGGCAAGAAGATGGTTGAGGTCGAGGACGCCTGAGCGTGATCCGCGTGGCGCTCGACGCCATGGGGGGTGACCACGCCCCGCAGGCGGAGATCGAGGGGGCGGTCCAGGCCCTGGCGGAGCTGCCGCCCGGCTTTGTCGTGCAGCTGGTCGGCCGGCAGGCCGACATCGAGGCCGAACTCGCCCGTCATCCGGGGGTCGATCGCTCCCGGATCGAGGTGCATCACGCGCCCGACGTGATCGGGATGGACGAGAAGCCGCTCGCCGCGGTCCGCAAGAAGCCGGGATCGAGCCTGGTCGTGGGACTCGGGCTGCAGAAGAGCGGCGTCTCCGACGCCTTCGTCTCCGCCGGGAATACCGGCGCGGTGCTGGTGGCCTCCACCCTCCTGCTGGGACTGCACGAGGGAGTGGAACGCGCCACCGTAGCGACCGCCTTTCCCACCGTGGATCTCCCGGTGCTGGTGCTCGACGCCGGCGCCACCGTGGACTGCTCCCCCCGCGAGCTGCTCGGATTCGCCTGGCTCGCCACCATCTACATGCAGGATGTCCTCGGCCGTCCCAACCCCAAGGTGGGGTTGCTGAACGTCGGCGAGGAGGACGAGAAGGGAAACGCCAGCGCGAAGGAAGCGCACCAGCTGCTGCGCCAGGCCGCGGGTGTGAACTACGTGGGCAACATCGAGGGACGAGACATCGTTGCGGGTCACCCCCGCTTCGGGCTGGTCGACATCGTGGTGTGCGACGGCTTTGTCGGCAACATCGTGCTCAAGTTTTACGAGTCCGTGGCCCGCCTGATCGTCCGGCTGGTCAAGAAGGAAGCGCCCGAGGTGCTGGCAATGCCCCAGATCCAGCGGGTGTTCCGTCACCTCGACTATGCGGAGTACGGCGGCGCGCCTCTGCTCGGCGTGAAAGGCGTGACCATCATGTGCCATGGGTCGTCGCCGGCCAACGCTTTCAAGAACGCCATCCGGATCGCGACCCAGGCGGTGGCCCACAACCTCAGCGCCCATATCGGAGCCCATTTCGCCCGCCGCGAAGCGGAGTCGCGCGGCTGATGCAGCGACCCATCGCGGCCATTGCAGGGCTGGGTGTGTACCTCCCGGCCCGGGTGGTGACCAACCACGACTTCGAGGCCCGGCTCGAGACCTCGGATCAGTGGATCGTGGAGCGCACCGGTATCCGGGAGCGGCGCTGGGCCGGCCCCGGAGAGACCGTGGCTACCATGGCACGGAGCGCGGCGGAGCAGGCGATGGGCCGGGCCGGTATCGCCGCGGGCCAGCTCGATGCCATCATCGTCGCCACCGCCACGCCGGACCGCATCCTCCCCTCTACCGCCTGCTATCTCCAGGCGCTGCTCGGCGCCGAACGCGCCGCCGCATTCGACATCGGGGCCGCCTGCTCGGGGTTCATCTATGGACTCACCATCGCGGAGGGTCTGATCGCCAGCGGGCAAGCCACCCACGTGCTCGTGGTCGGCGGCGAGAAGCTGAGCAGCATCACCGACATGAACGACCGCTCCACCGCCATCCTGTTCGGTGACGGTGTGGGCGCCGTGGTGGTCTCCCGTACCACCGGCAGCCGCGGGCTGCTCTCGTCGTTCATCAAGTCGGATGGCCGCCTCGCGCCGCTGCTCCACATTCCCGGCGGAGGCTCGGCTGACCCGATCAGCGAGAAGGTGGTCCGCGAGCGGTCGCACTACATGAAGATGGCCGGCCGGGAGGTGTTCAAGCACGCGGTGCTGACCATGGCGGAAGCCTGTGACGAGGCGCTCCGCCGCGCCGGGATCCAGGGGCAAGACATCGATCTGCTGGTCCCGCACCAGGCCAACATCCGGATCATCGACGCCACCGCCCGGCACGCCGGAATTCCGGAGGAGAAAGTCGTCATCACGGTGGACCGGTACGGCAACACCTCCGCCGCCTCGATCCCGATGGCCCTGGCCCACGCCGAGCAATGCGGCCGTCTCACCGCCGGCAAGGTGGTGCTGCTGGTCGCGTTCGGCGCGGGCTTCACCTGGGGCAGCGCGGTGATCCGGTGGTGACCGTGGTGCTGTGCCCCGGTCAGGGGGCGCAGAAGGTGGGCATGGGCAAGGACCTGGCTGAGCGGTTTCCGGCCGCTCGGGACACCTTCGAGCGGATCGATCAGGCGCTGGGTGTGTCCCTCTCCCGTATCATGTGGGACGGGCCGGAGAGCGAGCTCACCCTGACCCATAACGCCCAGCCCGCGATTCTCGCGCACAGCGCGGCGGTGTGGGCGGTGGTTGGCGACCGGCTCCGCGCGGACCTCCGCGCCGGCGCCGGCCACAGCCTCGGCGAGTACAGCGCCTATGTCGTGGCGGGCGCGCTCGCCCCCGAGGCGGCGGCGCGGATGGTGCGCCGCCGGGGCGAGCTGATGTACGAGGCGGGCACCCGTCGCCCCGGAGCGATGGCCGCCGTGCTGGGACTGGCAACCGATCAGGTGCAGGCCGCCTGTACCGAGGCGTCCAGCGCGACTGAAGTGGTCGTAGCCGCCAACCTCAATGCGCCAGACCAGACCGTGCTCTCCGGCGATCCGCCGGCGGTGGAGCGGGCCGGTGAAGGGTGCAAGGCAAAGGGCGCCAAACGGGTGATCGGGCTCAAGGTGAGCGGGGCGTTCCACTCGCCCCTGATGCAGCCCGCGGTTGCCGGACTGAGCGCCGCGCTTGCGGAGGCGGATTGGACCGAGCCCGCCGTGCCGGTGATCGCCAACGCCAGCGCAACACCGGTACGGAGCTCGGCCGAAGCCCGTCGGCTGCTGGCCGAGCAGCTGACGGCCCCAGTGCGCTGGGTGGAATGCATGCAGCAGGCGGCGAAACTGGCCCCCGGCGCACGCTTCGTGGAGATCGGACCGGGCAACGTGCTCTCGGGCCTGCTCAAGCGGATTGTGCCTGGCGCGCCGTCGGTGGCGCTGGGAACCGCCGACGAGGTAGAGAAGTTCCTGGCTGGCCATTAGCCGTCAGGCCATTGGCTACTGGTTGCCACGGCAGAGTCAAGAGGCGTACGATGATCAACGCTGAGTCCCCTAACGGCCGACGGCTAACGGCTAACGGCCAATGACGACCATCGATCTCTCTGGCCAGACCGCCTTCGTGACCGGCTCCACCCGCGGCATCGGTCGCGCCGTGGCGGGTGCGCTGCACGCCGCCGGGGCAAAGGTGGCGATTGTCGGGCGGGATGCCGACAAGGCGAGGGCGGTTGCCGGTGAGCTGGGCGAGCGGGCGCTGGGTGTGGCGGCCGACGTGGGCGCCAGCGGGCAGGTGGAGCAGGCGATTGCCGCGACCGAACAGGGACTCGGTCAGGTGGACATCCTGGTGAACAACGCCGGCATCACCCGGGACAACCTGCTCCTCAGGATGAGCGAAGCTGAGTGGGATGAAGTGATCCGGGCCAACCTGACCGGAGCGTTCCACACCACAAAGGCCGTGCTCAAGGGGATGATGAAGCGGAAGCGGGGCCGCATTATCAACGTGGCCAGTGTCATCGCGCTGACCGGCAACAAGGGCCAGGCGAACTACGCCGCCAGCAAGGCCGGTCTGATCGGGTTCACCAAGTCGGTCGCCAAGGAGTACGGCAGCCGGGGCATCCTGGTGAACGCGGTAGCACCGGGGTTCATCGACACCGACATGACGGGCGGCTTGCCGCCGGAGGCGCGCGCGGCCATGTTGGGCGGGATCACGCTGGGGCGGTTCGGCCGACCCGAGGACGTGGCCGGCGCGGTGCTCTTTCTGGCGTCGGATCTGGCGGGATACATTACCGGACAGGTGCTCGTCGTCGACGGCGGACTCGCCGTCTGACGGGCACGCACTCAACCCTCCCTCTCTCGAGGAACGTCATGAGTAACGTCGAAGACCGCGTCAAGGACATCATCGTCGAGGAGCTCGGCGTTGAGCGGGAGAAGCTCACGAACGAGGCGAGCTTCATGGAGGATCTCGGCGCGGACAGCCTCGACACCGTCGAGCTGGTCATGGCGTTCGAGAAGGAGTTCGACATCGACATCCCGGATGAAGAGGCCGAGAAGCTCCGGACCGTCGGCGACGCGCTGAAGTACCTCCACGAGAAGCTCGGGAAGTAGCCTTGCCGCACCGTGTGGTTGTTACCGGGGCGGGTTTGGTCACGCCGATCGGTCCCGACGTGGCCAGTACGTGGACCGGCCTGCTCGCGGGTCGGTCCGGAGCGGGACCGATCACCAAGTTCGATCCCTCCCGGCTGGGGGTGCGGTTCGCCTGCGAGGTGAAGGGGTTCGATCCCCTGCAGTACATCGACCGCAAGGAAGCGCGCCGCTACGACCTGTTCGCCCAGTTCGCGATCGGCGCCGCCCACCAGGCGATCACCCAGGCCGGGCTGGAAGGCAAGTTCCCCGATCCCGACCGGAGCGGTGTGGTCATCGGCAGCGGGATCGGGGGCATGCAGACCTACGAGGACAACTGCGCCGCCTACATCACCAAGGGGCCGGACCGGGTGTCCCCGTTCTTCGTGCCGATGTACATCCCCGACATCGCCGCCGGACTGGTCTCGATCCGCTACGGGCTCAAGGGCCCGAACTTCGCCACCGTGTCGGCCTGCGCCTCTTCGGCGCATGCCATCGGTGAGTCCTACAAGATGATCCGGCACGGCACCGCGGTGGCGATGGTCGCGGGCGGCGCCGAGGCCGCGATCACCGGGCTCACCGTGGCCGCGTTCGACAACATGAAGGCGCTGTCCCGCCGGAATGACGCGCCGGAGCAGGCCAGTCGCCCGTTCGACAAGGACCGCGACGGGTTTGTGCTCGGCGACGGGGCCGGGTGCGTGGTGCTCGAGAGCCTGGAGCATGCCCGGGCCCGCGGGGCCACCATCCTCGGCGAGATCATCGGCTACGGCATGAGCGGCGACGCCCACCACATCACTGCACCGCCGGATGACGGCAATGGCGCCGCCCGGGCGATCGTGCATTGCCTGGAGGACGGGCAAATCGCCAAGGGGGATGTGGGTTACATCAATGCCCACGGCACTTCGACCCAGCAGGGCGACGTGGCCGAGACCCGCGCGGTCAAGGCCGTGTTCGGCGACCACGCCCGCAAGCTGATCTTCGGGTCGACCAAATCGATGACCGGCCACCTGCTGGGCGGCGCTGGGGCAATGGAGTTCATCGTGTGCCTGCTCACGGTGACTACGGGCAAGGTGGCGCCCACGATCAATCACGCCACCCCGGATCCCGACTGCGACCTGGACTGCGCCCCAAACCGTATGGTGGATCGGCAGGTCAAGGTTGCGCTGTCCAACTCATTCGGGTTCGGCGGGCACAACGTGACCCTCGCCGTCCGCCGCTTCGAGGACTGATCCGGAAGCCGCCGGCGGGAGCGCCGGCGGCCCCACACTCCGACCACCTGGCCGAGGCCGCCGCTTCCTGCCGCCGCGTGCTGGACACCGCTGGCTGAGGAGGTCTCGATGTCCACCTGGCACCGTCCCGGGCCCCCCGAAGAACTGCTTCCCAGACTCCCCCTCGCCCTGAAGCTGGACCGTCAGCAGATCGCCCTGTTTCACCATGAGGGCCGCTTCCGGGCTATCGGCAACCGGTGCAACCACCGGGGCGGCCCGCTGTCCGAGGGGAAGGTGCGGGGAGAGTTCGTGATGTGCCCGTGGCATGCGTGGGAATACAGCCTGGTCACGGGGAAAGGCCCACCTGGCTACGATGCGGAAGCGGTGCCGCTCTTCGCGGTCGAAGAGCGGGCTGACGGGGTCTGGCTCGACACCGATCCGGTGTCACCCCGGAAGCTGGTGCGGCACGACCCGCACCCGCTGACCCTGCCGAGTCCTCGCCCGTCCGGAGCGCCGCCGCGGGTGCTGGGCATCTCCACCACCGCGATGGGGAGCGGCTCAACTGCATCCAGAATCAGATCACCATTCACAATCGGTCGCTGATTCACCGGAAGGTCGCCGCGTTCATCATCACCGGCGGCCAGGACAATGTGCAGGCCGTCGCCGGCCAGATGCTCACCTTCTGGTCGGAGCTGGGCTTCGTCTTCCCGCAGTTTCCCTTCATCGCCCACTCGCGCGGCTGGGATGCCGAGGACATGGAGACCAACGTGCGGGCGGTGCAGGGGAGCGATGCGCTGCGCGGGGCGGCGCGGGAGCTTGCCGAGCGCGCCGTCGACTTCAGCCGGGTACTGCATCAGCACCAGGCGGAGCTGGAGAAGCCGATGGAACGCACCGGACGGAAGGCACAGCGGGCAGCGGGCACCATCCCCGCCGAGGTCGAGAGCGAGGGTTAGGGAGAAACCGGCAGACGCTGGGGCTGCGGCGGGGGCGCTCCATACACCGCCTCAAGCAGGATCCCGAGGGGCCCGCTGCCAGGGCCGACGCTGTCCCGGAGCGTGCCGTCGTATCGGGCGAGGCTGGCCCGCAGCCGGGCGTATTCCGCCTCGGCGCCTGGATCCTCGAACTGGACCCGGGCGCCTTGGGCTTGGTAGTGTCCGGCCTTGTCGACCAGCAGGTCGAAAACACGCTCGAGGCCCTGCAGCAGGGAGTCGGCCCGCGCGGCATCTCGTCCGGGCTCCAGCGGCCTGATCCTGAGCCGCCATTCCTGCTCGTCGATGCGAGACCAGAACCCGGTCTTCACCAGACCGGCCGCGCTGTCCCGGTACACCTGGTCGGCGTGCCGGAGAGTACCACGGTATTCCTCGATCAGCGCCCGCAGGGAGCTCAAGCGGGCGCGGCCCAGCCTGATGCTGTCCGCCACGGCGAGGCGCCGGGCGCCCAGCATGTCCTTGACCCCCATGTGGTCGACACTGTCCGCGAGGTCCCGTGCGGCCGCCTCCGCCATCGCGGCTCGGTGGCCGGCGAGGTTGACCGGGGCGAGGCGCATGGCCTGGACGCTGACGACGGAGGACGCGGATCTCGATGTGGACGTCGGCTCGGTAGCGTCAGCCGGGGTGGGAGGTTCGTCCCGATGAGCGGGGGCGGACGGCTCGCGTCGCATGACCACCATCATGCTGGCGACCATGACCACTCCGGCGACGATGGTGAGCGCCGGAAGCAGCCGGGCCGGCCGGCGCTTGGCCTGCAGCTCGGCGGCACTGCGGGAGAACATCTGGTAGATCTGAAACGCACCAGAACTCCGCTCCCCTATCGGCGGGGCCGGGAGCACCGGGCCCACCGGCTCTGGCTCGGGCTCCATGGTCGCGGCGAGTATGGCCGCTCGAGCGAGCGCCTCATGATACTCGGGATGGGAATCGATCGACTGCCAGCCCTGTGTCCGGGCGTCAAACACCCTCGCGGCAGCGGTGATAGTCCCGCTGCTGATCCCCATGGCTAACTCTTCGACCGTGCGGTACACGGCCTCCTCGCCCGAGGCGAGCAGTATGCGCAGCATAGAGCAAGAGTATACCTCGCCGCGGAGGAGGGGGCGAGGAGGGTCGGCTCAGTGGGCCGGGGGCGGGCGGTCGGGTCCGACGGCGCGGAGGAGCCGGGGCATGGTCACCCGGTCGGCGGCCTCCACTGGATCACCGCTACCGGCGAGCTCCTGGGTAATCCGACGGCGCACGTCGGAATAGGCCCGGGAGGCCCTACCGTTGAGGAAGTAGAGGGCGTTGTCTCGATAGCGGACCTCTCCTTCCTGCGCTACGAGGATCGCGAACAGGCTATCGATGTCCGAAAGGAGCCCCCGAGAGGCCTCCGCCACCTCGAATGGCTCCCTCAGGGATCCCCGGCCTTCCGGCTCACCTGGGCGGTAGGTCTGCTCCAGCATGACCTCCCGGCCCCGGTAGACCCGGAGGATGTTCACCGCCGCGGCAATCGTCCGGCGGGCCGACCGCACGCTATCCGGAGAAGCGAACCGCACCGGGGCGAATATCCGCCGGAAGTTGACGTAGTCGAGACCTTCGTCCATCTCCGCTCGGGCATCCGCGTAGGCCTCGAAATAGGAGGGCATCCGCGTCACGGTCGTGCCGAGGCGTGAGACCACCCTCGGAGCTGGCGGAACCGACCTCGCGGGGGGCGAGGCGGGCGGCAGCGGCCGTGAGGGCGCCGGATACTCCACGGCGACAGTATCCGGCCGGGCCAGCCTCGGCGGTTGCGCCAAGTCGCTCGGCTCGGCAACGTCGGCAGGCTGCTCGTCGGGCTTGGGGGTGACGGGCGGTGCCGGTTCCGGCTGGGGAGTGGGGGCCGGGGCCATCCCGTCCGCTCGCTCGGGAAGCGCGCGCCCGACGTCGGAGTCATGGGACGCAGCAGAGTAGAGGACCACACCCCCAGACACGAGCAACACCGTTCCCGCCGCCAGCGCTATCGCCAGCGGGCGTCGGGACCGTCGGCGTGGAGGCGGCGGCGGCAACACCTCCGCATTGGGGTCTGGCAGGGCGGCGAGCTCATCAGGCTGCGGAGGACCCAGGTCCAGGATCTGGACCTCGGCCGGTTCCTCCGGTTCTGCCGCCGGCAGCGGCTCCGGCTGCGCCGCTCGTACTGGCATCCCGGAGAAGGGGTCCCTGGTGAGACTCGGCAGGGCCGGTGTTGAGCGCGGGGTGGGCATTTCAGCCGGAGAGGCCGGAGAGGCCGGCGTGGCCGGGGGAGCCAGAGGGGCCGAATGGGGTCCCGACTTGCGAGTGATTGCGGCGCTCCTCGCGGTCACCAGCGTGCGGTAATCGGGGTGCGTGTTGATCGGCAGCCAGCGGTTCCCCGCCTTGTGGAAAACTTCAGCGGTGGGACTGATGACTCCGGAGGAGACGGCCTGGGCGAGCTCCTCGACGGTCTTATAAACCGCCTCTTCGCCAGACGCCAACCTGATGCGGTACATGTGCCCCCGAGTCGCCCGAAGAATCAAACGGAAGATTCAGCATCACATTGTGTGCCTGAACTGGTCGGCGCGGTGCCGCAACGCACATTTCGGTATGCAGAAAGGCAACCTTACCTCTAAATCACTTTATATGCAGCGATGTATCATACTGCATTACAATAGCTTAATACGAGTCCCTACATAAGGTAATGGGTTAGGTCCTGCCAGGCTCCAACGACCCTTGGGGAACGGCGCAGGGTCCTTGACCCGCGGGTTTCCCTCTGGCAGTGCAGAATTTCTCGCAAGGAGGCAGCTGATGTCCGCAGTACCATCGGACGCGACCCAGGAGTTGTCTCGCAGGGGCTTTCTCGCCGTGGCCGCAGTGGCACTGAGCGCCACCACGAGAACGCCGGCGACGGGCGAGGCTTGTCACTTTTCAACAGCAAGCGCCGCCGATCTGACCCGCCGTTCTGGCGGCAAGACCGAGAACTTCGAGCTCGAGGAGCTCTCGATCGCGGAACTTCAGGCTGGCCTGGAGAAGGGGCGATGGACTTCGGCTGATCTGGTGGACCAGTACCTGGGAAGGATCGGCGAGCTCGATCGGAAGGGCCCCGCATTGAGGCACGTCCTGGACATCAACCCGGAGGCGGCCCAGATCGCCCGGACGCTGGACGAGGAGCGGAAGGCCGGGCGGTTGCGCGGGCCGCTCCACGGGATTCCCCTGGTCCTCAAGGACAATGTCGATACCGGCGATCGCATGGGGACATCCGCGGGAAGCCTTGCGCTGGAGGGGGTCACCGCCCCTCGGGACTCCGGGCTGGCCGCTCGTCTGCGGCAAGCCGGCGCTGTCCTTCTCGCCAAGACCAGCATGAGCGAGTGGGCGAACTTCCGATCGACGCGATCCTCATCCGGCTGGTGCAGCCGGGGCGGACAAGGCAAGAACCCGTATGCCTTGGACCGGACGCCTTGCGGCTCCAGCTCGGGGACCGGGGGCGCGATCGCCGCGAACTACGCGGCAGCCGGCATCGGGACCGAGACGGATGGCTCGATCACCTGTCCCGCTTCCGCCTCCGCGCTGGTCGGGATCAAGCCGACCGTGGGTCTGGTGAGCCGCTCCGGCATCATTCCGATTTCCCGGACTCAGGACACAGCCGGGCCTATGGCCCGCACCGTGGCGGATGCGGCGGCGGTGCTCTCCGCCATTGCCGGAGTTGATCCGGCGGACCCGGCAACCAAGGGCGCCGCGGTTCATGCCGAGTCCGGGTTTCTCAAGTTTCTTGATCCTGACGGGCTTCGGGGAGCCCGGCTGGGCGTCCCCCGGAAGCACTTCACCGGCTACCATGACGGCACCGACCGGCTATTCGCCGAGGCCCTCGATGCCATGCGCCAGCTTGGCGCGGTGATCGTGGACCCGGCCAATCTCCCCCACGCCGGGCAATACGATGATGCGGAGCTCACCGTCCTGCTCTATGAATTCAAGGCCGGCCTCAACGCCTATCTGGCAGGGCGGGGACCGGGCTCCCCGGTAAAGTCCCTGGCGGATGTGATCGCCTTCAACGAACGGGAACAGAGTCGGGTCATGCCCTACTTCGCCCAGGAGCTGATGCATCAGGCCCAGGCGAAAGGACCACTCACCGCGCCGGCATACCGGGCCGCGCTCGCCAAGTGCCGCGAGCTGTCCCGCACTCGCGGGCTCGACGCTGTGCTGGCGCGCTACCGGCTCGACGCCATGGTGGCGCCTACCGGCAATCCAGCCTGGCCGATAGACCTGGTGAACGGGGATCATTTCACCGGGTCGGTGACCACTCCGGCGGCGGTGGCTGGATACCCCCACATCACCGTGCCGGCGGGATTCGACCACGGCTTGCCAGTTGGAGTTTCGTTCTTCGGGCCGGCCTGGAGCGAGCCGGTGCTCATCCGCCTGGCGTACGCGTACGAGCAGGCGACCCGGCATCGGCGGCCCCCGGCGTTCCTGCCCACCGCGGACATGGGCTCCGGGGTCGACGGCTCGGTCGGCATGCGGAGCTGACTTGCGGACTCCCCACCTCACTCTCGGGCTGCTGCTGCTCTGCCACGGCACCAGCCAGGCACAATCCGACAGCGTTCCGTCTGGGCCGCCGCCCGGGTACCGCACTCGGGTGACCGTCCTGCCGTACGCGACCTACACGCCTCAGACCAAGGTGCAGTTCGGGGTGGCAGGTGGGGTGCAGTTCAAGTGGCCGGGCGCGGTGCTCGATCCGGCTACCCGGCCGTCGTACTTCGCCGGAAACGTGGCGTACACCACCAAGGGGCAGTGGCTCACCTACTTCGAGAACAGCCTGTACACGGCCTCGAACCGGTGGTGGTTGTTTGGCCGGGCGAGCGTCGGCTACTTCCCGCTGTTCTACTATGGCGTCGGCCCCCACACCACCAGAGCCGACACCAACCTCATGAAGCACCGCTTCATCATTCTCGAGGGGAAGGCGCTCCGGCGGGTGAACGGCGACCTCTATGCCGGGGTGCATTACCGGCTGGAGTCGTTCTTTGACCTGGACTGGCAGTTCCCTGGGCGCATTCCGGCAGACCTGCCGGGAGGCTACGGCGGTCACAGCTCTGGCCTGGGCGTCACGGCGCAGCTGGACTCGCGCAACTCCACTACTACTCCGACCCGGGGTCGTTTTCTTCTGTTCGACTATCTGCGGCAGGCGGCGTGGCTCGGCAGCGACTTCGATTACGACCAGGTAGCAGTGGACGCCCGGCTGTACCTGCCGGTTCGGTCGGGCCGAGACGTGCTCGCACTGAATCTCTATGGAGAATGGAACGGCGCCGAGGTGCCGATCCAGTCCATGGCCAGGCTGTCGGACTACAGCAGCGCGATCCTCGCGCGGGGCGTGTACCTGGGTCGGTTCCGCGACCGGCACGAGGCAATCGCCCAGGCAGACTACCGCGGTCACCTGAAGGGCCGCTTCGGATACGTCGTGTTCGGTTCCGCGGGCAACGTGTTCGGCAGCCGGGGTGCCGGCCTGTTCGACAAGCTGAAGTACACCTATGGCGCGGGACTCAGGTTCAACGTGAACCCGGCGGACCCGCTCAATCTCCGGGTGGACTACACCCTCACAAGCTTCGGGGAATCGGGGCTGAGCCTGGGAGCGGCGGAGGCGTTCTGACTTTGTATTGCGCGTGCCCGCCGGCTGGACCATCTTGGCGGGATCACTTCCCTTCCGGATCCATGCGCCACCGCTTCGTGGGGCTTCTCCTGCTGGCAGCGGCCTGTTCTGAGGCGACGACCCCGTCCGCGCCGCCGGTGGTCGGCATCAGCCCGACCGTGCAGTGGAGCGGCGGGGAGGTGGAGCTGACCTCCGCGGCATTCGCCTCTGTCCTGCCGGTCCTGGTGTCCGGGGCCGAGACCCTCGCGGTTCGCCGGATCGCCACTTCGACCGTCGGAGCGTCGCTCCCGCTGGGCCCGTCGGGCACGGTGACCATCGAGCTCCTGCAGGGCGGCCGCCGCTTCCAACTGGACCCGGTTCAGCGGGTGGGATTCAAGGAGGTTCAATTGCTGCGCGTGGTGTGGGTCGGTCCCACGAGTCCCCCGAGTGTCGTCTGGACGTTCGACCTTCTGTCGTAGACCCGGGGGCCTGCCAAATGGCGGCGCGGATTGGAGAACGCCCGCGGGCGACTCGGCGCTCCCGGTCGGGGGTGCCGATGGGGCTGGCCGCGCGATAGATTAGGGCCGGGAAGTAAGTGGTCCCGCGCCAAGGACATAGCAATGCCGCCCTCGATCGAACCCGGCCGCTTCCGGGATCCGGGCCTCCGCCCGGTTGCGGAGAAGGTGCTCGCCGGCTCGCGGCTCGGCCCGGACGACGCGCTCGCGCTCTACGCGAGCAACGATCTCATCGGAATCGGGCTGCTCGCCGACTTCGCCAACCAGCGCAAGAACGGCGACCGGGTGTTCTTCTCCGCCAACCAGCACATCAATCCGACCAACGTCTGCGTGCTGCGGAACACCTGCGTGTTCTGCTCCTTTGCCCGGATGCCGAAGGAGGATGGGGCCTACACCCGTTCCCTGGAGGAAGTGTTTCAGGAGGCGGAGGCGGCCCGCAACTCACCGACCCGCGAGTTCCACATCGTGGGCGGGCTGCACCCCAAGCTCCCGCTGTCGTATTACACCGACATGATCCGCGGGCTCAAGGAGCGGTTCCCCGGGGTGCACATCAAGGCCCTGACGGCGGTGGAGATCGCCCATCTGGCCCGGGTGGAAAAGAGCTCGGTGCGCCATGTGCTCCAGCGGCTCCGGGAGGCCGGCCTCACCAGTCTGCCGGGTGGCGGCGCGGAAGTGTTCAGCACCGCGGTGCGCGCCACGATCGCGGAACGGAAGCTCACCGGCGAGGAATGGCTCGCGGTACACCGCGAGGCCCATCAGCTCGGCATCCCGAGCAACTGCACCATGCTCTACGGCCACGTCGAGACGGCGGAAGACCGGATCGAGCACCTCGGCGCACTCCGGGCGCTGCAGGACGAGACCGGGGGGTTCCTGACCTACATCCCGTTGGCCTATCACCCGGACCACAACGAGCTGGGTGAAGAGCTTGGCCGGGTCGGCACGGCTACCACCGGCTTCGAGGACCTCAAGAACATCGCGGTAGGGCGGCTGTACCTGGACAACATCCCGCACATGAAGACCCACTGGCCGATGGTCACGCCGTTCCTGTCGCAGATTGCGCTCAGCTTCGGCTGCGACGACGTGGAAGGCACCGTGGTCTACGAGCGGATCTACCATGAGGCGGGTGCCCGGACCGAGATGCATCTGCACTACCTGGACCTGGTTGAGCTGATCCGCGGGGCGGGGCGGCGGCCAGTGGAGCGCGACAGCCTGTACCAGACGGTGCGGGAGTCGTTCGACGATCTGCAGCCGGACCCGGAGCTTGGCCCGGGAGCCTCGGCGCCGGCGGTGCACGCGGCATGAGACTGGGCCGGCTTCCCTGGATCAACTGCTATCCGGTCTACGGGGCGATTGACCGAGGCCTGGTTCCGGTAGACGCCGAGCTGGTGAGCGGGACCGCCTCGGATCTGAACGACCTGCTGGCGGCGGGGGAGCTGGATGTAAGCGTCATCTCCGCCGTGGAGTACGCCCGGGAGGCGGCGGCCTACCACCTGCTCCCCGATCTCGCGATCAGCTGCGACGGTCCGGTGCACAGCGTGAGGCTGTTCTCCCGCCGGCCGGTGGAGCAGCTCTCCGGCGCCACCGTGCTCCGCACCTCCTCCTCGCGGACCTCGGTGCTGCTGCTCGAGCTGCTGTTCCGACATCGCTTCAGGGTCACCCCGCGTTACGCCACGGTGCGGGCGGAACCAGCCGATCTGGACGCGCTGTCGCAGTTCCCCCACGAGGCGGTGCTGGTGATCGGTGACTCCGCGCTGCTCCTGGCGGCGCGTAACAGCTACCCGGTGGAGCTGGATCTGGGCGCCGCGTGGCAGGAGTGGACCGGCCTGCCGTTTGTCTTCGCGGTGTGGGCAGCGCGCCGGACCGCGGACACCGACGGCGTGCGCGCAGTGCATGGACGGCTGCTGGAGTCCCGCGCCTGGGGACTGCAGCACCTGGACCTCCTGGCGGACCAGGCCTGGGCGACTACAGGCATCTCCCGTGATGTCTGCCGGTCCTACCTGGGCGACCTGGACTACGGTTTCTCGTACCGGCACCTCGCCGGACTGACCGACTTCTTCCGGCGGCTGGCGCTGGACGGGCTGGTGCCGGACGGGAGTTTGAGCTTCATCACGGCGGCGTGAGACCGTGAGACAATGCGGGCCATTGGCCGTTGGCCTTTGGCTGATTCGTCGGCAAGGCAGGCTTGCGCACTGAAGTTGCACTACGACTTATCTCCAAACAGCCAATGGCCAATGGCCAACGGCCATTACGGGCAGGGCCATGGACACCATCGATCGCACATCCGGCGCATTCCGCGACTACCTCGAGCTCTACCAGCAGGCCAGTCTGCTCGAGCTGGGAGGGCTGGCGGACCAGGCCCGCTGGCGGCATCACCCGGAGCCGACGGTCACCTACATCATCGACCGGAACATCAACTACACCAACGTCTGCGTCGCGGATTGCGGCTTCTGCGCCTTCTATCGCCGGCCCAAGCACGGCGAGGGGTACGTGCTCTCCTTCGAGCAGATCGGCGCGAAGATCGACGAGTGCAAGGCGGTCGGCGGGGTCCAGATCCTGTTCCAGGGCGGGCACAATCCGTATATCCCGTTCGAGTGGTACCTGGACCTCATGCGATACATCAAGGCCAACCACCCGATCCACATCCACGGATTCTCCCCGTCCGAGGTGGTGTTCTTCTCCGAGCGGTTCCGCATGAGCGTGCCGGAGGTGATCCGCCAGCTCCGCGAGGCCGGACTCGACAGCATTCCCGGGGGCGGAGGCGAGATCCTGGTGGACACGGTACGCCAGCGGGTGGCTCCCAAGAAGGCCCAGACCGAGGAGTGGCTCGGAGTGCAGGAGGAGGCTCACCGCCAGGGGATGCGCACCTCGGTCACGATGATGTACGGGATGGGAGAGAGCGCGGAGGACCGGATCGAGCACCTGCTTCGGGTGCGGGAGGTGCAGCGGCGCACCGGCGGCTTCACCGCCTTCATCTGCTGGCCGCTGCAGCCCGAGGGAACTCCGGAGATGTCACACTACCGGAAGACCGACGCCGTCACCTATCTCCGCACTCTCGCGATCGCCCGGATCGTGCTCGATAACATCCCCAGTCTGCAATCCTCCTGGGTCACCATGGGACACAAGGTCGGCCAGGTGGCGCTGCGCTTCGGGGCCAACGACTACGGCAGCCTCATGATGGAGGAGAATGTGGTGTCCGCGGCCGGGACGACCTATCGCACCACCGTCCCGGAGATCGAGCGGATCATCCGCGATGCCGGGTTCGTGCCGCGGCGGCGGCGGCAGGACTACTCGGTGATCGACGAGCCGGCGACGGTCGCCGCCTGAGACTCCGCGGTGCCATTCCCGGCGGTGAGCGGGTGAGCCCTGGCGGCGCCCCGCTCACCGCCTGCCGTTCCCGCCCCCTTGCTACCTTCGGTCCATGATCCGCATCGGCATCGGATACGACTCCCATCGCCTGGTCCCGGGCCGCCCGCTCATCCTCGCCGGGCAGAGGATACCGTTCGACCTGGGCCTGGCCGGCCACTCTGATGGAGATGCCATCGCCCACGCGCTGACTGACGCGCTGCTCGGTGCCGCGGCGCTGGGCGACATCGGGAAACTGTTTCCCGACTCCGATCCAAAATGGAAGGGGGCCGACTCGCTCCAGCTGCTGCGACAGGCGGCCGGTCTGCTGCGCGAACACGGTTTTGCCCCGTTGCAGGCGGACATTACTGTCATCGCCGAACGGCCGAAGCTGGGGCCCTTCTTCGCCGCGATGGGAGCGGCCTTGAGCGGGGCGGCCGGGATACCGGCCGGGGCCGTCGGTCTCAAGGCCAAGACCAACGAGGGAATGGGGTTCATTGGCAGGGGCGAAGGGATCGCGGTGATCGCCGTGGCGACGGTCGAGGCCGGCTGATGGCACGATTCGTCGCGTGGCTGCTGGAGCTCTCGCCGGCCACGGTCTATGCGGTCATCGGCCTTACCACCCTGGTGGAGAATGTCTTCCCGCCCACGCCTTCGGATGTGGCCGTGGCACTGGGGGGCTTTCTGGCCCAGCATGGGCGGGTCTCGCCGGTGTGGGTGTGGCTGGCCGCATGTGCCGCCAACCTGGGTGGCTCGGTCGTGGTTTACCTGCTGGCCCGCCGCTACGGCCGGCGCTTCATCGCCAGCCGGCTGGGTTCGCGACTGCTTCCCCCCGATGCAATCGTCGCACTCGAACGCGAATACCTGCGTTTCGGCGTGGCCGGGATCTTCCTCGGGCGGCTGCTGCCGGGCTTCCGCAGCGTCGTCGCTCCTTTCGCCGGGCTGGTGAACCTCCCGGCCCTGACGGCCCTCCTGCCAATCAGTCTCGCCACCATGCTCTGGTATGCCCTCCTTACCTGGGCCGGCGTGCGGCTGGGAGCGGAATGGGAGGCGATCAGTCATTTCGTGGCCCAGGTGAACCGGACGCTCGGCATCCTGGCGGTGCTGGCCGGAATCGCGATCCTGGTGCTGGTGCTGCGGCGGAGGAGAGCCCATCCGCCCCGCCGCGACCGGCTGCTGCGGGCGGTGCACCGGGCCCTCGGCTCGGAGCAGCCGGACCTGCCGATGCCAGACAGCGGGGATCCCGCGGCAGCGGGGGCTGCCGCCCTCCTGTTCGAGCTGGCCCGGGCCGACCACGAGATCACTGGCAAGGAGCGTGAGCTCATCACCGCATACCTGCGAGAGCACTGGCAGCTCGAGGGGGAGGGAGACCGGCGACCGGTCTCCCCGCCTGCGAGGCCGCTGCCGGCTCCGGCCCACACCGCGGAGATGGCCACTCTGGTTTCCGGCCGGTACGGGCGCGAGCGGCGGCTCGAGCTGGTTACCCAGCTCTATCGGATCGCCGGCAGTGACGGTACCCTGAGTCGGCATGAGGAGCGCCTGATGCTTCGGGCGGCGGCGTTGCTCGGGCTCACCGCAGAGGATATCGAGGAGGCCCGCCGGCGGATCCCGCCGCGGGATTGAGATGACCGGCACGGCCGCCGCGAAGCAGGCCCTCGAACGGGCCTTTCTGCTGGAGCTGTTCCAGGACTATCTCGGGCTGGAGGCCGGGCACAGTCGCAATACGATAGAGAACTACCTGCGCGACCTGCGGCGCTTCGTGGCGTTCGCTGGAGTCCGCGGCGCGCGCGCGCCCGAAGCGGTGACCCGCAAGCTGTTACGCGAGTTCGTCTACGCGCTCAAGGACCTGGGCCTCTCGGCCGCGACCATCCGCCGGCAGGTCTCCGCCGTTCGGACGTACTATGGGTTTCTGCTTGCGGAAGGCCGGGTCGAGGCCGACCCCAGCGACCGGCTGGAGATGCCCCGGCGGGGCAGGCGACTGCCGGACACGCTCTCGGTCCAGGATGTCGAGGCACTGCTCGGCGCCCCCCAGGCGGACGAGCCGCTGGCCTGGCGCGACCGCGCCCTGCTCGAGCTCGCCTACGGCGCCGGCCTCCGGGTGTCGGAGTTGTGCGGGCTCACAGTGGGGAATTTGTTGCTGAGTGAAGGACTGGTGCGAGTGCTGGGCAAGGGCTCGAAGGAACGGCTGGTCCCGATCGGACGTAAGGTGATCGGCGCGGTGTCAGTCTACCTGCACCAGGTGCGCCCAGACCTGGATCGCGGCAAGTCGAAGGACCGGGTGCTGCTCAACGGCCGGGGCGAGCCGCTCTCACGGGTCGGGGCCTGGGGCATCGTAAAGCGCCGAGCGAAACAGGCCGGCATCCGGAAGCGGGTCACCACCCACACGCTTCGGCACAGCTTTGCCACCCACCTGCTCGAGGGTGGCGCAGACCTGCGGGCGGTGCAGGAGATGCTGGGGCACGCCGACCTCTCGACCACTCAGATCTACACCCACGTCGATCGGGAGTATCTCCGGTCCGTCCACCGGCAGTTCCACCCTAGGGGCTAGGCAAGACGTGAGACGTGAGACCTAACGTACGACGTGAGACGTGAGACGTGAGACCTAAAGTAGTACCTGAGACGTAAGACGTGAGACAATCGTCTTCCGTCGTGCCGGTCGAGCGAATCCGCCATGAGTGGGGCGTGTTCGTCTCACGTCTCACGTCTTACGTCTTACGTCTCACGTTCTGTCTGCTTTCGGCCTGCGCGGTGTACACCCCCGCCCCGGTGCGGCCCGACGGACAGCTGGGGAGTTTCAACCGGCGGCGCCTGGATGATGCCCTCCTGCTCGCCTGGTTCGACTCGCTCGGAGTAGCGCGTCCCGCCGCCGGCTGGACGCCCCGGCAGCTGGCCCTTGCGTCCGCCTGGTTCCGCCCGGAGCAGCGCCGCAGACTGGCCGAGGTGCGCGCGGCGGACGCCACGCTCCTGACCGCCGGCGCGCGTCCCCAGCCGGGGATCGCCAGTGACCTCGAGTACGCCTTTTCGGATCCGCAATCGTCCTCCCGCTGGGGTGTGGCGCTCGCCGGCCTGTTCACGATAGAGCTGGGAGGGAAGCGCGGGGCTCGGCTGGCCCGGGCCCGAGCTGCCGCCCTGACGGCGCGGGCGGCGGCGACCGAGTCCGAATGGCAGCAGGCAAACCGCACTTACCTCGCCGCCCTTGCCTGGGACCGCGCGAGGCGCGTGCGTGAGGAGGCCGCCCTCGAACGCACGGCACTCGACACGATTGTCCGACTGGTGCGGGCCCGCTATGAGGGCGGAACCCTCACTCGACTCGATGTGGCTCGCGCCGAAGGGGACCTCCGCACCGCATTCGCCGCCGAGCAGGCCATGGACCGGGAGGAACGGCTCGCCAGGGTTCGCGTGGCCGCGGAGCTGGGGGTACCCGCGGACGCCCTCGAGGGAATCGAGCTTGCCGACCCGCTCTGGCCGCCCTGCGGCGACTCCGGCGCGACCCGGGCTGACCTGCAGCGACAAGCGCTCGGCGCCCGCTGGTCGCTCCGGCGGGCCGCAGCCGACTATCAGGTCGCCGAGGGAGACCTGCGGATCGCGGTGGCTGACGCCGCACCGAACCTCACGCTGGGACCCGGAATGTTCTTTGACCAAGGCACCGGGAAGTTCACCCTCGCGGCGGCCCTGCCATCGATCCCCCTCAATCACAACCGGGGACCGCTCGCGGAAAACGAGGCCCGGCGTTCCGTGGCGGCGCTGCGACTTGCCGAGGAGCAGGAGCAGGTGCTGGCGGAAGTGGAGGCCGCCCTGGCAGGCTGCGATGCTGCTCGGAGGGAGGTCGCCGCCACGGACAGCGTGGTAACCGAGGCGGAACGGCGCGCCCGGTTGGCGGAAGCGGCCTATGATCGCGGAGAGACCGGGCGGCTGGAGGTGGCGTTGGCTGGCCTGGACTTGGTGCGGACGAGGAGAACGGTGGTGGAGGCCCGGCTCAGAGTCGGAGAGAGCGGGCTCGCGCTGGAGCGTGCGCTGGGGGCCTGGGGCACCCGGGACGACGGTCCCTGGCCGGTCGTGTCCCTGCCCGATGTACCGTGGAGGAGCGAGCGATGAAGCACGGAGACCGGCGCAGGATCCGCCGCGCTGCCATCCCGGTGTTGGGCGCTTGCCTGGCGGCGGCCTGCCTGCAGCGGCAGGTGCAAAAGGTCCGACAGGCCGAAGCGCACGAGTCCGCTGCGGAACCTTCGTACGTCACCCAGCAGTCCGGAGAGTCGGGGGTCACGCTCGACTCCGCCACCGTCGCGCGCATCGGCTTGAGGAGCGTCGAGCTGCGCCCGGCCACCCGGCGAGACGAGACCGATCTTCCGGCGGTGATCGTCCCCGATCCGGAGGCGACCTCGTTCGTGCGGGCCGGCGTCGCCGGCAGGCTCGTCGTCCCTGAAGCAGTGGCCTGGCCGCGGTTCGGCACCAGGATCGAGGCGGGTGCCGTGGTGGGTGTAATCGGGGATGCCCGACCTATCACCGCCCCGCGCGGGGGAACTGTCTCTCGCGTGCTGGCCCAGCCGGGAGAGTTGGTACAGCCGGGCCAGGAGCTGCTGGAGGTCACGGCCTATGACGCGCCCCTGGCGAAGGTGGCCTGGAGCCCGGATCTCCCCGAGCCGCCGGCCGGGCTCTCCTTCTCAGTTGGCTCGGAAGGACCACGGGTCGAGGCGACCCTGGTCGGGCCGGCGCCGGAGGCCGATCCAGTGACTCGGAGTCCCGCGTGGCTCTACCGGATACGCCGGGGATGGCAGGGGATGCGCCCCGGTGCCAGCGTCACCGCACATCTGACCGACGCTCGGGGGATCCGGCGCGGAGTGGTGGTGCCGGCCGGAGCCGTGGTGCAGTGGGACGCGCTGGCGTGGACCTATCAGGAGAAGCAGCCCGGCCGGTTTGTGCGGGTGCGGGTGCCCACCGACTGGCCGACCGCCGGTGGCTGGCTGGTATCCGGGCCGCTGGCTCCCGGCGACCGAGTGGTGATCACCGGCGCCGGGCAGCTCCTGTCGGAGGAGTTCCGCGCCCGGATCGTGGTAGGTGAGGAGGTGGGGGAATGAGGCCGATGGCCGACGGCAGCGGATGCTGACGGCCATCGTCCGCTTTGCCGTCCGCCGGCCGGGTATCGTCGCCGGGCTCGGCCTGACGCTGGTCCTGTTCGGCCTCACAGTCCTCGCCCGGGCCAAGCTCGACGTCTTTCCCGAGTTTGCCCCACCCCAGGTTTCCATCCAGACCGAGGCTCCCGGGTTCTCCCCTGAGCAGGTGGAGATCCTGGTTACCAAGCCTATCGAGGACGCGATCAACGGGGTGAACGGCCTCGCCGCGATCCGGTCGCAGTCGATCCAGGGGCTGTCGGTGATAACCGCGGTGCTGGAGGAGGGGGCGGATCTCCGGGAGGCCCGGCAGTTGCTTGCCGAGCGGCTGGGCGAAGTGGGCCGGCGCCTGCCGGGCTCGGTGGAAGCGCCGGTGCTCACTCCGCTCACCTCGTCCTCGAGCACCGTGCTGATGCTGGGCATCACCTCTGCCCGGCGCACACCGATGGAGCAACGCACCTTCGTCGACTGGGTGCTCCGGCCCAGGATCCTCGCGACCCCAGGAGTATCGAAGGTCGCCGTCTTCGGTGGCGAGGTCCGCCAGCTCCAGGTGCAGGTCCGTCCCGAGCGCTTGCGGCAGTATGGCATCGGATTGACGGAGGTGCTGGAAGCCGCGGGCCGGGCCACCGGACTCCGCGGCGCTGGCGTGCTGGACGACCCCAACCAGCGCATCGTGATCACCACCGAAGGGCAATCACTCACCCCCGACGCGCTGGGGCGGGCGGTACTGCGGGCCGAGGCCGGCAGCGTGCTGCGACTGCGGGACGTGGCGACGGTCGCCGAAGGGGCCGAGACCAGGTTCGGCGATGCCACGATCAATGGCCGCCAGGGCGTCGTGCTGGTGGTGTCCGGGCAGCTCGGATCGAATACCAAGGAGGTCGCCGGCGCGGTCGAACAGGTGCTGGGAGAGATGGGCCCCGCCATCGCCGCGGAAGGGCTCGACCTTCATCCCGACCTGTTCCGGCCGGCGGCATTCATCGACCTGGCCATACGCAATATCACTACCGCGCTGCTGGTAGGGGCGGTGCTGGTCGCCGGGGTCCTGCTCCTGTTTCTGTTCGATCTGCGCGCGGCGGCCATCTCGCTCACCGCCATCCCGCTGTCGCTGCTCTCCGCGATCATCATCCTGGACCGGTTCGGGTTCAGCCTCAACACCCTCACGCTGGGCGGGCTGGCCATCGCGCTCGGCGAGGTCGTGGACGACGCCATCATCGACGTGGAGAACATCGCCCGCCGGCTCCGGCAGAACCGGCTGTTGTCCGAGCCGCGGCCGGCCCGCGAGGTGGTGCTCAACGCCTCCCTCGAGGTGCGCCACAGCGTGGTCTATGCCACCTTCGTCGTGGCCCTGGTGTTCGCGCCGGTGCTGACGATGAGCGGAGTGCAGGGCGCCCTGTTCCGGCCGCTCGCCATCGCCTACATCCTCGCCACGCTGGCTTCCCTCGCCGTGGCCCTGCTGGTTACGCCGGCTCTCGCCCTGCTGCTGCTGGCGGCCCGGGACCGGGCCAGCCACGAATCGGTGGTGCTCAGCGGCCTCCGTCGCGGGTTCGAGCGCGTGCTCACTGCGGTCCTCGGTCGCCCGGGCGCTGTCATCGGCGCGACGGCCCTGGTGTGCGCCGGCGCCGTGCTGGTGCTGCCGTTGTTCGGGAGCACCTTTCTGCCGGAGTTCCGGGAAGGGCACTACGTGGTGCACATGGCCGCCGTGCCCGGGGCCTCGCTGGCGGAGTCGGTCCGGCTGGGCGGCATGGTGGCGCGGGCCATCGCCCGCGACCCTCGGGTCTACTCCGTGGCGCAGCGGGCGGGACGCGCCGAGTTGTCGGAGGACACCTGGGGTACGCATTACAGCGAGATCGAAGTGGAATTGAAGCCTGTGGAGGGAGAGGCGGCGCGCACGGTCGAGGACACCCTGCGGGCCAACCTGCGGGGCTTCCCGGGAGTGAGCTTTGCCATCCGGGGATTCCTCACGGAGCGGATCGAGGAGACGCTCACCGGTTCCACCGCCGAAGTCGTAGTGCGGCTGTTCGGCGACGATCTGGACAGTCTGGACGTCGCCGCCCGGAAGGTGGCCGCCCTCGCCCGCAGGATCCCCGGAGGGACCGACGTGCAATACGACCCGCCGCCGGTGGTGCCGGAGGCCAGCGTCCGGCTGCTGCCGGAGCAGGTGGCGAGCGCGGGTCTGAGTCCCGACGACGTGCTCAGAGGGGTCGAGATCGCCACCCGGGGTGCCCGCGCCGGCCAGATCTTCGAGGGCAACCGGGCCACCGATGTGGTGGTGCTGCTGTCCCCCGACGCGCGCCGTCGGCCCGAGGACCTGGGCCGCCTGCCGCTCCGCGCTCCGGACGGGCGGATGGCGACACTGGGGCAGGTGGCACAGGTGAGTCGCACCTCCGGCCGCTACCTGATCGCCCACCAGAATGCCCGCCGGATGCAGACGGTCACCGCCAACACCGCGGGCCGGTCGGTGGAGGACTACGCCGGCGAGCTGGAGCGCCGGCTGCGCGATCCCGGGCTACTTCCCCCTGGAGTTCACGTCGAGCTGGCGGGGACGGCCACGACCCAGCGAGAGGCCCAGCGTGAGCTGCTGGTCCACAGCCTGCTTGCTGCCGCCGCCATCCTGTTGCTCCTGTGGCTGGCCTTCAACCAGCCGGCGAGGCTGCTGCTGGTGCTCGCCAATCTGCCGTTCGCCCTGGTGGGCGGCGTGGTGGCGGTGGCGCTGTCGGACCGGACCCTGTCGCTGGGATCGCTGGTGGGGTTCGTCACCCTGTTCGGCATCGCGACCCGCAACGCCGTGATGCTGATCTCACACTATGAGCATCTGGTGACGGTGGAGGGCGCTCGGTGGGGGTGGGACACCGCGCTCCGTGGGGCCAGTGAACGGCTGGGGCCGATCCTCATGACCGCGACGGTAACCGGCCTGGCGCTGCTGCCGCTGGCCCTGGGCAGCGGGGATCCGGGGCGGGAGATCGAAGGCCCGATGGCGATCGTGATCCTCGGAGGGCTGGCCACCTCGACCCTCCTCAGCCTCTTCGTGCTGCCGACACTCGCCTTCAGATATGTGAAGTTCCGAAAGGAGTGAGTCAGAAAATTCCGAGTTCCGAGTTCGGAGTCGTGAGTTCCGAGTTGTGAGTTTCCCTCACCTTGCATTGCTACCCGGAACTCCGGTCGCACGCTGACTCGTACTCGGACCTCGGAACTCGGAACTCTGTACTCAGGTCTAGTCGGCCTCGGACAAGTCCAGGGTCTCAAACCGGTGGCCCATCCAGTCAATCAGCAGGAAGGCCTCGATTCCGAACGCCGCCGCGGCGACCAAGCAGGCGGGGATCAGGCTCCACCAATCAGCATATTGCCACCCCAGGTACGCGGTTCCCGCACCCACGGCAGCCGGCCCCAGGGACGCCGCCAGTACCAGCAGCAGCGAGATCCCCGCGGTCAACAGATGCTGCCCCATGGCCTCGATGCCACCGGGACGAATCTCGGTCCTCACCCAGGAGGGGTAGAGCAGGGCCGCCGCGTTCTGAATCGCGAGCGCGACGAGGTTGAGGGATCCCACCAGCACGAGACTCGGAAGGAAGAGTGCGACCAACTGAATGGGCTGGACGCCGGCCTGACCGGACTGGGCCAGCGCGGTCAGTCCTACGAGCGCCAGGACTCCCTGAGTTGCCGTCAGCACCAGGGCGGAGGAGAACACCTGGCCGGCCATGAGACTGAGTCCTGAGATGGGCCAGGTCCGGAGCACCGGGAGGTGTTCGAGCTCTCCGCGCAGGTCGATCCGGACCCACTGCGGACCGAAGATCGCCAGGACCGCGACCCAGCTCAGGGCCAGGGTCGCGATCATCACGGTCACCTCCACGTGCTCCTCGCCGCCCAGCAGCGTAAAGCTCACGATGGCGGCAATCATCACGCCGGCGGTCACCATCACACTCGGACTGGCGGTCCGGATCAGGCGGGTGAGGTTCTTCCAGATGATCGCCCGGACCGGGTGACCCGCCGGGGCCAGACGCCCGACGCGCCAGCCTCGCCGTCCCGGGGTCCGCGGCGGCGAGCCGTGTCGGCGCCACCGTTCGAGCAGCTCCGCCCTTCGAACGCTGGCCTCGATGGCGGCTTCCTCGAAGGCGCGATCGGCGCGGATTACCCACAGTGCGTGTACCCCCACCAGCGCCAGGGCGGCCAGGAACCGCGGCAGCCAGGTACTGAAGTCCGGCGCGGCGAGTGGAAGGAACGGAATGCGGAACGGCAGCAGCACCCAGGAGAGCGGTGCCGTCTGCAGCACGTCCCGGAGGGCGCCCATCAGTCCGTCGGGGTGGGCCTCGAAGCCGCCTGGCGGCATCGCCCGGCGGGCACTCACCACCACGACGATGGCCAGCCCGGACAGGCCGGCGAGGGCGGGCCAGTGCCGGACCATACCCGCGCGACCATGCTCGGTGAGCGAATCACGGGTGAGGGCGACGCCCAGGCGATGGAGAAAGAGGGTGGAGAACATCGCCCAGATGGTCGCCGCGTGAAGCGGCAGTGGCAGGACGTGGCCCCGCCCCCGGTTGAGCAGCAGCAGCCAAATGACCACGTTCACCAGGATCAGCACCTGGGCCCGGAGCAGCTTGTACCCCAGCAGCCCGATCCGGCTTACCGGGGCGGGGAAGAGGAACTGGATCTCCGCAGCGGAGAACGCCAGGGCCAGCCGGTCCGCTCCGAACAGCCACCACTTGATCGCGAGCACCGCGAGCAGCATGGTGCCGCCCACCTGCATGACCGGCAGCGGAACGGGCGCGCCCCCGTCCGAGCGCTGCCCCAACACGATCAGGGCCAGGTAACTCACCCCCACGATTACGGCGAGAGCATAGCGCGGCCGTCGGAGCCGGGTTGCCACGCGCCGAGCCCGGTTCTTCGCGGAGTGAGCAAGCAGATAGAGGCCAGCCTCGAGCACCCGAACGCCTCCTGCGAGCGAGAAGCTAGAAGTGAGAAGTGAGAAGTAAGAAGGAGAAGAGCGGGACGGGTCCGGCTCACTTCTCACTTCTTACCTTTCGCCCTCGCCAAACCCGGTAAGACTGAAGAAGATCTCCTCGAGGCCTCTGCCACTCAGCTCTGGCCTCTCGCTGACGATCTCCGCCACACTGCCCAGGGCCACCCGGTGGCCCCCCTGGATGATCAGCACCCGGGTGCACAGCTCTTCGACCAGCTGCAGCAGGTGCGAGCTGAGGACCACCGCCGCGCCGGTCTGAGCCCGCAGGGCGATGGTGCGCTTCATCCGCCGGATGCCAACCGGATCGAGACCGGTGAGTGGCTCGTCCAGCATGAGCACCGTGGGGTTGTGCACCAATCCGCAGGCAATGGCCAGCTTCTGTTTCATCCCGCGGGACAGCTCATTCGCGAGAGCGTCCTGTTTGCCGGCCAGCTCCAGTTCCTCCAGCAGCGGTCCGATCCGCTCCACGGCCGCCGGCTGCCGGTAGAGCCGGGCGACAAACTTGAGGTGCTCGGTTACCGTGAGGTACTCGAACAGCTGAGGCTCATCCGGAACGAAGGCCAGTTCGGCTTTGGCGGCCAGCGGCGCGTCGGCGAGGTCGTGGCCAGCGATCCGGATCCGGCCCCGGGTGGGTGGGATGATCCCAGCCAGGCTGCGAAGCGTGGTGGTCTTCCCGGCGCCATTGGGACCGACCAGGCCGAGTATCTCCCCCCGGGCAACGGAGAAGGAGAGGTCTTGCACCGCTGTCAGGGAGCCGTACACCTTCGTAAGATTCTCGACCTCGATCATCGCCTCTCCCGGCATTCGGGTCGGCCTGAAACCTGGACTGGTCCCGCTGCGTCTCTAAATGGAACACCTTCGGCCGCGGGGGCGTACCCGAGATTGGAGCAGGACCCATGCGTAGCTACTGGATCAAGATCGCGGCGGGCGCGCTCGGCATCTTTGCCGTAGGCATGCTCGCCATCACCGGCTTCCGCTCGGTGAAGGGCACCGTCACCAGAACCCTCAACAGCACCGATCCAATCCCGATCCCCGTGATCGGGCTGGTGCCCTTCCGGCTGGACAACGACAAACTGGGGAGTATCAGCCGGGTGGAGTTCCTCCGCTCCGACCCGGAGCACATCTCCGGTGTCCGGGTGCTGGTGAAGCTCGCGGACTCCGTTCGACCCGAGCGGCTGGGCCACTGCCAGCTGGCGCTCGATGACGTCGACAACATCGGCGACCGTACCACATTCCGCTGCGAAGCAACCACCGGGCCGGTGGCGGGGCTGGAGCCGTTCGGGGTGCTGGTCATCAAGAATAGCCCCGATACCTTCCCCCTACTGCTCCCCTCCAAGGCCGTCGCCGACCTGCGCTCCACTCAGATCAAGATCAACCGCCACGGGATCCAGGTGAACGGGCCGAGGGACACGCTGCAGGATGCCCTCACGGCCCACACCGACTCCGTACGGGGCGAGCTGGAGGCGGTGGTGGAGTCTCGCGGTGATTCGGTCGACTCCCTCAAGGACATTGCCACCGAGCTGGAGGATTCCGCCGCCAGTGCGCCGGCCGCCAAACGGCGTCAGCTGCAGCGCAGCGCCGACTCGGTACGGAGCCGGATGCGGGCCATGCTCGACCGCCTCAAGGCGGATGAGGCCCGGCTCAACGCATTGGAGGAGGTGTCCGGACTCTCGCCAGCGGAGCGGGATTCCCTGGCGCTGCTGGGCGGGAACATCTCCTCCGACTCGATGAATCGCATTGTTGCCCGCGAGCTGCAACGGGCCCGGCTGGAGATCGAACGGGCTCAGCGGGAGACACGCAAGAAGTCCACCTCCGCCCAGGTCGAGGCGCCCACGCCCCCGGCCCCGCCCGCGCCGGCCGCAAGGCCGAGGTAAGGGAGCAGGCCGATTGCGGTTCGCCCGTCCTCCGCTAGACTGCGGCAGTAACTACACGACCTGCCGGCCCGACCATGTTTCTGGTTCTGGACAACTACGACAGCTTCACCTACAACCTGGTCCAGTTCCTGGGGGAACTGGGGGCGGACCCGCGGGTCTATCGCAATGATGCCATCTCCGTCGAAGCTGCAATGGCCCTCGAACCCGAGGGCATCGTCATCTCCCCCGGTCCGGGGGTGCCAGCCGATGCTGGGATCTCGATCCCCCTGATCCGGGCGGCTGCCGGACTGGTGCCGGTGCTGGGTGTCTGCCTGGGACACCAGGGGATTGGCGAGGCATTTGGCGGGCGGGTCATCCGGGCCGGGCGGCTGATGCATGGCAAGACCACCGAGGTGAGCCACCTGGGTACCGAGTTGTTTGAGGGCATCCCCAATCCGCTCACCGTCATGCGCTACCATTCGCTGGTGGTCGCCGCAGAGGACTTCCCCGACGAGCTGGAGCTGACCGCGTGGTCCATGGACCGCCCCCGGGGGCAGGAAATCATGGGACTGCAGCACCGGACCCACCCCATCTATGGGGTCCAGTTTCACCCGGAGTCTATCGCTACCGAGAGCGGCAAGGGGCTGCTTCGGAACTTCCTCCGACTGGCCGCCGCCCACCGGGCGTCGCGTTCGACGGCCGTCGCCTAACCCATTGACTTCTCGACTGATAGCTTGTAGGCCCTGAGCCCCTCTCCCCGCGGCATGAGTTTTGACATGCCCGCGCGGCACTGTTAGCTTCGGAGATGCGCGTCCTCGGCGTCATCCCGGCCCGACTCGGCTCGACTCGCCTCCCTCACAAACCGCTGCAGCTCCTGGCCGGCGAGCCTCTGGTGACCCGGGTGATTCAGCGTGTGCGTCGGCTGGGCTTGGTGAGCGACCTCGTGGTCGCGACCGATTCAACGATGGTAGCCCGAGTGGCCGAGCTGTCGGGGGTCCGGGCGGTGATCACCCGCGATACCCACCGGAGCGGCACCGAACGGGTGGCGGAGGTCGCCGAGCGGCCCGAGTTCGCCGGCCACGACGTGGTGGTGAACATCCAGGGGGACGAGCCGTTCCTGCCGCGGGCCGCGCTCGAGGGGGCGCTGGCCCGGGTTGCTTCGGGCGACGATGTCGGCACCGCGGCCGCCCCGATGGAAGCCGAGGCGGCCGATGATCCTGGCCGGGTGAAGGTGATTGCGGACGCGGCCGGACGGGCGCTGTACTTCTCTCGCGCTCCGATCCCGTACCGGCAGGAGCGTCGCAAGGCACCCGCCGACCTGTACTGGCAGCACGTCGGCGTCTATGTCTACCAGCGCCGGGCCCTCGCAGAATGGACCCGGCTACCGCCCGCTCCCGCCGAGGAGTCGGAGCGGCTGGAGCAGCTTCGGGCGCTGCATTACGGCCTGAGTGTAGGCGTCGCCCGACTGAAACACCCGGCCCAGCCCGGGGTCGATACCCCCGAAGACCTCCGCCGCGCGGAGGCGCACTGGTTCGCACAGGAGGAAGCTCAATGACCAATGGGACCAACACCACCAAGTACATCTTCGTGACCGGCGGGGTGGTGTCATCCCTCGGCAAAGGCATCGCCGCTGCCTCACTCGGCCGATTGCTGGTGGAGCGGGGCCTCTCGGTGACGATGCAGAAATTCGACCCCTATATCAACGTGGACCCTGGCACCATGTCGCCGTTTCAGCACGGCGAGGTCTACGTGACCGATGATGGCGCGGAGACCGACCTCGACCTCGGACACTACGAGCGATTCATCGACCGGTCGCTCTCCCAGCAGAACAACGTCACCACCGGCCGGATCTACTCGACCGTCATCAGCAAGGAGCGGCGCGGCGAATACCTCGGCTCCACCGTCCAGGTCATCCCCCACATCACCGACGAAATCAAGAATGCCATCCGGCGGACAGCGCCGGGACAGGATGTGGTGATCACCGAGATCGGCGGCACCGTGGGCGACATTGAATCGTTGCCCTTCCTCGAGGCCATCCGCCAGTTCCGCCAGGAAGTCGGCCGGGACAACGCCCTCTTCGTTCACCTGACCCTGGTGCCCTACATCGCCGCCGCGGGAGAGCTCAAGACCAAGCCGACCCAGCACTCCGTCCGGGACCTGATGCAGATCGGAATCCAGCCCGACATCCTGATCTGCCGGAGCGAGCAGCCGATCGGCTCCGACATCAAGCGCAAGATCGCCGGCTTCTGCAACGTCGACTTCGATTGCGTGATCGAAAGCCCGGACGTCGCCACCATCTACGAGATTCCGATCCGCTTTCGCGAGCAGGGGTTCGACCGGGTCGTGTGCGAGCGGCTCAGGCTGGAGACCAAGGAGCCCGATCTCACCGCCTGGAAGGCGATGGTCGAACGGATACTCCACCCTCACAACCGGGTGCGGATCGCGGTGGTCGGCAAGTACACCGACCTGCACGACGCCTACAAGTCGGTCGGTGAGGCGTTGATTCACGGGGGGATCGCCAACGATGCGGGAGTCGAGATCGTGTGGCTGTCCAGCGACGAGTTCACCGACCAGGACACCGCCGGCCGGCTGCTCGAGGGAATCGACGGCCTGCTGGTGCCGGGCGGATTCGGGATCCGCGGTATCGAGGGGATGATCGAGGCGATCCGCTGGGCCCGGGAGAACAAGCTGCCGTTCTTCGGCATCTGTCTCGGGCTGCAGATCGCGGTGATCGAGTTCGCCCGAAACGTGTGCGGCATGAACGACACGACCAGCACCGAGTTCGAGCCCGACTGCGAGTCGCCGGTCATCGCGATCATGGCGAATCAGCGCGAGGTCAAGGACATGGGCGGCACCATGCGGCTCGGGGCCTACGCCGCGCGGCTCCGCCCCGGGTCGAAGGCGGCCCAGGCCTACAACACCCAGCAGATCAGCGAGCGACACCGGCACCGCTGGGAGGTGAACAACGCCTACCGCGACGTCCTGGCCGAGCACGGGCTGAGACTCTCCGGTCAGTCCCCCGACGGCGGGCTGGTGGAGATGGTGGAGTTGCCCGACCACCCCTGGTTCCTGGGCTGCCAGTTCCATCCTGAGCTCAAGTCCCGGCCCAACCGCCCCCACCCGCTGTTCGCCGCTTTCGTCGGCGCGGCGCTGGCGCGGCAGCGGCCCCAGTCCCCTGCGGGAGCGCTGGTAGGCACGGCGCGCTGAGCTGAGCCATGGCCTGGTCCTTCGGCGCCGCGCCCTTCCTCATCGCCGGACCGTGCGTGGTCGAGGAGGGGGATGTGCTGCCGAGGGTGGCGGAGGCGCTCGCCCGGCTCCGCGCCAGCCTGGGTCTGCCGGTCTGCTTCAAGGCCTCCTTCGACAAGGCCAACCGCGCCCGGGCGCGCTCTCCCCGCGGGCCGGGTCTCGAGGCTGGGCTTACCGCGCTGGAGCGGGTGAGACGGGACTTTGGACTCCCGGTTCTGACCGACATCCACGAACCGGGGCAGGCGGCCGTCGCCGCCGCCGTGGTGGATGCCCTGCAGATTCCGGCCTTTCTGTGCCGGCAGACCGATCTGCTCTTTGCCGCCGGGGCAACCGGGCTGCCGGTGAACGTGAAGAAGGGGCAATGGCTGGCGCCGGAGGCAATGGCCGGCGCGGTCGAGAAGGTCCGCCAAGGCGGAAGCCGTGACATCGCCGTGACCGAACGCGGTACCGCCTTCGGCTACGGTGATCTCATCGTCGATATGAGGAGCTTTGCCCGGCTCCGGGCCGCGACCGGCATGCCGGTGGTCTTCGATGCCACCCACGCGGTGCAGCAGCCGGGACAGGGGCCGGGCGGGACCAGCGGGGGAGGCCGTGAGCATGTTCCGGCCCTCCTGGCCGCTGCGGCGGCCGCTGGAGCGGACGGGTTCTTTCTGGAGACCCATCCGTCGCCCGAGCAGTCCCAGAGTGACCCGGCGACCCAGTGGCCGCTCAGCAGCCTCGAGGAGCTGGTGCGTCGGACCCTCGAGGTCTGGCATGCCGCCCGGGCCGGGGGGACGACGTTCGCCGCCACCCGGTCGCCGCTCGCGGACGCGCCGTGATCGACGCGAATGTCGCCGGGCGCATCAAGCTGCTCGGGCTCGACGTAGACGGCGTGGTTACCAACAACGCCATCTACCTCGGTCTGGTGAACGGCCAGCGGATCGAGTTCAAGCAGTTCGACATCCAGGATGGCCTCGCCATGGGGCTGGCCCGCCGGATGGGGCTGATCGTCGCCTGGATCAGCGGGCGTTACTCCGACGCCACCACGCTGCGGGCCACCGAGCTGCACATCGACGAGGTCATCCAGGACAAGGGCGCGCGCAAGGTGCCCGGGATGACCGAGATGCTGCTCCGGCGGGGACTCGGCTGGGAGGAGGTGGCGTTCCTGGGGGACGATCTCGCCGACGTGCCGGTGCTTCGGCGGGTTGGGCTGCCGATGGCGGTGTCCAATGCGGTTGCCGAGGTCAAACGGCTCGCCGCCTACACCACCACCGCGCCGGGCGGGAGCGGCGCCGTGCGCGAGGCGATCGAGGTGCTCTTCCGGGCGCAGGGTCGCTGGGACGACGCGGTGAAGGTGTATCTGGGCGATCGAGGAGAGACTGCGTGAACCGACAGACGGACAGACGGACAGACGGAGCTTTCATCGCGCTGAACGCGGTGCGCAGGCCGGCTGACAGTCAGGCTCGCCTTGTGTCCGTCTGCCCGTCCGTCCGTCTGTCCGTCGCCATCCTCGTCACGGCCCTTGGCCTGAGCCCGGCTTGCCGCGATGACGGCGTCCGCCCCACCACGATGCTCACCGCGGCCGACTCCGCGGACCAGGTCCTGGAGGGGATGGACTTCAACATGACCACCGACGGGGTCCGCCGCACCAGGGTGCTGGCCGACACCGCCTACGTCTACGAGGCGACCCAGCTCGCCCGGCTCAAACACGTGAAGGTCACTTTCTACGATGCCAGCGGGTTGGAGCGATCGACGGTGACCAGCGACTCCGGGGTGTACCAGACCCGTGACGGCTCGATGGAGGCGTGGGGCAACGTGGTGGGCACCACGCCGGACGGGAAGCGGCTCACGACGGAGCAGCTGCGCTACGACGCCCGGAAGCATGAGATCTCGTCCATCAAGCCGTTCGTGTTCGACAAACCGCTTCAGCACCTCGAAGGCAACGGGTTCACCTCCGATCCGGAATTCGCCAACGTGCGCGCCAGCCAGCCCAAGGCGCACCAGCTGCCGGGCCAGCGCGACAGCCTGAAGGGCGGCTTCCTGCTGCCGGGACAGCAATGAGCCCGCGCATCGCACCGCTCCTGGCATTGCTGTCCGCCGCAGCTACCGCTGCGGCCGCGGCACAGCAGGGCAAGCCGACGTCCCCACAGCGGGGAGGCGGGTGCGTCTTCTCGGTCGATTATGTCGGCGGAGAGGGAAACCAGCAGGTGGTCGGCGCGGACACCAACTACTACGCCGGCGGCGGGGTACGGCTGAGCTGTATCGGCACCTCGGTCCGGATGTCGAGTGACAGCGTCGCCTACTTCTTCCGCAGGAGCGGCATCATCGCCTACTTCATCGGCAAGGTGAAATACCGGGACTCGCTGATCACCATGGACGCCGACCGGGGGACGTATTTCAAGAACGGCGAACGGTGGGAGGCCCGGGGCCACGTGGTGACCGAGAACCTGCAGAACGGCTCCACCCTGACGGGGCCCTCGCTCGACTACCTGCGAGTGATGCCCGGTGTGCGGGACACCGCGGAGCTTTACTCCGTCGGGCGGCCCACGATCAAGTCGGTCCCCACCGATTCGGCGGGACAGCGGGGTGAGCCCTATATCATCGTGGCCGACCGGGTCCGCATGCGGGGCAACGACCGGACCTGGGCCGGAGGCACCGTGATGGTGGACCGGAGCGACTTCGCCGCCCGGGGCGACTCGCTGTTCCTCGACAGCGGGGCAGGGCACAACGGGGTGCTCCTCGGGACCCCGGTGATGCGCGGTCTCGGCAAGGATTCGTTCAACCTGCAGGGCCGCCGGATAGAGCTGACCCTCGACCAGCGCGAGATCACCTATGTGAAGGCGCTGGGAAACGGCCACGCCGTCAGCACTCAGGTGGACCTGGTGGCAGACACCATCGGCCTCGACCTGGATCAGCGCAGCCTGTCTCAGACGCTGGCCTGGGGGGACAGCATCCGGCCGCGCGCCCTGGCCTCGGAGTACGAGATCCGGGGCGACTCGGTGGCGTTCGACACGCCCAAGCAGATTCTGCGCGAGGTGCGCTCGTTCGGGAAGGGATGGGTCGGGGGCAAGGTCGACAGCCTCACCCATGAACGCGACTGGATGACCGGCGATTCGGTGGTGGCGAGCTTCACTACGTGGGACTCCGCCGGCACCCCGCGGACCACGCTCGATCAGCTGGAGGCGCGGGGCAACGCCAGGTCCTACTACCGGGTAGCCGACGCGAAGGTGCCGGGGGGTCTGCCTTCGGTCAACTATGCCCGGGGAGAGCGGATCACGGTACACATGAAGACCGGCGGACAGCGCGGCGTCGAGCGGGTGGATCTCCGCGGCCAGGTGGACGGTGTCTACCTGGAGCCGATCCCCGTGGCCGCCCCGGGGGACAGCACCGCCCCTCCTCCACCCGCGCGGCGAGGAGCCCGATGACGGACCTGCTGGCCCGGCTCGCCGAGCGCGACCCCTCCGTCCCCCTCGCCCTGGCGGCTATCGTCCGCGATGCCGATGACGACGGCAACGTTGACCTGCCGACCCTCGGCGCCTCCTACCGGGAGACGGTGGTCGCGGCCCGGAGCGAGGCGGGGGAGGAGGGCGCCGAGCTGTCCAGTGACGAGGTCCACGAAAACCTGACCCGCTCGGTCCTGCCGCGGCTGGCGGACGAGGGCTGGATCGGGCAGAACCCGGGTGAGGAGTGGGCCCAGGTCCGGGCGGTGGGACCGTGGTGGGAGGCTGCCAGGGTGGACCGCACCTCTACTCGGGCCCGGATGCTCGACGCCGGCATCCAGGGTCTGCGCCGCCGCGCCAGCCTGGCCCAGGTGGCCACCGGCCCGCTCCCCGGCGGAAGCGTGCTGGAGGGGACCGGCCTGTGCAAGAGCTTCAAGCGCCGCCGGGTGGTGGACAACGTGGGAGTGCATGTGGAGCAGGGAGAGATCGTCGGCCTGCTCGGCCCCAACGGGGCGGGAAAGACCACCACGTTTTACCTCATCACCGGGCTGATTCGCCCCGACAAGGGGAAGGTCACCCTGGACGGCGAAGACCTGACCACCGCGCCCATGTACGTCAGGGCGCGGAAGGGCATCGGGTATCTGGCGCAGGAGCCGAGCGTCTTCCGGAGGCTGACGGTCGAGGAGAACATCTTCGCCATCCTCGAGACCCTCCCGCTCTCGCGCCAGGAGCGGAAGGACCGGCTGGAGTCGCTGCTGGACGAGCTTTCGATCAAACACCTGCGGCGGAACAAGGCCTACTCGCTCTCGGGCGGCGAGCGCCGCCGCCTGGAGATCACCCGCGCGCTGGTTACCCGGCCCAAGTTCATGCTGCTGGATGAGCCGTTCGCCGGGGTGGATCCCATCGCGGTACACGACATCCAGACCATCGTGGCCGGGCTCAGGCACCGGGGCATCGGCGTGCTCATCACCGACCACAATGTGGAGCAGACGCTCGACATCGTGGATCGCGCCTACATCATGTTCGAAGGCAAGGTGCAGGTGTCCGGTCCCGTGCGCGACCTGGTGTTCAACGACCGGGTGGCACAGCTGTACCTCGGACCCACGCTGACCGCCCGGCTTCGCTCACGGCTGGAGAAAGTCGCATGAGAACCGGGCTCTCCCAGCACACCTCGCTCCGGCAGGACCTGCGGATCAATCCGCGGCTGTACCAGGCCATGGACATGCTGTACATGCCCATGATGGACCTGCAACAGCACCTCAAGCAGGAGCTCCTCACCAATCCCTTCCTGGAGCTGGTGGAACCGGAAGAGGAGGACGTGACCCAGGGCGACCAGACCCCGACGAAGGAGGAGGAGAAGGAGAAGGTCAAGGAGGAGAATGAGACCGACTGGGAAGAGATCCTGCTCAACGGCTTCGAGGTGACCGGCGGCGCCCGGGAAGAGTACGAGGAGAAGGAGTACACCGAGCCGGTAACGGTGGAGTCGGCGGACCTCATCGATCACCTGCGGGAGCAGCTGATGCTGATGGATCTCACCCCCCGGCAGCAGCTGCTGTCGGAGGAATTCCTCGGCAACATCAAGGAGGATGGTTACCTCGCGGCGACTACCGAGGACATCCTCCAGCAGGTAAACGAGCTGCTTCAGGGCCACGCCAGCCGCCGCGCGGCGGTGCCTCCGCGTTCCGAGGAGGACGGCGATCCCGAGTTCGAGCCTGACGTGGATGAGGAGGAGGAGCCCGCCGGCCCGAGTGCCAGCGTCTTCCTCTCGCCGGAGCAGGCCATTGGCGCCACTCCACTTCCGGTCCCGGCTCCCGTCGCCGCCGTGGAGGCACCGGTGCCGGAGCCGGTCGAGGCCCCGGCGGCGCCGGCCATCCCGTACTTCACGCTCGCGGAAGTCGAAGAGATGCTCCGGATCCTGCAGCGCCTCGACCCCCCCGGGGTGGCCGCCCGGGACCTGCGCGAGTGCCTGCTGATTCAGCTCGAGGAGCGGAAGCAGATCGACTCCCTGACCTACCGCCTGGTCAAGGAGGCCTTCCCCGACCTGATCGCACACCGGTGGAACGATCTCGGCCGCCGTTTCGGGGCGGAGCCGGCGGCGGTGCAGGCCGCCGCCGATCAGCTCGCCAGGCTCGACCCCAAGCCCGGACTCAAGTACTCCGCAGGCGGGGACGGCTACGTCATCCCGGACCTGGTGGTGGACAAGGTCGACGGCGCCTACCGGGTGTTTCTCAACGACACCGGGGTCCCCCGGCTGCGCCTGTCACGGAGCTACCAGGCGCTGGCCCGCGACAAGAAGAAGTTCACCCCGGAGCACCGCGAATTCATCGCATCCCGGATGAACAGCGCCAACTGGCTCATCCAGGCCATCGAGCAGCGCCGCCAGACCATGCTCAAGGTGATGAACTTCATCGTGGACCGGCAGCGGGACTTCTTCGAAAAGGGGATCGAGTACCTCAAGCCGCTCACCCTTCGCGAGGTCGCGGAGGTGATCAACATGCACGAATCGACCGTCAGCCGGGTGACCAACGAGAAATTCGTGCAGACCCCGCGCGGGGTGCTGCCGCTCAAGTTCTTCTTCTCCAGCGCCCTGTCCACCTCGTCCGGGGAGGACGCCAGCGCCCGTTCCATCCGGGCCAAGCTGCAGAAGATGGTCGGCGAGGAAGACCCCTCGAATCCGCTGACCGACCAGCAGATCGTGCACCTGTTCCAGGAGCAGGGGATCAAGATCGCCCGCCGCACCGTCGCCAAGTACCGCGACCAGCTCGGGATCCTGCCCGCGCGCATGCGCAAGCGGGTATGACCACGGACGACTCGATCGATGTGAGCCTCCTCGTGCCCGCGAAGGACGAGGCGGAGAATCTCCCCGAGTTCGTGCGGCTCTGCGCCGAGCACCTCGGCCCGGCCCGGTTCTCCTTCGAAGTGATCATCGTCAACGACGGCTCTCGCGACCGCTCCGCCGAAGTGCTGGCCGACCTCGCGCGCCGCCACCCATTCCTCAGGGTCGTGACCCACCGGCGCCAGCGGGGCATCGCGGACGCGTTGAGCTCCGCCGGCGATGTCGCCCGGGGTGACATCTTCGTGTTCTACCCCGCCGATCTGCAGTACCACCCGCAGGATGTACCCACCTTGGTCGAGCCGATTCTGACGAACGAGGCCGATATCGTCACCGGGACCAAGCAGGGCAAGTACGACAAGGCCTTCGTCTCCGGAGTCTACAACTGGCTCTGCCGCCGCCTGTTCGGGCTCAACGTCTCGGACCTCAACTCGGTCAAGGCCTATCGCCGCGCGGTGCAGCTGGATCACCCGCTTCGGCCCGACTGGCACCGCTACATGGTGGTGGTGGCCGCGGCGGAAGGCTTCCGCCTCACCAGCCGGCCGGTGCCGCTGTATCCCCGCGTCGCCGGCGTGTCGAAGTTCACCTGGAAGCGGATCCCGGTCGGCGTGCTGGACCTGCTATCGGTCTGGTTCCAGCTGCGCTTCGGCCGGAAGCCGCTGCTGTTCTTCGGAGTGGCCGGGGCGCTGCTGTTCCTGGTGGGGCTGCTGGCGGGAATCGCCGCCCTGGTTCTGCGGTTTGGCTATGGCATCGGCTTCCGGCCGTTCCTGAACCTGGTCGAGACCATGGTCATCTCCGGCATCGCGCTCTTCGGCTTCGGTTTCATCGGCGAGATGATCGCCGGCCTGCGCGAGGAGCTCCGGGAAGGCCTGCGGCGGAATGGCCCGCGGCCCGACTGAGATCGCCGGCGCCGCATGCGCATCCTGGTCGCGGCCCACAACTACCCCCGCTTTCCGGGTGATCCAGCCGGCACCTACGTGCGCCAGCTGGCGCTCGGCTGCCGGGGGCGGGATCACCAGGTCCTGGTGGTCGCGCCCCACGTTGCCGGGACCAGCGAGCACGAATCGGAGAACGGGGTGGAGCTGCAGCGCTTCCGCTACGCCCCCTCAGGCCTGGAGCGGGTCGGCTACCGGGGCGAGGCCCGGGTCGGTCGCCTGCTGTTTGGCTCCGCCGTCCTCGTGCTTCCGAGCTATCTGCTGGCCTTCCGCCGGGCAATCCGCAGCTCGGTCTCCCGCTTCCACCCGGACGTGATTCACGCCCACTGGTGGCTACCCGCCGGCTGGCTCTCCGCCACCGCCGGCCCGCCGCTCGTGGTCACCAGCCACGGGAGCGACGTCCGCCTGCTGGAGCGGAGTCGCTGGCTGGTTCGGGCGGCGCGGAGAGTGGCGGCCCGCGCCGCGCGCTGGACTGCCGTGTCCCGCTTTCTCGCCGCCGACCTCGAACGTCGACTCTCGCTGCCGGACCGTACGGTCGAGGTGACACCAATGCCGGTCGATGTCGCCCTGTTCGAGCAGGGACGCGCCACGCCGAAGGCCGAGCCGCCCCGGGTGCTCTACGCCGGCAACCTCCTGCCCAGCAAGGGCGTCGACATCCTGATCGCCGCTGTTGCGCTACTGCGGGACCGTGGCATCGACTGCCGATTGCGCATCCTGGGGCAGGGCCCCGCCCATGACCAGTTGGTCGCCGAGGTTCGGAGTCTTCGCCTGGATGACCGCGTGACTATCGCGCCGTTCGTACCCCAGTCGGAGATGCCCAGGGAGTACGGCGCCGCGACCATCACGGTGCTCCCCACCCGCGGCCACGCCGAGGGCCTGGGGCTCGGCCTGGTCGAGGCGCTGCTGGCAGGCTCAGCGGTGATTGGAACGCCCGCCGGCGGGATTCCGGAGGTGGTGGAAGATGGCGTCACCGGGCTGATCACCCCGGACGGCGACCCTACGGCCCTGGCCGAACGGCTGGCGCGCCTGCTGCAGGACCAATCGCTCCGGCTCCGGCTCATTGCTCAGGGGAGCGAGCGGGTCCGCCGACTCTACTCGCTCCATGCTTCCGTCGATCGCTTCCTCACCCTCTTCGATGCCGCCGTTCACCACCGCCCACGGAACTGAGGAGCCCGCCGGCTGGCAGGCGCTCGCTCGGGCCAGGGGCACGTTCTACCATGACCCACGCTGGATCACCGGCCTCGCCCGCTGCCTCCGGTATCGGGTTCACTGGATCACCGCGACCGACGGTGCGGACGGACTCGCGGCCGGATTGGCGCTGGCCGAGGTGCCGACCCTCACGGGGGGCCGGAGACTGGTAAGCTATCCCTTCAGCTTCATCGCCGGTCCGATGGCGGGCGCGCGTGAAGCGGCGCATGCCGTGCTGGAGACCGCCCGCGGCCTGGTGGCCGAGCGCCGGGCCCGACGGCTCGAGATCAAGGCGCTGGGGCCGGGGTTCGACCCCGCCCCGGGATTCCAACGCTCCGGCCGCTACTCCACCTACCGCATCTCGACTGAAGGCGGGGAGCAGGCGGTGTGGAAGCGACTCGACCGCACCAGCGTCCAGCAACGGATCCGCAAGGGTGAGAAGGCCGGCGTTCAGGTGATCATGGGAGAGTCGGAAGCGGATTGGCTCGCCATGGCGGAACTCGAGGAACGGGTGCAGCAGGGACACGGAGTGCCCGCACCCCCGCGCCGCCTGTTCACCGGTCTGCTGCGTGACCTCCAGCGAGGAGGGCTGGTCGACCTGTATCTCGGCCGCATCCCCGATGGCCGCATCGCCGCAGGGTTTGTGATGTACAAGGGCCCAACGGACTGGATCTATGCCTTCAGCGCCTCGGACCCGGAGCTGGTCCGCGAATATCGCGCGACCCACGTCCTCCTCTGGGCCGGATTGAAGGCGGCCGTGGCTGCCGGAGTTGTACTCGACCTGGGCCGCACGGCACCGGAACAGACCACCCTGGCCGAGTTCAAGCTGCGGTGGGGTGCCACGACGGTTCCGCTGGTCTATGATTATTTCCCGTCGGCCGGCGGCCTCAATCAGGCCAGACGCGACCAGGGACCACTGGCCCTCGCGGCCCGGATCTGGACTCGCTTGCCGCGGCGGGTGGCCCGGCTCGGTTCAGCCTTGTTCCGCTATCTCGGATAGGTCATGGATTTCCTCTGGCGGCTGCGGAAGAAGGTCCTGAAGCGCTGGGCCCGGAACACGTTCTTTCCGGGCTGGCGGGTGCAGCTGCTCAGGTGGTGCGGATTCTCCATCGGCCGCGGGGTGTACATCGCGGACGAGTTGATCATCGCCGAGGAACTGAGGAATCGCGGCATGCTGACCATCGGGGATCGGGTGAGCATGGCCCCGCGGATCACCCTGGTTACCGACTCTCACCCCAACGACTCACGGATCCGTCCGTTCGCTCCCGAAAAGAGCGGCCCCATCGTCATCGAGGCGGATGCCTGGCTCGGCGCCGGTGTCGTGGTGCTGCCGGGCGTAACCATCGGACGTGGCGCCGTAATCGGGGCCAATAGTGTCGTGACCCGCGATGTACCGCCCCTCCATGTCGTGGCCGGACAGCCGGCACGCACTGTCCGGGTGTTGACCCCGCCGCCGGACTGGGCGTGATCCGCCTCGATCTCGAGGGTTCGCCCACGGCGGGGGAGCGCTGGGCCTTTGAGCTGCTGGTCGACCTCGCCCGGCTGCTTCCGCTCGACCCAGGCAGTTCCGGCGGGATCAGGGCGGTCCTGACCGATCCAGCCCCAAGTCAGCCTGCTTTTGCCGCGGTGCCGGGGGCTGTGAGGGTCAGCCGCACGGCCCTTCACCAGGTCGTGGAGGTTGCCGGCGCCGCCCAGGAACAGCGGAGCACGGCCCGTGACCGTCATGGGCGAGTGCCCGCGTCGGCCAATCCCCTGGTGCAGGGGGGCAAGGAGCGTGAGCTCCCGATCCACTGCCAGGCGGAAGCGCTCCTGTCGGCGGTGCGCGACGCGGCGGGCGGGCAGCCGCTGTTCCGGATCGGTGGTTGGCCGGAGGGGAAAACCTGGGCTGCGGCGTTCACCCATGACGTCGACATCGTGAACGGCTGGCCGCTCTTCGCGGCGCTCAGATGGCAGGAGCTCCTGTGGAAGGGGGAGTTCGGCCGCGCCGCCGGCGCTTTCGGGGCCGCGCTTGGCGCGATCGGCTCCGCGCCGGTGAAGCGCGGAGTCGAGGCGATCATCGCCCTCGAGCGGGAGGCCGGAGTGCGCGCCACCTGGTTTGTGCTCGCGGGCGTTCCAACCATGCGCAGCTGGCGGCGGGGAGACATTACCTACCGGCTCAACGCGCCGGCGGCGCGAGCGCTGATCGAGACCGTCCTCACGGCCGGTCACGAAGTCGGTCTGCACGCCAGCCTGCAGACCCGCGACTCCGCCGAGCTGATGGCCCAGGAACGCCACCTGGTAGCCCGGGCTGCCGGCAAGTCCCCCGATGGCGTGCGACAGCACTTCCTTCGGTTCGACCCCGGCCGCACTCCGGCCGGAGCGGAGCAGGCCGGCTTCCGCTACGACTCCAGTTTCGGGTTCGCCGATCGCAATGGGTTCAGGCTGGGGCTCGCCGAGGTGGTTCCATTGTGGCTGGAATCAGCCGGCCGGGCGCTCAACCTCCTGGAGGCCCCGCTTACCTGGATGGACCGAACCCTGAGCAAGTACCAGCGGCAGGAGGACCCGGGACGGTGGGTCGAGGACGCGCTGACGCTGGCCGCAACCTGCCGGGATGCCGGGGGTCTGTGGGTCGGCCTCTGGCATCCGAATGTGATTCCGGCGCTCGGTTTCCCCGGCGCTCTGGCCGGATTCGGCCAGCTGGTCCGGCGCGTGGTCGCCGAGGCCCCTTATGTTGCCCCGCTGGCGGAAATCGTTGCCTGGCGGGCGGCACGCCGCCGTCTGCGGGGCAGGGTGACCCAGGAGGGTGGGGTGGAGCTGGTAAGCGACCAGTGGGGTGGCTGGCGTATCACACTCGAGGAGCTGACGGCCGGTGGGGTATCGACCCACCCGTGGCCGGAGCCGACGCGTGGCTGACCGCCGGTCGTGGTGGCGCTGGGCCCAGGTGGCCCTCGCGCTGGGGGTCATCGCCTACGCCGCCCGCAAGCTCATCCGGGATTGGAATGCGTTCCAGAGCCAGTCGGTCGAGTGGCGGGTCGAGGCGTGGTGGCTGCTGCTGTCCCTGGCAGTCGTCTGGCTCTCCTACGCAATCCTGGTGGAGGGCTGGCGCCGGGTAGTGTTGGCAATGCGACAGCGACTTGGGTACCTGGACGCCGTCAGGATCTGCATGGTATCCAATCTCGGGAAGTACCTGCCGGGGAAGGTATGGGCCATCGCCGGAGCGGCGATTCTGGCGGAGCGGGCCGGAGTGCAGCCGGCTGCCGCGGTTGCCGCGGCGTTCATTCTCCAGGCGCTGTCCCTGGCCAGCGGTCTCCTGCTGGTCGCCTTCCTCGCTCCAGAGGCGGTACAGTCGTTGGGCCGGGGACCGCGGCTCATCCTCGGCACCCTTGCCGTGCTGGCTCTGGGCGGCCTGATCGTGTTCGCGGTGCCGCCGCTCCTCGCCCGCCTGCGCCGATGGCTGCCGCGGTCGGTCGCCGGGATCGAGCCGGTCCCACCGGGCCCACTCCTGCTGGGCCTAGCCGCTAACCTGGTGGCCTGGTCGGCATACGGACTGGCGTTCCTCTGCCTCATCCGGGGGCTCACCCCTGACGCCCACGTAACCTGGGGGCAGGCCACCGCGGTCTTCACCATCAGTTATCTGGTGGGATTGGTTGCCGCGTTCGCGCCCGGAGGTGTCGGGCCCAGGGAGCTGGCGTTCACCCTGCTGCTCGCGCCGACCGTCGGATCGGGAGCCGCGGTCGGTCTCGCGGTCGCCACTCGATTGCTGTTGACCATCACCGAACTCGGCGCTGCCTTGCCGTTCCTGCCCGCAATGCGGCGCGCCCCCAGGGCCTCATGACCAAGACCACCACTGCCGCCGAGTCCGAGTCCCCGCCGCTGCCGGCTTGGGTTCCGCCGCTGGTCTTCGCTGTCCTGACCGTGGTGGTGTTCCGCAAGTACCTCTTCTCCCCGCCGGGCACCATGCTGATCGGGAATGACACGATCGCGGCAGGGGTGATGATGCGGAGCTTTTTCGTCGAGCAGTTCCATCAGCTCGGGAGGCTGCCGCTGTGGAATCCCTATCTCTACGGGGGAGTGCCGACCATCGAGGCGGGGAGCGGGGACATCCTCTATCCGCTGTCCTTCGTCCTGCACATGACCCTGCCTCTGGTCACGGCGCTCGCCTGGAAGCTGATCGTCCACGTCTTCCTCGCGGGCCTCTGCATGTATGGCTGTGTCCGGGCCTACGGCGCGTCGCGGACGGTAGCGTTGTTCACCGGCGTCGCGTGGATGCTGTCGGCGAACCTCGTGAGTCTCGTGCTGGGTGGGCAGGATGGGAAGATGTATGTCATCACCCTCTTTCCCGCCGCCCTGGGCCTGCTGGTCTCAGCCCTCAACCGCCCGTCCTTGCTCCGCTGGCTGTGGTTCGGTGCGGTAGCCGGGCTATTGCTGGTGGCTCACCCCCAGGTCTCGTTCTACGCCTGGGTGGCGCTCGGGGTGTACGCCCTCGCGTCGCTGATTGCCCGGCGGAAGGAAGGAACCCGGGCCCTGGTGGTCCGGCTGGGTGGTGGCCTGCTGGCCCTGGCAACCGCGCTGGGCGTCTCCCTCCTCGTACTGCTCCCCATGTACCGCTACCTGCGGGACGTGTCTCCCCGCGCGGGACCCGGCCTGACCTTCGAAACGGCGGCCAGCTACGCGCTCAACCCGGAGGAAGTCGTCAACTTCGTGGTACCGGAGTTCTCCGGGGACAACGACACCTACTGGGGAAGGAATCCGCTCAAGCACAATTCCGAGTATGGCGGTGTGGTGGTGTTCGCCCTCGGCATCGCCGGGCTCATCGCCCTGAAGGGTGACCGGCGGCGGATCGGGCTCGGCTTCATGGCCGGGATCTCGCTGCTGTATGCGCTGGGGGCGACGACGCCCGCGTTCAAGCTCATGTACCTGACCATCCCCGGGCTCAAACGCTTCCGGGCTCCGAGCCTCGCAACCTTTCTCGCGCTGACGGCGCTCGTCGTCCTGGGTGCGCTGCTGCTGGAGCGGATACTGCGGGCTCGCGACGGAGCGGAGGGCCGCACCGCCGCGCAGGTCCTCGCCGTGATCGGCGGCCTGGCGCTGCTCCTCGGCATCGCGGTCCAGGCAGGGGGGGCGGGCGCCCTGCGCCCCTGGTTCGCGGTCTTCGGGACCCCGCCAGGGGCTCAGGCCCTGGAGGCAAACCTCCCCGCAATGGCGCTGGGCGGGCTGTTCTCCGCTATCTGGTGCGGCCTTGCCTGGGGCGCCGTCACCGCATGGCGCAAGGGGATGGTCAGCGCTACCGCTATGGTCTTGTCGCTCACAGGGGTCACCGCGCTCGACCTCCTTCGAGTCGATGCACCCTACATCCAGACGGCGCCATACACCCAGTTCTTTCCGGAGGATCCGGGGTTTGCCAGCCTCAAACAACAGCTGGGGCCGGGTGAGCGGGTGTTGCCCTTCCCAGGCCTCCTCCCGGGCCCGGGCCAGGGAGGCTACCTCGCGACCTACCGGATCCCCGAAGTGTTCGGCTACCACAGCAACCAGCTGCGGTGGTACGACCAGCTCACCCGGCGTGAATCCCGTGAGGGCGGCGACCCGCGCTACTGGCCCGAGTTCCTGGTGAGTCCGGCGTTGCGGCTGCTGGCAGCACGGGTGGTGATCCTCCCTCGGCAAGTATCGCTTCCTGGGTACGCACTGCTCGGCAGCAACCAGCAGCTCGCCATCTACCGGAACACCTCGGCGCTCCCCGCCGCGAGCGTGATCCCCGCGGTCAGGGTGGAGCCTGACTCCGCCAAGAGGCTGACCCTGCTCTGGGACTCGACCTTCGACGTCACCCGCGAAGCCCTGGTTGATTCCCCGGTACCAGCGATCGGGCAGGGGGGAGGGACGGGCACCGCCCGGCTGGCGGCAGAAGGCGCCGACAGCCTCGCCGTCGAGGCGACCACGACGGGGCCGGCACTGCTGCTCATCAGCCGGACCTTCCACCCGTCCTGGCGCGCCGAGGTGGACGGCAAGCGCTCCGAGGTCGTCCGCGTCGACCATGCGCTCATCGGAGTCCCCCTGGCGGCCGCCGGAACCCATCAGGTCACTTTGGCCTATCGTCCGGCAATCGTGGCCCAGGCCAGGCTGGTGACCATGGCGACCTGGGTCATCGTACTCCTCGCGACCGTCCTCTCCGCCGGCCTCGCCTATCGGGAGGCGCACCGTGGCTGAGGCAGTCGTGAGAACCGCTCCGACCCGCGGGATGGTGGAGCACGTCCTGGTCATCATCCCGACCTACAACGAGGCCGCGAACCTCCCCCAGATCGTCCCGGTCGTCCTGGCGCAGGACCAGCGGGTCGACGTGCTGGTTGTGGACGACAGCTCACCGGACGGCACCGGCCTCATTGCCGATGAGATGAGCGCGACCAATCCGCGAGTTCACGTGCTGCACCGGCAGGCCAAGGAAGGTCTGGGCCGGGCCTATCTGGCCGGGTTCGACTGGGCTCTCAAGCGGGGCTATCAGGCGGTGTTCGAGATGGATGCCGACTTCTCCCATGACCCGACCTTCATCCCCGCGTTCCTCAACGCCCTGGAAGGGGCCGACCTGGTGCTCGGCTCGCGCTACGCCACCGGTGTGAACGTCATCAACTGGCCCATTTCCCGCCTGTTACTCTCACTCGGCGCCAACTTCTATGCCCGGGTCATTACCGGCCTGCCACTCTCCGACTGCACCGGTGGCTTCAAGTGCTTCCGGCGGGAAGTCCTGGAGGCAATCGACCTGGGCCGGGTTCGCTCCAACGGATACTCCTTCCAGATCGAGATGAGTTTCCGCGCCTGGAAGAAGGGGTTCACGCTGAAGGAGATCCCGATCATCTTTCACGAGCGGGTCGAAGGCCACAGCAAGATGAGCAAGCGGATCGTTCGGGAGGCAGTCTGGATGGTCTGGTGGCTGCGCCTGAGGGCAATCGTGGGGCGGCTGTAGGTGGCTCGTTAGCCATTAGCTGTTAGCCGTTAGCTGTCTCACGCCGGGACCACCATCTGTCGATAATGCCGGAGTCAGCTGTGCGCACCACAAGCCAACGGCTAACGGCCAACGGCCAACGGCCCTGGAACCCGATCCCACGATGACCAACGCCCTCAAAGGCACCGTCTTCTACAAGATGTCCGGGTCGGGCAACGACTTCATCATGCTCGACGGACGGTACACCAGCCCCGCGGACTGGTCACCGGAACGGATCGTGGAGCTGTGTGACCGGCGCCACGGGGTGGGGGCCGATGGTCTGGTCGTGCTCAGCCCTGAAGGGACCGGGCGGGTCCGGATGGACTTCTGGAATTGTGATGGTTCCCGGGCCGACATGTGCGGCAACGCCGCCCTCTGCAGCACCCGACTCGCGGCCTTCCTGGAGCTGGCGCCGGCGGCTGGGATGCAGCTCGTGACTCGAGCCGGAACCTTTCCAACGCGATGCCGGGCGGTAGGGGAGGAAGCCGAGCTCAACCTGCCGGACTTCGCCCTGCCGGCGAAGCCCGTCGGAATCAGCCTCAGGCCGGATGAGACGGGGGGAATGCTGGCAACGGTCGGCGTCCCGCACCTGGTTCTGGAAGTGGCGGATCTCGAGCGGAAGGATCTCATGGACCGCGGACGCTCGCTACGGTCGGACCCAGCCCTAGGTCCTGCCGGGGCGAACGTCAATTTCGTCGGCCCGGCAGGGGCCGGCTCCGGTGCGGCCTGCGCCCTCCGGACCTATGAACGCGGCGTGGAGGGGGAGACCCTGGCCTGCGGCACGGGCGCGGTCGCGACGGCAGCTGTCCTGGCTCATTCCGGCAGGTATAGGCTGCCCCTGGACATCCTGACTCGAGGAGGGAGGATTCTCCACATCGCCGCGACACTGTCGGGAGTCAAGGCCACGAATGTGTGGCTGGCCGCGGAGGGTCGGCTGGTGTTCACCGGGGTGCTCTAAGTTCTCTTCGCTGTTCCGCTAAGTCCCTTTCAATCAATCGGCTGGAGGGCAGCCCGGATGCAGGCCCGGAGTTATCCCCACTTATCCACCCAGTTAGTTAACATAATACATATTATACGACATACTGCTGTAGCCGTCCGAGGGCATTCCCAGCCTTGCTCGGGACCAGCCTTGCGGCCTCAGGAAGGCGCCGTACGGCGGTTCCGGGGGCCCTGGGTGCTCCCCAGATAGCGTACGCCGGCCTCGGGCTGAGACTGCGAAGCACGAAGCCCCCCGAACCTCGAGGGGCTTTCTTTGGCGGCCGACCCACAGACCCCAAGCCCTACATCTTGCCGGCGGTCAACTCGGCAAGTCGGATCTCAGCTTCGACCTTGGAACTGGTCTGGGCAAAGTCCTTGATCACGCTCCGGTATGCCCCCTCCGCCTTGTCCCGCTGACCCGCGTCGGCGTAGGCCCGGGCCGCGTCGAGCAGCAGGTCGGCCTTGAGGTAGTCGAAGTTGGCTGCCTTCGAGGCATTGACGTATGCCTCCGCTGCGTCCGCATGGCGGCCGGCATTCTCGAGGGCGCGGCCGAGGAGTCCGTAGGCTGGAGAGCGGAATTGCGGAGCGGCCTGCCCCTTAAGGAAGTCCTGCAGGTTCACTGCCGCGAGCTCCTGTTGCCCGTTGATCAGCCTGACCTGATTCAGGTTGATGACGGCTTCCTGGGCCGCAATGGTGCCACCGTAGGTGCTGATGACTTTTTGGAACTCACTTGCCGCCAGGGGGAGGTTCCCCTGCTCGGCGATCGCCCTGGCCTGGTCGAGCGCACGGCTGGCAAACTGCTCTTTGCGCTGGCCGCTCATCATGACAAACCAGACGATCAGGGCGATCAGGGCCAGACCGACACCCGCTGCGATGTATCGGTTCTGGGACCGGCTGAGCCACTCGTGGACGGATGCCTTGCTCATCCGCTTGACATCCGGGGCGGCCTTGCGGGACGGCGTTACGGCTGCGGTCATTCAAACATCCCGAATCACAAAGAGTTAGGGGGTTCACTTCAACTGAAGTCTCAAGTGCCCCCGAGACGATTCGAACGTCCGACCAACGGTTTAGGAAACCGCTGCTCTATCCAGCTGAGCTACGGGGGCGGGCGGCCGACCGCCTACCGACGATGGCCAAAGCCTACTAATATCACTCATCCCATGATGATCGAGCAAGTCGTGGCGAACGCTTGGCTTACCACGTAAGGCCGAGCCCGCCATTCATGTTCCCACCATTCGAAGGGAATCACTTGTGATCCAGTCGCTCGCGCTTCGCCTCCGCCAGGAGACCAAGGAGGATCATGTCGCGGCCGAGCGAAGCGGCATAATGCGCCGGCTGCTGACCCGCTCGCTGGATCTCGACACCTATGTCGCCCTGCTGCGCAACTTGCTGCCCGTCTACGAGGCCCTTGAGGGAGAGATGGACCGGCATCAGCACGATCAGCTGGTTGCCCCGTTCCATCACCCCGGGCTGGCTCGAGTCGGGTCACTCGCTGCCGACCTGGCCGAGCTCGCTGGCCCCGACTGGCGCTCCCTCCCGGTACTGCCCGAGACCGAGGCCTATGTAAACCGGATTCACGCTGCGGCCGCGGAGGACCCTGCCCTGCTCGTGGCCCATGCCTATGTCCGCTACCTGGGCGACCTCTCGGGCGGCCAGATCCTCAAGAAGATCGTTGCCGAGTCCTTCCAGCCGATACCGGGGTCGGGAATACAGTTCTACGAGTTTCCCGAACTTGGAGATCTGGAGGCGTTCAAGCATCGCTACCGCGCGGCGTTGAACTCGCTGGCCCCCTCGACGGAGCGGGCGGACAATATCGTGAAGGAAGCGATTGGCGGATTCCAGGCGAATACTCGCCTGTTCGAGGCTCTGGAGGCACAGCGGGCGGCCTGATCTGCGCGACCTTTCCGGAGAAGCGGGCCTCGTCGTCGGCTCCACACCTTCGCACTGGCGCAGTCTCGTTTTAGATTGAGCAGGACTGAGGGACTACTCCAGCGCCAATTCCAGCGCAAGGCAGGACCTACATGGCCTCCTTCAATGACTGTGTCCCGGGATCTCTAGTGCGGGTCCTGGGTTCGGGAGTACCCAGGGTGCGGGGAAAGACCGGCGTTCTGGTCGAGGTCTCTCGCAGCCGGCGGGCGTCGACCGACCCGCTGGTGGAGCGTGTAACCGTCGACATCCCGGGCCACGGGGATGTCGTGCTGGCTCCGGCGGACGTCGAGATCGTCGCTTCAAACTGAGTCAGGGGGTCCGCCCTCAGGACTAGACCGGGAGAACGGTGTGCACCGTTGCCCCGGTGAGACGACGCTCCCCGCCCAGGGCGGCAATGGCCAGCAGGAACGACCACCCAGCAACCTCCCCACCCAACCGCCGGACCAGTTCGGCTGCCGCCCAGGCAGTCCCGCCAGTTGCCAATACATCGTCCACGATGAGTATCCGGGAACCGCCGGGCACCGCATCGGCGTGAGCCTCGAGCGAGTCTACCCCGTACTCCAGTTCGTACTCGTGCTTCACGGTTTTCCAGGGGAGCTTCCCCGGTTTCCGGAGGGGAATGAACCCGGCCCCGAGCGTCACCGCCACCGGGGCCGCGAAAATGAACCCTCGGGCCTCGATCCCCACAACGTGGGTGATTCCGATCCCGCGAAATGGCTCAGCCAGCGCTTCCCTGACCTGCCTGAACAGCAGCCCGTTCTGCAGCACCGGCGTGATGTCCTGAAAGACAATTCCAGGTTTGGGATAGTCCGGAATGGCACGAAGAGTCTGCCGAAGACGGCTTGTCAAGTCGTTGGTCATCGGGTAGAAGTTGGTTGATGTTGACGGTGTAACTATCTTATTTCAAAGCCATTTATGTCTGCGACATCATCCGAAATCTCTGACTTATCAACAGCGGCGACCCGAGCGTGGCTCGGACCGGCCTCAAGAGCCGCTTCCAGCTGGCCCAGCAGCTCGACCGCGCCCCTTGCGACGACCTCGACCCGTCCATCCGGCAGGTTCCTGGCCCAACCTGCGAGGCCAAGGGCCCTGGCGCGCCGCAGGACGAAATAACGGAAGCCCACGCCCTGCACTTCCCCCCTGATCAGGTACTTCCTGGTCACGCTTTCCCTCGACTCGAGAGCCAGCCCTTGAAGACCTCAACGGCCATGGGGAGGAGCGAAACGGCAATGATCCCCATGACCACCAGACTGAAGTGATCTCGTACGACTGGCAGGTTGCCGAAGAAGTAGCCTGTGCCGACAAACAGCCCTACCCAGGCCAGGCTGCCAATAAGGCTCATCCAGAGGAACTTCTTGTAGGGCATCTCCCCCACCCCGGCCACGAACGGAGCAAACGTCCGGAGGATCGGCAGGAACCTGGCCAGGATCACCGTCTTCCGACCGTGCCGGGCGTAAAAGGCCCGGGTTCGGTCGACGTATTCCCGCTTCAGGAAGCGAACGGTGCCGGTGAAGGCACGCGGCCCGACATACCGTCCTATCCAGTAGTTGGTGGAATCACCGACAACCGCGCCCGCGAACAGCAGTGGGAACAGCAGTCTCAGGTCGAGCACCCCCATCCCCGCGAAGGTGCCGGCGGCGAATAGCAGGGAGTCGCCTGGCAGGAATGGTGTGACGACGAGACCAGTCTCACAGAAAATGATCAGGAACAGGATCGCATAGGTGGAGGTACCGTACCTGGCGATGAGCTCGCTCAGGTGCCGGTCGAGGTGCAGAAAGAGGTCGACGAACTCCTTGAGCAGGTCCATTTGGATTCCGGTCAGGATGCGGGATCGCCGGCAAAGCCGAACTGACCCAGGAGGGGCACGAACCGCACGTCACTCACCGGCTGGATCCGGAACTGGTCTCCGTCCCGGGTGACCAAAGTGAGGGATTGACTGTCGCGGTCACCGATCGGGAGAATCAGCCGGCCACCAGGAGCCAACTGATCCAGCAGCGGCCTGGGAACGTCGGGGGAAGCGGCGGCAACGATGATGGCATCGTAGGGGGCATACGGCCGCCAGCCAAGCGACCCGTCGCCCACCAACACCGTCACATGGCGCACGCCAGCCGCTGCCAGCGCGGCCTTGGCCGCCTGGGCCAGCGCGGGCAGGCGCTCCACCGAGAAGACCTGGTCGGCGAGGTGGGCGAGCAGCGCGGTCTGATAGCCCGAGCCGGTACCGACTTCCAGCACCCGTTCGCTGCCCGTGAGCCGGGCCAGCTCCAGGGAGCGGGCCTGCACCCATGGTTGTGAGATGGTCTGTCCCGCCGCGATCGGAAGGGCGGAGTCTTCGTAGGCGCGGTGGCGTATGCTTTCGGGGACGAACAGGTGTCGGGGGACCTCGGAGATCGCCCGCAGGACCGCGAGATCGCGGATACCCTTGGACTGAAGCTCCGCCACCAGCTGGGCGCGGTAGCCTCCGTAGCCGTCCCCTTCCACTACCAGCCCTCGAGCGACCATCCGCGAACCGTTTCGAGCAGGCGGTAGTCGGTGAGGTCCATGTGGAGCGGTGTGATGGAGATGTATCCCTCCGCCACCGCATGGTGGTCCGACTCGGCGCCGCCGGTCCAGTGGATCTCCCCGCCCCCGATCCAGAAGATCTCCCTGCCCCACGGGTCTTTCACGCGGGTGAGGGACTCGCTGAAGTAGCGGCTGCCGAGGGTCGTCACTTTGATGCCCTTGACGGTCGCCGCGCCCCCAGGTGGGAGATTGATGTTGAGCAGGGTCTCCGTCGGAAAATCGGTGACCGCCACGATGCGCTGGACCAGGCGCCCCAGGAGCTCACGGTAGCTGTGCAGCGCCTCGAGATCGCTGCTCGGGCCCGCGAACGAGATCGCCACGCTGGGCACACCCAGGGTGACGCCTTCCATGGCGGCCGCGACGGTACCGGAGTACAGCACGTCCTCGCCCATGTTGGGACCGTGATTGACCCCGGAGAACACGAAGTCGGGCCGTTCCGGCAACAGGGCGCCGAGTGCCAGCAGCACGCAGTCGGTCGGAGTCCCGTCTACCTGATAGGAGCCATCCGGTCGCCTGGCCGGACGGAGCGGGCGGTACATGGTGAGACTGTGGGAGGTGCCGCTCTGTTCCCGGTCCGGGGCGATGACGGTGACCTGTCCCACCGTCTGGCAGACCTCGGCCAGCAGGGCCAGGCCCGGAGCCAGGATCCCGTCGTCGTTGGAAACGAGGATGTTCATGAGCGGAGGAAGATAGCCTAGTCGCTCTCCGGCTCCGGCTCCGGCTTGGGCGGGGGGATCTTGCCATCGAGGATCAGGACGACCTCTTCGATGGCCTCACGCAGCTCGCGGAGAGTCTCCCGCTCCATGGCGGTCCGGGCGGACCCGCGCAGCTCGCCGGTCCTGCGGTAGTGCTCAATGCGCTGGCGGGCTCCCTCGATGGTGTACTTCTCGGTGTACAGGAGGTGCTTGACGAGCATGATCAGCTCGACCTCGCGGCTCTTGTACACCCGGTTGCCCGAGCGGTTCTTGGCGGGGTTGAGGAAGCGGAACTGGCTCTCCCAGTACCGCAGGACATGCGGCTTGAGGTCGGTAAGGGCGCAGACCTCCCCGATGGAGAAGAACTCCTGAACCGGTCGCGCCATGGTCACCGCCACTGCTCCGACTTGAGGGTACGCTCCATCAGGTCCGCAACCGCCTGGCGCGGCGTCTTGCCGTCGAACAGGATCGCGGCCACCTGGCCGCAGATCGGGAGCTCGGTGCCGAGCCGCCGGCCCAGCGCCAGCGCGGCCTGAGCGGTGTTCACGCCCTCCGCTACCGAGCGATGGGTCGCGGTGTATTCGGCCAGTGACTGGCCCTGCGCCAGGGCTACGCCGAGGGCCCGATTCCGGCTCAACGCCCCGGTGGTGGTCAGGATCAGGTCGCCCATCCCCGCGAGCCCCGCGAAGGTCAGCGGGTCTGCGCCCATCGCCAGGCCCAGCCGGGTCATCTCCGCGAGCCCACGGGTGATCAGCGCGGCCCGCGGGTTGTTCCCCAGCCCCATCCCCTCGAGGATGCCGGCCGCGATGGCGATGACGTTCTTGAGCGCTCCCGCCAGCTCTACCCCGACTACATCGGTATTGAAGTAGACCCGGAACTTCGGAGTCGCGAACACCGCCTGCACCTGCCGGGCCGTCGACTCCTGCCGCGCGGCGGCGACCACCGCGGTGGGCTGCCCCTGGAAGACCTCGAGGGCAAAGCTGGGTCCGGAGAGGGCGGTCACCGGGTGGCCGGGGAGAACCTCCGCCAGCACCTCCGACATCAGCTTGAGCGTCGTCGGCTCGATTCCCTTGGTGGCGCTCACGACCAGCGCATCCGGCGCGATCCCCGGCCTGGCCGCCTCGACCACCCGACGGAGCACGTGGCTCGGCGCCACCGTCAGCACCACCTCTGCGCCCCGTGCGGCGGCCACCGCGTCGGAGCTCGCCGTCAGCGTGTCCGCCAGCCCGCAACCCGGAAGAAACACCGGATTCTCGTGCCGGGCGTTCACCGCGGCCACGACGTCCGCCTCGTAGGCCCAGAGCCGCACCTCATGGCCCCGCCGGGCGAGCAGGTCGGCCAGGG
>Ga0326726_10000036_pt1 | contig 121246 bp, 116 predicted proteins | sample MHFenrmetagenome_2_FD_207603 | JGI IMG/M metagenome (GOLD analysis project Ga0326726, IMG submission 207603) | Lab enriched peat soil microbial communities from Michigan Hollow, Ithaca, NY, United States - MHF15MN | ecosystem: Environmental > Terrestrial > Soil > Wetlands > Peat | place: USA... | reverse complement strand
CAACAACAGTTGCCCGTAGCACCAGGTGTTGTTCTTCTCTGAAAGAAGAAGGATAATTGGTGGTACAACGCGTTCGCTGTCTTCTAAGTTTAAGTTGACTGAAAGAAGAAATAGAAATTGTGGGGGTACAAACTTCTTCTACAAAAATCTATTTTTCGAGATAATTTTTATCCATTTGAAGTTTTTAGTTGAATTATGGAGTAGATATCGTATTTGTTGCCAAGAGCTTTTCTTCCCTCTAAATATCCAAGCTCAATCAAAAAACCTAGACCTACAACGTTGCCGCCTAATTTTTCCACTAGCTCGATGTTTGCCTTGACAGTTCCTCCTGTTGCAAGCAAATCATCAACTAGCAAAATGTTTTGACCTTTCTCAATTGCGTCTTGATGAATCTCTATAGTATCGCATTCGTATTCTTTTTTGTAGGTGAGGTCGACGCATTTGAATGGTAATTTACCTTTTTTTCTAACAGGAACAAAACCGACACCCAATTCGTAAGCTAAAGCAGCGCCTATTATGAAACCTCTGGCTTCATTTGAAACGATAGCATCAATTTGTTTTCCTCTGTAATGTTTTGCTAATTGTTTAATGCTTTCATGGAAGCAACTTTTGTCTTTTAAAAGTGGAGTTATATCCCAAAAGACTACCCCTTTAAATTCAGGTATCCTTCGTACTTTGGACTTAAGATCTATGCTCTTTTCAGTTTTGTTCACTTTGTTTTTCTCTCCGCTATACGAATGCTCCTTTGAGGGCTTGGTTGCATGTGCAACAGCATTCACCAGGTATGTTAGCGAAAGTTTCAGCGATTATTTGTTTTACGTTCTGAACATTTTTCTTCATTGTTGTAAGGATATCGTCTACACAAACCACATGTTCTTTCCAAACATCATAGTCAGTTACGGTTGATATAGAAGCATAACATATTTCTGCTTCCCTTGCCAAAACGCATTCTGGAACGAGAGTCATTCCAACAACGTCTGCGCACCATTGCTGGTACAACCTAGATTCAGCTTTACTAGAGAAACGTGGTCCCTCAATACAGACGTAAGTGCCAGTCTCATGCATTTTTACGTTCATTTTTTTTGCTATGTCTACGAGGGTTTTTCTGAGTTCGGGACACATTGGTTCAGCGACAGAAATATGACATACCTTGTTTTCGGTGTAGAATGATTGCTCTCTTCGTGTGGTTCGATCGATAAATTGGTCAACAAAAACGATTTCACCTGGATGATATTCCTCTCGTAAAGAGCCAACAGTTGAAGGCGCAAGAATACGTTTTACACCAAGCTTCTTCAAAGCAAAAATATTCGCCCTCACATTGATGTCCGTTGGTCTAATGGTGTGCTTCTTCCCATGCCTAGGCAGAAAAGCTACAGATTTGCCACCCAACTCACCAACAGTGATACTATCAGAAGGCTTCCCATAAGGGGTTTCCACCTCAACTTCCTGAATGTTCTTTAATAATTTAGGGTCGTAAAGACCCGTTCCACCGATGACTCCAAATTCAGCTTGCATGAAAACTACTTTACTCAGTGAACTTATAAAAATAGCGTTAGCATTTTTCATATGAGCGCTAATTTGTCAACTGTGATAGTTTTCCAATTGTTATTGAAACTGTTTGTGTCTGCCCGTGTCTGATTACTGTGAAATTAGCGGTTTGTCCCGGCAAAGTATGTTGCTCCAAATAAGATAGTAAGTCGTCAGTGTTGGTTATTCTATCTCCGTTTATTGCTGTAATTATGTCGCCTCCGAGGATTACAGTTGAGCCTAAAATTGATGCTTGCGTCGTACCAGCTTTAAGACCATTCTGTGCAGAAACGCTTTCAACTAGCCACCCGTAAGTTGTACTGGTTCCCATTGCCTGAGCAATCTGGTAGTTCATATCTGTTCCTTCGGCGTTGATCGTTGGATGTAGATTGTAAGAACCAGTTGTTACCAATGAACTGAGTTCACGGATTATTGTGTCGGAGGGAATTGCAAAACCTAAGCCTTGTGAGCTAGTCACAGCTGCAGTTGTGATACCTACTACGTTGCCACCATAATCTAGAAGTGGACCTCCAGAATTCCCCGGATTGATGGCAGTGCTTGTTTGAATTATGTCAGGGATTGTCTGGCCATTATTGCTTGAGCTTGAGTCTTCGGTGATTGTACGTCCTAACGAACTGATGACACCAGTTGTTAACGTTCCTGACAGACCGTAAGGTGACCCCACTGCAACTACTGGTTCGCCTACCTGCAAAACATCAGAACTAACAAGCGTCAGAGGAGTTAAGCCAATCGGCATTGAATTAATTGTTATAGCTGCAAGATCGGCTAGAGGATCTGAACCTAATACTTTTGCTGGATATGCATTGCCATCTGCAAGTGTGACAGTAACGTTGATTGCGTTTTCAGTCACATGATTATTGGTAACAATAACTAACTCATTGTTTACTTTTGTTATGAAACCTGAGCCTTGCTGCAGTGAATAACTCGCTAAGTTGCCGAAGATATTGTATTCAGGTACGAGATCTTGGATTACTACAACTGACGATTTAACTTCTTGATACAAGTTAGGCAGCGAAACGTTAGAACCTATCACATATGTAACGTTAGGAGATGAAATGTAGGAAGGGTTTTGAGAATAGCCTTGCAATTGATTTTGAATAGTATTAAGTTTAGCGTTAAAACCTGAGTATGTTACTGCGAGGCCAATTAAACCTCCAGCAACTAGACTTATAATTATTGCAATGACCAAGACAACTGCTGAAAAACGCTTGGTTTTTTGCGGTTGCGGAAAAGAAGGAATTGTTGGTATAGAAGGAGTTTCCATAACAAAGACCTTTTCAAACATTTTTAAAAAAGCTTTTGGATAATAGCTATGTTATACTATTTGCTCTCAGAATAGATCATCGCTTACGTAGATAGACTTGTTGCATGTTGGACATTTTTCGTCGTTTATTTGCATTCTACTTCCGCAATTTGGACATATCTGGTTCTTCTTTTTTGAATGCAAACCTTGCATTTCTTTAACTATTGTTCCATCTTTTAGGAGAAGCATTCGTTCGGTATTACGTGCTGCCTGGCTGTCATGCGTAACCATGATTATAGTGGTACCTTGTGTTAGGTTGAGGTTTGCAAGCAATTTGATAATACCCTGTTTATTCTGGCTATCTAAATTTCCTGTGGGTTCGTCAGCAAGGATGAAAGCCGGATTATTTGCAAGAGCTCGGGCAATTGCTACCCTCTGTTGCTCTCCAGCGCTTAGACGCTGCGGTCTGTGTCCTTCCCTTCCTGAAAGACCTACCATCGCTAAAAGTTCGCTAGCTCTTTTCTTTCGCTCACTTTTTGATTTGATTCGACCTTCCATTGGCAACTCAACATTTTCTCTAGCGTTTAGGTAAGGTAACAGGTTGAAAGTTTGGAATACAAAACCCATTTTGTCTCTTCTAATCTTGTAAAGCTGGTTTTCCGGCAGATTAGATACATCAATGCCATCTAGCAGAACTTGACCGCTTGTAGGCTTATCTATACAGCCAATCATGTTTAGCAATGTGGTTTTGCCAGAACCTGATGGACCCATAATTGCCACAAACTCGCCAGTATTTACCGTCAGATTCAGATTTGACAAAGCTGGAACTTGGCGTTTGCCAAGCTTGTAGTTTTTGTTCAAGTTCTCTATTTGCAATACTGCCTTACTCATATCTCATCGCCTCGGCGGGTCTAATTTTTGCTGCTCTCCACGCAGGGTAAAGGCTTCCAACAGTTCCGAGCAAAACTGCTGTACCAAATAATATCAATATAAGTTCAGGATTCAACGTTGCCACTGCCAATCCGCTAATTCTACTAGTGCCTGAAACGACTGCAGCACCCGCAACAGATCTACTGCCTAATCCAACGCTTGGAAGCAAAAGCGATGCAATTGAGGGGGCTGCTACCATTCCTATTGCGATACCCACTATACCGGCAATTACGCTTAGCAATATGCCTTCAAGCATGAATTGACCCATTACTGTAGAGTTGCTAAAACCAATCGCCTTAAGCGTGCCAATCTCTTTGGTTCTCTCCTTAACAGTATAAAGCATGACAAATAACACTATGAGACTAGTTGCTGTAACCACAACGATGATTTCTTCAACTGCAGTTGAATATGTTTGATTATTAGATGTTTGTGCGTTTGCCAGTTCAGTATTGTATGTCGATTGTAGGGTTTGAAGTTGATTTAATCGAGTCTGATCGGTTGTAACTGTGAGCTCTGGATGCACAGAACTTATGGATGTTGCTACTTGTGATACTGCATCGCTGTTTTGGGCAAAAACTGTTAGACTCGTTATGTATCCTGTATTGTTAGTTATTGTTTGGGCATCTGATAGGTTCATGATTAATGTCTGAGTTTGCGCAACTGATGACGGGTTATAGATACCTACCACAGTGAAGGTTTGACCTAGGATGGTAACTGTATCGCCTACTCCTGCGTTGAAGTAAGCTGAGTTGTTTTCGCTAAGCAAAACTTTTCCGCTGTCTCCTGCCTGCAAGTTGTTACCGGCAGTTATGTTTGTTGGTAAAATAGGATAATTATCCACCAAGTTGGGGGTTAGAGGGACACCTTCAACTGTGTAATCGACTGCAAGATGTGTAATGTCTCTTGTGTATCCGTTAAATGATAGGGTTTGAGTCACGTTTTGGCCTTCAGAAGCTTGAAGTATAGGTTCAACTGCTGCAACTCCAGAAACTGTACTTTTGATGTCAGCGTATAAGCTCTCATTCATAGGATTTGATTGACCACCGTTAAATGCGCCGCCTCCGAATTGACCAGCTATAACACCTCCTCCAAACTGTCCAGGCGTAAAGCTATCTCGACTGAATGTGCCGCCATTAAATTGACCAGGTGTGAAATTGCTATTGCCCGAATTGCTACCTCCAAAATCACGAAAACCAAATCCAGAGAAGCTTGGTGCGAGGCTACAGTCTATTTGCGTTGAAGTTTGGTTGATTGAGGCGCTGGTTTGGCTAATAATATTGCTTAAGTTTGAAGCAACTGTACTCGACGCCTGTTGATTAGCCAAAACACCCGCTGGAATTGAAACCATAATTGCCATGGAAAAGCCTAAAGCGATAATTACGAGCAAAGCTCGAATTTTTCTTCTGGAAATATTTCTTATAGCTCTATTTATGATTCCCATTACACTCACTTTTAGTAAATTATTGGAAAAAGGCAACCAAAAAGAGAATTGAAGGGGCTTCTAATTGGGCAGTTTTGGGCTTATGGCCTTTCTTTATTCTAATCCTCTTCTTGATTGCCTTTTCCTTCTTACAGTTAAGGGCTTATTAAACAATTTTTCAAAATCTTACCCAAATCTAACCCTAATTAAAAAACTATGAGACAAGATTCTTTGAAAATTAAAGCGGGTATTTGATAATAATTAAACATGAGAAAGCATAACACTAAAAGTGGGAAGAAATCTGTAATCAATTTAGATAATAAGTATTAAAAAAGAAAAAGAAAATGAGTTTACTTATTGATTTCAGTCATGGTTATAGTAACTATCTTTGTTACTTTTGCCTGATTTAGGTCAACTACCACAAGAGCTCGGCCAGTTGCGCTTAGCATTGTTATGTCTGCTGTTGTTGCTTTGGTTACTACGTTGCCGTTTCCGTCAATTGTTGTACTAATAATTGGTCTAACTGAAGTTATATTAAAACCCTGGTTGAACAGGTTTTGAACGTCTGAATCATTGCTGGCTATATTAGTTACGTTTTGTGTAAAGTCAGAAGATACTTGAATTGCGCCGAATTCACCAAATCTGCCCAATCCATTGGGTCCACATGGTCCTCCAAAGCCACCTCCTCTTCCCATTCCTCTTTGATCGCCCAATCCCATGAAGCCATTAATCATGAAGCCGCCGGCGCTAGTTTCATTTACTGAGGAAAGCGTCGGTTGCAAATCTGTTGCAACAGTGCTGTTTGCGTCAGCTTTTGCAGTTGATTGCAAGGTAAGGGCCAATGTAGTAACAAATGTAGCTGCAAGAATTATTGAAATTAACGCTAGAACCTTAATCTTTCTATCCATAATTTTGTTTCACCTCCATTTTTTCCAAGCAAGGATTACTAGTAAATTATTAAATGATTTTTCAAAATTGCACCAAATTTAGTCCCAAATTTAACCCAAAAATTGCGAAGGTTAGCTGATTAAAAGAACACATTTATTACTTGAGGCAGATTAAGAGTGACAAAGAATCTCTTCGTGCTTACGGAGCCCTTTAATGTCTTCAAATGCCCGCACATTGAAATATTTGCTTGGATGGCTGATTGCAGGTACCCGAGGTGGGCCAACACGTGCAAGAATTATTGAAGCTTTGAAAGAGACTCCGCAGAATGCAAATCAACTAGCTACTTTACTTAAGATGGATTACAAAACTATGCGGCACCATCTTGAAGTGCTTGAAAAAAACAAGATAATCACTTCTATCGGGGATAGATATGGAGCTACTTATTTTCTTTCCCAAGCCATGGAAGAGAATTATATCCTGTTTGAGGAGATTAGTAAGAAAATCGGGAAAAAGTAGAAAAAGGAGTAAGAGAAAATGGAGAAACAAATGGATAAAAGATTAAAAGTTGGATTAATTTTCGCCATATTAATAGCAGTGGCTGTTTTCGCGACTTTTTGGGTACTTATCCAAACTAGACCTCAACTTCCAGGATTACAGCAAAGAGGACCTCTTCCGAATTTTATTCCCGGTGATTTTGAATTTTTTTATGCTGCGTACACTATACTTTCTACAATTGATATTGCACTTTTAGTTGTTTTACTGGTAATCTACGTCGATATTTATTCAAAAACGCGTTCTCAATTTACAATAGGACTAGTAATTTTTGCGTCAGTTTTCCTTATGAAAGATTTGACAGCCAACCCGCTTGTAATATCATTGTTTAGATTTAGAGCCTATGGACTTGGACCATTTGAGTTTCTACCAGGCTTATTCGAATTCTTTGCTTTATCTATACTGCTGTACCTAAGCGTCAAGTAATTTACTTTGATAGAAATAATAAGCGCAAGCAAAAACGCGGTTGCTTCTCCAATCTTCTAATAGACAAAGATATAATGCTTAAGCAATAAACAACGTGTTTCTAAGGACTCTACACTTTACCGTTATTCTTTTCGAATTACTTCAAACTTCTTTGGATCCCCTTGTATTAGACCTATCAAATGAACAAAAAAGTTCAGAGTTACAGTTGCATAGCTTGCTAAGGCTCCTGCTATACCATGTTTCCAACCCATATTTGAGCCAATAACATAGGCTCTCATCCCAAACCACAAGATAAAAGACGCAAAACAGAACGGTATGAGTACGGAGGGGATTATAAAGACACCTAAATAGTTCAGTGGCAAACCTAACATTGCAATAGAATATAACCATAACCCAGAAAAGCCAATAATTGCCAACCTTAATCTATTAGAGAGTGGCAGCATTTTCTTTTCTAAAATTGAGAGTTCGCCCCACACCCATCTGCGCCTTTGTTTTATTGCGTCGACAATAGTCAATGGAGGCATTATATATATTCGCTTTTCAGAATTAAAAATTGTGAACCCCATCAACGATGCTTTGTGAAAGTAAAAAGAATCTTCACTGGTTACCAACTTGTCTTTAGTATTATGTGTATAGACACTTATGTCATAAGAAACTGCCTTGTCAACTTCACTGTTTAACCAAGTGCCTTCGCCATGAGCCCAAAGCGGTTTTCCAATGTTAGTAAAAAAGTTGCAAAAAATTCCACATGCAACGCAACGTTCGTAATCAAGTATTGTGTTCCAGAAGCCACTTACTTTAGGCGTCAGCGTTCCTATTGATATATCAGCATCAAGGGTTAAACTTTCTTTAATGAATTCTGGACTAGGTAGAGCGTCATCGTCACCTTGAAGCAAAAGGTAATTAGATTTCAACAAGCCATCAGCAATCATTTGTTGTCTAACCCTTCGAGCGTACTCTAGCGCACGACCTTTGTACATGTCTTCACAAACGAAATTCGCAGGAACAACGATAACCTTATCGCAAACATATTCATCTTTGTGCGCATTCGATTCTTCAATTACCGCCCACGTTTCAAAAGAAATATTGAGGTAATAATTCTCTACCGTTTCAAAAATCTTGTTTACTAACTTGACGTTACCTACAGTTGGTATCTGAAAAATTATCTTGTCTATTTTCTTATTTACATGCCTACTTATATTAGTTAGAGCTACTCTTCTTCTCCAATTGAAGATTTTGCCGAATCCCAAAAAAGAAAAATACAGAAATGGGGACAGCCACACCGCTGAAATTATATAATCAAGTATAGTCATGCCCGATCGTGGTCCTCAAATAATTTGTTCGAACAACTCCAAATGACAAACTCACTTCGGTATCAGGCAAAATATCTACGAATGAGTTTACATGAGTTACATCTACGGTTCTTCCTCTGCGCTTAGTATCCGGCAAGACAGAAGTGCAAAGAAGAAAATTGGCATTGAAGAACTTTCTTACCAAGATTTCACGGACCATTCTGCATATTCACAATCAAAAACACTTATTCTCATCGTATAAGCCTATCACATTCTTATTTAACGTTCCCTTAATCTAAACAATTCTTAAAAGCTTTGCTCCAAATTCTCGAAAATCCATTTCCTCGAAATATCACAATAATATCAAAGATCACAAACGAGTGGAACAGTAGGCATTATGTATCTGAGGTAAGGTCAGTTATATTCTATTATTAAAGTTGAATAAAAAGGCGCCGGGAATGGGATTCGAACCCATGCGGACCAGAAGGTCCACGGGCTCTCAAGGCCCGCGCGTTAACCACTCTGCCATCCCGGCTCTTTTTACTGTAATGAGGTTGGTTGTTTATTTCTGTTATTCTTAGCAAATACTCCGTAATAGTAATAAAGTCGTAAACTAGATGGCGTTGGTATGGCAAAGACTTTAGCAGTATCTATGAGCCAAGATTTGCTAGCTTCAATTTTTGAAGGCGCAAAAAGACTTTATCCGCGAGAGACAATTTTGATTCTTCGCGGTAAAAAAGTTAAAGAAACCATTCGTATTTCTGACCTGATAATTCCACCATTGGCGACATATGGAGAAGGGTTTGCTACTTATCCACTTCATTTATTGCCGATGGATTTTTCGGTAGTTGGTACTGTACATTCACATCCGTCAGGCAATAAGACGCCTTCAGATGTGGATTTTAACCATTTCTTTGGGCGAATCCTCATGATTGTAGGGTCACCTTACGCAAGTCAACGAGATGTGGCTGTTTACAATTCACATGGAGAAAAATTACCTTTAGAAGTAACGAGTACCTAATGCTTGTTCCAATATAATGCAACTTTGTACGCTTCTATAAATTCTCTGGCGAATTTGTCGGCGTTTTTTTCTGTACCGCGATGCATTTTGTCAACGCCTTTGCTGCGTAAGTGATGATAAAACTCATGTAAAATGACAAAGGGATTTGACAATATGTCGCTGTTCAATATTGAAATAGTTTGGTCTTTTGAAGTATAGCAGCCAAAGGCTTTGATTTTGTGTCCTTTTGGTAAGCCAACTCTTAGTTTTGGAATAGCTACCTTGTAGTTTTTTGCCAGATGTGCGAGTGCTTCTTCGGTTTTTCTGTTCAGAATGAGCCAGACTATTAGTGGTTTGAAATTGTCTTGAGTCATTATGCGTCAGCAACATTGGGTTGTGCTACTTAATTAACTGCTTCTGAAAGTCTTATGTTATTCGCCGTAAGTGCCGCGTCGGATTTTTTCAGCTAACAAATGAATGAATTCAATTGGCCAAACGTCATCGCATACGTCGTCTGTTAATATTTTTCTTTGATGATACATTGGAATTAAATCATTTTTGAGCACAAGTATTAAAATAAATTCGTGACCGTAAGTTCTCTTGAAAAGAGCATATTTTTGTGCTTGCCTCTTAGTCATTTCGAAATGAGGTTCAAGAATTATTTTTCTTCCTCGAACAGCTTTCTCCAAAATAAAATCCGGTGTATAGACCTCGTTGTTGGGTAAAGGAAAACTGATGGTTTCATAACCAAAGGGAATATGCATTCTAAGAAGTGTAAGGGCTGTTTTTTTCTCCCATCCACTCTTGTACCTACTCATTTTTTCGTAGTAAGCTTGAGATTGCCCAGTTATTTTTTGCATACGATCCAAAAAATCAAGTGCCGTTTTTAGCGTATATCGATTTAGAGTTTTTTGTTTAAGCCACCTTCCTAAAAGAAAGAAAGGATAATCAACCTTCGCTGGATCCAATGGAAAGAGGCGTTTTGCAAAGTCAGTTATCTTTTGGCGAGCATCTGTAGCAGTGCGTTCGTCACGCCAAAGTGATGGAGAAGCTGAGTTTATTAATCCTAAGCTAGCAGCAACATTAGCGTTTTCCTTAGTCAATGGAACGAAAAGATCTTCAGGCAGCAGATGGTCGTATATTTGCAAGTCAGGTTGAGGTCGCACCATCCAACGCATGTAAATCCATGCCTTATCAACGTGAGGCCAGCCAAGCGCCTTGAGGTTTTGTGAAATGTCATCAACAAAAGCTTTGGGCTTGCTAAATCTTTGAGCATATTTTAACAAGTTTCTTTCAGCATTAATCTTGACAAATAAGTTTACGGAAGCCAAGATTTCTGAAGCCGCTTTTTTGTTTGGACCTAAATCATTATAAAAATCGCATTTCACTATTTCCTCTTCGAAAATGTGAGCTTTTTTAATCTCGAAAATGTTGCTGCCAAAAGCTTCATGGAGATAACCCAGAAGCATCCGGGCGTTTTCAGGGTACCCTACGATTGTATCGTCTAGTATTGACGCGGCCAGCAAAAAATAGTGGGAAATAATTTTTCGTTCTTCATATTTTTCTGAGTATGGATTAAAAAGCAACCGTGGACTCATGCGTCTATCCCATTGTATGTCGGCAACATTTGAGTTTTTATTTATGAAATCAACTAGTATGGTGAGCACTTCGTCTGTTGCCAAAGCCCGTTCGCCCTGAATTTCGTAATATATGTGTTCGCTAGCTTAAAACTACTCGTATATGATTATGATCGTGGGATAAGGACTTGAGTTTTGGAGAATGGGAAATAGATTAATACAAGCGGGAATTTTGAATATGCATTACAGCAAAAAAGAAGTGCCTATATAGGAAAATGCTGTAAAAGTTTAGCTATGTGGGCCGGTCGTCTAGCCTGGTTAGGACATCTGCTTGACGTGCAGAAGGTCGCCGGTCCGAATCCGGTCCGGCCCATTCAAACCCACACTCTAGCGGTATGAGCGCGAAACAAACCTGAACCAAACATTTTTCTCTGTTCTGGGAGCGCAGAGAGCATAAGTTTAATAGTTAAATTAACTACTTTTACTACTTAGTGGTTAATATGACTGAGCTTAAGGCAGTAAAAGTGAGCAAAGAAACATACGCTGAATTGAGTGCAATAGCGGGTGAGATGCAGGTTAAACTGAAAAGGCCCGTTTCAATAGAGGACGCAATGAAGCAGCTCATAAAACGGAATAAGAAGGGAAGAATAATCAGCGATTTAGCAGGTTTGTGGAAGGACGTTAGCGATGAAGAAGCTGAAGAAATCAAAGCCTCTATAAACAAGGTATGGGAAACATGGAAACCCTAAAAACGATAATTGATACTGACATAATGATTGATCTTCTAAGAGACAAAAAAGAAGCAATAGATTTCCTTGCTCAGCTGGAATTTGAGAACCTTACATTGTGTACCACAGCAATCAACATTTTTGAATTGCATCATGGAGCGCACAAATCCAAAAACCCAGAAAAAAATATACAGGCAATTAACAAAATAATGCGCAGACTAGTTATTCTACCATTATCATCAAGGTCTGCGCAGAAGGCTGGGGATATATACGTTGAGCTCGAAAGAAAAGGAGAAACCATTGGACTTCGAGATACATTTATCGCTGCTATAGCTTTAACGCGGGAATGCAGCGTTGCCACCAACAATATAGGTCACTTCAGTAAAATCTGCGGTGTGAAAATCATTCAGCTTAAGCAAAACCAGTCAGACAGGTCGAAGAGATAAAAACCTAAGCATTTTGTTGTTCAAACCTGCATTCAAACAAAAGACGGTAGCTGAGGAAAGCCCGTTTTATTTTTTGATCATCCCTGAAAAAAGATACGATTTTATTGTTTTGCTTGAGACGACGATGTTCGTTTAGGGGTAAGTCCAGTCCGGCCCACCATAAGAACTGTTATTAGCGATTTTTTGTTTGGGTTTTGTTGGCTGTCGGTTGCTTCTTTTGCGAAATAGAGTAAAACCGATTAAACAGCTTCCAATTCCAAGGAATAGGATTGGCCAAATCCACCATTGCATCCGCAAAGGTTGAACTTGAGACAAGGCAATGTTTTTGATTTGCAGTTCATCGATTTGTGTGATTGAATCATGACCGATGTAGAGTTCGTTTTGATTGACTGCGGTGCCAGTTGGATTTGCCACTCCAGAGGATACTTGAACTTCTTGTTCTATTCCGTTAACGTAGATGTGCATCCCTGAGGTTAAGCTGCGGGTAAAAACAACATGAACCCATTGGTTAAACGGAATAGGTTCCTTAGTGTCTATCTCATTGAGGACACCGTTTTGAGTCATAACGTAACCGCGAATTGATGCTGTGGGAGGAGAGCTTGAGTTTTGTGGTATTTCTCCATTAATTGCAATTCCCAGTGTTCTAGCAGGTAATGGGGCAGTTGTTCTTAGACATTCCACGAGGATATTGTTGTAGGAGACATTCTTGATTTCTTGCAAGTTTACCCAGACACCTATTGTCACATCCCGTGGCGTTTCAAGGCTAGGTGAAGGTGGCACAAAAGCATAAGCTGAACCATTAAAGCTTAAAGCTTCACCAAACTTGCCCGGGACCTGCTCCGGAACAAATGATACGTTACCTACAGTTGAAGCTAAAATTGCCGGGTTATTACCTGTTACATCAGGGATAACCCAACCATTTTCAACATTATCAAAAGTCCAAGAGGCTGCAATTCCGTCCGATGCGACCACGACTGGGGATATTGCTGCAGGAGCCTTTCCAGGATTTGAGGTATCAAACGGAGAAATGAGCGGGTGACTATCTGAATTGTTAGAGTTAATCTCATAAGGAGTATTTTCTATTCCTGAACCTACATTTTTAACGGCATTAGGATATTTTGTTTGGTAATCGCTCCAATAATTTCCGCCTAATTGGTTTGTGTTGTCCCAAGTCTCAATAAGGTAAGAAGAATTGCCATAGGCGTTATTGAGGTTGTTAACAAAGTTGTTGGAGTATATTTCGTTTGCACGTGGAGCAGCACCCTGTGTAGTAATGTAGATGCCATATTTGTTCTGTGCAACTTCATTAGCTGAGATTATGTTTTTTGAACCTGAAAGGAAGATCGCTGATTCTGTATTGGATATTATTTTGTTTCTAAATACCAAGGAATAGGATGCTCCCAAGCCTAGTCCTCTATAGTTGTTTTGAAAATTGTTTCGGCTGACAGTGTTTGAGTATCCTCCTAAAGCTATGCCTGATGCGGCGTTTTCAATGATGCTGTTATTAGAAATGTTGTTTTTTGAACCAGCGTAGAACCTAATGCCGTCCTTGATGCTTGATGCAATAATATTGTTGGTTATAGTTGTGAATGATTGGAGAGCACAAAAAATTCCGAAGTAATTATTTTGAATAATATTACCGCTAATTGTGCAGCTATCACCTTGGATATTTATGCCCAGAGCATTTTGAGATGGAGTTGAACTATTGCTGCTTTCAATTGTAAATCCTGTTACTTTAATGCTTGCTGCCTCTAGAGTGAGTACGGCGGGTTTATTTGGGCCGCCATTTCCAATTATTAGGGTGTTTTTGTTGTCTTCGCCCTGAAGTGTTAATGACTTGTTGATTTCAATGTTTTCATGGTAAACTCCTGGCTTTACTACTATAGTGTCGCCTTGTGAAGCATGATTAATTGCTGAGGTTATGGTTGGATAATCGGCGGGGACGACTAAAGTTGTAGAAGCTCGAGTTACTTGGAAGTTAAGAGTCCAAGCTATAGTGAGGAGAATTATGGTTACCGTGAATATAGTAATGAAATGTTTCTTCATTCTTGTCACCAACTTTCTTCTTACCAGTAAGTGATGCAAAGTATCATATTACTCTCCTTAAAGAACAGACTGTTCTTCTGGAAGAACAGTGCAAAAAACTAGAAATAGCAGAAAATAGGTCATGGAGGTAGAGTTATTGAAAACAGCTTACTAATTTAAAATTAGTTCGTGCTAAATAGAGAGATTTCAAGACTTCTTATGTTTTTCATGTTTTTCTTGACGGAAAACGCAGGGCTCCCTTTATAGTTTGTATCTTTCGAAATCTGGAGAACCGCATTTTGGAGTAACAAAATAAAATATTTCCTTGCAGTTGTTACAGCGATATTCTTGATTTTTGTTTTTCTCAACAGCTAAAGAATGACATTTAGGACAACAGATTGTAACTTTTGACGTTTGTGTTTCTCTCAATTTAGGTTTGATTATTTCGCTATTAAAGATTCTGGACATACTTGTGTTCAAGTTGAGGGGGAAGGTTTTTGAGTATGGTTTTTTTCTATTGCCAGCCAAGGTTGAAGAATTTGTCTAAGAAAGCTAAGAAAGCGGAAGGTTTGGAAAAGCATAAACAACTTCAGAGAGAAAAAGATCAGAAACGAAAAGAGAGAAAACAGGTTTCACTCCCAGCTAAACATGCTTCTAAAGGTAAAAAATAGCTTTTAGTCAAGCAGTTTTTATTGTGTTAATCTTTTTTCACGATCGTATTTGTGTGTAGCTTTGGCAATGCCTGTTTTATTCCCGTCTCTCGCGAATGACAACAACAATGAATTGACCATGCAACGTCTTTACTTTATTGGCAAATAATTCTACATGCATTGAAGTTTTGTTTTTGCGCAAGTGAATCATTTCGAGGCTAGATGCCCCTTTTTCAATAATATGTCTTAGAAAAGAATCAACGGAGGGAGCATCGTTTAATGGCAGAAGCTCGCGAATGTTAATATTTAAAAATTCGTCCAAGCCGTACCCGTATGTTTTTAAGGCAGATTCATTTGCGTAAGCAAAATCTCCTTTATCATTTAATAGAAATATCGCTTCTCCCGCATTGTCTAAAATGGTTGCTCTAAGTTTAAGTCCTGCTTCGGTCTTTCGGTGTTCCTGAATTTCACGGTTTAGTTCTTCGTTTGCTTTTGCGCATTCAGATGTGCGTTCAGCCACTACATGTTCAAGCCTAAATCGATATTTGTTTAGTTCTGCTTCGATTTCTCTGTTTTTGGTAATATCCATGGATAGAATTAGAATTCCTTCCGGCACAGGTTCAATGTGAAGTTCAAACCATCCTTTGGATCCATCAGGAAATGTAAATTCATTTTCTAGTTGGTGTGGGACCCTATTTGTCATGCAATTTCGAAGATAATTAAACATTTCAGTTCTATCAATACCTGGATAAACCTGCATCATTGAGTAACCCAATAATTCTTCTTTCGTCTTGCGCCCCTGTTTTGCAGCTGCCGTATTTATGTAAACATAACGCCAATCGTAATCGATAATTTGGCACCCCTCAATCATGTGCTCAAATGAAATCTGAAGCCGGTTTTCCACCTCTTTTAACGCTTTTTCGCTTCGACTCCTTTCGGTGACGTCATCTCCTGAGCTGAGAATACCAACTGTTTTGCCAGTTTTGTCACTAACAAGTACGTTATGAAAATTGATGCTTCGCTCCTCTTTTCCTTTAGTAGATACTACAAATTCAAAATGTACATGGCGAAGATTACCCTCTAGCGTATTGTGAAAAATTCGCCTAGCCTCTTCCTTTTTTCCTGCGAAAACAAAAGTGTCAAACAAATTCTTACCTTTGATTTCTTCAACGGAATATCCAAGAATTTCGCAAGCTTTTTGGTTTACGTCAACAACGATTTCATCACTATTGATGGCGATCATAAAAACATCTGAATGATCAAAAAAGAATTGGGCTAAATTATTTTTTAATTCCATTTTATTGTCCCTCAATCGAGTTATTTTTTAGTTCCTGCTGTTCCGCAGCAGGCAAATACATTTGTTGTGTGTACTCTTTCATCATTCGGCAAGCGTTAAAGGCAGGGGTAATAGTTTGTATGGCGTCTTTAACGATTTTTATCCATCGATGAGGAACGCCTTTGCGGTCTCGTTCATAGTAGAGAGGCACTATTTCGTTTTCAAGTATGCTGTAAAGCGATTCAGAATCAGCTTTGTCTTCTTCTTCGGTTATATCTCCGTGAAAATCATTAATTGCCCATCCATTTGTTCCGTTGTAGGCTTCATCCCACCATCCGTCGCGAATGCTAAGGTTAATGACACCGTTCATTGAGGCTTTCATTCCGCTGGTTCCACAAGCTTCTTGCAGTCGCCTTGGCGTATTAAGCCAAACATCGGCGCCTCGGACAAGCTCTCTTGCAATATTGAGATCGTAGTCTTCAACAAAAGCGATGCGTCCTTGGAATCGACGGTCCAAAGTTGCTTTATAAACCTGCTTTAATAGCTGCTTTGACTGGTAATCAGCTGGATGGGATTTGCCTGTAAAAATTATCTGAACGGGCCTTTCTGTATTTGTTACTAAGCGTTTCAGTCTCTCAATATCCGACAAGAGTAGAGTTGGCCGTTTGTACTCAGCAAATCTTCGAGAAAAAACAACAGTTAGAGCATACGGATCAAGCAAAGAACCCATAGCTATTACTTGTTGAGTGGAAACCGCTTCTTGAGTCCAGCGTTGCTGAGCTCTATCTTGTATTGTATTTACCAGTCTTGTTTTTAATGTTTGGCGCATCTGCCAAATTTCTTCGTCAGGTATCAAATCAAAGCTTTTCCAGTATTCACTTTGATCTTGTTTTTGAAGCCAATCTGATCCCGTGTACTTTTCACAAAGAGAACTAATTTCTGGTGCTTGCCAACTAGTTAGATGAACACCATTTGTTATGGATAATATTGGTACTTCGTCTTCTTGTTTGTCAGGCCAAAGTACATGCCACATTTTTCTAGTTACTTTTCCATGGAGTTTAGATACTGCGTTAGATTTACCCGCTAGTCGAAATGCAAATGCAGTAAGGTTAAATTTTTCAGTATCTGAGCCTTGATATTGGCCAAGTTTCAGAAAAGTTTCTTTATCTACTCCGAGAGGTTCCCAGAGAGAACGTGCGTAATGATCCATTAATTTAGAGCTAAATACATGATGACCTGCTGCTACTGGAGTGTGTGTTGTGAAAACTGTGCATTTGCGAACTTTCTCGATGGCTGAATCTAAAGACAATCCGTTTGCTTTCTCTATTCGAAGACGTTCAAGCATCATGAAGGCAGTATGGTCTTCGTTAGCATGCCAAACAACTGGTTCTATGTGAAGTTCTCGCAAAGCACGCACTCCACCTACACCTAGGACGATGAGTTGGCGTAGTCGTTCTTCTTGATCGGCTGTGTATAATCGTGCCGAAAGTGTTCTATCTTGGGGGTTATTATCAACAACATTAGTATCCATCAGATAGAGATGGATCCGGCCAACATGTACTTCCCATACCCTTACGTATATTTCATGATCAGCAAGTTGGATTGGAATAAATGGTCCACAACCTAAGGGCCAAGCGCATGGTGATATAGGCGCATCATCAAAATTTAGCTGTTCATAATCCTCTTGTTGATCTCCTTCTGAAGACATCCTCTGTCGAAAATAACCTTGAGGATACATGAATCCTACTGCCACAAGTGGCAATCCACGATCTGAAGATTCTTTGCATATATCTCCTGCCAAAACCCCCAAGCCACCGGCATATATCGGTAGGGAATTATGAATAGCGTATTCAGCTGAGAAATAAGCTATTTGCCTTCTAGATTTGCTAGTGCTTGGTTGACCACACCAATTTGGTTCCCTTGACATTTCGTTATCAAATTTTGCCATTACCATATCGTAGAGTTCCAGAAAAACTGGATCTCGTGCGGCTGCCTCAATTTTTTCCGCGCTAATACTACGGAGTTGCTTAACTGGGTTGTGTCCACTGTTTCGCCAAAGCGCATAATCCAAAGATCGAAAAAGCTGCCTTCCTTCCTCATTCCAGCTCCACCACAAGTTGTTTGCAAGTTCAAGTATTCTGCCGATTCTTTGAGGAATTTTAGTAGGCATGTTTTCTTGATTATTTGCTGATTCCATAGAGTCTAATATCCTTGGCCTTGTTTGGTTGAGCACATCAAAACTAGAACGATTCAAGGCACGTTGTGATTTAAGATGCGCTTAAACTAAATAATTTAAGTGCCAAAATATAAGGTTGCTGTGGAGAAAAATTTTGTAAAAAAATGTTTGTTTTTGTTGAGCTATTTACGTTCGTACTGCCGCACGCATTAGTAGTGTGTAATTGCTGTCGTCTGTTTGCAGGTTAGCACCTATTTTGAAGACTAACCGGTGAGCCAACCATGAGTATGAGTACTGACCTGCAAGTTTCAATGTTACTGATTGCCCGTCTGGACCTGTGCCTTGAGCTTGCAGAAGCACTGCATGTCTAACTGTTAAGTAGCCTCCGGTTCCGCTTGTTATCGTGTATGAGATGCCATTTGCAACTACCGTGCCGCCCGCTACATCAAACATTCTGACGGTCCCGTTTGTTGTTGTAGGCTGGAGTGACAGGGTCAAGTTAGCCGGGTAATACTTTATCGTATTGCTGTCAATTGCTTGGTAGATGTAGCCTTTGGCGTTTAGGGTCTTCAAGTTAGAAATGGAGTTGTTTGCGGCAGTTTGGGCGCCTACATAGGGAATGGCTATACCCAACACGACCGCTAAAGTAGCTATTGCGGCAATTGCGATTTTATTTTTTCTGCTTAAAGCGACCATGTATTATTCACCTCCAACCTGATTCCATGATCATTTCTTTGCTTTCCTCTTTAAAAAGCAAGCCGCACTTTTGATGTGCACCATAAATGAATACTAAGGTTTTTGTTCACTTAGTTTTTCCGATAGTATTTCTTCTTCCATATGTAGAAGTAAACCGACTCGGCGTTCCCACCTATTGAAAAATCGGAACTGCGAATACATTGCGTAAATGCTATATCCCAAAAAGATACCTGCAAAAAGCAAAAGAACAAAATCTATCAATCCTAAACCGAAATGCCTGGTTCTCAATAACAGCCAAACTACAAGTAGGAAAAGAATTCCAGATGAAAAAAGCCCTATGAGAGTCCCATTTCTAAATTTTGTCCATTCTTTATCCAGCTCAGATAAGAAGTCATGTAGTGATTTGACTGGGTAGATCTTGTCCTCACTGTTTTCTTTAGCCATTTTTTTCTTTTCCTCATTTTCATAATGTTTTTGGCTTTTTATATGTGATGCACCTTAGATGAATTTAATTTTTTAAAGTATTGAAGGTAGAGACTTGCGCAGTTCAACGTATAGTTTTCTTCCTTCATCCGTCAACGTACTGTAACCTTCCACATTTTGTTTTACCAGTTTCTTTTCTTCTAGAAATGCTAAATGTTTTAAGAAATCGTCGTAGGATAGGTTTGTTGATTTTCGCCAAATTATTGTTTTGAGCTGAGCTTTTGAATTAAAGAATAGATACTCTAGAATTTCAAACCGGATTTGCACTGCACTTTTTCGAGTCTTCCCCATTATTTTATGCACCAGCAGATAGATCTATTTTACACTATTTAGAACGGAATTTGGGGTCTGTCTAAACTTTCGTTCTTCATCTTTCCCTATCAGACTGGGACGGCGACATCATCCCCCGCAGATAGAAGATTAACAGCATAAAAATAAACTCTTTGCATAAAAAAAAGTGGAATGTTTCTAGGTTTTTAGACTGGCGTTGGTGTTGTTGGCGAAGAAGACATTGTCGAAACGTCCTGTTCAATCTGTGGTTTTATTTGGAAAAACGCAATTGCAATCAACAAGATTGCGATCCACATCAGAAATATGCCTATAACAACTATTGTTAGAACTGCTCCGATAAGTAGTAGTAATGCTCCTGTAGACATTAAGCCTACACTTGTTTTCATTGAGAGATTCTTCAATGATCGCCTAACGAAAAATGCTGCAATAATAATGAAAATCCAAAACACTGCGAGCACTAAGAGAAATGAACCAATAAAAGGTACGACGTCGCTTGGAACAATGTTGGTCGTCACTGGTGTTAATCCTGAAAGTGTTGTCCAGTCGCCATTCCAAGTTGGATAGATTTTGTATAAGAACTCTGTTACCATTGAAGTGTAAAAGAAAAGATAAACAAATGTTGCCGCGGTAATTATCACTCCCACAACGCCTGCGATTACGCCGAATAAGAAATTGTTGAATATCCCTCGTTCTTTGAAATAGTCTGCAAAACCATGAAGCGAAATCAAAAGCAATATTACCCCAACGATGGCTAAGATGCCAAACGAAACAGTTCCGATGAATGGCAAAGAACCTACTAACAAGAGAATTGCACCTATGCCGCCTAAGTTTCTGCTCGATTCAAGAGTCATTCTTTTCCCTGATTTTGTGTCATAGTATTAAAGATAAAAGCTTTTTCACGATTTTCAACAATCTAATTATATCTGAGGTAAAACTATGAAATACAGTGCAGTTTGTAGATTGTATTTTCAAAAAGCTCGTATCTGACGTTAAGCGAACGAAAAGATTTATTGGTTTAAGGGGTTTTTGTTTTTTCTCCAAGCAATTCTTTAATGACATCATAATAAACTTGAAGGTAGATTTTACCAGTTTCAGTAATAGCATATACTTTCCGGGATCTTCTACCTTTTTGTTGGATTTTACTTTTTAGAAAGCCTTTTTGTTCTAGAGCGTTTAGTGCAGGATAGAGTGCGCCATGTCTTATTTTGATGTTAAAATCTGCTTCTAATTGTTTTTTAATTTTATATCCCCATGTTGGTTGGGTTTGTACTAAGCGTAATAGTTTGATATCTAGTAAATTTCTGATTATGTGTTGTACAATTTCCTTTTTGTAGGTTTCAGTCATTTATTCTTTCCTACTTGCCATTATTGCGAAGAGTTGATGTTTTGATTAATTAATTTATGTTAATTTTGTATTATGGGCATATTACTTATTATGTTTTTATATGCTAATATTATGTATGAAGATTTATATCATGGTTTATGATATTTCAATACTCAATACAATATACGTCTGAAAAGGGACATATTGTATAAGCGCAGAACAGCAAAACTGTTCTACACAAATACAGGAGAAAAAAAATGATGGTTGCAATAAACTCACAAAAAGAAGTTTCAAATAAGCTTACAAAAGGATTACTGGATCTAATAATACTTCAATTCTTAAGCGCTCAACCTATGCATGGATACCAAATTATTACTAAAATCCGCAAAAACTATGGCGTTAACTTTGGCCCGAGCACAATATATCCATTGCTGAACACACTTGAGAAGAAAAATTTTGTGAAAAGCCAATGGGATATGAGTTTTGATAGACCTAGAAAAATGTACCAATTAACAACTAACGGGCAAAGCATGTTAAACTTTACAGAAGAATCTCTGAATATGATATGTAGAAAAATATCTGCACAAGCTAATGCCGATATGCCATTTGAAGCCTCAATTCAGCCAACTGCAGGCTTAATTGCGAGAAGGAATGGACGCACTCCGACCAGCCATCTAGCAATGGTTCATTAAAATCAAAAATATAGCGGCGAAAGGCCGCCAATCCTGGTTCTACTTGGCCTTAGAAAATCAAGTCTAATAAATTGTCTTTTAAATATATCAACATACTATTTTTATATCATCTAGATCATAGGTGAACTATTGAATCGTATGGACAATCGAAACGGCCTACTGAATGACCAGATACTTGATTTTTGTAAGCATATTGCCGGTTCAGCAAACATAAGTGCCGTGGTTCATGTTGACAACTATTCAATGAAAGAAATTTGCGACAAAACAATCATTAATATTATGCTTGTAGTCCAATCATTTCAACCTAGAGTAATGAGCTATATAAAAACTGTAAATGACAAAACTATTTTTGTTCTTGCGGTCGATCAATGGGTTTTCGCGCGAGATATCGAAATAGGACTTCTGGGAGAAGCCATTGCAAGCAAACTTATTTTTCCCCACTCCACGATTTATGGTGAAGACTACTTACATGAAAAAGAAATAAGGTTAAAGAAGCGTCTAATTCTTGAATTACTTGAAAATTTAGCTTCAAGTTATCCAGAATTGACTCACGTAATTCAAATTCAACCTCAATATTTTCTCTATGAAGTGATTCTTAATCGGATCAGAGTGTTTCCATTAATTGCTTATGACAGTTCAAAGTTAACAAAGGGAATTATTCTAAATGAAAGCGAATTTCTGGATAGCTACAAAGAAGCTTTGAAACAGCTGGAAACAGAAAGAAAAATCTACTTTGCGAATGATTACGTGAAAATATCAGATAAAATTTTAAAGCAATGTCAAGATCCAAGAGTCAAAATTGTAAACCTGTCAAAAAACGCGCCTAGAAGATTGTTCACATCAATCTTTGGAACTTTTCCTCAGTTGATAAGTATTCTTTCACAGAATACGGAAGCACTTCTAAGAGCCCAAAAAAAGATTAATTGGATAAAACATCCCGATCAACCTCACTTGTTTATAGATCCTCTGAAATACGTGTTCTTTCAAACTTCAACGGGTTTACTTTCGTTGTCTGATAAAATCAGCATCAAGGGGTTCGCTCAAAAGATGCTTGTTAACGATCAAAAGTCAGAGATAGAAGTTGAACGCGTGGGCGGAATGCTAAATGATGTCTACTTGATTAATGCAATTGGGGCAAATAATGAAACTAAAGTTCTGGCAAAACGCTTCAAAGACTGGTCAGGATTCAAATGGTTTCCATTAACTGTGTGGTCATTTGGTGCAAGACCCTTCGCTATAACTGCCCAAGCCAGACTAGCAAAAGAGTGCGCAATAAGCGAATTATTGTACAATGAAGGATTTAATGTACCTAAGATTCTACATGTTAGCAACGCGGAGCGTCTAATTTTCATGGAGTATATTGATGGCGAAAACCTTAGCGAAGGCATCAAACGGATAGCTTCGGCAACGGAAGATCAAACATTTGAAATAGAACTCAGCAATCTATACAAAGCGGGAGAAATACTTGCAAATGTGCATTCTCACGACATTGCTTTAGGAGATACCAAGCCAGAAAACATGCTCGTGAAAAAAGATGGCTCTATTTATATGATTGACTTCGAACAAGCGACGCAAGGTGGTGACAAAGCATGGGATGTAGCCGTTTTCTTGTATTACTCAGGGCATTATCTTCAACCGCTTTATGGGAATAACAAAGCGGAATTAATTACCAAAGCCTTCATAGACGGCTATTTGAATGCCAACGGAGACGTCGATGTAATAAAAAAAGCAGGAGCGTCTAAATATACAAGGATTTTTAGCATTTTCACAATGTGGAATATTATTTCAGTTATGTCAAATATCTTAAAGAAAACTGATGCTGCAAAGTGAAAAACAAAATCATTATTTCTAACAACCACAAAATTGAATTTGAATAAGGAAAATTCATCACAAGTCTATAACTTAACACTCTTAGATTCTAGCTACACTTATACTTGCAAACATGAAGAGTTTTACTAAGCATTAAAAAAATGTTGTTGTCTTGCCGCCTGAACTAACAAGCACATTTTGCTGAATTCATTCAACAACGACGTTAATTTCAATTTCATTTATTAAAATTGAAGAAGCGCGGGTTTTCGAAAGTCGAAAACGTTTCTCAGCCAATAAAGACAAGCATTTTATTGAAAATCGTGGTTGGATGAATAAGATTTTACTCTCTTCGAAGCTTCGAAGAGATAGCTAAGCTGTCTTTAAGCTGGTTTTAAAGTTTTCTAAAACCAATAACAATTCAACCAACTGCCAAAGCTTGTCTTGACTTTTTCTGTATCAAAGCGTGACGTTGGGTCGCTTAAGTGAGAGTATTTATTTATCTTTAGGGGAAATATTATTTGGTGATTCTGTGAACGAATTTTACTATTACAAAGGATTGTACAAAGTTAAAGTTGTAACGCAAAGTGAAGGGTACTGGATTGTGGAAGCACAAGAAAATTTTGAGGATAATGAAGGCAATGAAAAATTCAAAGTTAAAATTGGTGAAAGGCGTATAGTGCCGCCAACTGAGTTACACAAGAAAAAAACTTTGTCCCCGCCGATACCAGAACATGTTTATGAACGTCGATTGGAAAAGAAAGTTAAACAGATGGTTGATGAATACGAAAAAAAGAATTAGTCGAAAAAAGCTCAGAAACTGGGTATTTGTTTCTTTAAAATGATTCTAATAAGTTGAACTATTGATAGGTTTAGTTTTTGTTCATTAGATTCAAAGCTTAATGATACAGCTACATTTTCACTCTCTAAGAGGGATAACTTTGGCTAATCAAAAAATAAGTGAAGGCGACTATGTCCTGATTTACCTAGATGCAAGAAGAACATACATGATAAAAATACAAGCAGGGCAAGCCTTCCACACGCATAAAGGCTATTTGAAGCTTGATGAATTAATCGGAAAAGAATATGGCGAACCAATCAAGAGCAGCCTAGGAATCTACTTTACTACTCTCAATCCCTCGTTAACAGATTACATAATGAAGTCATCGCGTAACACACAAATCACTTACCCTAAAGACGCAGCATTAATTGTCATGTTTAGTGGAATCGGTCCAGGAAGCAGAGTTGTAGAATCAGGCACTGGAACAGGCGCTTTAACCACCGCCCTTGCACATTACGTTGGCTCCACAGGCAAAGTCTACACGTACGAATTGCGCAGTGAATTCCAAAAAAATGCTGCAAAAAACCTACAACGTTCAAAACTCATTGACCATGTTGAAATGAAAAGCGGGGATGTTACATTAGGCATAGAAGAAAGAGACATAGATGCAGTAATTTTAGATTTAGCAACTCCCTGGCTTGTTGTTCCACATGCTTACAAAGCGCTAAAGCCATCAGGCATAATCGTATCATTTAGTCCAACTATAGATCAAGTTGTAAAAACAACAGAAGCCCTAAGAGACAACAATTTTGTATTCATCGAAACAATTGAATGCATGATGCGTGCAATGCAAGTAGAAAGAGGAAAAACTAGACCTCAAACACTAATGACAGGGCATACCGGATACATAACACATGCAAGAAAAATCCTCAGCCTCCAGACGCTCTCAACTTCAGAACCAACTGCAGAGCAGATTCTTGAAACAGAGGAAGACCGAGAAATGGCAGAGGAAACTGTTGAATCGACTTGAATTTTATTTATCTCTAGCTTTTGCTGGTTGCGCCATACTTAGCGTCCAAAAAGCTTGTTTTAACTGTTCACCACGAGTCCAACCGTAATAGAAGCCTGCGATTCTGCCAAAATACGGAATAACAATATTATCCAATGCTTTGTACAAAATTGGATTGGTTACACGATTTTCTAGGAAGGTAGGTTTCCAAATTTTAATGTTATATTCCCAACATTTTATGAAAAAGTCCCATCTAGCTTGTGATAAAGAATCCATTTCCGCCCCTTTCTTATTCATTAGAACACAATTCTCTAATGGAACAAAGAATAGCGGTACATAAAATGCGTTAAAATCTTTTAATTTATCCATTAATTCAAGCGTTTGAAGAACATCTTCTTCTTTCTCGTCAGGAAGACCTACAATCAACGTTGCCAATGGAAACCAATCGTTGTCGTTAAGTATACCAAAAGCGTTAGTTACAACTTCTTGCCATTGTTCAGGTTTGAAAGGTAACATTTTGCCAGCCATATACTTCTTCATCAATCTTGGGCTGCCAGTTTCAATTCCTGTTTCAGCTGTAATTATTGCCTTTTTGCCAAAAGAGTACCAACTACGCTCAATCAAGATTTCGGCAAGTTCTTTTATCATTCCTGGATTATTCATCACTGGAGCCAAAGACATATGCGATGCTTGAATGCTTTTAACACCTGGATAATCAGCAACACTTTTTACTAGTTTTACTACGGCTTCCTTGTTTGGTACGAATATAGTGTCTTTGGTGCCATATAAGAAGAGATCTTCAGTCACTAATGTTATGTGATTACTGCCTTCAGCAGTAGTTAAGGCTACTTCATGCATGATTTTTTCGAGCGGAACATCAATTTTATGTTGCATCGTTGGTGTGCAAAACTGGCAGTTTCTTCCGCAACCTTTTGAAATTTCCACCGCACCATGGATTGCAGCGTGTTTGGTGAATGGCATTATAGTATTGTAATCCCAATTGCTGATCGATTCATCAGCTTTAACTATATGCGGGAGAGCTTCGCCTTTTACTGCTTTCTTAAAAATGTCAACTATTGGTTCAGGTCTTCCACCTAGAAGCACACAATCGACGCCATAGCTGTCAGAAACACCCTTGCGTTCGAGTTGCCACGCACCAAATCCGCCTACAATAATTTTTGGCTTAAATTTTTTGATGCTGGGATTTGTAACGAGTTTTTGGAACTCAACAGCATTCATGGGTTCTCCTCCACCGATTATTGATGAATAAGTTTTGCTTACGTAACCCATTCCTGTTGGATCCATCGATGATATACCTACAACTCTGGTTTCAGGCCCAACAAAGTCTTCTAAATCTTCGGGGTGGACAACAGCAACTTCTTTTTCTGTGAATCCAGCCTCCAGCAACATAGCTTCTACTTTTCTCAATCCATATGATGCAAACTTTGCTCTACCATCAGGCTTGCGATCCACCGGTGGATAAAGAGTCTTTCGAACAAATCCAAGTGGAACTGGACCCTTGCCAAAACCTGCTACGAACGCTATAAACGGATTATTGTAGAAGTCGCTCATTTCGGTTGCTGATGCCGTTAGGACTATTTTGACGCCTGAAGCTGATGCCAAATCTCTCTTTTCCTCGCGAATAGAATAAGTGAATGTTTCGTAGTCCTTTTAAGAATTACTGTCGGTTAGGCTCAATTGCATAGGAATTGCAACAAGCGCTATCTGAACAGCTGTGATTGAAAAAGAAATATTGGGCGAAAACTTCTCAGCAACTGATGGCGCATCAGGATATCAGGACCTTGCGCCGAATTATGCCACTATATAGTTAGCTCCGCTTGCACAGTCTAGTTCGCAGAAACCACAAGCAATACACTTCTTCTGATTAACTGCTTTTGGGGTTGGTTTTGGCGAAAACCCCATTTTCTCTGCTTCATCAAAAATTCGTCGGGATAGCGGACGCCACTTTTCCTTGAGCACGGGATTAATTTCCAATGAGCGTTCTAGTTCTTCATACTCAGGAGTCAGATCAAGTCCAATCTCCTTTAAACCACGCTCTGCTCTCACCATGTTTCCACACGAAAGAACAGTGGAACCGGCTTCAGTCACACCTCTAAAAATTACGAGGTCTCCGCTTGACCGCGTTGTCTGCATATGCGGAAAAACTTTTTCAATTGAATGTTCATCTTTTAGCAACAATGTACCCCTAAAATGACTTAACCAAGAAATCCCATAAGAAAGCGGATTAAATGGGTGCCCAGCTTCAAGAATTATAACTTTAAAACCTCGTTTTAACAACTCTCGAGCTGCAGTTGCTCCTCCCGCACCTGAACCTACCACAATAGCTCTGATTCTAAACGCCTCCATCAGTTTTAGCGATGATTTTTGCTTTACATACTTGGCAACCACTAGTCATTTTCTGGGTAAAAGACATAGTGATATTTGGGTTTAGCCCGCTTATTACGCCTTCGTCAGTTGCGCTTAGAACTTGGCAAGTTAACTCCGAATAGTCTTTAGCTAATGCACATCGATTTATTGTTAGAGATGCCGTGCCGTTACTAATTTTTTCAAGGTTAAAACTTATTCCTAGTATTCGGTAGAGTACTTTAGCTGACCTGATTAGGTCATTGAAACTAAAGTTTGCGCCTAATTTTAAGCGTGTTTCTTTGCCGAGTTGACTGCCAACAGTAAATAAAGTTTCTCGTCCAAGCCTAATCGCTTCGTCCCTTCCCAAAACGCCTACTAGAATTTCAACAAGTCTATTATGTTCTTTTGCCATCGCTGTTCTCTTTTCTTTGAGGTTTCCTTCAAGAGGCATTATCACTTTCGATGTTACCCCATTCGGGTTTGACGCGTTAAGCAAGGATTCTAAAGCGCTTGAAGTGACAATATAGACATGATCTAGTTCTCTTTTAAGGATAAAATTTGGTGTCCACCGTGAAAGTAAAACAAGTTTCAAGCCCAATCTTTTTTCAGTCCTGATTAGCAATTTTCAAACCGAGAATCAAGAGTCTTTTGTCAACAATTGCGAGCAGATTTGCCTCTGCATTAGTGATGTAATCTCCATTGCAATTAACTAACGAAGTTCTTGGATTCAACTGAACTGCAAACTGGTAACTCTGCACTTCTTCAATATATAATGTCAGCATATTTTTTTCTTCCAGAAAGCAAAGCCATTGCTCAATTGATTTCAATTGGTTTTCAAGGGTGCCGTCCGAGTAACTCTGATCTCTCATCCAATAATGTCAAGCTAATGCCTTCTCTTCATCCGGCAAAAACATTTAGTCTAAGCTGAATAAAAGCCTATACATGAGATTCGAATTGAATACAAGGAACGCTTTTATTTTCGGTCCTAATTCTCTATTTTGTAAGGTGTCATCAAATTGAATTTTAGTGGTAGCCAAACCGAAAAAAACATATTAGCGGCCTTTGCAGGGGAATCACAAGCAAGAAACAAATACACTTTCTTTGCAAGCGTTGCTAGAAAAGAGGGCTATGAACAAATAGGTGCAATTTTCGAGGAAACTGCCGGCAACGAGAAAGAACATGCTGAACTGTTCTTTAAACATCTCAAAGGGGGCATTGTTGAAATCCGCGCTTCATACCCGGCTGGTGTAATAGCTTCCACTGCTGAAAACCTCAAAGCGGCAGCTGAAGGCGAGAAACTTGAGTGGGGAACCCTTTACCCAAATTTCGCGGATGTTGCGCAAAATGAAGGTTTTCCAGATGTTGCAGCAACTTTCCGAATGATTGCAAAAGTAGAATCCTATCATGAGAGGCGTTACAATAAGCTTCTTTCAAGCGTTCAACAAGGTAGTGTCTTCAAAAAAGATCAACCTATTAAATGGAAATGCAGAAACTGCGGTTATGTATTTGAAGGAACACAAGCCCCTGACAAGTGTCCAGTATGCTTTCATCCTAAATCTTACTTTGAAGCTTGGGTTGAAAACTACTAAAAACCCTCATTTTTTTCTAAACTAAGAAAAATAAAAAAGCATTTTAAAACTTAGACTATATATTTGTTTGTTTTTTCAAAATCTTTAACTATTTCCATTACACGCTTTGGTACGTTGCACGGTCCAAGTGGAATATCTTTAAGCAAAACCCATGGACTTTTGCAAGCTACAACTGCTGCAATATGTTTTTCCCCAAAGCATTTCTTTGCAACTTCAACAACTAGGCGCCTAACTTCAACTTCAGATAGCTCGCCTATAGCATGTAAATATTCATGCAACAAAAGATTGTATATTAACGCGTTAACTGTTGGTTTGCTTATAACGGAGACCTCAACAATTTCTACAAGCGACCTGTTTAAAACGATATTGTTAGTTCCAACTGGATAATAAGCGCCTAATTGCAGAGGTAAGTCATCTAAAAAAAGCATCATATTATCTCTTCTTTTTGCTAAAGCTAACTTAACCGTGTCTCTAACTATTTGCCAAACTTCTGAATAGTTCTTAGCTTTGTCTAATCGCTCTCCGAACTGATGAATACTCTTGCTTGCATAATTCAAAAAGTAAACCTACCTTCAAGAGAATGTATGAAAATAACCCTGCCTTTAAGCGTTGCATAAATAATGAACATTTCTAAATACTCAATCTTTGCCCAATATACTCTTCTGTTACCTTTGATTTGATTTTTTCCCTTTTCCAATTGTTCTATCTATAGTTTGAACATAGTTAAGCTCTAAATCAAAAAAGCAACCTAAAGCAGATTGTTCAAAACTACCAAAATAAGATTTCTTTTACTAAGAATTAACAGGTCAAAATAATGACTAAGTCAATGCAAACAAATAGACTTTTGTTATTAATGAGCTAATCTGTAACAACATAGGCATAGACTAAATCCTTTTATGCATAATCAAGTTAGAGGCAATTGAGAAGTAACAAATGTTAGAAGGCTGGGAATGGATAATCATAGGATTCTTTTTCTTTGCATCCATTGCGCTTGTCTTTGCAGCTATAGTAATTATCTTAAGGTTTCAATCAAGAAAAAAAGAGACGAAAGAAACAGTCATCAAAGAATTCGTAATGATTCTCTGCCAAAACTGCGGATCCTTAACTCCTCAAACAGCCCAATACTGCCCTAATTGTGGAATGAAAAGAAATCTTAGTCCAATGACTGGCTGAAGTATAAAATTTGCACCTATTTTGTCATCAACCTAAAGGGAAAAAAAGATTTTGATAGTGGAACTAATTTCTGCAAACAAATCTGGCTTTAAGCTATACCAGAAAATTGATAAATGACAAGTGTGTCTGTGATAGACGTTAAGGTGAAAATTGAATGGCAAGCAATGTTCTCGTAAGAGACATAATGTCTAAAGATGTTAAAACAGTGCGAAATGATACAACGGTGAAAGAAGTTATTGCTTTAATGACCAAATTTGACAAAGATGCAATACTTGTCGAGCAAAGCGGAAAACCCACCGGAATCATTACGGTAAAAGATGTACTAGTAAGAGCAGTTGAACACGGCGTGCCCCTAAATACAATAATTGCAAGAATGGTTTACACAAACCCATTGGTAACAATAGACGAATCAGCAACTGTTGAAGAAGCTGCCAATCTGATGAAACATTGGAAAATAAAACATCTACCGATCGTTGACAAAAATGGTGCGCTCGCTGGCATGATTAATGATAGAGACATAATCTACGCGGTACCGTCATTAATGTCAATGATGGAAGAATTCTGTCGCACAAATTAGAAAAAGCGATAACTTATTTTTTTATCTATTTTCTATCAACTAAAAAAATTTAGACGCAAGGCTTAATAAAAAAAGTTAAGAAAGCAAATTTATTGCTTCTGCTCTTTAGCCCATTCTTCTTTAACGATTTTCATGATACTATCAAGGTTTGTCTGCGCCGTAAGATCTGCGATAGCGTTATTCAATTCGTTTTTAGTCAGCAAAGCGACTTCGCCAGGTCTAAGCGGTTCGGGTCTTGTTGCTTGATAAACTCTCAACGCACGCATGCAAAACTTCACCATTAGCATTTGCAAGTGTTCTTGTAAATCTACAAGTTCATTTTTGCTATCTTTCATTAAATGGTCAAAGGCTGCAGAATCCCATTTTCCATCTTTTGTAGTCATCTTAACCAATCCTTAACGTCACATGTAAACCATGTATTATAGCCTTTTCTAGTAATGGCGATTACAAAACCGCAGATTTTGGTTTTCCGAGTTTCCTATTAACGCAAGCTTGGATAAAACCAAAATATTCGGGGGAAGGTCTTCCAGGTCGACTTTTAAATTCTCCATGAAATTGCGAAGCGAAGAAAAAGTAATTCTTAGGCAACTCTAAAGTCTCCATTCTTCTGCCATCAGCACTTTTGCCAGTAAAGCATAAACCGTGGTTCTTGAGAGTTTCTAAGTAGTCTAAGTTAACTTCGAAGCGGTGACGATGACGCTCATGGATTTCTTCTTCTCCGTACAAACTGTACGCAAGCGTTCCTTTTTGTAAAATTACTTTATGAGCACCCAAACGCATTGTAGCTCCCTTGATTTCTACTCCTCGTTGTTCAGGCATAAGATCAATAATCGGATGAGGAGATTCAGGGTTTATTTCTGTACTGTTTGCATCCTTTAAACCGCAAACATTTCGCGCAAACTCTATAACCGCTAATTGAAATCCATAGCAGATACCCAAGAATGGAATATCATTTTCTCTCGCAAACTGAGTAGCAGCAATTTTACCTTCAGTGCCTCGAGGACCAAAGCCATAAGGAACGAAAACTCCGTCAAAATTTGCAAGATCTTTAATGCATTCAGATTCATGCTCTAATTTCTCTGCTTCAAGGTAGGAGATACAAACTTTAGCATTGTTTGCAGCACCTCCATGTCTTAGCGCTTCAGTCATGCTAACGTAACTGTCAGTTAACCCTGCATATTTTCCAACTAGTGCTATCTTGACTTCATGTTCGGGATTAATTGCAGCATCAACATATTGCTGCCACGGACCAAAGTCTTTGCCGTCGCACTTGAAGCCCAATCGCTGGCAAATAAAATCTCCCATGCCTTGCTTGTCCAAAATAAGCGGCACCTGATAAACTGATTCAGCATTATAAGAACAGAAAACGGCACTTTCAGGAATAGTTCCAAACAAAGCTATTTTTCTTAGAGCTTCAGCATCTATCATTTTAGGGCTTCTTGCCACAATAGTGTCTGGTTGAATACCGATCCGTCTCAATTCGTTAACGCTATGTTGTAAGGGTTTAGTTTTCATTTCACTGGTTACATCTAAAATTGGTACCAAGGCTACATGCACATAAAGAGTGTTCTCATATCCTTCTTCAAGACGCATTTGGCGAATAGCTTCCAAAAAAGGTAGCCCTTCGATGTCGCCAACGGTTCCCCCCACTTCGGTTAACACGACATCAGCACATGTTGCTTTGCCGACGTTTCTAATACGATTCTTAATCTCGTTAGTTATATGAGGGACAATTTGAACACAACGTCCGAGAAAGTCGCCTCTTCTTTCCTTTTCTATAACTGACTTGTAAACCATGCCTGTCGTCAAATTGTTTTCTTGTTTGAGACTTAAATCTAAGAAGCGTTCATACCAACCTAAATCTAAGTCGGTCTCTCCACCATCGTCAGTCACAAAGACTTCGCCATGCATATATGGATTCATAGTTCCCGCATCAACATTCACGTAGGGGTCAATCTTTACAACTGTTGGCGTTATTCCTCTTGCTTGAAGCATTTTGCCAATTGACGAAGTTAAAATGCCTTTGCCGACAGAACTTAATACGCCGCCTGTAACGAAAATATACTTAACCATGGAGTTCCCTACAATAACCTACTCCTTTCAAGCTGAATTAATATAACTCTTTTGTGTGCCAAGTTGTAAAAATGTGCAATCAATTATGACTCATCATGAACATAATAACAGTCCTTAAAAGCATTGTTTTCAAAACTGAGAAGAGCCACTATCAAATTCAAAGCATAATTAATCAAATAACATTAAGTTATTGAATACCTTTGCAAAAAACCGACAGAATAATCCAAAAAGCGTGTTCTTGTAATTACTACTACGCCACAATATTGACAGTATTCTCAAAACTCCTTTTTCACAAGTATTCCACAAAATTGCTAAAATAATATTGCAGAAAAATTTTAATTAAGAGTTCGCTAAAGGTATTGTGTGGAGACTAAAATGCCCAGAGCTTTTGTTCTAATAAATGTTGAATCAGGAGCCGAACAGGAAATTGTTGATGAACTTAGAAAAGTTGAAGGTGTGGAAGAAGCATACTTTTCTTATGGCGTCTACGATATAATTACAAAAGTTAAAGCAGATTCGATGGAAACGCTTAAAGACATGGTAACGCGAAGAGTGAGAGCAATCAGCCGAGTAAGATCTACGTTAACATTGATAATGATGGAAGAATAACGATAAATTAAACAGTAAACAAAATTTTTAGATAACTTTTTAATGCACAACAAACATCACTTTATTAGAGGATTGATATGCCCACAGCCTTTGTTTTAATAAACACTGAAATAGGTTCAGAATCCGATGTTCTAAAGGAACTAAAAAAAGTCGAAGGCGTAGAAGAAGCGTCAGCAGTTTATGGAGTCTACGACATCGTGGCTAGAGTTAAAGCAGACACCATGGACAAACTAAAAGAAATAGTAACATGGCGAATTCGACGTTTAGATAAAGTACGATCTACATTAACAATGATAGTTGTAGAGGACCGTTAACATTCTCATTAAACTCCCTTTCTTTTAACAACACTAAACTTTGAAAAAATAAAATTATTAATATTTTATTTAAAACACGAAATTTTTCTAAACGACATATTGGATTGGATCAGAGACAACATGCATTGATTTAGATGGTTTTATTTGTGTATGAACAAGAAGCCATTTAGTAAGCTTTGGGCATTTATCGGGATCGCAAGAAAAACTTCTCGCTGTTGAATTATAATTACGACAGATCGAACATGGAATTTCTGAATTAGTGCTCATAACAAATGAATATGTAAGGTCAGAGTTGATTTATCAGTTATGAAGCTACAATTAAGAGCTTATATACAGTTTTAAAAATTAAATATATGCTATATTATCCTGGTTTATCTTTCTAAGAATTGACGTAAATTTTCTTGACCACAATTTATTTGCTTATTGTTGCGTTTTTAAATAAATGAAATTTAGCTAATCAACAAACACCTATCAAAAATTAATCTAAAATGAATGAATCCTTCTTATCTTCGAAGCAACAGAATCTATCGCCATAAATAAGTGAACTTAAAAATTAAGTTCTAGCTATTAGATGTGATTATGATATGTCTCCAATAATGCACATTGGCCTAGACGACACAGACTCAACGAAAGGAGGTTGCACTACTTACCTTGCAGCATTATTAGTGGAGAAACTTGGGGATTTAAATGTCCATTTTACAGATTATCCAAGATTAATTAGACTTAATCCTAACGTGCCTTGGAAAACAAGAGGTAACGGCGCACTATGCTTGAAATTCAGATATGATGAGAAATTTGAAGAAGAAATTAAAGAGACTTCTATGGATTTATGGGAAAAAAACTCTGCTATTAAAGAGAAGGGCACCGATCCAGGCATAGTTATTTTGAAAAAAGATAGAATTCCAAAGGAACTAGGTTTTTTTGCAAAAAAAACGGAAATGAACATTGTAACGCTCAAAGAGACTCTGGCCCTCATTAAAAAGTTAGGTGCAGAAGCTGCGGGATTTAACTCTTGCAGAGGCATTGTCGGGGCTCTTGCAGCAATTGGCGAAACTTTGTCTAAAGATCATACTTACGAGTTAATTGCTTACCGTGAATACCAGAACTGGGGTTCAAAAAGAAAAGTAGATGAAGCATCAATTTTTGAAATGGACAAGCAATTAGAACCTTACACTTTTAATAATATAGACACCGAAACGCGAAGAGTAATTATTACACCAAGAGGTCCTGACCCAATTCTTTTTGGAATTAGAGGCGAATCCGCAGAAATTGTTAAAAAAGCTTTTGCACTGGTTAAACCAATTGAAAATGTTGAGCGCTGGGTCATATTCCGTTCAAACCAAGGTACTGATGCTCATCTTCAACATGTTGATGCATTATGCAAAATCGAACCATACAGTTCGGTAATCGTGAAGGGAATTGTTTCTCTGAATCCGCGAATAGTTCCGCTAAGACACGTTATCTTTTCAATAAAGGATGAAACTGCAGAGGTTGATTGCGCGGCTTACGAACCAACAGGATGCCTACGCAAAATTGCAAGAGAGCTAATCGAAGGCGATTATATTGAAGTACATGGAGCAGTACACCAGGCAACCTCGATCAGACCACCAACGATTAATCTCGAAAAAATCAAAATCTTGAGCCTTAAACTAAAAATACTCATGGAAAATCCTTCTTGCCCAAACTGCAATAAGCGATTAAAGTCCATTGGCAAAAACAAAGGTTTTCGCTGTGAAAAATGTGGTGAAAAATTTAATGAGCTGGCCAAGAAGGAATTTGTTGTACCTAGAGCTATTGAAACAGGGTTATATGTTACTTCGACGCGATCACAAAGACATCTCACTAAACCGTTAAGGCGTTATGGTTTGGAAAAGCAGGTTTTTAAACAAAAACCTATGATTGAAGAATGGCATTCTTTCTCTTGAGTTTTAGCTAAAAGAAATAGGTTTCTCCAGTGAAAAAATGTAAGAATTTAACTAACAACTTAAATGCATGAATCTCGTACCCATTAAAAGTTAAAGACCCAAGAATGAAAACGGAGTGCCAAAAAGTTGCCACAGTTTACAAAGAAAGATTATGCGCTTCCATTCTTTAAAGAAGAAGGCTTCGTAAGGAAGCATTGCCCTAAATGCGGCGAATGGTATTGGACACAGAATGCAAATCAAGAAACTTGTGGCGAATCCACCTCGGATGAATGCGGCTTCTACACATTCATCAATAGTCCAGCTACAAAAAAGAGTTTCAGCCTACCCGAAATGAGGGAGGCATTCCTTTCATTCTTCGAGAAAGAAGGACACACGCGCATTAAGCCTTATCCTGTTGTTGCTAGATGGCGTAAAGACATTTATCTTACCCATGCAAGCATTATTGACTTCCAACCCTACGTGACTGAGGGCATCGCTCCACCGCCAGCAAATCCGCTTGTAATTTCTCAACCAAGCATCAGGCTAACAGATATTTCCAATACGGGTCCAACTTTTGGCAGGCACTTAACCATTTTTGAGATGGGAGGAGCACATGCATTCAATTACCCAGATAAGGAAGTTTATTGGAAAGATGAAACTGTCCGCTTGCACCAACGTTTTGCCACAGAGGCACTCGGTATTAAGCCTGAAGAGGTCATTTACAAGGAAGGGGTATGGGTTGGTGGAGGCAACGCTGGCCCAGACCTGGAATGCATCGTCCGTGGCTTAGAAGTTGGTACGTTGGTTTTCATGCAGTATAAAGTTGTTGGCGACGACTTTGTACAATTGCCAATCCGTACTGTTGACACGGGTTATGGCATTGACCGTTTCACTTGGATTAGTCAAGGAGTGCCGAGTCTGTTCCAAGCAATTTATGGCAAAATGCTTGACAAAGTCTTCAGTATAGCAGGTATAACCAACGTTGACAACGATTTCTTAGCCAGAGTAGCCAGATATTCAGGTTTAGTAAGCGTTGACAAAAACGCCAACAGGATGGTCACTCGGAAACGAGTTGCCGAGCTTACTGGCATAGATCTCGAAATTCTTGAAAAGGTGCTTGTCCCAATTGAGAATACTTGGGCAGTAACCGACCATACAAAAACCCTATGCTTCATGCTATCCGAAGGGGTTGTTCCATCAAACATTCAAGAAGGTTACTTAGCAAGACTGTTGTTCCGCCGAGTATTCCGTTTAATGCGAACCCTAAACATTGACCCAATAAGACTCTATGACATAATAGAAATGCAAATTGATTTGTGGTCAAAAGACTTCCCACATATCAAGGAAATGCAAAACGAAATAGTCGAAATGCTAAAAGTAGAAGAAGAAAAGTTCAAAGAAACGCTTCAACGAGGAGAGGGCATGGTTAAACGTATTGCCACCAGCCTCAAAACCGAAGGCACTGGCAAGTTGTCTCAAGATATGCTAGCTGAACTTTACGATTCGCACGGGTTACCACCAGAAATTGTTAAACAAGCAGCTGAAAGAGAAGGCGTGCAAGCAGATGTTCCCGAAAACTTCTATGCACTAATCGCAAAACGTCATATGCAATCTACAAAGCCAGCAGAAGAGGGAGAATCTCTAACCGAAGAAAACTTGGAAAAAGTAGCTGAAGAACTACCCGCCACAGAATTACTCTATTATGCTGACACTTACATGAGAGAGTTTGATGCAAAAGTCCTTAAAATAATCAATGAGAAATACATAGTTTTGGACAAGACATGCTTTTATCCTGAAGGTGGAGGTCAACCAGCAGACCATGGATGGATAACAGCGGGCGATTCAAAATACAAAGAGGTTGGTACTCAGAAAATTGGCAGGGTTATATTTCACAAGTTGGGGGGCATGCCAACTTTTAAGGAAGGGAGCATCGTCCATGGAATTCTTGACTGGGAAAGACGCTACGCATTAATGAAAGCGCACACGGTTACTCATCTCATCAATGGTTCTGCAAGACGAGTGTTAGGGGAGCACGTTTGGCAATCAGGAACTCAGAAAGGTTTAGAAACTTCACGCTTAGATATCTCCCACTACAAAAGACTAACCCAACAAGAAGTAAATAAAATTGAAATCCTTGCGAATGGCGCAATTGCAGCAGATATGAAGGTGGAAGCCACATGGTTACCCCGCAATGTGGCTGAAGCACGTTATGGTTTTAGACTATATCAGGGCGGTGCGGTCCCAGGAAAAGATATCCGTGTTGTTAAAACAGGCGATTGGGATGTTGAAGCATGTGCTGGAACCCATCTAAGAAGCACATTGGAAGTTGGCTTTGTAAAAATCGTTTACACTGAACGCGTTCAGGATGGAGTGGAAAGACTTGGTTATGCTGTTGGATTGGAAGCCGTTAGGGCAGTGCAGAAACAAGAAAATCTGTTGCTAAAGGTCTCCGAAGTTTTAGCCGCTCCTGTAGAGAAGTTGGATAAAACAGCTGAAAAAGTCGTTAAAGATCTGAAAGAGACAAACGTAGAAAAACGTAGGTTAATCAAGGAACTGGCGGAGAAAGAAAGTATGGTCGGACAAACGCAACAAGTTGAGGCAGAGTCGGAAGTCAATGGGGTATCGATTGTTAAACGAAATTTCGGCGACATAATCGACGTTAATCGAATGGTTGCTACTGCAACTGAAATAATAAAACGCAATGAAGCAATAGTGACGTTGTTTTACGGTTCGGATGGAAAAACATGCCGATTAATGGCTATGGCTGGAAAAGAAGCCGTAAAGAGAGGCATACATGCAGGCAACATCGTAAAAGAAACAGCACCGATTTTTGGCGGTGGAGGCGGAGGAAGACCCAATTTCGCTCAAGGCGGAGGAACGCAACCTCAGAACCTGGAGAAAGCCATTAGAGCAGCCGAAGAAATAGCGAAAAAGCAAGTAAAACAGTAATATTCCACGGCTTACTTCTAAATTTTGACTAATTTGATTAGATAATATGAATTTTAGTAACTAAAATGTACAAACGCCTTTTAAGGAGCGAAAAATTTTATTGTCTGAATGTTGGTTTGCCTTTTGAGTGCGAGGGATAAAGCGAGTTATGGTTGATGAACAAGAAGGGCAGTCTAGTGATAAATTGGAAGAACTCTTAGATTGCGAGAGGAAGCGTTCAGAAGATTACTTGAATAGGCTTAAGTATTTGCAGGCTGACCATGAAAACTTTAAGAAAAGGTTTGATCGGGAAACCGAGCAAATAAAAAATTACTGTACTGAACGCATAATTATCCAATTGTTAGATGTTATTGATGAATTGGAATTAGCTGTCAAAAACGGTGAAATTTCAACATCACCAGAATCTCTAATTGAAGGCGTTGAACTGACGCTGAAAAAGCTCAGAAAGGTTCTTGAGCAAGAAGGTGTCACTCCAATAGATAACTCAGAAGGTAAAGTTTTTGACCCCTCACGGCATAATGCTATTGCCGCCGTAGAGCGAGACGATATACCGGAGTCTACTATCATCGAAGAAATAAGAAAAGGTTACATTATGAGGGGCAAGGTCATACGACCAACTATAGTCAAAGTTGCAATCAAGTCAACAAAAAATCAAAGTAATCAAACGGAGGAAAAGAATAAATGAGTAATCAAAAAACAAGTGAAAAAGTGTTAGGAATAGATTTAGGAACGACCAATTCAGCAGCCGCAATTTATGAAGGCGGACATGCTACGGTTATTCCAAGCGCAGAAGGTCCCACAATGGCGGGGAAAATGTTTCCCTCAGTTGTTGCCTTCACAAAAGAAGGACAGCTTTTGGTAGGTGAACCAGCAAAAAGACAAGCAACTACCAACCCAGAAGGAACAGTTTTTGAAATAAAACGTAAAATGGGAACTGAATACAAAGTAAGCATTTACGGAAAAGAATACACTCCTCAACAGATATCTTCATTTATTTTACAAAAAATAAAAAAAGATGCTGAAAACTATCTTGGCGGCACAATGAGAAAAGCAGTAATCACTGTTCCGGCGCACTTCAATGACAACCAACGTCAAGCAACCAAAGACGCTGGCGAAATTGCGGGCTTCCAAGTCATGAGAATAATCAACGAACCTACGGCCGCCTGCCTCGCATATGGCATAGATAAAGTGCAACAGGAAATGAAAATCTTAGTCTTCAGCTTCGGAGGCGGTACTCACGATGTTACAGTAATGGACTTTGGCAAAGGAGTCTTCCAAGTTCTAAGCACAAGCGGCGATACGCAACTTGGGGGAACAGACGTTGACAGAGCCGTAATGCAGTACATTCTTGATGAGTTCAAACGGCAAAATGGCATAGACATCTCTGGAGATAAGATGGCAATGTCACGCCTAAAAGAAGCTGCAGAAAAAGCCAAAATTGAACTCTCAACACTGATGAGTACAGATATAGATTTACCATTCTTGACTGCTGACGCTTCAGGACCAAAACACTTACGTCTAACATTAACTAGAACAAAACTTGAATCTTTAGCACAACCAATAGTTCAAAGAACTCAGCCAACCCTTCTGAAAGCTCTTGAAGATGCAAAATTGACTCCTCAAGGAATCGACAAAATCATTCTAATAGGCGGCATGACCAGAATGCCACTTGTCCAAAGATTCGTAGAACAAATATTGGGAAAAGCGCCCGAACGAGGATTAGACCCTATGGAATGCGTTGCAATAGGTGCATCCATACAAGCAGCTGTTATTACTGGCGAAGTCACTGACTTACTATTACTTGATGTCACACCGCTGACGCTCGGTCTTGAAACTATGGGAGGAGTTTTCACCAAAGTAATGGAAAAGAACACTACTATCCCAACCAAGAGAAGCCAAATCTTCACCACAGCCGCAGACTTCCAAACAGCTGTCACAATTCACGTTCTTCAAGGTGAACGTGCAATGGCGAGTGACAATGTCTCATTAGGAATGTTTAACCTAGTTGATTTACCGCCTGCACCAAGAGGAGTCCCACAGATAGAAGTTACATTTGACATTGACGCAAACGGAATACTAAACGTTACTGCAAAGGACTTAGGCACAGGGAAAGAATCAAAAATACGCATAACAGCATCAACCAAACTGTCAAAAGAAGAGAAAGAACGCTTAATCAAAGATGCCGAACAATTCGCAGAGCAGGATCGAAAGAAAAAGGAAGAAGCCGAATTGCGAAATAGCGCTGACAGCCTAGTTTACACAGCTGAACGAACAAAAACAGACCTTGCAGGCAAGATCAATCAGGAACAAATAGGGAAAATTGATGCTGCTGTAACAGAACTCAAGAATGCACTAGCAAGCAACGACATGACACAAATTAAAACAAAATCTGATGAGCTACAAAAAGTTTTACAGGCAGTTGGAACGACGGTTTACCAACAAGCTGCAGCAGATCAGGCAAAACAGCAAGAGCAACAACAACCAGGTCAAGGACCAGAAGCGGGAGCAGGACCTCAACCGCCTCCGAGTGGTGGTCAGGGTCCCGAAGACTTTGGTTCAGAGAAAGTCGTGGATTCAGAAGACTACAAAGTTAAATAAGAACAGCAGAACCTACGTTAGCGGTAAAACAGAATGGCTGAAAAAAGAGATTACTATGAAGTACTAGGCGTTCAACGCGGTGCGTCAAAGGACGAAATCAAAGACTCATATAGAAAACTAGCAATGGAATTCCATCCAGATCGAAACAAATCAGCTGGTGCTGAAGAAAGATTCAAAGAAATCTCCGAGGCCTACGCAGTTCTCTCAGACGACCAAAAAAGACAACAATACGATACTCTCGGCCATTCAGGTTTTGACCAAAGATATACATCAGAAGATATTTTCAGAGGCGCCGATTTTGACTCAGTTTTTAGGGACATGGGTTTCGGCGATATTTTTCGCACTTTCTTCGGCGGAGGGGGATTTAACACCGAAAGATCCAACCGAGGTCAAGATTTAGCATACGACCTTGAAATAACATTGGAAGAGGCAGCAAAAGGAACAGAAAAGGAAATAGAAATTCCCCGAACTGAAAGATGTGACGTTTGTGGCGGGTCAGGTGCAAGTCCAGGTACATCAGCCAAGATTTGTCCAAGATGTGGTGGTTCAGGCCAAGTTCAGGTACAACGCAGAAGCAGCTTTGCAATGTACGTGCAAGTTGTCGCTTGTCCACAATGTAAAGGGAAAGGTAGACTAATTGAAACTCCTTGCAGCAATTGCCGCGGTTCTGGACTAATTAAAAAAAGAAGAAAAATTACCGTGCATATTCCTATGGGAATCGACGAAGGAAATCAGCTTAGACTGAGAGGCGAAGGCGAAATGACATCAAGCAGTGGGGAACCAGGCGACCTATATGTTATCGTTCATGTTAAGCCTCACCAACAATTCATGCGCGAAGGCGATGATCTCTTGTACGTTGCAATGATTACTTATCCTCAAGCAGCTTTAGGCGGAGAAATTACCATTCCAACCCTAGACGGTCCAAATAGTATTAAGATCCATCCAGGAACTCAAATAGGCGAAACTGTAACGTTGAGAGGAAAAGGCATGCCACGCTTTAGAGCTTATGGCAAAGGCGACCTACATGTACGTATTGGAATTTCAGTTCCAGAAAAACTTAGCACACAACAAAGGGTTCTTCTTGAACAATTAGCAAAAGAGTTCAATCCAGAAGTGCAAAATAAAACCCATAAATTCCGTTTCTAAACCATTCTTAGTTTCAAAAATAGGCTTTATTAAACATAAAAAACATACGTAGATTTTTTGTAATTATATGATTCTAACAAGATTCCTTTTTGCAGAAAACTGTAAAACTCTGATATGCGTTATGGTAGGTACCTACGTTGCCATTTCAAAAATAATTAATGAAATAATTAATTAAATAACTTAACAAAAGAGAAATAATGAAACAAAAAATGAAGAAAGTTTATTACTTACTTCCGAGCTGCTTACGCAGTTCGTTGTAAGTTGCTTTTATGTCTTCAATTGAACCTTCGTCTTCAATTGTTGATGTATCGCCAAGTGGTGCTCCGGTTAGCACAGCTTTGAGTAGTCTGCGCATTATTTTGCCGCTTCGTGTTTTTGGCATTTTGTTTACAAAGACCACTGCATCTGGAGTGGCGATTGGACCGATTGTCGTTCTGACGTGTTTTATCAGTTCTGTTCGGAGTTCATCTGAAGGTGTGAAACCGGTTCGCAACACTACGAAAGCTACTGGAACTTCGCCTTTGACTGCATCTTCTTTACCCATTACTGCTGCTTCAGAGACTGATGGGTGAGAAACTAATGCGCTTTCAAGTTCTACTGTGCCTATTCGGTGTCCTGCTACTTTGAGGACTTCGTCTGATCTGCCAAGAAGCCAGAAGTATCCATCAGGGTCACGTACTGCATAGTCGCCTGAGAAATATATTCCTGGCCATCTTCCATAGTAAGTTTGCTTGAAGCGTTCGGGATCTTTCCAAATTGTCTGAAGCATTCCTGGCCAAGGTGACTTGAGTACTAGTACTCCTTTGTTTCCTGGTTGAACTGGTTGTCCTTTTTCGTCGAAGATATCTGCATTAACAGACGGCATTGGAAGCGTTGCACTGCCTGGTTTTAAGGGTGTAAGTTCTATGCCTGATGCAGGAGAAATCATGAATCCGCCTGTTTCTGTTTGCCACCATGTGTCAATTATAGGCAGTCTTTCTTTGCCAATGACACGGTAGTACCATTTCCACGCTTCAGGGTTTATGGGTTCACCTACTGACCCTAATATGCGTAAGCTGCTGAGGTCGTGTTTTAATACTAAGCTTTCACCGAATTTCATGAACATTCTAACAGCGGTTGGTGTACCATAAAGGATAGTTATCCCATGTCGTTCTATCATTTCCCACCATCTGTCTTGCCCCGGGTAATCTGGAGTGCCTTCGAATAGAAATGCTGTGATTCCCATAGTTAATGGCGCGTAGACATTGTAGGTATGTCCTGTGATCCAGCCTATGTCCGCAACACACCAGTAAATGTCCTCATCGGTTGGGTTAAAAGCCCATTTAAGAGTCCAATAAGCCCAAACAAGGTATCCGCCTATTCCATGTTGAACACCTTTTGGTTTACCTGTAGTTCCTGAAGTGTAAAGAATGAATAATGGATCAGTCGACTTCATGCTTTCTGGTTCAACATAGGCGTTTGCACCAGCATTTGCAAGAGCATCATGATACCAAACATCTCTGCCCTCTTTCATCTGAACTGGCTGACCAGTTCGTTTAACAACAATGACTTTCTCGACATTAGGCATAAGGGGTATCGCACGATCTGCATTATCTTTAATGCCAACTGGTTTTCCTCTTCGGAACGAACCGTCTGCAGTAACAAGGATCTTTGCACCACAATCATTAACTCGGTCGGCTAATGCTTCAGCGCTGAATCCTGAAAATACCACTGTATGAACTCCGCCTATTCTTGTTGTTGCAAGCAAAGTTATTGGCAATTCAGGAATAACAGGAAGGAAAACTGCAACACGGTCACCTTTTTTAACGCCAAAGTCTTTCATAGCCTTTGCAAGTTTGTTTACTTCTCGATATAATTGATAGTAAGTGTAAGTTTTTACTTCGCCCATTTCGCCTTCCCAAATGTAGGCAAGCTTGTTCTTGCGTTCACTTTTCACATGCCTGTCAATAGCGTTATAGCAAATGTTTAGCTCTCCATCAGGAAACCATTTGTAAAACGGCGGGTTAGAGTCGTCAAGGGCCTTACTGAATGGCTTAATCCAATCGATGGCCTTAGCTTTCTCTGACCAGTATCCTTGCGGATCATTTAGTGATTTTTCCCACTCTTGTTTTCTTTTATCTCCATTAGAAAATTTAGCTATACTTGGACTATATTTCTCGTTGAATGGTAAACTAGATTCTGACATTTCGCTCAACCTAGATTGCTGGGAATGGTAATATCTTAAGCATATAAGTTTTTCAGTAGTTTTATTAGAAAATAAAAAAAGAAATTAGTTGTTTTTAACTTGTTGGAAAAATTGGCAAAATAGTCTTTTGGTGAGTTTCATTTAAGACTTCAGCTATTCCAAGATATACTGCACTTGAACCACAGATTATGCCTTCAATCCCGGTGATTGTATTGAACCAAATAGGATTACCAATTAGTTCTCTTATAGTCAGCATAAAGAACAGAATAGTTAAGCTCAGAAACACGAATTGTATTGCGCGGTTAACTCTTAATGTTCCAAAGAACATTCCAAATGTAAAGATTCCCCACATCAAGAAATATGCTGCTAGCGAAGACGGAGAGGGACTGTTAAACCCAGTGATGATTTTCGGTAGAACTAAAAGCATTACTAGACTCCACCAGAACAAACCATAAGATAGAAACGCCACTGTCCCGAAAGTGTTGCCTTTTTTGAACTCCATTATTCCAACAATGATCTGCGCTATTCCTCCGTAAGCAATACCCATAGCAAGAATTACTGTATCCAGTGGAAAAACTTGTGCGTTGACCAAGTTAAGAAGAACAGTAGTTATGCCAAAGCCTAATAGTCCGAGTGGTGCAGGATTCGCCAATTTTGCTGCTATATTGTTACTCATTTTTATTGCTCCTCCAAATATTATTGTTTTATCCCTTGAATCATCGAGCACTATTTTAAAGCTTTACGGTTGTATTGACATTTTTCAGTCTTGAATAGACATATTTGATTGAATCCATTTTTGGACATTTATTGCATTCTCAACCATATTTTGTCATCAATATCGAAGTGGCTAGAAATGACGAGATAGTTCGTAAGATAATTCAGCCATAAAGTTTATTGTAACGAACAAATTATATATGAACCCACATTTTATCTAGTGACATTGTTATGAAGTTTGAAACACAAATCAGCGAAATCATCCCTCGAACCGCTGATGTATCAAGTTTCAGGTTTCCAAGACCAATTGAATTAACCTACAAACCAGGGCAATATTTCTTTATAACCATAAAACAAAATGACAAAGAAATTTCCAAACATTTTAGCTTCAGCTCAAGCCCAACTGAACAGGAATATTTTGAATTCACTAAGAAATTTACTGATCATGAATCGTCAATCGCTCTAAGAGCATCAAGAGCTGGTGATTGGGCAAGAATAGACGCGCCATACGGAGAGTTTACTTTTGAAGGTGAATACCACAAAATTGCTTTGCTCGCTGGCGGTATTGGAATAACTCCATTTATCAGTTTCTGCAAAAATGCGACAGACAAAAAACTAGACTCTAAAATTACGCTTTTTTATGGATGCCGTTCAGAAAATGACATCGCGTTCAAACAAGAACTTGAAAATATGCAGCGTCAGAATAAAAATTTGAAAGTAATCTTCACAGTAAACCAAGTTAGCAATCAATGGAAAGGATTAACAGGTGCCATCACTGCAGATATCATTAAAAATGAGTTGCAGGATTACCAAGAAAACATTTTCTATATCTGCGGTCCTCCACCCATGGTACAAGCAATGCAAACACTTGCCGAAAATATAGGATTGCCAAAATCAAAAGTTAAACTTGAGTTTTTCACTGGTTACCCATAATAGAAGATCAAAAAAATTGTTTTAAACCACCTAACCAAAAGCAAATTTCTTTATTAAATCCAAACTAAATTCAATAGAGCTCACAACTTGCAATAGAATTAATGAAATAAAGAAGAAAATTAAGGGTAGAACCTACGAGTCGTTCTTGGAAAAGGTATAGCATCAATAATATTATCTAGATCAAGCATCCAAGTTAACAACCGTTCTAGCCCCATTCCAAACCCAACATGAGGTACTGTTCCAAACCGCCTCAGATCAAGATACCATTCATAATCTTCCGGTTTCAAACCCTGAGCCTTCATACGTTGAATAAGAATATCCTTGTTTTCTTCTCTTGCACCACCCGTGCTAATTTCACCTATTCGTGGGACCATCATATCAACAGACATTGCAACTTCAGGATGATCCCGATAAGTTTTGCAATAAAACGCCTTAATTGCAGTGGGATAATCGTAAACAAAAAAGGGTTTCCCGAAATCTTCAGCTAAAACCTTCTCATCCTCGTATCCTAAATCAACGCCCCAAGCCAAAGTTGGATTCTTTGCCTTAAGCCTATCAATTGCTTCAGCATATGTTATACGCGGAAACGGAATCTGTACCTCCTTCAGCTTGTTAATGTCAGCACCTAATTCTGTAAACTCTTTTTGACATTTATCGAAAATGTTTTTGCAAACATGCTCCATTAGACCTTCTTCAAATTTCATCAAGTCATTCATGTCAGCAAAAGGCCATTCTCCTTCCATGTGCCAATATTCGGTTAAATGCCTAATTGTTCTGCTTTTTTCGGCTCTGAACGACGGTGCTATGCAATATACATTTTCAAGAGAATAAATTAGAATTTCAAGATAAAGCTGAGAACTCTGGGTTAAATATAGGTCTTGATCGAAATATTTTAAGTCGAAGAGCGTAGATCCTCCTTCTACCGCCGCAGAAATAAACATTGGAGGAGAGACCTCAGTGAAATCTTGGCTATCGAAGTATTGGCGCGTAGCTTCCAAAACGTCAGCACGAACTTTCATCATTAAATTCATTTTTCGGCTTCGAAGCCAAAGGTGGCGCATGTCACGGATGAATTCTTCACTTTTGTCTTTCGCTATTGGAAAGATTTCAGCTAAACCAATAATTATAATATTTTCCGCAATTATTTCATATCCGCCTGGAGCGCGCTTGTCCTCTTTTGCAATTCCCTCAAGGGTTACGGAAGATTCAATTGTTAAACGTTGAGCTTCACTCCAATCTGGGCAGATTTTTTTGATAGTACATTGAATTACTCCTGTTGAATCGCGAATTATCAAGAAAATAAGCTCTTTGCCTTCACGTTTGCGGTAAACCCAACCTCTCACCGATACTCTCTGACTTGAGTAAGCTCCACTTAATACGTCGCTAATTTTTGTTAAAGTCATCGGAACCAACCGTTTCCAATTAATACTTGTTTTCAAACCTAAATGCCTATCGATTTCTATTCTCTTGAAACAATTACAAGAAATAACCAAAGAGAATTTCAATTACCTCGATAAAATCGGCTCAAGCAAAACAAAAGAAATAAAAAGCCCGAAATAACCATTCACAATAAGAGCTATCAATCATTTCTCCCATAATTCTTAAATCGCTCCTGCAATGAGCATAGTTTGATAAAACTAATGCAAAGCAAAAACGAATCTAATTACAAACTAAAAGCACTGAAAATTTCTACTTTTGCAATATTTAGCGTTGTATTAGTTGAAGTCTCTGCTGGTTTAGCAGTCAACAGTTTAGCGATACTTAGTGACGGATTACACGCTTTACTAGATGCTGTGTCGACCATAATGCTGTTTTTTGCTGTCCGCGCATCAATACAACCACCTGATGAAGAACACACTTATGGACATGAAAAGTTTGAAACGATCGGAGGACTCATAGGCGGTATAATCTTAATTGCGGTCGCTTTCTTAATTTTTTATGAAGCGGCCTTAAGATTAATGCATGGCAGTCAAATTGTTGCAAATGCAGAGTTTGCAGGTTTCATAGCAATTGCTTACGCACTTTTCATTGCTTCTTTAAGGGTGACAGTTTTTAGAAAAACACCACATGCCGAAAGCTCTTCTATGAAGGCAGGACTTTACGATGCAATTTCAGACTTAAGCTCGACTTTGTTGGCTCTGATTGGTTTTGGCTTAACTACATTAGGCTTTTTATACGGAGACGCAATCGCATCCATCTTCCTTGGAATTATGCTTAGTTACTTGAGCATTAGGCTTGTAAAATTCAGCATTATGGAATTAAGTGACACAGCATCAAAAGAACTTGTTCAAAAAACGAGAAGAGCTATTCTGTTGCATGAGGGGGTAACTAGAACTGAAAATCTTAAAGTTCGCAAAGTGAGCTCCAAAATTTTTATTGAAACATCTGTCATAGTTCAAAGTCACATGAGCCTAGAGGAAGCGCATTCATTAGCAACGAAGATTGAAGCTGACTTGAAAGAGACTCTTGGCAACGTTGACGCAACTATTCATATTGAGCCATCTGAGAAAGAAGCAAGAATGGACCAGTTGGTGGAGAGGTTGGCAACCGTCGACGGCGTAAAGGAGGTACATGAAATCTCCACAATTTATACTAGTGGTAAGTTTTACATTACGTTGCATGCCTATGTTAATCCCGAATTGTCGGTTGAAGAAGCACATAAAATTGCAGAAATCATTGAACGAAGGATGCATAACGAAATTAAGAAACTTGAAAATGTTACAGTCCATGTTGAGCCTTTAGGGGCAGCTTTTTCAACGATAGAAGTTGACGAGAATCAAATTAAGAATGTAGTTTACGAAATTGCCAAGGTTATAGCAGGCAATCTAAGTATTAAGCGCGTGGTAACCTATGCTGCTGAAGGAAAACGCTATATTAACATTGATTGCTGCTTTACCAAGCAGATCCAGATAAAAGAAGCACATAGAATTGCTTCGCAGCTCGAAAAAGAAACTAAGGAGCGTTTTGCAAATTCGATAGTAACAGCCCACATAGAACCAGAATGCAAATAAATTATCGAAAAAGGTCTTTCCTAGAAAAATCTTTTAAATAACCTTGTAACAAATAACTAAAATTCTTAGAATTAAGATAACAAAAAAATAAAGGGGGAATATTTTAGTTTATTTTTTGCGTTTGTATGCAAATGTTCCTACTGCTAATGCTACTAATGATAGAACTATGCCAATTGTTGCTAAACCTGAGTATTCGGGTATTGTTGAGCCTATTGGCTTAAAGACAGCTTGATATGTGTAGGTGTTTCCGTAACCGTGATCTACAGTGTATGGGTTGTCTGTTGGTGTATCTGTGAAACTGTAAGCACCATGATTCAGTGGTGTACCGCCTATGACCCATGCGACAAATTCGAAACCGCTAGCTGGTGTTGCTTGTAGTTTAAGGCTTGCTGCATTGGCTAAAGCATATGTTCCTGGTGCAGGTGAAACAGTTCCGCCAACCGTAGTTAAGACTACGACAATTGCGGCAGTAGATAATTGTGATGATAGTACCGCAGTTCCACCTGGAGGAGTTTGTATTGCTGCAAAAACGGCTTCTACAGCATAGGCTGTTCCACCGGCAACGGTAAGTGTCGTAGGATTATCATTGTCTTGAACTCCGCCCGCCTCAGTAACAATTGTCCAATAGGAGAAAACAAAACCTGTACCAGCGGTCGCTGTCAATGAAACAGAGGTTCCGTCTGCAAGCGCTGTGGTATCGGCTGGATCCGTTGCTACTGTCCCGCCAACTGAAGTTACGATAGTGATTGAGGCTGTACTTTGTGCTTTCACAATAGCTGGGCTAATTGCTGCAACAATAAACGCTGACAAAAGGAAAATCAAAGCAAAAACTTGAAGTTTCTTAGCAAATTTTACCATTTTTTTTATTCTTCCTTGAATTTACATGCTCGCTTTAAGCTTAAGTAATTTTCGGATATTTAACTATGTGACTGTATTACTACAACAACAAGTTAACGGTTGAATGTCTCGAGCAAATTATGCTACAATTATATATTAGCATGTATAGTAAGTAGTTTAATCGGGGGATTCCTGGCTTAGAATGCTATCTCGCTCAGCCATTGTTAAGTTGAAAGCAATTTTTGTAATTGACCTAATTATTATAGGCGCGGCTGCAGGAATCTACTTTTACCTTAATAGTGAAGGCTTGGTTGCAGTCGCAGTCAAACCAGCAAAGTTTACCACAACAAACCTAATCATTGACCCCCAACAAGTTTACGCTGGTGAACCTGTACAAATTTCAGTTAACTTAACAAATATTGGTGATTTAGAAGGCAACCAAAGTGTTAACTTTGAAATAAATAATTCAATAAGAGATATAGAAAATATTACTCTTGCAGGCAACTCATCCGAAATCGTCCAGTTCACTGATATTGAAAAAGAAGCGGGTAATTATACCGTCAATATTGCAGACTTAACTGGAAACTTTACAGTTGTTCCAGCTCCTCCAGAATCAAGCAGAATAGTCTTATCCAACTTAAAAGTCGATCCTTTTGAGGCTTGGTTTAATCAAACTGTTACCTTAACTGCTACTGCACAAAACCCCACATCAACGCCAGATAAGATTACTGTTAAAGTAACTCTTGATGACCAAGTAATTCAAAGCGAAATTATTGCAATGAATGAATCTTCCACTCAAACGATACAATTCACTATAAACGCAACGAAAGAAGGGACTCATTCCGTGAAACTAAATTCCTTAAGCAGGTCATTCTTTGTTGTAAGAACGGGTTACCACACACTCGAGATTGCTAGATCAGGTGGTGGCTCTAAGCCACTGACATTCACACTTAACGGAGAACCCCATGACACTCCATATATTGCGTTGTTGCCAGTGGGACAATACAGCGTAACTTGTCCAAACCCTTTCAATGTTGGGACTGGAGTTCTGCAATTTAGCTCTTGGAGCGACGGATCAACCAGTCCAACAAGAACATTCACATTAGATAAGTGGATGATAATAGTAGCTACATACTCTTTAATTAGCGGTTACGCATCTTGCCCTTCACTATTTGCTTGGAATGGCACAGGTTACTCATACGTTACTGACATCTCAAACGCTGGGTGGCTTGGATACATTGGCTTCATTAATTCAAACGGAAGCATCGTATTTGGGGGAGGAACCCCTTGGGACTATGTCAAACTTGACAAAAACTTGCTCGCATCAAAAACCATCAACGGCAACAACTACTTTGACATGACGCTTTTTCAACAATGGGATGAACTATTCTACTTGGACACCGCGTACATGCTTATTGTAGATCACCCGATAGGAACCGATGTATATTCAACTATGAGCAACTACGCTAATCCAGCTTTCAACGACCAAATTTATACAGTAAATGAAACTACAATAAAATCGCCAGTCAATGCAACTTATGTTTGGGCACCAAGCGGGAGCAACGCGAAAGAAGAAAATGTCTTGTCTCAAGTTTCACAGCTCGATAAAGTGTTCACTCCAGGCAACAATGGACTTCTTAGCCCTTCATGGAACAACATCAGTCTAAACCAATTAACCCTCGATTTGGGTAATTTGTCTGATGCAAAACAGATCAAACTTGTAATTAATGGCATGGTTGATTGGGGTCAACCTGGACCCTATTATAATTGGATAGATGCTTTCAAAGCTGCAGCGACCCAAGGATTAGTTCCCAACAATACTCAAGTGTATCCAGCTCCATACATGGAAATCAAAGACGCAAATGGCAATTGGATTCCAATATCACGAGATACACAAATGCCTATACCTTCAGATTTTAACACACGAACCTTTGTTGTAAATTTGACTGGAATATTTCCTAAAGACATTAGCGATTACCAGATTAGAATTAACAATTTCTTTAATGTAACCTTCGACTACATTGGGATTGACGTTACTACCCAACAAAACATAACAGTGCAAGCAATAAAACCTACGGCAACTCTTAGTCAAGGGTGGGACTCTCAATCCACTTCTTCTGGCAATTTCACAAGATACGGTGACGTTACTGCATTAGTTCAAAATGCAGACAATATGTACGTAATTGGAAGACAAGGTGACCAAGTAAATCTTGAATTTCCAATTGATAATCTCGCAGCACCGGCTCAAGGCATGGAAAGAGACTATTTCTTCTTTGTAGCTTGCTGGTTCAAAGACCCACCAGAGAATTGGGGCTACGGATTCAATTACACTGTAAACCCACTGCCATTCATCGGTATGAGCGGGTTCCCATATCCAGTGAACGAAAGCTACCCATTTGACTCAGCCCATTTAGCATATATTGCTCAATATAATACTAGGGTTATACCTGCTTCATAAAACACAGTTGAAATCTCCTTCTATACTATTTCAAAAAGAACCAACCAAAATTTATGTAAGATTTAAATGGATTCAACATATTATTTGGTTAAACAAAATTCGTAAGAGAACTCCACCATGTCGTTGATACCTCAAATCTCCAACCCTTATCTAGGGGCTTTTGCTGGTGGATTTTTATATGGAATGGTTGTTTGTACAGCTTCATGCCTACCTTACATTGCAAGTTACATTGCAGGTGTTGGAGCTGGCTTCCGCAAAGGAGTAGCAATAACAGTGATTTTTAGTTCTGGACGAATAGCAGGTTACGCTTTAATTGGTGGCTTAGTTGGCTTATTTAGCGGTTTATTTCGACTTTTCGTTTCCAGTTCGGCAATTTCACCTTTTCAAATGTATTCATCACTTGCCTTTGGTATTGTTACAATAATAATTGGAGCAAGCATACTTCAAAAAGTTAGGTCACCATCGTGTGATTACAAGCCAACAAACGACTCAAGTTTAATAATACAAGGAAAGAAAACCTGGCTTGGGTTTGATTTTCGTGCATTCTCGCTCGGCCTAAGCAGAGGATTAATTATATGTCCTCCGCTGATAGCGCTTCTGATTTATTCATTGCCCTTCTCAAACCCAATCGGCAGCGTAGGTTTAGCTATCCTTTTCGGTTTAGGAACCGCGTTATCCCCCATACTTCTGCTTGGAGGACTCACTGGTTGGCTTTTTAACAAGGCACCTTTATTTAGGAAATGGGTATCAATAGCAGGAGCTGGCATACTAATACTACTTGGAATAATCACGCTAATCAGTTCATTAATTCAACTAAAACTATAATTAAAATGGCGAAAAGATTGAACTGGGAAATCATAGGCGATATACTGAGAATTACGGCGCTTGGAGGACTTGGGGTAGCGGGAATACTGGCCATTTTGATTTGGAAGAAAAACCTGGCAACGAGAATAACCTATATCAGATTAGTTATTCAAGCGATATCTTTTGCTGCGCTGTTTTATGTTTTCTCTTATACTATACCGCTTCTTTATGTGTTGATAATTCTTTTTGGAATCACACTTGTTTTTGGAAGGTTATATTGCGGTTGGTTTTGCCCATTAGGTTTCGTTATGGATCTTGAGGTTCTTGTTCGAAAATCAATGAAAATTCGGTATAGGCTTATTCCTGATAAACTCAACAAAGCTCTCCATAAATCAAGATATGCAATTCTTTTGTTTTTCTTATTTTTGCCAATTCCCATGTGGCTATTGCAGCCCCCTCCAGATTTCAATTTTGCTACTGTAATGGCACAACTTTTAGCTGGTCCATTTCGACCTTATAGTATTCTGCTTGACCCAATGATTCCATTTGTCGTTCCATGGACTAACGCTGCGTTAACGATTCTTCACATAAACTTAACCTTTCCATACGTCCAGGAGTTTACATTTTATTTAGGTCAAAGCATCGGTCAAATTATTGCTATTATTTTAGTAGGTTTAACGCTAGCCGCATCTTTTGTTTTTAGGCGTTTTTGGTGCCGCTTTTGTCCAACTGGTGCTTCACTAGGGGTTATGAATAGATTTAAGGGTTTTAAGTGGGCACCTTTGCTTCATCTTGAAAAAGATGAAGAAAAATGCACTAAATGCGGTGTTTGCAAAAGGGTTTGCCAGTCACAAGTTACTGAAGTCTATGATCAGAAAGGAGGGAAAATAAATACTTCAATGTGTTTGCTTTGTCTGCGGTGCGCTGAAATGTGCCCCTATAAAGACACACTAAAACTAAGATTTGGAAATAAAACACTATTCAAATCAAGAAATTGGTTAGAACCAACAACAAACGAGTGAGAGAATGAAAAGCGAAAAAACGGAAAAGAAGTATGTATCTGAGATTCCTCTAAAAGAAATGGAAGATCTTAGAAACACGATAAAAGTTGCTTCTCAGAAAACAATGGCTGAAAATATTGAGCGTATGAAGAGAGCTGATCCAAATAGGCCGCAAACCATGAAGTATTTTGATGAGATTGCCGATTTGTTTGGTCAGCGCCAAAAAGAAATTTCTGTTGAGAAAGAGAAGGGTAAGAAAGTTATTGGTTACACATGCTTGTTTGCTCCGACTGAATTAATTTTAGCCGCAGACGCCATTCCAGTCCGAGTAAATTCAGGTTGGTATGATACTTCTAAGTTAGGTGATAGAGTTGTACCTGTTGAAGTTTGTCCAGTTATACGTTCAACTATAGGAGCAAAAATGATTGAGCTATCGCCGTTTCTTGAACAGAGCGATGCTTTAATCAGTGTTCTAACGTGCGATGGAATGACTAAAATGGGTGAGATTCTAAGTGACTTTAAACCTGTTTGGGAAATGAACATTCCAAGGGTTAAAGATGCTGATCATTCACTTCGCTTTTGGAAAGATGAAATATGGAATATGAAGGATCGTATTGAAAAGTTTACAGGAAACAAAATTACCCGCAAAAATTTGAAAACAGCTATTGAACAGAGCCAGAAGGCAACAAAAGCGTTTCGCAGGCTACAAGACCTGCGTAAAGGGACGCCTGTAATTATGGGTAGAGATGCAATGCTTGTTAACCAGACTTATTTATGGGATGACAAAAAACGTTGGACTGAGAAAACAAATGCACTTTGCGATGAACTTGAAAAGAAAGTACTAAACAAAGAGTGGGTATCTTCACCCGACACCCCACGAGTACTAGTAACAGGTACACCGATGTTTTGGCCTGATAATTGGAAGTTACCAACGTTAGTTGAAGAGGCTAATCCTAAAGGCGTTATTGTTGCAGACGAACTCTGTTCAGGTGAGAGGATTCTCAATGATCCAGTAGGAGTAGATGAATGGAGTATGGATGATATGATTAGTGCTATAGCCGATCGATATTTGATGGCTTCCACTTGCCCCTGCTTCACATCTAAGGATGGAAATGAAGATCGAATTAACTGGCTAATGAATAAAATTAAAGAATGGAAGGTTCAAGGTGTCATTTATTACGTTGTACGCGGTTGCATGCTCTACGCCATGGAATACACTCGAGTTAAAAAAGCTCTTGACAAATTAGATATCCCAGTATACTATTTAGACACTGAATACACTCGCGAAGATGTTGGACAAATGAAAACCAGAGTAGAAGCTTTCCTTGAAATGTTAACAGCAAGAGTTGATTTCTAATGGTGACCTCATGATAACTGTTGGAATAGATGTAGGCACTCAAAAAATAAAAACTGTAATTCTGAAAGACAACGCGATTTTATCAAGAGGACAAGCGTTCTCAGGTTTTGAACCAACCAAAGCCGCTGAACAGACAGTGAATGATGCATTAAAACTTGCTAACCTGAAATTTTCAGAAGTTGCCTATTTTGTTTCAACTGGATCTGGCATGGATATGGCGCCCTACTCTAATAGCACAGTAAGCATGATGGGAGCTGATGCCAAAGCAGGCTGCTATCTTTTTCCAAAAGCTAGAACGATTATCGACGTTGGGGCTGAAGAAGCAAGAGCGATCAAATGTGACGAAAAATGCACAATGATTGATTTCGTTGTAAACGAGCGTTGTGCTGCTGGCGCCGGGACATTTATTGAATCAATGGCAAGAGCTTTAGAGGTCAAATTGGAAGACATGGGTCCATTATCACTTAAGGCAGAACGTGCAAGCCCAATAAATGCTTCATGTGTTATATTCGGCGAATCCGATGTTGTTTCGCTGATTCACCGACAAGAGTCTAAGCCCGAAATTGCTAGAGCAGTTTTTGACGCTATGGCTGATCGTATATCCTCCATGGTCCATAGATTAGGAGTAAATCAAGATGTCGTTTTGGTTGGCGGTGTAGCAAAAGATGTTGGGTTTGTGGCTTCCCTAAATCGAAAATTAGGCGTTAAAGTGTTAATTCCGGAATATCCAGATTTTACTGGTGCATTAGGGGCTGCTCTAATAGCCGCAAGCCGTGCTAAGGAGGGACAAAAATGAAGGAACCAAGGCCAGCTAAAGATGAAGTAGAATTTTGGCGCTGGCGTGAGTATAATCGAATTATTTCGGGTAAGAAATGGACAAACAAGGACATTATAACAGCGGGAGTTGATGTTGGCTCTGTCGGTTCTAAGGCGGCGATTATGATTAATGGTGAAGCTTATTCTTGGGGGATAACGCGAACTGGCGCGAACAGTCCCGAAAGTGCTAAGAAAGCTTTAGATTGGGCTCTAGAGGGAACTGGGCTTAAATTGAGCGATCTCAAATACATTGTTGGTACCGGTTATGGACGAGTAAACGTACCAATGGCAAACAAAGCCATCACAGAAATTGCTTGTCACGCCAAAGGTGCAAATTACATTTGGGGACCCACTGTGCGGACAGTGCTTGATGTTGGAGGACAAGATATAAAAGCGATTCGAATTGACCAAACTGGCAGAGTCGTCTCTTTTTTGATGAATGACAAGTGTGCAGCTGGAACTGGCAGAGGAATGGAAGTTTTCGCTGATTTGCTAAAAGTTCCCATTGAAGAAATCGGACAAATATCATTGACGGTAGATGCGGAACCACCGCCAGTAAGCTGTACGTGTGTAGCTTTTGCAAAAACTGAAGCTATGGGACTATTGCGCAAAGGCTGGTCTAAAGAAAAAGTTTTAGCCGCTTACACACGGGCTATGGCAGTTCGTATGGCGAATCTAATCAATAGAGTAGGCCTAGAAAAAGAACTTGTAGTTACAGGAGGTCAATCAAAGAATATAGGAGTCGTTAGCAGAATCGAGGTTGTCTTAGGTATGAAATGTTTGCCTATGCCCAATTGGCGGGAATCAGGATTAGATCCGATGGTTGCAGGTGCATTAGGGGCAGCTTTATTTGGCAAAGCGCTCTATGAAAAAGCGCAGAAAGCTTAGAGGAGCTTTGGATCTTATTATTACCCATTATGGCTACAGCGATGGTTCAGGCGAGTACTACATAACTGTTGACACTGACAAGTGTAATGGTTGTGGCAAATGCGTCAAATGTTGTCCGAAATCGGCTCTGCAATTAGAAAGTATTTTTATAGACCTTGAAGACAAGACCGTTGCTTCAGTTACAGAAGCGGATAGAAAGAAAATAAAATACACTTGTGCTTCCTGCAAACCCGAAACATCTGAGTCTCCCTGCTTTTTGGCTTGTGATTCAAGGGCGATTACATGCACATGGAACTCTCACTAAGCTTATTGGATCAAAAACTGTTCTTTTCGCATTTAACGATTGTATTGTTCTGCTCATCTGAAACATTCTGTTAGATTACATTCCGTTTCTGTGATCTAATAAAAAGGATAAATCATATCTAACATTGTCATATAGTTGAAAGCGGTATTCTCAATCAATATAACTATGCCTTTGCTTAGATATTATTTGAGAATTCGTTACCTTTATTTACAGTTTCGCATAATGAAGTGTATCAGTGGGGTTAGAGGTCATTGTCAAGAAATCCACAATCAAAAGATGAAGCATTGGAAGCTTTAGACTTCATCGTAAATGTTTTAAAGGAACATGAAAAAGACTTGGACAAGCTGATTAACGAGTTGGCAACAGTTACTGAACAACTTGGAGAGACAGGAGAGCTAACCGGTAAAGTAGAAAAAGTTGAAGAAAAAGTAAATAACCTTCAAAAAGAAGTGACAAATCTAATTGCATACTTGTCAGGGGCAAAGAAAGAAGCGCCTGCTGGCATAGTTAAAGGGCAAACAGCTCAAGCGACAACAGCTACTATGATTCAGAGTGTGTCTTCCGTTGTTTTGCGATGCAAACAGTGGGAAGATTTCTTGACATTAGCTTTCCAAGCTCAAACATTATCTTTTAGCTACAGAGAAGACGAAAAAATTTTTCAAGCTGATGCACTCAAGCGAAACCAGATAATTACTTATAGTGGCGCAATACCAAAGTTTTCAGCTGTATTGAAGATATGGTTGTCTAAAGAGCTGGATGTTGCTGAAAGCAGCATTTTGGAAGGCGTTTTAGCGATTAGCTAAGTCAACATACATTTTTTATTCTTAATTCATAATCCTTATAAGTTATTTATCATATCTTAAGTCTTGTTAGTGACTGGAGGACTAGTTCAAGTTGAAGGCTAAACCACTAAAGCCAACAAGTTTTTTCCGTTTTCGAAGCCTTCTCCTTTCTCCTCGATGACGGATGGCACTGGTTAGCCAACAACCCTGAACAAGTTCTCCTTCACTAGCGCTCGATCACCTTCAACTATTTCCCGATCGAAACAGTCATCACCGAATATACGAAATCGAAAAACATTTCCAATTTCGATATTTTTCTTTCTAGCTGAAGCGAGTTGGAGTTTTAGACGTTGTCGAGAGAGAATTAATAAAACAAGGCATAAAAAAACCGTAAATTCCTAAGCAGCAGGGTATATCAAACTTTATATGCAGAAAATACTCTATGTAATTTTAGGTTGATTGATTTTGGCGATAGATGTAGAAAGAACAAAGAAACCTAAATTGCCAAAAAAACGTTTACTAAAGAAAACAAATAGAAGATAATTCACTAAGACTTCACTTGTTCATCGATTTCTTATTTGTATAGTTGTTTCTTTTCATAAGAAATAGAATGTAGGCTGAATGAAATCGTCTTGTCTGCCAATTAAAGGTAGTCGCTGTGAGCTAAATTATTGAGGTTTTGCTAGATACTTTAGGTGGAATGGCTTGATTATGATTCCAGCTTTCAAATCAGCATGGAAGGTCTGGCTTTCGATAATCCATTCAGAAAGCTCTGAATCATGGGCTCTAATGAATTCTGCGAAACCCGAGAAGTTCTCGTGAAGCGATACGCATGCTGCGTCCCAACCCATTCCTCGTCCATCCAAGACCAGAATCACATTGGGCTGTTTTACGTACCAATCTTTCATTTTTTGAATGGCTTGAGTTTTCTCTTCGCCTGTTTTAAATTTTAGTTTGCTCTTGATGAAAGTGAAAGCTGCGATTTCAAACCCTATTTGGCCAAACTTTGGTATAACAGTGTATCCTTCAATGAAGTTTTCTTCAAGCATTGCCCTTCTACGAGTCACTGTAGGTTGTGATACTCCAAGAGATTTTGCAAGTTGTCTATCGCTTCTATGTGAATCTTTCATTAATTCAAACAGTATTTTGTAGTCTATGGGTTTCAATTCTTTCATTTATATCAACTTTTACTATTCCTATCGTTTTTAATATCATATATAAAGATCATTGTTGAGTTGTCAAAAAATTCCAGCAGTTAAACAGAGCAACAATAAGTGATAACAGATAGTCTTAAGAGAAAAAACTCACAGACACACATGCAGGAGCACAGAAGTCTTGTCGGGGAAAATTCTAAAGGATGTAGAGCAAGAAATTGCTAATTTACTGAGCGATTTAATACAGATAAATACTACCAACCCCCCAGGCGAAGAAACACAAGCAGCAACATATATAGCAAAATACCTAGATAAAGAAGGTTTTAAGACCGAAATTATTGAATCAGCACCTGGAAGAGGCAACCTAATCACTCGGTTAAAGGGTACGGGTGAAAAACCGAGCTTACTTTTGCTTTCTCATTTAGACGTGGTAGCAGCTAATCCAAAAGAATGGTCTGTTGATCCCTTCGCAGGTACAACGAAGGATGGTTATGTGTATGGTAGAGGAGCTTATGACATGAAATGCATGACAGCTATCGAAATTATGATAATTAAGCTCTTGAAGAAAAATAAACTCAAGCTCAAGGGAGATGTCGTTTTGGCAGCTACCGCAGACGAAGAAAAAGGGGGAGAAGAAGGGGCGGGCTACCTTCTTAGACACCATCGGGAAAAAATTTGGTGCCCTTACGTCCTAAACGAAGGAGGTGGATTAGCTGTTCCATCCAAAAAAGGATACGTGTTTCCCGTTCAGACAGCTGAAAAAGGAATTTTATGGCTCAAAATAAGGTCAAAAGGAACTCCTGGTCATGGTTCTATGCCCAATATGGCTGACAATGCTGTCCTTCGAATGAACAAAGTCATCAATATACTTGGGAATTATAAAGCTGAAACGGTATATGTACCAACGCTCAAACAATTTCTTTCTGAAATAGCAAAACATACCTCGCCTCATATTAAAAAAATAATCTTCCGTTTGCTCGCCAACTCAAACCAAAGCGAACAAATACTTGATGAATTAGCGAAACAAGATAGAGCATTAGCTGAAGAAATTAGACCAAGAACAAAAATGACTATTGCGCCAACAATGATTCATGGTGGAGTTAAAGAGAATATAATTCCTTCAGAGTGTGAGGCAGTGTTTGATTGTAGAATGCTTCCCGGCCAAAACGTGAATGAAACATTTGATTTGATCAAGTGTTTGTTAAGAGCTGTAGACTTAGAAAAATTGTCTTTTGAATTTATACAAGCTCATGGAGGTTCAGAATCAACCACAGAAACTCCACTCTATACTACAATTGCAAGTGTTCTAAGAGAGTTTGAACCTGGTTGTGGAGTAACTCCCTCATTAACTACTGGTGGAACTGACTCACGATTTTTTAGAGAAAATGGAAGTATATGCTATGGTTTTCAACCAATGATTCCAGATGAGCCAAATGATCAACTAGAGAAACGAATGCATGGAATTGATGAGCGAATAACAATAGAAAACCTTGTTTATGGAACAAGCATATTATACGAAACCGTAAAAAGGTTCATGTGCTGAAAAACACTAAACTTTTGCTTTAAAAAAAGCAAAGAAAAAACGAGTCTGTGTTACAAAACTGCTTTACGTAACGATTCGGAAATTCAAAATTATCTTTGATTGATACAAATTTTTATAGCTATAGCCGCTTCTTAATAATTGAGTCGCCAATTAGTTTGGTGTTAACCGCAAAATGACGAGTGAACAAGCAACAATTAATCGAGAGAACCGGAATTTTGATGCAGCCAAATTCATTGGCTTAATCTCCGATACCCATATTCCCAAAAAGGCGTTGGGTATCCCTAAGAGAGTATTTGATATCTTCTCAAATGTTGACTTCGTAGTTCATGCTGGCGACTTAGTAGAATTAGCGGTTATTGATGAGTTGGAACAGATTGCTCCCGTTTTGGCTGTTCATGGTAACATGGATGGTCCCGATGTTTGTAACGCTTTGCCTAAGCTTAATTCGCTCAAGATTTTTAATTGGAAAATAGGCGTTATTCATGATCCAGACAACTATCAAAAATATGGCAAAAAGAGCGATATTGTCAAAGAGAATGGCTTCAACGTTTTAGTTAGTGGACATACACACGTTTCTAGAATAAAATGGGAGAAAAAAGAGCTCTATATTAACCCAGGGAGCCCAATCGACCCAGCTTCTTTTCTATACAAACCATCGGTTGGACTGCTAAAAGTAACGAAGGAAACTATTTTACCTCAAATAATAAATCTTTGAATCACTGAAACAGACCAAAGCTGAAAGTTGCAGCGAGCAAAAATCAGAGTTTTAATTAAGATATAACTCAACAGCCAACAAGCTTGAAATTTAAGTGCATAAAGTTTCACTTTTAATCACCTCTCCCCTGACCAAAAAATTAGTTTCTGCAACTTCTTTAAAAGCACTTAATGCAGAGCATTAGTTCTGAGGCAAAAAGAATGGAACAATGTAAAAATCCTTGGAAAAATAATTGTAATAGTGAAAACATTAAACTTTACCTTCAGATAAAAGGTGAAAAATTGCCGATTTGCCATCAATGCTGGAGCAAAATAGCTACCCAAGAAGAGGATTGGTGAAAAAATAATGGAAAATTTTAGCGCAAATAGCGCTAGATCATTCATCGGAAAAAACGTTAATCTTCACCTTAAAGATGGTGCGGTAATAATAAATGTTCATTTAAAACGCATCCAAAGAGGGGAAGGAAAGAACAGTTTAATCGAGTATACCCCTTACGGAAATCGAAGAATTACACGCATATTACTTAGAAATGTTGCTTGGGCAGAGATGTTAAATCGCAATATAATGTAAATCACTTGCTTGAAATCTTAGAAATAAGGTATAAACAAAAATAGGAGCCAAACACTACAAGTTTATGCGTTGTTCAAACTGCGGTATTTGTTGCACAGAAACAGAAATGTTGCTTTCTCAAAAAGACATTGCGCGTGTGGAAAAGATTGGGTTTAGCAAGAGCTATTTCGTAAAATATGATAAGCAAGGCTATGCTCAACTTAAGAATAGAAAAAGTTATTGCGTTTTCTATGACACAGAAAAACGGCACTGCAATATTTATCTTGATAGGCCTTCTGGATGTCGAGTTTACCCAGTGATTTTGGATGAGGAAAAAGGAATTGTATTAGATGTAATCTGCGATTCAAGAAATACAATCACGGAAACAGAGAAAAAACTTAAGGGCAAAAAAGTGATCAAGCTTTTGGATCAAATAGATAATGAAGCTGCAAATAGAAGTCGTTCTTAGAGTTGTTCAGGTTTTATGTTTCGTAAACCAAATTTTTTTATGAATTGGGTTCTTTTATTTCGTTTTTCAGCATTTTCATTTTGCGTTAGGCAGGTTCGAACTATTTTTATAAGTAAATGCATATGAGCTATCTTTTGTAACATGATTGTTAGATTGAAAGAGTTATTATTTTCCTTCTTTTGACATTTTGTCTTTAGCAAGCAAGTATTCAACGTATTCTCTTATGTTACGGTTAGTTTCTTCTGCCCTTTTCTTTATGTCTTTGTGAATTTTTTCGGTTACTGTTATGCATTTGTATCCTTTCCGTGGCAAAATACCAATCTCCTTCCGTACTTTACCGTACAACTGAATATATAATTAACGGTGTGTGTCACGCTTATTGTGAAACCTTATATAAATGTACGTCCGCTAACTATGAATGAGAGAGGGAAATAACTACGCCCAAGAAAGGATACAAGAGCATCACTGTCAAGGCTGAGGTTTATGACTACTTCTTTAAAGAATGGCTCAAGGTTAAAGAAGAATACGCTATAAACAAAGGCATTCGCAGCTTCTCAGCTTATGTTACCTACCGTTTAGCTGAACTTATCAATGAAGACAAAAAACACAAGCGCTAAGCTAAACCTTGTTGAAAGTCCCACAGCTTTAAATAATTCTAATTACGACTTCTCAAAGGTGAATTGCTATGCCATGCACTGTAATCGTCGGAGCCTTCTGGGGAGACGAAGGAAAAGGAAAAATAATATCTTATTTAGCTCTAAAAGATAATCTTGACTTCTGTGTCAGAACTGGGTCAGTAAATGCGGCACATACCGTCTGGTCAGAAGGTAAGAAATATGCTTTGCACATGGTTCCTGCAGCTTTCTTAAATCCAAAAACACGATTGTTAATTGCTGCTGGAGCAAATGTAGACGTTAAAACGTTTTTTGATGAGGTTGAATTGACAAAAGTTGATGGAAGAATTGGCATAGATCAAAATGCTTCCATAATTGAAGAAAAACATAGCGCTCAGGACAAGGCAAGTGCTGTTAACAAAGGCATAGGAACAACTGGTCGAGGTGTGGGACCCGCTCTTGAAGAGCGAGTAAGGCGAACAGCAAAACTTGCTAAAGATCTTCCAGAGCTTAAGTCTTATCTTGCTGATCAAGTGCAAGAAGTAAACGATGGTTTAGACGGCGGAAAAAAGGTTATTCTTGAAGGCACTCAGGGTTTCATGTTGTCGCTGTTTTTAGGTGGTGGTTATCCATATGTTACAGGGAGAGATACAGGCGCTTCTGCCATTGCCTCAGAAGCTGGAGTAGGACCCACGAGGGTTGATGATGTTCTAATTGTTTATAAATCGTTTATCACAAGGGTTGGTGCTGGACCTTTGCCTGGAGAAATAACGAAGGAAGAAGCGCAAAAAAGAGGGTGGTTTGAAGTGGCTGCTGGAACAGGCAGAGATCGACGTTCTGCTCCTTTTGATCTTGATCTAGCCAAGAAAACTGCTCGGATAAATGGTGCTACTCAAGCTGCAATGACAAAGCTCGATTGTATTTTCCCAAGTTGTCGTGGCGCTAGGCAATATGGTGATTTGCCAAATGAAGCTAAAGAATTCATATCGGAAGTTGAAAATAGAACTGGAGTGCCAATAGTTTTGATTGGTACAGGTCCGGAAGCTATGGAGATTATAGACCGGAGACAATAGCAACTTTTATCTCTTAACATGTAAACTCTTTTTCTAGGCGTATTTGAATGATGAATTCAAAGAGTTTTGAAAAGGCTGCGGCTAGCATGCTTATACTTTTGTTTGCAGCTGGTTTACTAATTGGCGGATTAGGAATCTATTATGTTACTTACATGCAAGTGAATAATCTAAAAGGTGAAGTGTCTAATTTGCAGACTCAGGTTTCTGGTCTTAGCGGCTTTCAAAATGCCACTTATCAAAATATTACAATAATACAAAACGGCACGTCTCTTTCCGCCCTATATCAGGTTGTGCGCGACTCAATTGTTTTGATAGAAGGCGATACCAGTAGTGGTACTCAGCAAGGGTCCGGCTTTGTTTACAATTTTGAGGGGAGAGATGTTGTTCTGACTAATTATCATGTTGTTCAAGGTACCACAGGGTTAAGTGTTACTTTTTCAGATGGCAACGGGTATTCAGCAACTGTTCTCGGTACAGATCCATATTCAGATTTGGCCGTTGTTGAAATTAACAATGTTTCTGTCTCAGAACTTAAGCCGATTGAAATAGTAAGCTCCTCCACGCTCAATGTGGGTGATGAAGTTATTGCTATTGGAAACCCCTATGGACTTGTTGGTTCACTAACAACTGGCACTGTGAGTGCGCTCGGAAGATCAATAACGGAAGATACAGCTAACAGGTTTCCGATTGCAAATATCATTCAAACAAGTACACCTATTAACCCTGGAAATTCCGGAGGACCTTTGTTAAATGCAGTAGGAAAGGTAGTTGGAATTACAACTGCAATAGTCTCTAATTCACAAGGGTTAGGCTTTGCAATCCCGTCGGATACAATTTTGAGAGAAGTAAATGCACTCATTATGACAGGAAACTACAGCGGACATTCCTACCTTGGAGTTGAAGAACAAGATATGAGTTACAGTTTAGCTCAGAAAACAGGGGCTAGTGTTACTTATGGTTGTAAGATTTCTACGGTGGTTAGTGGAGGACCTTCAGATGGCAAATTGAAAGTCAACGACATTGTAATTTCACTTGATAACCAGACAATTAGAAACAATGATGATCTAGCAAGTTACTTGGAAGAACATACTCTCCCTGGCGATAGATTGGTTTTGACTGTTAGTAGAGGTAATGTTCAAACAAGTATAACTGTAGTCTTAGGAGCGCGCCCAGCACCGACGTAACAAACAATTAGAATTTTTTCATTTATCTGTTTTTTTCTTAAATCAAAGATAAATAGTGGTAGTGCAATTTCGTTACCTTAAAGGAGAAATAAAGTTGTCTGTAGCGCAAAGGAAATATTTCACTGAAATCGCGGCGTTGGCGGATAAGATAGTGTCTGTAGTAACAACTACTGGAAAAACATTCAATGGCACGCTTATCGGAATAAACCCTGACAATATGAGTTTGAGTTTAGGTGAAGCAAAGGACGAAACTGGAAAATTACTTAACAAAGTATTCTTGAACGGTAATGTAGTTGCTCAAATATCAAGCGCAGAAAAACCTTTTGATCTTAAATCTTTGGCTTCAAGACTTGAAAAAGTCTTCCCGACCATGGTTAAGCTGTATGAAGACCAAGGTTTCATCTGGGTTATGGACAAAGTAAAACTCACTGAAAAAGGTGTAATTGAAGGGTCAGGTCCAGCTGCCGACCGTGTCCAAAAAGTGTACCAACAATTCATGAGCGAAGTAAAACCCTAAATAAACCAGCGCAGTTGTTGCTCCTCTTTCTTCTTTTCTTCTGTTATGCTTCTTATAATTCCAAAAGACTCTAAATTCTTCTTAATTTCTCTGCTACTTTCCTCAAGATTTGATAGATCAAATTCAAGATTCAAGTATTTTCCAAGGGTTGTGAGCGCATATTTTGCCGCGTTTATATCGGGGTTCATTCCTGGAGTATCCACTAGCAAAGAAAAGCCTTTCATTTCCCTGATTTTGGCTAGTCCGATTGATAGTCCAGCAATCCCGAAAACGTGACCAACCATTACTTTTGTTCCTAAGTCTAAAGCTGCTTGCATTGTTTCTAGATCCGTGGCTGTGCTGTAAATTGCAGGTATGAGTTGAGTTTCATCTTTCTTAAAGCCACCTATAGAAATAACGAAGCGACAACCAAATTCTTGTGCCAGCTCTAGTACTTTTCCGCAAAGCTCGTATTGACCTACGGTTGTCAGCGCTTGAGTGTTTCCGTACCAAATAATCAAATCTTGGGCGCTTTCCTTTCGTTTTACATAATAAAGTTCATTCACAGGCGAAAGTGCCCCGCCGTTTTCTGTTGTAACTGCGAAATCTTGAAATGATGAGGAAAAGATTTCGATGAACCGTTTAGCTTTTAGCTCTTTTATCAAATGTAAAGCTGCGATGTTAGCTACAAAGCCAATGCCAGGCAAACCTTCTATTAAAATTGGGTTGTTTAGTTTCGGTCTTTCACTCATGTTTATCGAACAAACCACGCTTAAGCATCTCTCTTGTCGGTATTAGACAAACTATGGGATATAAGTTTGCCTAATCCAAATATCAAACATTATTTAATTAAGTGCTTGGAGTCCAACATCTCGTGGGCTAGTATTTTTTATAATTGACCTACGATTCTTGTTTAGGTTTCAAAGTTGAGTTTCGAAATCAAAGAAAAAGATCTACTAGGCAGAATTGGAAAACTAAAAACTAAAAGTGGAACTGTAGAAACTCCGCTTTTGTACCCTGTAATCAACCCTAGTATCCAACTTATTTTACCTAAAAGACTGAAGGAAACGTTTGGTTTTGAAGCAATAATAACTAACGCGTACATTCTCAAAAAACGATACCAAAACAAGCCAATGGATGAAGGATTACATAAGTTTCTGGATTTCGATGGCTCAATAATGACTGATTCTGGGGCTTATCAAATCCTTGTTTACGGGAAAATGGAGTATAATCAGAAAGAAATTGTTGAATACCAAGAAGGAATCGGCAGCGACATAGCTACTATGCTTGATATTCCAACAGGTTGGAAAGTGACCAAAGAGCAAGCTCAAGGAACTGTTGCTGAAACGTTAAGACGAGCTAAAGAGTTTTTTAAAACAAAGACAAGGGATGATATTTTATGGGTTGGACCCGTGCAAGGAGGAAGGCATCTAGATCTTGTTGCCAGCTCGTCAGCGGAAATGGGAAAGTTGCCCTTCCAAATTCACGCGCTTGGAAGCCCAACAGAAGTTATGGAAAGCTATCGTTACGATGTTTTGGCTGAAATGATATTAACTGCTAAAAAGGCCTTGCCTATTAACCGCCCGCTGCATTTGTTTGGCGCAGGACATCCGGCCATGTTTTCTTTGGCCGTAGCTCTTGGTTGCGATCTTTTTGATTCAGCAGCTTACGCGTTGTATGCACGTGAAAATCGTTACATGACTGAGAATGGAACATCACGTGTAACTGAACTTGATTATTTCCCCTGCAACTGTCCCCGATGCAGCTCTGAAACTCCTAGAGGACTCGAAAAAAGGTCTAAAAAAGATCAAGAAATTTTCTTGGCTGAACATAATCTCTTCGTTAGTCAAGCAGAACTTAGACGAATAAAACAAGCTATAAGAGATGGAAGATTATGGGAACATACTGAAATGCGGGTTCACAATCACCCAGCATTGCTTTCAGCCCTCAAAAAAATAGCGAATCACGCAGATTTCCTCGAAAAGTATAGTCCCGTTGTCAAAAGCAGTGGTTTCTTCTATTTTGATTCAGTGGGGCTTATTCGACCGGAAATCACCCTTTTTCGTAAACGCTTATCCGAAAGGTATGAACCCCCGAAAAACGCGAAAGTTCTTTTCCTCGTACCTCAAACAAGAAATAAACCATTTCACAAGGCACCAGAGTTTAAGAAAATTCGACATCTTTTCCGAAGATTAGGCGAAGAACTGGGCTCTAAAATCCATGTATGCGTTTATGCAGCTCCATTTGGAGTCATTCCATTGGAACTCGATGAGGTTTATCCTCTTAGTCAACATGAGACTTCCTTGCCTGTTGACTTGGAAACCATAAACTACGTTTCAACCCAAGCCGAAGAATACATCAAACGCTCGACATATTCAGGCGTTGTCTTACTAAATGATGCTAAACTTTGGAATGATAACGTTAAGAAATCTTGTAAGTTGGAGTGTAAGGCGAAGGGTTTGGCATTTAATTCCATAGACTCTGATGCGAAGGGAAGCAAAGAGATTTTAATTCGTTTGGAGAAGATTTTTCGAAAGCAGTTGAGCGAATAACTTTGATTTGCGCAGATTTACATATTCACACGGTTTATTCACCTGATTCAATGATTCAACCAAAAATGCTTGTTGATCAACTTTCAGCGCATAGCTTCATTAAAGTTGCAGCGGTGACAGATCATGACAGCATTCGTGGTTGCAAGGCAACGATTGAGTTAGCTTCAGCTTACCCTGATGTTTTGATTATTCCAGGAGTGGAAATTAGCACTACTCACGGTGATATAGTAATTCTAGGCACCGAAGAATTGCCACCCAGACCTTGGAGCCCTGAAACTGTAGTTGATTACGCAAAAAACATTGGTGCCATTTCTATTGCAGCGCATCCTTATCGAGAGTATGGCATGGGCGATTCAGCAAGAAACTACAGAGTCGACGCGATTGAAGTCTTGAATGGTGGTTCATCAACAGCAGCAAATAGTCAAGCTAAGGAACTTGCTAAAACCATGGGTTTACCAGGAACGGCAGGCAGCGATGCACATTCAATGTCAGAGTTATTTAGTGTTTGTACTAAGATTGATGCCTCTTTTCACGTTGACTCTATTTTAGAAGAAATTAGGAAAGGTGCCATAGCTGTACAAGTGACGAGAGGGTCAATACATTTTTAAAACAGCATAGTTAGTTTTTATTCGTTAACTGTTGATACAAGGATTGGTTTAATTGCAGATTGGGTTTTTGGGTGGAGCTAGAGAAGTTGGCAGAATTGGTATAACTGTTAAGTCTGCTAAAAGCAAAGTCGTCTTAGATTATGGCGTCATGCTTGACCACGAACCAGGTTTCCCTATGCATATTCCACCCAAAGAGCTAGATGCGGTAATTCTAACACACAGTCACCTTGATCATTCAGGAGCCATACCAATTTTTTATATAAACGACAAAAAACCATTAATTACAAACAAACTTAATCTGGAATTAACTCAAGTTTTGATTCAAGATTTTATTCATTTGTCGAGTTATTATTTACCATTTGAATATCTTGAACTTAACACTATGATGCACAACAGCAAGCACATAGATTTTGGTGTAGAAGACAACATTGGCGATATGAAAGTTAAACTGTTTGATGCTGGTCACACTCCTGGAAGCGCTCAAGTACTCATTGAGGCGGATGGCAAAAAGATTCTTTTTACAGGCGACTACAACATGGAAGACAGCAAAATGTTAAAGGGTGCTTCAATGGATTACGGCGATTTAGATGCAGTGATAACTGAGAGTACCTATGCGAGTGAGGATCACACGTTGAGGCCTGAACTTGAGAAAAGTTTTGTTGAGGCGGCAACGGAAGTAGTTGAGCGCGGCGGAACTGTATTGGTGCCTGCATTCGGTGTTGGACGCGCACAGGAGATTGCCTGCGTTTTGGCAGCAAATCATTTTGAGTACCCCATAGTTTTAGACGGCATGGCAAGGGAAGCTAGCAGAATAATGATGAATTACAAAGAATTCCTTAAAGATCCGAGGCTTTTCACCAATGCAATGCACTCTTTAGATTGGGTTGATGGTTGGAGAGACCGACGTAGAGCAGCAAAGGATCCAGGTGTAGTTATTTCACCTGCAGGAATGCTGAAAGGTGGTCCATCACAATTTTACATTTCGAAAATTGCCAAAAAACCAAATAATGCAATCTTTCTCGTCAGCTATCAAATTCCTGGAACACCCGGCAAACAGTTAATGGATAAAGGTGTTACATTGATTGATGGGAAAGTACGCAAAGTTAAGGCCCAGTTTCGACATTTTGATTTCTCATCGCATTGTGGAGCCACCCAGCTTAAAGAAGGATTGAGGCGTCTTGGTGGCAAACCAAAAGTTTTCGCTGTTCATGGTGCAGAAGGTAACTGTGAACTTTTTGCGAACTGGGCGAAAACTGAACTTGGATTAGAGGCCGCTGCGCCAAGAACAGGAGAAACCTACGAAATTTAGGTTATTCACATGAAAAATGGCAACTTGCTTATTAGGCAAATAGCGTCAAAGGTGCCTGGTTGAACTCAGTGTTATTTGCAAACTGCTCTAGTAATTAGCAAAATTTGGGGTATTAACTATGACCGAACCGGAAAAGCAAGATAGTTTCAGGTTTCAAATCGTTTATTTAATGCCAATTCTAGCAAGTTTGATTTTTGGCATAGGCTGTGCATATTTGCTAGCACCTCAGCAGGTAGAGATTCAGGTTACGCCTTTTGCTGATAATACTGCTTCAGGACCATATGGCAACGCGTTTTACTTCGTTATTCTCGTTGCCATAAGCGCGACGCTTTTTTATGTTCTTCTTAAACGCAGAAGCAAGAAAATCATCAAAGGATTAATCGTTGTAGCAATGACTACGGCATCATTGTTGCTATCCTTGATTTACTTGTCTACGTTTTTCTCCTACTTTCCAGATTGGAGCATCTTTGTAATACCCCTCTCTATAGTCATTTCAGCACTCTTCGACCTTGCCATTTTCCGCTTAGGCAACATACCTAGAAATATCGCTGTAGTTGGCGTTGGGGGCGCACTTGGAATCTTCTTTGGTAAATTTATTCCCCTATTTAGTGGAGTGTTAATCCTTGCTTTTCTTGCGGTCTACGATGTGATTGCAGTTTATCGAGGACCAGTTGGAAAAATTGCTCAATCAGGATCAGGGTTAGATGAACTACAGGGCTTAAGTTTCTCTTTCAAAGAAATCCAGATGGGGTTAGGTGACTTAGTATTCTACTCAATGTTAACTGGGATTATTTTTTTCAACTTCTTACCCAGTATTCTTCCAACTATCGTGGCGATAATCGGAATAATGGCAGGCTCAGTCATAACCTTTTATTTGCTTGACAGAAAAGGAATTTTTCCTGGCTTGCCTTTCCCCATTATGTTAGGGTTGGCAGGAGGATTAATTACCGGTCTACTAATCCTTCCACTTCTTTAGCAAAGTAATTGTTTGGTTTTCCTACTGTTTATCCCACAATTTACGGGTCCTAGGTTGTTTCTTCATTTATAATTTAGTTTGAATTATGTACGTTTTGACGGGATCTTAGGTCTAAAGTTAATCGATAAATTGTGGTGGACGCAGGATAAATGTTTAAGTTCTATTGAGAAAAGGTGTTAGCGGTGTATTTTATGGAGAAATCAGTTGTTGCTGTTGTTAAAGGTGAAAGAGGGCATGAACCTGTTTTCAAAGCGTTGGATCTTATAGATTATAAATCTTGTTTAACTGGGGTTAGCAAGGTTCTCATTAAGGTAAATTTCATAACTACTAAAACGTGGGACACTGGAGCAACAACAGATCCTATCGTTGTTGAAGCCATTATTAAAAAGCTCAAGGACTTACCCATAGAAACCTTCGTTGTGGAATCTGATGCAACTATAACTAATGCTGACAAAGCCTTTGAAGTTACTGGCATGAAAGAAATGTGCCAGAAAAACGGAGTCCAAATCTTAAATCTGCGACATCAAAAAGACAAAGTAAAGATTCCTATCCCAGACTGCGAAACTTTAGGCAGCATCACAGTACCACGAATTGTTGTAGAATCGGCTATCATAAGCGCGGCAAAACTTAAAACCCACATGGCAACAAAAGTGACGTTGGGCATGAAAAACATGTTTGGTCTCTTACCAGACAAGTTCAAAGGAAAATACCATGCACGAGGTATTAACAAAGTGATTGTTGACATTAACTCTGTCATTAAACCTGCGTTAACCGTAATAGATGGGTTTGTAGGAATGGAAGGTAGAGGCCCTACTGATGGGGTACCTGTTAAAATGGATTTGATAATCGCTGGCAAGGATGTTGTTGCAACTGACGCGACTGCCGCTAGAGTTATGGGATTTGAACCGCTGGAAATTTCGCATGTTCGTAGAGCATACGAAAAAGGATTAGGGAACATTGAAAACATAGAAATCTTAGGTTCGAAACTTGATGATGTTAAACGAGCCTTCAAAAGAAGCAAGTAGCTCCATTTTGCATGACATATTTAGAATTCTAGGTCTAAAAAAAGGGAAGCCAAGAATGGCCCAAATTCCCTATTCTTAAGCTGCTGCTGTTAAGAAAACGATGTTTTTCCTTGTCTTAGTTGACGGAACAATTGTTGCGCCGAATTTCGTTGCGGGTCTACTTGCTTCTCGGTGGCTTTTGTGGCATTGTACACCCATTGTTTTTTTGTCTTGCGAGATCCAAACTACATTGCCAGTAGTTCTACATTCAGGACAGCTTCTTTGGTCACCGATTTTAACACCGGGTTGAACACGTTTCGCCATTTTTCCAGTGGATAAACGATCAAGATTATCTTCTTTCTGAGCCAATGCTCCGCTCTTATTGTACAATTCGTTTTTTGCCTCATGTTTTTTCTTGAAAAGAATCAGTGACTCGAAAGGATTAGCCAAGAGGACAAAAGAAGCTCTTCAGATACAAGAAGGAGCCGCACGCTTATAAATCAATCAAAGAAGCAATTCTACCTAAAAACTATATTTTTTCAAGAATAATTCTGAGAAAGTAATTGTTTATGTGAGCAGGCAGCAAGCTTCAGGAACGTATGGTTGCCGGAAAGGTTTATTTTGTTGCATGGCACTATGATGTGAAATTGCAGGCGGATAATCATATCCGTTGGGATGTGGCCGTAAGGCTGAACCGTAAGCAAGTAAAACAATGAGGAGGAAAAATGAAAAATGGCATATAAGTACATTGCAGAAGAATGGGCTCAACCCGAAAAATCCTTCGTTGAAGAACTCATGCGTGAAAGATTAGTGCAATGGCGAAAACAACCATCTACACTACGCATTGAACATCCAACAAGGCTTGATAGAGCAAGAAAATTAGGCTACAAAGCCAAACAAGGCTTCGTGATGGCTAGAACAAAAGTCCGAAGAGGAAATTTAAGAAAACTTCGTCCACGTTCAGGTAGACGACCTAAACGCATGGGAGTCGCCAAATTTAAACCTGGTAAAAGTCTAAAACTTATAGCTGAAGAACGCACAGCCAGACATTTCCCAAACATGGAAGTTTTGAACAGTTACTGGGTAGGCGAAGACGGCAAACACAAGTGGTTTGAAGTTATACTACTTGACCCTAAGAGTCCAGTTATCAAAACAGACAAAGATGTTAGCTGGATAACTGAGAAACAGCATACAAGCCGAGTCTTTAGAAGCATGACCAGCGCAGGCAAAAACGTCAGAGGCTTACATCACCGTGGAAGAGGCTCAGAAAAAGCAAGGCCAAGTCATCAAAGAGGCGCAAGAGATAAGCGGCAAAGGTGGTAAAACATGCACCATATCCATGCAGTAATAACCAAGCAAACTGGCAAAAAAAGCATTGGAAAAGGCTTTAGCCCAACTGAACTAGAGAAAGCAGGCTTAAACAAGCAGCAAGCTCAAAAAATGGGTATCCGACTTGACATCAAAAGAAAATCTTTCCACGAAGAAAATGTTACAACTTTAAAAGCACATGCAGAAAAAACAAAAGCAGAAGCCCAAGCAAAGCCGAAAAAAATTGTTGCTGAACCGAAGCCAAAGAAAAAAGCTAAAAGCTAGAAGCCCAAAGACAAAACGGTAACCAATGTCTTCTAAACCGCCAATAGGATATATAGATATTCGAGTATTCTCGCACGCAACTGAGGATACAGACAGGGTCCAAATTGCCGTAAAAAACTTACTGCCAGAGGAACTGGCACAAACTATTATTTTCCAAAAAACAAGCTTAACAGGACATTATGGAAACCCGATCCTTCTTCTGACAGCTCAACTTTTGGATAAGAAAGCTCTTCTGTCAGTATTGGAAAAAATTGGTTCGGGATTAAACTCGCTAGATAAAGAAGAGTTATTTCGCAACCTGAAATTGCATCTGGAGAAGCGAAACTTGTATCTCAGATTTGACAAACAATCTGCCTTTTTAGGAAATGTCAAGTTTGGCCAAAATGATCCGATCCACTTCAAGGTACATTTTAAAAACAAGACACCCAAAGAAATAGAAGGTATTTGCATAAGTTCTGGGTTGCTTCCATGACACGAGATTTCGCTGACTTGCATTTGCGAGTTAATCCCAAGGATCAGAAATCAAGTAATCAGTTTATCGAGAGGGCTGCAAGATTCGGATATCGTTTTATTTCAATTCCTTTCACTTCAGGACTACAAGAAGACGAAGTAACTGGCCTAAAAGCAAAGTGTACTAAAGCAGGCATAGATTTTGCTACACGTGTAGATTTTCATCCACGAACAGAAAACGATCTTACTCATTTTCTACGTAAGTTCAGGCGACGATTCGAAGTCTTGTGTATTTCGTGCGACAACAAAGAAGTCTCAAGGCAAGCCGCTAAAGACAGGCGAGTTGATATGTTAAGTTTCCCAAACTTGGATTATCACAGACGTTTTTTTGACCGCGCTGAAGCAGAATTGGCGAGCGGCGGTTTGGCGGCTTTGGAAGTGGATATTAAGCCATTGTTGATTTTGGATGGCCCTTCACGGGTAAGGCTACTGATGAGTTTGCGGCGTGAAGTCGCTATTGCAAGAGAATTTAAGATACCTTTAGTAGTTTCTAGCGGTGTAGCCGAGGAGAAATTTATGCGGTTTCCAAGGGACATGGCGAGTTTGTCTTACTTGTTTGGATTAGATGAGGCTTCTGCACTTGATGCGGTTTCAACATATCCAGTGGCTATTGTCAAGCGTAACCGTGAAAAACTCGGCAAACGGTTTGTGGCTCCAGGAATAAATGTAGTGAAGGAGTGAGACATTTGAAGAGGGTTAAACGTCGCTACTTAGCGCTACGACTTGAATGTGAAGCTTTACCTACTGAACGCGAGATTATCGACACACTTTGGGTTTCTATTACAAAACTTTTCGGTGAAGTTGGCGCAAGCCTTTCTGGCTTAACTCTAATTAGTTTTGATGTTGAACGAAAAGTAGCGGTTATTCGAGTTTTTCTCTCCGCTTTGACTGCCGTTAGAGCGTCTATAGCTACAGTCACGAATCTTGCAGGTAAAGAAGCATCGGTGCATGTTTTGGCTATTTCAGGCACGCTTAAGGCTCTCTATTCACGCATAAATTGATTTTTGCTAGGTTTATCTGTAAAGTTTTTGTTTGCTTTTGACAATGCAATCTGACGAATGTTCTCACATTTTATTGAACAAACTTGCAAAAACGTTGCAGAAATGTTTATCAAGTTCATATAAGCGTTATTCAGCATTACATAGATGCTTTGGGAGAAGCCTAAGAAGGACTGAAAAGTGCAAAATGGATTTACAAGATTTTTATTTTAAATTGCCTCTAAAAACTGAGCCTATCATAGATGATTCTACTTTGCGTGATGGAATTCAAATGCCTGGTTTGGCAGTCGGACCTAAAGATTCTGCAAAAATAGCTGAGTTCCTTGCAGAAATAGGTGTAGAACGCATCGAAGTTTTTCATTTCCAGGAGCCTGATAAGAAAGCCGCAAAGCAAATCTGCGATTTAAATCTGGACTTACGTATAGCTGGTTGGTGTAGGGCGTTAAAAGAAGACATTGACAGTGCTGTAGCATGTGGTTTTGAAGAAGTTGGAATTTCTCACCCTGTTTCTAACCTGCATTTTAAAGCTAAATGGCCTGACAAAACCAAGGAACAAATCTTATCCAACATTGTTAGCGTAGTTGAATATTCAGCTAAAACTTGTGGTTTAAGAACTTTCGTTCACGGCGAAGATAGCACTCGTGCAGATTGGGAATTTGAAAGAAGCTTAATTAATTGTGTTGCAGACGCTGGAGCAGAATGTTATCGAATCTGTGATACTGTAGGGATAGGATTGTCAGATCCAATAGCACCTTTACCTATTGGGATTCCAGCAAAAGTAGTAGCAATTAAGAAAGAAACCAAAATCGATGCAATTGAAATTCATGCGCATGACGATTTTGGAAACGCTGTAGAAAATACTATGGCAGCAATCAAAGCGGCTTCAGGCGTATGGGATAAAGTATACGCGAGTACAACGTATCTCGGCATTGGAGAACGGGCTGGCAATGCGGAAACCGAAAAAGTACTTTTGAACTTGTATTTGCATCATGCAGTTATGAAATATGAAGGCAAAACACAAAAGCTAAAGCAAACCGCTGACTATATTGGAAAAGCGACCGGCTACGTAGTTCCTCCTAACAAAGCAATTGTTGGCGATTATGGTTTTGCACATGAGTCAGGAATCCATACTCATGGTGTGTTAAACGACCCATGGACTTACGAGCCATACCCACCTGAATTAGTTGGAAATGAGCGGCGTTTAACTATTGGGAAACAATCTGGAAAAGGCATTATTAAACACAAAATAAAGGAACTAGCAGGAAATACACCGAACGACCATACAGTGGCTACAGTAGTTGATAGAGTAAAAGATATGTATGCTACTGGCAGACGAGCCTCTTTAAAAGAAGAAGAATTCAGAAAAATCCTTCGTATTCTAAAAATTCTGCCTTAAAACAATCGCCAAAATAATATTTATCCTTTTTTAAATTAATTAATTTATTATAAGATTTTATCATAAGAAATAGAAGACAAAGAAAATGATGATCTAGGCAGGTTCACATTTTTGAAGCAGCTTCTGCCAGCGTTCATCAGTGTAGCGTTGCATTTCATCAAGTATATGTTGGTTTTGTGGAGTTAGCAAGTGCCTGAATCTGCCTTGACCTGCAAGATAATCAGTAACTGGCTTCTTCTTTTTGGGGGCTAGTGCTATCAATTTGCTGGGTGGTGAAAGTTGTCTTTTGCCGTTTACTGCTTCCCATAATGGAAATACACATGATTCTACTGACAGTTTTGAGTATTCCATGGTTTTTCCTGGTTCAGTGCGCCATCCTCTTGGGCAAGGTGCGAATACGTGTAGAAACGCTGGACCATTTACTTCTAAGCCTTTACGTACCTTCGTCAGCATATCTTTCCAATAGTATGGTGTTGCTGTAGCTACATACTCCATTTCGTGTGCAAGCATAATTTCTGTGATCGGTTTTTTCTTCTCCAGTTTTCCGGGATTAACTGTTCCTGCAGGAGTGGTGGTTGTTGCTGCTCCTGTTGGCGTTGCACTGCTTCTTTGTATTCCAGTATTCATGTACCCTTCATTATCATATAAGACAAACAAAAAGTCATGCTCACGCTCAACAGCTCCGGACAACGCTTGTAAGCCAATATCACAAGTTCCTCCATCACCAGCCAAGGCAATAACATCAATATGTTCTCGGCCGATTTTGCCTTTCTTTTGCATTATTTTTAGTGCAGCTTCGATTCCTGAAGCATTTGCAGCCGCATTTTCAAAAGCCGTATGCAACCAGGGAAGCGCCCAAGAAGTGTATGGGTAAATTGATCCAACTATTTCCATGCAACCAGTTGCTTGAGTAACAATTGTAGGTCCTCGTGTTGCCTTCATTATTAATCTTAACACTGTTGCTGGCCCGCAGCCCGCGCAAGCTCTGTGACCTGAAAGGAATAGGTCTGGTTTGGATGCAATATCTTTTGATGTAAATTTCCATTCTTGAGTTGTCATTTTTATTTCCTCCTTATTCTCTTAATCCGAAATAGTGAACTTCTTTTTCCACATACCCTGTTTTAGCAATTCGTGTTAAATCTTCGAATATTCTTCGCAGATCGCGCGGGCTTGTGTCTCTACCGCCTAAACCGAAAATATAACTTGTGATTGTAGGGTGCTCTTTAAGACCGTAGAGTGCATTTCGAACCTCACTGAAAACAGCTCCCCCTAGGCCTCCAGGAGTCATGCTTTTATCCATAACTGCAATAGCTTTAGCATTTTTTAATGCGTTTCGAAGTTCTTCGGCTGGAAATGGTCTAAACGTGCGCAATCGAAGAACTCCGGCTTTAACACCTTCTTTCCTTAGCTGATCAACAATTACCTTTAGTGTTCCAGCAGTCGAGCCAATACAGACAATTATGGTTTCAGCATCTTCCAACTTGTAAGCATCAATAAGTCCGTTACCGTAGCTTCTTCCACTAATATCTGCATATTCGCTATTAACTTCTTGAATTTTCTTCAGGGCATTCTTCATGCCTTCTTCTTGTTGACGTTTAAACTCAAAATAGTAGTTTTGCAATGCATTTGGTCCCATCGTCATAGGGTTTTTAGGGTCAAGTTTGAAAGGCACTGTTTTTCCTTCATGAGTTATTACCATTGGAAATTGACGATCTCCAACGAACTGCATGATTATTTCTTCTGAGAGTACATCAACTCTTTCTAGTGTGTGGCTGATAGTAAATCCATCCAGTCCTACGATTATTGGTAGTGAAACGCCTGCATCCTCCGATATCTTGAACGCTTGAATGATAGTGTCGTATGCTTCTTGAGCGTTTTCTACGTAAACTTGAATCCATCCGCTGTCTCGTTCGGCTATGCTGTCTGAGTGGTCGCCATGAATGTTGAGTGGCGAAGACAAAGCTCGGTTGGCAACTGCCATTACGACTGGAGCACGGGAACCAGAAGTAACAAAAAGCATTTCGTGCATCAATGCTAAACCTGCAGAAGCGCTGGCCGTGAAGGTTCGCGCTCCCGTTGCTGAGGCAGCAAGGCAAGCGGTCATAGCGCTATGTTCTGATTCGGTGCAAATATATTCTGTTTGGACTTCTCCGTTTGCGACGTATTCACTGAATTTTTCGACTATGATGGTTTGTGGTGTTATTGGGTAAGCGGCTACTACGTCAACTTCGCATTGTTTTACTGCAAACGCAACGGCTTCGTCTCCATTTAGAGCCATTGTGTCTTGTTTAATTTGTTGCTTCATTTTTTTACTCCTCTTGATCAGGTAATTTCATGGTTATTGCTTTAGTGGGACATTCATTGGCACAAATTCCGCAACCTTTGCAGAAACTAAAGTCAAATTCGATTTTGCCCATGTCTGGTCGCCATTTTATGGCTCCGTCAGGGCAAAACATTACGCATGTTAAGCACAATGTGCATTTTTCTAAGTCTCTTACTGGCATGTAGGTTTTCCAATCGCCCGTCATAAATCCAATGCTAGATTTTGAGCATACGCCAGCTATAGAGACTTCTTTCCAGCTTTTTTCTCGACTCATTCACCTTTTGCCTCCACATAGGCTTCCTTGATTACTGCAAAGTTTTTTTCGGCCAAGTCTGCTCTGAAACGTCCTTTCAACGTTTTCTGAATGCCTTCTAGAGTAACTATGTTTGTCGCCTTAGCTACGCAACCAAGTAATGCAGTATTGGTTATGGGCGCTCCCAAGATCCTTAGGGCAATTTCAGTTGCAGGAACTGTCCAAACTTTGCCCTTTGTTATTCTCAGATTTTCTCTCAGCACAGCTGGTTCCTTATTTGAGTTAATAATTAAGACGTCTTCTTCTCGGTTTAATCCGGCAGTAACTGGGACTGATTTTAGCAGTGTGTTATCTAAAACGACAACTACGTCCGGTTCGTAGATTGCACAATGCAACCTTATCGGTTCGGTACTTATTCTTGTAAATGCCGTCACTGGCGCACCCATCCGTTCAGGCCCAAATTCAGGAAATGATTGAATGTACTTGCCCTCATCAAGAGCTGTTCTGGCTAATAACTCGCTGGCTGTCCAGGCTCCTTGACCGCCTCTACCATGCCATCTAAACTCTATCATGCTTTTCAAGCAATCCTATTCTCCGATGACTTTTCCCATTAAATACTCGATTACCTTGATATACATTTTTCTAGTAAAACGCTTAAACTCAATGTATTAATGTAAAGATCACACTTTTTATAGTTTACAAAAGGTATCCTTTGATAATGATTTAATTAAGCAAACTTGCCAAAACGGATAATTTCACATCATTTTGGCTAAAAATTGAGTTAAATTAGCTGTCTACAAGATATATCTCCCTTACCCATTGATTTCTTTCTTTTTTGATTTCTTAATGTGAAGTGAGGTAACTGGATTAAGTCAAAACTCGCAAAGAGCGTCAAAGACATGGCAATTCTTTAACAAAAAGGCCGGGCAAATTGTTGAAAAAGATCAAAGAAAAACATGGCAAAATCTGATTCTCTATTGCTAAACAGGTTTAGAATTTTGAACATAGCAATTAAACTTAGTTGCAGAAGTTTTGTTTGTATTATGAAGAAATCAGTTAAAAACAAAATAGCAAAACCGCTAAATGCATTTTTATATATCCCATATTGCAAAATTTTATATTAAATTAGCGTTAGAAGTATGTGACGCGTGTTTAAAGATGAGCCTGAGAAATATTTTTTCGAGAAAGAACAAAGTAGTTCTTACAGCAACTTTAGTAATAATACTTGCCATTGCTTTAGAAGCATTTTCAGTAGCCGTTCTTATAAATAACAATACAAACTTAGCTAATTTGAACTCCATAATTAATCTCGAAAAACAGGAATATGTTGTTAAAGATGTAGCAATTAATCAAGGGGCTGGTAGCCTCACTACTGTTTTCCATCGTTCATTTCAATACTCAGGTTACCTTTTGATTTCTGGAACCTCAACTACAAGCAGTGCCTGGATCAAACTTGAATATTGGTTTAATGGCAAACTCTATAGCTTTATTCAAACGTTAGGCACCTCAGGCGAACTATTTTTCTCAATACCTAAAACTGATAGCGCTTCTGTCTACACAGGAAATCTAAATCCTGTTGTTGGAGCAACGGAAATCCTGACGATAGAATACCATTATTAAATTTGTTTTTTGTTATAACTCTAATATTTTCCATAACTGAAAACTGCTCGGCTATGTGTTAAAGTATTGCTTTTTTACATTATTATTGTGGCCTGACATAACATTACTAAAACTAATAAAAAATCTCTTATGAGACGAATCTTTGCTTAATCAATCGAGCAAGCGCCAAAATGTAGTTGATAAAAATAAACTAATTACAATAAAGTTATATCTCGCACACACTTTCTAGAGACATCCTTTTAAGAGATTCTAAGTGAAGGTTTGAAGAGCTATGGCAGAGATAGTTTTAACTGCTGATAGAACTTTAATGAGTAATTATCATAACAACGAATTTCTTGGGTTCGGTACTTGTGCCCCTCCAAATTTTATTCCAGAATGGCTCTACAGTTACCTATTCTTTCCACCCCTTAGAGCGAAACATGGTCACCCATGTGCCGCACCTTATGGGTTGAGAAAAACTGAAGCTCAACTTCTTAAAGATGGTTTTCACGTTGAAACGGTAAGCCCAAAATACTTAGGCGACTTTCTCGTCGATGCAAAAGCTTTGGGCATCCATACAATGGATCCGTTTGGTTTAGGACCAGCCTCAACTACCCTAGCATCAATTTTTAAGAAAGAACCCTATCTTGCAAAACATTTTCAAAGTTTGCTAATGAGCCCTGCTATACGAAAAGCCAAGAAAAGTGGATTAAAGATCGTTGTTGGTGGGCCTGGTGCGTGGCAGTTTCATTATAGAGAAAAAGCAGCCAAAGATTTAGGTATTGATTGTGTCGTCGAAGGGGAAGCAGAGAACGTTATTGGCAAAATTTTCAGAGCTACAATTGAAGGTCAAGAAATTCCTAGTCATTATGAAGTTGGAATTGGCGAGGCACCGGCTTTAGAGGAAATTCCTGATATCGTTCAGCCTTCAGTTAACGGTTTAGTTGAAATTGGCAGAGGATGCTGTAGAGGGTGTCAATTCTGCAATGTCACATTGCGACCTCTCCGATGGTATCCTATTGAAAAGATTAATCGTGAACTAAGTGTCAATATTGATTCAGGCAACTCAGGCGTGTGTTTGCATTCAGAAGATGTAATGCTCTATGGCTCAAAAAACACCACACCAAATGATGAGAAACTTGTGCAGTTACATGAATCAGTGACACAGAAGTGCACGGGCTTGAGTTGGAGTCATTGCTCTTTGGCTGCAGTAGCATCAAAGCCTAAATTACTTAAGAGATTGTCTGAACTTATTTTGCGGAATCAGACCTGGTGGGGGGCTGAAGTGGGAATTGAAACAGGCTCTCCAGAAATAGCAAAAAAGATTATGCCTGCAAAAGCCCATCCTTTTACCGCTGAAAATTGGCATGATGTTGTAGTGGATGGTCTGGGAGTTATGCACGACAATATGCTTGCTCCTGCTTGCACGTTGATTGTCGGATTACCTGACGAGCAAGAGTCAGATATTATGAAAACAATGGAGCTAGTGGATGACCTAAAGGATATGCGATGTCTTATTGTGCCCTTGTTTTTTGTTCCGCTTGGTAAACTGAAGAGTGAAGATTGGTTTACAGATACTAATCTGAATGAACAGCACAAACAACTTTTAATTGAGTGTGCTGAGCATGATTTTCGTTGGGTTGATAACTTGATTGATATGTCTTTCTCGGGAAAATGGTACCAACATGTAATGAAAGGATTTTACAAAGGCTTTTCTGCAATTGCGAAGCGCAAAGTCAGACAAATTGAATAAGTCGCTTTAAGAAGACCAGTCTAATTCAGGTTGTGCCCTGAACAATTTATTCCAGATTGATTGTAGTACGCTATTTATATTTTTCCAAAATTTGGCGTCCAAAATCAGTTATGTCAACAGCGTAAAAATCATATGGAGGCAATTTCTCAGATACTGTTGGATTATTTACGAGCAATGATTTTTCCAGAGTTCGAATTGCTTCATTTATGTCTTCTGGGATTAGACTTGTTTTCCTATGTATTTGATCGCCTTTAACAAATTCTCCTTTATTAAATTCTGACAAAGCTTCAAGAACTTTCTTCGCTTTCATATCAATCATATTAAAATCATCAAGGTCAAAATCATCAACCATTAATATTCCTCATTTAAACTATTGTAATCTTGACATAAAAACTATTTGAAAAAAGAAACCCCGAGGCCGAAGTTTGTTCTTCTTTAGGTTCATGCAATTCATCTCATTAAGCAACATCATTAAGAAATTAGAAGCTTTCAATGCTGGATTTTTTGTAAGTCTGTTTAATTGCCTTCTCTGCTGCAAGGCTATGCTTAAATAGTATATTGGAACTGAAAAGTGGCATAAGCAATATGCTGTGCCGCCGTGGCTCAGCCCGGTAGAGCGGCTGGCTGTTAACCAGTCGGTCAAAGGTTCGAATCCTTTCGGCGGCGCCATCTCTTTATACTTCCCATTCTGCAATTTTTCCACCTTTTTTCAAGATATTGTATCAGCTATTATGTAGGCTTAGAATGCAAATGTTGATTTTCGAAAAATCCCCATGAGTTTTTAAGTTTTTTGTGAAGGACGTTAGGACTTCGGAATTCAGAGAGGTGGTTCTCTGATAATCCATATCGACCAAAGAGACATCTGTTTTGTACTATGTATTATCGCAGTAAAAGAACATTCAAATTAATCACGGAAGACTTTTGAAGAACTGATCCAAAGTCCTAAAAATCTTCAACTATGTCGAAGAAGCAATCAACCGATTATTTTCTTTACATAAGGTATTTTTTTCAGAGGAACAATGATGGCAAGACAAATAAGCAATGTAAGGACAGTGATTATCGGAATTTCGATTATTGAGCTCATTGTTGTCACGCTTATTCTAAAGCCTAGGCACCCATTCTGAAGTGTTTCAAGAATTATTATGTGAAATAGCCATAGCGGCAAGCTATTCTGACTGATAATTTTGAGCACTCTGTTGCCAAGTGCAAATCTGGTTTCTGTTTTATGGTTAGAAAATTTCGCCAAGATAAGAAACAACGAAACTGAAGCGACTATTACGCTAAAACTGGATGCATCAAGAAAGAACTGGCTGTACCGTTCTCCCATAGTACCAACCAAAAAGTATGTACCAACAATCGTCCATAACGAACTCAAAGTCAAAAATAGAATTAACAGGGAAGAACGCAGTCGAAATTTAGCTATGTAAGCACCTAAAATATAGTAACCAATAATGCCTGTCAAAATAAAAACAGTGCTTCTAAACCATATAGTCTGGGAACTAATGCTTGCATATAGTGTAAGGAGAGAAATTATGCCTGTACCTATAAACCAAACCCCCAGAAAATACCTTATAATACTCCAATTTGCATGGGCAACCACCACCCGCAAAATGGGAGTTATCAAGTATAAACCAATCAAAAGATAGACATACCAAAATTGAACATAAGGTCCTGCAAGCACGCCTTGCAAAGCAGAAACCAATGTTAAACTTTGCCCTTTGACTAAAGTATCCCATGCAAAATAAGCTGCGCCCCAAAACAGTATAGGTATTCCTATTCGATTCCAACGTTTCTTAAAGAAAACTCTAAGCGGTTCGTCTGCTTTGCTTGGTTGAAGCAAAAGAGCCCCCGTCAACATGACAAATAAAGGTACAGCTGTTAGTCCAACGGAATCGTAAATATGCGATGCCCACCAGAGTTGGATTCCAGCCTGTGACATGATGTTGATGTTAAGGTTTGGCTCAGCTGACGCATGAAGCAATATAACTAATACAATGGCTACTGCGCGAATAAGGTCAACTGGAAGGACGATGCCCTCATTTTCTGGGTCCAATTTCGGTCCCTTTGACTTCAAACTTTCAGTACGTTGATTTACTTTTAATAGTTTGCATTAAACGATAGAAGATGCGATTTTACCTGCGCTGACTTATTTTGATATATGACACTGTCATATTCCTACGCTTTCATAAACCAGTGAGAAGGACAGCAATTGCGCCACTCAAGAAAAGATTATCAAAAAGAAAATCAATGTCTTTTGCATTTTTTTATTAAAAACTTGCATCTCAAATGAGAATGCAAAAAGCTTTCTAATAAATTGAATAGTAAACAATTCTCGTCTAAATTAAGAGACAAATGGGTTAAAGGAGAAATGAGTTTTTGTTAAATGAAGAGAAAATTGTTAATAAACAAGAGCAGACAGCTCAACTAATCCATGAGAACAAAAGAATTAGTCAATGCGCGGGATGCAGTCAACCTCTTGGAATCGTATCAACTATGCTTTATGAGATTGATGAAAAACCGTACTGTTCTGAATGCTATTCTATAATGATAGGCAACAAAGCTGCAGAAAGAGACCGTTAAGATATTTTGCTGGATAAATAGGCCTTAGAAAAATAACAGCAAAAAACATCGTAGAAAAAGTGAATAAATAGTGGTTGCTTAATGGTTTGTCATCAAGAGATAAGCTAACGTTCCAAACAAATTGAAAATTAATTTTTCTTTTTGGTTATTTCACAACCCTGTTTCAAAAATGCCATTGAATTAGCAGGCAAATCTCTTTCAATCATAAGATTAGGTCCAACCCAACTGTTCACACCTACTTTAACACCAGGCATAAATAGCGACTTAATGCCTGTTTTAACGTTGTCACCAAGGATTGCGCCGAGTTTTCTCCTACCTGTATTTGTTAGCTGATCTTTGACCATCATTTTGATTGATCCTGAGTCTAGACGATAATTAGCCATAACTGTGCCAGCACCTAAGTTGCAGTGTTCACCAAGAATGCTGTCGCCAACATAAGACAAGTGTCCAATATGTGTATGGTCCATAATTATACTGTTTTTAATTTCGCAAGCATTACCCACACGAACCTTTTTGCCTAAACTAGTTCCAGGGCGAATGTAACAATTTGGGCCAATGTCACATTCCTCATCAATAAAACATGGTCCCTCAATATATGCGCCTGATCGGATTCGGGCCGTCTCGGCAATGAAGACCGGGCCTATAAGACTAGCTCCTTGTTCAATATTTCCTAAAACTTGCAGTTCCATACGTTTCAAAGCCCAATTATTAGCATCAAGCAAATCCCAAGGTCTACCCACATCGAACCAGTCATCTTTTGAAAACTCGCAAGCTAAAACCGTTTTACCCTCCTTGGCAAGCAACGAAATAGCATCAGTGAGTTCCCATTCGCCTCTAATAGAAGCTTTGGTATGTTTTAACTTGTCAAATACTTCATGAGAAAAAGCGTATACTCCAGCGTTAGCCAAATTTGATGGTTCTTTTCCAGCTGCAGGTTTCTCAATTATATCTTTTACCTTTTGTTGTTCATCAAACTCGATTATTCCATAGTTTTCAGGCTTGTCAACTGGAACTACGCCCATTACTGCAGCTGTTTTATCAGGTTTGTATAATTGTAACACGTTCTTTACGGCATCTTGACCGAACAACAGATCCCCATAAATTAGAACAAAATCATCATCAACATGTGCTTCTGCTACTTCTGTAGCGTTCCCAGTACCAAGAATGCTTTTCTGCTTAACATAACTTACACTTAAGTCTAGGTTTTCGCCGTTTCCAAAGTATTGACGAATGGCATCACCCATATAATGGGTTACAATTACAACTTCGCTAATTCCTGCTTTCTTAACAGCTTCTAAACAGAACTGCAAGATCGGTTTTCCGCCAACCTTAATCAAATGTTTAGGTCGCGTTGCCGTCACCGGCAAAAGTCTAACGCCTTCGCCAGCCGCAAGTAATACTGCTTTCATTTTGATCCAGCCTCAACTTGTTTGTTTATTATTGCTGTGGCCTTTCTGGTTATATCATTTGCCACTACTAAGGATTCTCCTTCAACGGTTAAACGGATTAGAGGTTCAGTTCCAGAAGCTCTAACCAACAGCCACCCGTTTTTTAGTGCAAGCCTAACGCCATCAACCGCTGAAAAGTCAGCGTAAGCTGGAAAAACCTTCTTTAACGCGACCCCGATCTTCTCCACTGCTTCATATTTCTGCTCATTCTTGCAAACGATGTTTTCACGTTTTGTGATATACTCGGGAACTTCAGAAACTAACTGGCTTAGTTTTTTGTTTTCTTCTTCCAACACCTTCAACATCAATGCAGCGGAAAGAGGTCCATCAGGACAGTAATGATACTGAGGATGTATCCATGCTCCGCATGGTTCCCCGCCGAAAACCGCCCCCGACTGTTTTACAGCTTCAGAAACATAAATGTCCCCTACTCGGGTACGGATGACTTTGCCCCCTTGAACTTTTGACGTTGTCTCAAAACACATTGACGCTTCAACATTTGTAACAACTATTCCACCGCCACTCTGTTTAAGACAATAAGCAGCGAATGCTGCGAGTGAACGATCAAAATTCACAAATTCACCATTCTCGTCCACAAAAGCTACTCTATCACCGTCACCATCAAAAGCGACACCCAAATTAGCACCGAGTTCCTTGACAACTTTTGCCAAATCCTCAAGCGATTCAGCTGTTGGCTCAGATTTACGTGCTGGAAAATATCCGTCAGGTTGAGCATTAAGAGCAGTTACTTTACAGCCCATGGCTTTGAGCATTCTAGGAGCCACATTAAAGGTTGCACCGCACCCTGGGTCAACAACAATGTGCCATTGATTATGCAGTGTAACTGCTTTCAAAGCCATTTTTAAGTAGACTTCGCTTGCATCAACTGGGGTGGTTTTTCCAACATTTCGCCAATCCGCTAAATGATAAGTCTGTCCAGCCACATTTCTTTCTACAGCATCTTGGTCTTTGTCAGTGTAGGATAAGCTATCGTTCTTGAACACTTTAATCCCGTTATATTGTGGCGGATTATGCGAAGCTGTAAGCATGAATCCAGCATCTGCGCCTAATTCTCTAGTAGCATAAGCTAAAGTGGGGGTAGGTGTTACTCCAGCCAAAAAAACTTCTGTTCCACTTGACAACAAACCTGAAACCAAGGCTGCTTCAAGCATACTGCCGGAAATTCGGGTGTCACGAGCGACAATCACTTTTTTAGCTTTTGCATATTTAGCGACCGCCAAACCAACCTTGCAGGATAATTGCGGCGTTAAATCAACGTTTACTAAGCCCCGAACCCCTGAACTCCCAAAAAGTTTAGCCATTTCCATCCACCAATGAAGCGTAATTGCTATTGCATGATGACGAATGATGCTTAAAATAATTTGGTTAATGTTTAATTGGATAAGATTGCGGTAACAACCAGAACATAAATGTTTTTTATTCTTAACTATATCCCTTAATTTAAACTCAAAACAGAAAACCAATCCAAAACAAAATAATCCAAAAATAGCGGGAAAACCCTTTTGACATTAAACTAGGCACCATATTTTTGTAGACCTAAACAACCCTACGCATTATCTTTTAGAAACTGGAAAAGTTTTGTCCAAGTGGGATGTTTACCGTCTGGATCTGAGAGATAGCAGGCGGAAACAGCGTTTGCTAATGTCAAACGGCATTCATCGGAAAGACAGTACTTATCACCTAAGATGTTTCCTGCAGTCCAAACATCGCCTGCTCCTGTTGCACGTAAAGCCTTAACCTTAAACGAAGGAGCCACTACTTCAGTTTTGTTTTTCAAAGTCGCAGAAAAAGCAGTTGTATGTAAGTCAATTCTTGCTGAAAAATGGCTTGCTAAAATGCGTGCGGCCTCTAGGGCTAGCTCGGGAGGAGACACCTTTTCCCTTTCAGCAATTAAGGTTTCTTCGTAAAATGAAGCGTAAACAATTGCTTCATTCTCGTTTAAGCTCAGAATATCCAGTTTGGCAGATTCTAGAATTGTTTTAATCAGTTCAGGGATTCCATTTTTGTTAGGAGTAGGATCTGCCGTATCAAAATAAGTTCTCCCAACCCCGTTCACTTTTGCTCTGCCAAAAACTGCTTGAGCTAACGCCGTCCCAAACTTAAACGTGCCAGCCCAATTAAAGAGACAAACAAAATCCGCAACTTCAATTAATGCATAATCTCTCTCATCTAAATCATCAGGTCCAAAACTGGATAAGGAACCCAAATCACGCAACATAACATTAGTTTTCTCTCCTTTATTTTTGAACTCTAATGCCGTTGTGATAGAAGCTTTATCATTAACTTTAATGTGAGAAGTGTCAATTGACATTTCTTTGAAATGAAATTTTATTTGCTCCAAACCATAGTTGCTTGTGCAAACAATCGGAGTAACGTCAGCACCTAAATTGGAAAGTGCTGATGCCACGTTAACGGCGTTCCCACCTCGCATATCTGTTTGAGGTATACCATCGATGCTCCCCCCTTTCCGCATAGCAACATCCATTATTATTTTTGAAAAGACCAAAGGATTCAAGTTCAAATTGATTAACCTATCAAGAAAGAAATCGGGCAAAACGACCACTTTGCATTTCGCAAGCTTACTTTCATTAATAAAACCTTGAAGTTCCTTTCTACATCCTGCAATGTTCAACAGAAAACCCTAAGTCTTGTATTTCCGCAAAGCTAAAATAACCTTTTGATTTAAGATGGGTCTAATTGATCACTTAGAAGGGGTAAGGAATGAACTTTAAAACTGAAGTCTGTTTGCTAACGTTAGCAGTAACATTATTTGTGATAAGTGCTTTTTTCTTTTCTTATCAAACAGAAAACCCAACTTTTCTAAATTTGGCTAATTACCCGTACAGAGTATATGCCCTCGCGTTCGTCGGTTTTGGCTCTCTTCTAACATTAACCGCATCTATCTCTTACTCAAAGCGCAGCAAAAACATCATGCAATAAGAACAAACTTGTCAACCAAGCAAAAATCTTACAAACAACCAAACAACATCGCCAAACACCAAGGCCACAATTAAACCCAAAGTAACAAAAATCAACATTGGTAACCCAGGCGTTGCCCAAACATAAGAATCAATTTTCTTGGCATCAACAGCGTTAGATAAACGTTCAACAATTTTGTCACACCCTTCATCACGAGGAACAACGACTAATTTTCTATTCAAACCATTCCCAACATCATCTGTCACATCTTCCATGGGAAAAACATGCCATTTAGCTTTCAACTTGGCAACTGTGACTTTGTACCCAGTTATCATGACGAGTATTTTCCTCCAAACTGGCTCATGACCTAGCGAACCAGTAAACATTTTCTTTCCTGTTCTTTTGTGCCATACAAAATTACGCAAAATCATGTAAATTCCGCTGGCAGCTGCAAATAAAACAGCGTTACTGAAGATTGTTAAAGGGAATATTACCTGTGAAATAGGCGATAATCCGCCAATCAGAGCAGGCGTGGATAAGATTTCTGGAGCAAAAGGCAAGGCAACTGCAATACACATTAGAGCTTTTGAGTCAGCACCTCCAAATCCACCTGAATAAAACAATAGAAACGCAAGCCCAACGGTTAGACTTACGCTAATACCAAAAAGAGGCAGCTTTGACGTTTCAAAAAGTAACAAATCTGAGAGTGAAAGCGCAAGCGCTACCGGAGCATAGATAACCCAGACACGGTTGCTTACTTCGCGGACTTCAAAGTCGCGCCAAGACGCATAAATCAAAAAAGCCAAAGTTACCGCAACCCTAGCACCGATGAAGAGTGATTCTGAACTCAATATCAAATCCCTTGTGCACACTATTCGTTTTTTTACCAATGTTAAACAATTCGTTTTCCTATTTATCATAGATGGATTAAGAATACTTATCAAAAAATAATGGTGTTGAAAAGAGTTGTTAATTGCCAACTGTCACGGTTATTGTTGGCGGCAACTCCGCAAGAATCCAAAGCCCTGGTTGACCAGATCCGCTATAAATTGGTAGTACTGAGGCATCGAATGTCACTGCTGCACCATACCATGAAATGCTTAAGGCAGTCTGGAAAGAAACTAAACTTAGCGTGACTGGAAGCAACGAGATCTTTTGAGTTGATGCATCCGCACTTAAAGCGCCTCTTGAAGTTGCAGGTGATGAGGCGTCAAAGGCATAGAGCATTTTATTGGCTTGGTCTGTAAACATTATGCCTGCACCTTTGGTTCCATCGGTGAATTGACTCCAGTGATGAGCCCAAATTCCTGAAGAGTTGCTCAATACCTGAGTGCCTGCCACAACAATAGGATCACCTTGTATTGTTCCATTTTCCGTCTGCAGTTGTCCAGCGTTAGAGGACACTGATACAGGACACAAATCGGTTATTGTGCGAGCTTGCTGTGAAGGCATAAACATTATATTAAGTTGATATGTGTAGTATTCGGCGTTAGCAGGCAAAGTTAGCACAATGTTGGAGTACAGGTTTGGACAATTGCTAGCTCCGTTTGACCACTCTGCTTCTTGTTGAATAATATCCCGAACTACACCATTATGAATGACGTATGCTTCACCAGCGCCATAAGTACTTGCCTGATTGTTGATTCGCATATACGTGGCTGTGCTCACAGTACTACCAACAGTTGAGGTAACGGTGAATTTGCCATCTGTCGAGACACTAAGAGACAATTTTCCATTGTTAATTCTGTGACCTGAAGGGTTATCCCCACTAAAGCTGTTGCTTTTAAAAGCTAATGAGGTTTGTGTCGCTGCGTCGCTTCCATTCCACCATATAGTGAAATCAGAAACATGCGTGTTTAACAAGAAAACTATCATTTGGCGGTTGCCGAAAATTGTAGCATTATTGGTTAAGCCCAAAGGAACAGTGTATGCCGAAGACCAATCTTCTATTTGGAAAGGCACCTGTTGATTCACACCATCTATGGTCTCGTTAACGTGGATCGATTTAACTGGAAGCGGTGGAATAGGAATTGAATGTGTATTAAGTTGCAGATTTTGACCTAGCCATATCATGGTTCCGTTTTGAAGAACTTCAATAGCCACGGTCGAGCCTGAGTTTTGTAATGATTGGAATAGACTCTGGTCAGATTCAGCTCTAAGCAGAACGGAATTTATAGCCCAGTTATCCTGAACAGTGTCACCAGCACCATCACTAGCGCCTCTGAATCTAATTATAAAGTTTGATGAGTCAACATATTGAGAAACGGAAACGTTATTCCAAGAATTGCTAACAAGCGCGCTCATCACAGTACTCCATGAGCCACTATGCCAAACATCAACCGCCAAGTTTTCCACACCTAATGTTCCGGTTCTCAGACATAAAGTGGGATGCATCGATGTATAGTTCAGGTTTGTCCATTGTTCTTCTAAATTAAGTGCATATAGCGTAGAAACAGATCTATATCTTGCTAAGTCGAGGCTAATGTCAAAAGAGGACGAAGAAACCATTATTGCTTTAAATTTGAGTTTCCAGGACCCGAGACTATCACGAAATTGCGTTGGGTTAGTTGCTATATTCTGCTCATTCAATGTATTTGTTGTTCCTATTGTAGCAGTCATATAGCCATCACCGCTTGTTGGGTATTGACCAGTTTGGTAGTTATACAATTGGAAGGTTATGCCAACATTGGATACGCTGGCTAAACTATATATGCTGTAAAGCAAACTGTTCCAATTGTTTGTGTCAGAAGAACCTGAAAATTCAACTTCACAAGTTTGCTGTGTCGACACGCTTGTTGGCTGTATAACAACACTAATAGCAGTCCAACTAGCAATTTTTGAAGTAGTCCATGTCATAGACACAGAACCACTTGTAACAGCAATATCGCTAGACCGCCCCTTAAAATATGAACTGGTTTGACTCCAGCGGTTATTCTGTCCTCCTCCTTCACTAATACTATAATCGCTGCTGGTTCTGTATGAGCCCATATGACCAAAAAGTACCTTAGCATTTGAACCTGAGGCGGTTAAGCTAACTGATTGACTTGATCCTGACCCGCTGTTTGTGTTGCTGATTTGAAGTGGAGTTGCCTGGTTAACATTCGAATATGTAACTGAGCCGCCAACAGCCAGAGCAGCGCCTGAAAAACTCACAGAAATGGTTTTTGTCCCGGAAGAAGGATTAACAATGTAGAATAAGTAGCTCAAAACCTGCGGATTTGTTGAATATTGTGTTGATGTTAATTGAGTTAATGGTAACCCGTCATAAGTTGCGCTTGTCACTGTTCTTGGAGCTCCAGTGCTATTGAATACGTCAACAGTTACCAATAGAAGGCGGTTGTTTCCAGAACCAGTTGTGTGCTGCCAACTCATAGAACTAGCTGAACTACTCAAAGTTATGCTATTAGCGTAATCATAAGTAACTGTGTTGTATGTGGAAGAGTCATAGCTTCTAAAGTTCATATTAACTGAATCAGCTGCTGCCAAATTGGATAATCCACCTGAAACGAGCGTTGTAGAACCCATTAGACTGTAGCCTGTTGGATAATAATCTTGGATTTGGGTCCCCACATTTGCCTCTGTTAATGTGTCATAACTTCCAGCTGGAGGTGATTGTTGTGCTGTAAAGTTGTTATGTGAACCCACATCAACTTTTCCATCTATTGCAGAATTGGTTGCATTTACATAACTAACTTTTTCAACAAAACTGGTATTAAACGCTAAAGCCCCTGTATAGTGGCTAAAAGATGATACAGCAACTGTAATACCACGTGAATCTTGAACTTGCACAGCAAAAGATTCTGGGTTTATTCCAGACGGGACATCAACAATGTATGTACCATCGCTAGAAGAGATAGGTTCAACGACTGGACTAGTCATTGACCATGTTAAATTTGAGTATTGATAATCGTAGAACTTGAAGTTTGAAATGCTTAAGCCAACAACAGGAGTATTTTCATCTTTTGTAACTGTCAAAGATATTTGATTTATAGAAGGCGAGGAGTTAATCTGAACTTCTAATTGACAGAAAGCAGAGTAGGTTATACCTTGAATGCCTAGTCCAATCAGATCGTATGTGACATTTAGAATTGCTTCACTGTAGCTCGTGTTTGTAAACCAGTTGGTACCCAATGAAAGGTTCGCCACGCTGAACGAGATACCCCATTCAGGTTTTAAGTCTGCTATGTTGGACAAAGCGCTATTCAAGTAATTTTTGGCAAGTGTCTGAGCATATGATGAATTCCCGGTAACTTGCAAAACTGAACCATAGTAACCTACCGTAAAGCCCAAAATCTGTTTCAACGCCAAGTTGGTTTCATCAACTGCACTTAAGATTTGAGGTTGATCTTGAATTGGATTATATCGAATTGCTGCATAGGTTGCAGTAACTGAAGCGACCAGGACTATTGCAACCAACAAAGCAGCGATAATTGAAAACTGTCCTTTATTATTCATTTTATGACCCTCCAGCTAGCCCAAGTTGTAAAACCACTATTCGAGAAGTCCCTGCTGCAGTATATTCTGAAGGATAGAGTCTAGGTTGATAAAATGAAAGGAGACTCAGAGCGGTAACTCGGACATCAGGAGTTCTAGTTAATCCTAAAGCTAAAAATGATCCTGTAATGCTTGCGGATCCAGTTGCAAAATGATTGTACAAAGCGCCAGCCAAATAATCTCCCGCAGGATTAAAAACATTAAATCCAACCTTAAGATGGTAGCCTGAAAGTGTAGAATTGGACAAAGCTCTGGTTGAAGTCTGATAATCTGAAGGATAAATTCCATAATAATTAGAAAAATCTACGGCCGCCTGGGTAAAGGTGACTCCTCGACTCGCAGCATCTGTTACTGCAGAGCTGTCATATGTGTAAGTTTGATTGTTCAAACCCTCAAGGAAGGCTCTAGAACCACCTTGACTGTTCATTTGCATTCCATATATTCCCCATCCATTCTGTCCGCTGGAGAAAACTCCTGTATTGCTGACGTAATAGAACGGGTATCCAACAATGCTTGCCCAAGTCCAATTATAGCTGGAAGTAAGTTTCCCTAAAGTATAACAATACTTTACATATCCATACCCACTTGGAGCACTTGAGTCATAACCTTGACTAGCTCGTGATTGCCCTTGAAAATATTCCGAAGGCATCGGAACGCATTCGCCGAATGTGTTGACAACAACTGCGTTCTGAACTCTTTCACTTGGAGAACCAGAAATTGTTTGATTATCAAGCAATTGTCTGAGTTGTGCTGTGTTTTGAACCATTATTGTATTGACGAAATAAGGCGACAACATGTTATAAAGATCTTGAGCCAAGCTTTGAGCAGTGTAACCTGTTATCCACCACCCATTTGCATCACTACAATTCAAAATATACAGTGTTCCCCCGATTCCATTATCTCCAATCTTTTGCGGAGTAAAGTTAAAGGTAACATTCGAGGAAGCTACCGTGTAAGTTGAAAGGTCTGAGGTTGCACCTAGAGCCTCAGCATTTGAGATCGAAGTAACATTGCTGTAAAGCGACCCCGCGCCAGCATTTATGTCATAAACAGTTAAGTTGTAAAGTATGTTCGGCGGCAATGATGCTGCAAGAGCAATCTGTAAACCACCCCAAAGTGTAGAATTATCAGTTTCAAATGCCGCCTTGCTTAAGTCATAGTTTGAATCAAGCATTTGTAAAGTTGTTAAAGAAAGACGATTCAGATTTATCTGCGAAACCTGCCTTGGTGGTGGCAAAACAGCTAAGTAAGAAGCTCCGATAAATGCGCCAGAGATAATTATTATAACAAATAGTACTTCGATTGTACGGATCATCTAGCCAATCACCTGTGCACCTTGATTCCATAACTCAAGTTTGACTTGGTAAGCTATGCCGCCAATCGTTACTTGGCGCATATCAGTTGCAACCCAAACTTGTCCGTGAGGGTTTCCGCCAAATGTAACTGGAACTGCAAGAGAACTTATGCCCCAAGGCATCATTACTACTCCTCCTTGATTGCTACTATCTTCGTATGTCACTATTAGAATTCCATTAGTATAAGTGGGCAACGAAAAAGAAGGATATGAATTGCCAATGCCAGAGGTAACCGTACCCACTAGACTAGAAGTGTCCGAGGAGTTGAGTGACAACTCGCTGAGTGTATAATCTTGTTTCATAATCACAAATGTAGTGTTATATCTTAGGTTCGATCCAGCTAAACCTGAATTATTGATATCATAACTATGCGCCAAGACAATTTCCTGCGAAGCCATATTTTGTATAAGCGGAACAACGTATTGATCAGAAATGGAGCAACGAGTGTGATAACCAACTCCGATAACTCCATTCAAATGAACATAGGCGATAAATGAGTAAACTTGATTTGCATCGGTGACGTTTGGGAATGTTATATTAGCGATACCTTGCTGGTCAGTAACTTTAGAACCACTTTGCATGGAGTAGGAAGGATATTCCGCTCCATTTTGAGGAAGCGTTACCAGAATGAGGCAATAGTTGACAGTTGCCCCAGCAAATGGAAAACCCAGTCCATTTGCACTAACTAAAAGACTTAATGGTGAACTAGCATGATTTTCTGCAACAGTAACTGTAATGTCAGGAGTAAATGTTAATTGAAAGCCATATGTGCTATTGATTCCTAGAAGTGCTAGAGCCGTTGAATAGTTCAGACTTTGATAGGAGGAAGTCAACAAGAAGCTACTGGAGCTCGAAGATTTGTTATCAAAATATATGCCAGGGATAGTTTTGTCATATTCAACTGAGTTTCCCGTTGAAGATAACCGCATAAGTGAAAAAGGGCTAATTTGATATTGGGTAAACTCTGGGTCTTGTAATCCTAAACCAAAGACGGTGCCATTGCTTGTTCCCCAATTCGCTGGTATGCCCGGATTCAACAAGATGGTATCTAAAATATCACTGGTTTTTGTTGAAGTCGCTTGATGGCTCTCGTAGGCAATTCCCGCTTGAATATTTTGACTAAAAAGGCCAATAAAAATTAGAATAGCAGCGATAAACACTATTAATGATATCATGTGGTCCATTGTTGCATTTGCCATGCTTAAGTGCCTCCCTGCAAAGAAAGAAAAACCGTATTTGACAATTTAGTTGCGTTAATAATTGAAATGCTGTTACTTCTAACTGCTGAATTGTTCCACTCTGCGTTTTCCCCTAAAGTAATAAGAGTTGAAGCCTTGCCATGGGTTCCAATGAGGCTAAGAGTTAGATTCATAACCTTTACAGAACTGCCGAGATTTGTGGCATTGCTCAGCGTAATCATGTAATTAAAACCGTTATTCCCATCAGTTATGAGAGTAGGCACGTCCAAAGTGGCAGTAAGTGACCCGCTAGAAATCGATGCATGATTCATAGTATAGTACAGTTGCTGCAAAGAACTTGCTAAATGTCCAGATACATTTTGGAGTTCGATTGTCATCCTTGAATTAGACCATGCACCCATAATCGTTACAGCAGCAATTGGAAAAATGAAAATCTGGAGTATCAATAGCGGAATCATAATCATATATTCAATAGTTACCTGCGGCAAATTTCATCCTCCAGGGCTATGTGTGTCCTCTTGTGACCTGCACTCCGCCAAAGTAGATTTCAACGACCGAATTACTAATGTTAAGTGTAACGGTCGAGTTGGGAAAATTGAAAAAAGAGGGGGTAAATCCAGAATTTGAGTTGGGATTTGAAGTAATAACTATTTTGTTAACATTAGTTTGCGTGAGTTTTGTTACATTTTCTCCGGTTAGAGTTACGCAAGGGGTATTAGAATATGTTAAACCGCCATTAAGTAGATACGGCAAATAAAACTTATAGTAACTCGTTGGCTGGGTACCCATAATCGTTGAATTAAGCACTCTTATAGTAGGCACCATTACGATTCTCGTATAACTGGTTTGCGTACTGGATATTTTTTCTTCGCAGAATACTTGACTTACTGGCGCTGAAGAACCACTCTGTAAGAATGAGCCATTAGATGAAAATGGTACACGTTCAAAATAGTTATTCCCCAATGAGTAAGAACTTATGGGCATTTCATATTGAACAATTCCGGATTGAGGGGAACTGAAATTAGCCACTAACAAATTATTGCTATACAATTGAAAATTGTAGTTTAGCGCTGATTCATTGTAATTCAAAAATCCAAATTTGCTGGAATATGCGACTGTCTGCGTGCGACCAATTGTCCAAGCAATGTCATCCATTTGAAGCCCTGTGGTAACCATAAATTGTTTGTTAGTGCTAAATTCGTTCGCCGCCATCTGTGAATTCAAAGTACTGTTTGCGAAGTTCATTGCGACCAAAACCATAACTATGCCAGCAGCAGTAAGAATGACTGTGGAAATAGCTGGACTAATTGCCCTCTTGTCTTTTCGCAAATTTAATCGACGGCTCATCATATTTCCTCGCCTCTTATCCTATCTTCACGAATTGGGGAATTAGTTTTGCCGCAATGACTGAAATTAGCACGAGAATAGCTGCATGTTTGAACCCGGCTCCAATCGACTCATCACTAATTTTTCCAGCAACAATTCCAATCAGGAAACTGTTGAAAATTACTGCTGTCATGAATATTGTTTGCATCATACCCTGGCCTTGTGAAGCCGAAGTTGATACTCCTGTCGCTGTTGCACCAAATCCAGACGTAAAACTCATCATCATAATTGTTGTTGCCACTAGAAGGATAGAGGCCAGATAGGGCATCATCACATAAGGCCGAACTGCCATTTTCTTTTCCTTTTCCACTTCCTGAGTTAAATTATTAAAGCGAGCCAAAGATTCAATCATTGCAATAGTGCCGCCACCCACATCTATTGTCTCGACCAGTAGAAACATCACTATTTGAACCATCCAACTTCGTGTTCTATGAAGAAAATCCATCATTACTTTCTTAATTGGCAAACCCCACGAAATCTCAGAGCTAATCTTACGAAGCTCTTTACTGAAGGTCCCATAGTCTCGAGTTGAGAGACTTTCAATACATTTCTCTGGTGATAGGCCTGTTTTACGAACTTCCGTAAGGTCTCTCAGAAAACTTGCGACTCCTTGTTCCATACTATTCTTGGTTTTCGCTAATCTCATGTGAACGACAGCGGCTGGTGCAGCAGAAATAAACAATGCAACAGAAATGGCTATTGGCATGTCAACTCCCATCGCTTGCAGATTTGTGAAAAACGGAAGTTGCATAAAACCTATAAAATTAGTTAGTAGCAAGAATACAACTACGGCTATTGCGCTGCAGATTCCGAAAACTTTGTAGGGACGCATTTCCACATTCGGTGTTTTAGGCTGTAAGCTGTGAGCTAGATAAATGAACAATCCTGAAAGCATTGGCGTGAAGAGGTAAGTGTACATTAATATTCCTGAATAAGTGGATGGATCTGAGCCTGTATTGGATCCAGTCTGGATTTGCTGGACAGCGAAAAGTATGTAGAAGCAAAGAGACATCATAACCATAACGATAATAAAAGTTTCAAGCAACATTCCAAGGCGTTCAGCAGCGGCTTTAACTCGGAGTGCGCGAGTTTTGAATATGTCTTCCGCTTTGCGCTCAAGAAAGTGACCTATGTCACCTCCGATGATGACCGTCGAGGCGTAACCCCCTAAGAAGTCTTTGAATGTGTCCAGAGGAGTTTTCTTTGCAGCGCCTTCAAGAGCTGACAGAGGATCAACACCGAAGATTTCTACATCTTTCATTATGTCGCCTGCCTCCATACGCATCGCAGGCATAAGATCCACTTGTGATAAACGCTTAAAGCTCGTGTAAGGAGCAATGCCTCCTGATGCCATGACGCTAATGTATGCAGCTGCAAAAGGCATTTCACGATCCAAATTTGATGAGCGATCGCTAGCTTTTGATTTTGGCATAACTATGAAGCCAACGATTACGAAAAGAGGAAGAGGAACCAAAATCAGCAATGGCAGAAATCCAGTAAACAAAGCCATTATTGCACCAACGATGGATATTGGAAGAGTTAACAGCGAAGCGAAAAGCATTAGCGCAACGTAAGTTTCGGGGTAAATTCTTACACGCCCCATTGCCAAGGAGCTCTTTAAAGTCTGAAAGAGATTCTTAATGAAATATGGCGCAATGCGACCGAATAGACGGAAAGATACCGCTTCAAACTTCTCTAATAACGGCAACTGGTTTTACCTCCTCTTCCCCAAGAATCTTCTTGTAAAATTCTTTTGGTCTTGCGTAGTATTCGGAAATTATTGAGGCGACTTCCTTGTAGCTACGGATTTTTTGTTGCCGCATCCAATGCAAGACTTTGCTGCGTCGATTCATCTCTGCTAAAAGCTGTTCACGGGTTATTCCAAGACGCTCTGAAATGTTTGTCAGTAGAAAACTGGAATCCAAATCGATGATTTGTATGTCTTTTATAGGATCCCATTTGAATGGGTTTAAGAATTTTTCATGGTCGACGATTTCGTTTACCGATAGAACACGACGATAAGCTTTCTTTTCGCCATTCTTAACCAAATGAACACGTTGTACAGACATTACAATGTTCATTAGCGGGATGTAAGCTGGTGAAATATCCATAGGCTTCTGTGTAAGACGTCTTACAGCGGACTGGACATTCTCAGCGTGCATAGTACACATGCCACCGTGGCCCGTCGCTAGTGCCTGAAACAGGACGTAGGCTTCTTGACCTCTGACCTCACCTACAATCATAAGATCAGGACGGTGTCTCATGCAAGTCTTCACCAAGTCGAACAATGCAACTTCGCCTACACTGCTACCGCCCAAACCATAGCTTTGTCTTGCAATAAGCGAAACCCAGTTTTCACTTGATAGATTAAGCTCGGCAGTTTCTTCAATGGTCATGATTTTGAAGCCCGGCTTAATCAAACAACCTAATGCGTTTAACGCGGTTGTTTTACCAGCAGCAGTCCCACCAAGAACCATAACTGAAGCCCGATTTTCCAGACAAATCCAGAGGTAAGCTGCCATCTCGTCAGTGAAAGTACCAATATTGATTAGATCAATGATTGAATATGGATCGTCGCGGAATTTTCGAATTGTGAAGGCAGTGCCAAACGGTGTAATTTCTCGTCTATAGGCCACAGCCAAACGGTGTTTTCCAGGAAGCGAAGCATCAACAATTGGGAAAGCGGAGCTCACATGTTTTCCCGCCATGTGAACTAACTTGACAACGAGATTATCCAAGTCTTCATCGCTATCAAATTGCACATTAGTTTCAATACTTTCGAAGTGGCGGTGCCAAACGTAGAGTGATTTGTTTACACCGTCACAAGAGATGTCTTCTATGTTTGGATCGCGCATTAACGAGTCAATTTTACCAAATCCGACAAGATCTCGTTCAGCGTGATAAAGAATTTTATACCATGAAACATCAGGTAACCAGCCTAAACTAATTCGATATTTGTCCACTATTTTTTTTGCTTCTTCAGCAAAGAATTTTCTTGGATCTGATATTTCTTCTTTTGGAGATTGAATTTCCGCAAGCAACATTTCTAATACTCGAGTGTATATTCCCCGCTCCATAGGGTCGAGCTGAAGTTCATCCAGAATGTATTTGTATTCACCTGTTTTAGGTTCTTGAACGATTGCAACTTGTGCGAATGGCTCATATAGCGGATATTTGTCTACAATTTTAATTCCTTTTGGCATAGATTTTGGTGGTGAGACTGCTTCCGGTTCTGGATTTTTCTTTTTATGGCCCATGCTTATTTTCGGTAGACTAAATCTTGACTTTTGTGTTCGATTATCTTCCTTGATTGCAACTGGATTTTGATTAGTTTGTTTGCTTGTTCTCTTAGGCAATTGTATTTTTTTAATTGATTCTTTTAGTTGTTGTTTGAGATTTTGCTTTGGCATAAAGGGTCAGTATTTAGGATTCACGCGTCAACGCCTATTAAATATTATGTCTTACTACACAGTAATGTTGAAGTGTAGAACTCTAATACAAAACAAGTAACTTTCATCAAAAACAATTTTAAACCTATAAAACAGAACATACTCAAGCGCACCAAAGGAAGAGTTGAATTTGAATCAAAGCCGCAAAATTATCAATCAAGCAAAAAAAGAAGGCAGAAAGTCCCTTCTAGAGCCAGAAGCAAAAATGATTTGCGCAGAGTATGGAATTCCAGTCACTAAATTTGAGGTAGCATCAAACCAGAAAGAAGCTACAAAATACGCCAGCAAAATTGGCTATCCAGTTGTGCTAAAAATTGTGTCACCCGACATAATCCACAAATCAGATGCGGGAGGTGTAATTGTCAACCTGAAAAACCCGGTGGAAGTCGCAAATGCTTACAACAAAATTTCAGAAAACGTCAACAAATACAAACCTGAAGCAAAAATCGTAGGCATCTTAGTGCAAGAGATGGCCCCACCAACAACTGAAGTCATCGTAGGGGCAATTAAAGACCCACAGTTTGGACAAACGGTAATGTTCGGTTTAGGAGGAATATTTGTAGAAGTTCTCAAAGATGTAAACTTCAGAATTGCACCTTTAACTACTGATGATGCAAAAGAAATGATCACCCAGCTTAAAGCTTATCCACTTCTAAAGGGTTTTAGAAATACTCCACCCGCTGACATAGACGCTATAGTTGAAATACTTTGTGCGACTTCACGCTTAGTTATGGATAATCAGGACATTAAGGAATTAGATTTGAACCCTGTATTAGTTTATGAGAAAGGCGCAAAAACAGTTGACGCAAGAATAATACTTGAGTAAAAAAGCACTTTTTTTGTAATGAGACAGGTTGAGATTGTTATTTTTTCGACAATTCCTCTATGATTTCCTTAGCTCTATCCACTCGAACTTTCTTCTCTTTCACCATTCGTTCAGCAACTAAATCAACCATATCATCCTTGGCGCCTGCAGTTACTGCAATATTTCTCGCATGTAGAGACATGTGACCACGCTGAATTCCCTCATTCGCCAAAGCGCGTAATGCACCTAGATTTTGAGCTAGACCAACAGCGACCAAAACTTCGGCAAACTCGTTCGCCGATTTAATGTTCAATATTTTCATGGCAATCCTTGCTATTGGATGAGTTTTCACGGCGCCACCTATCAAACCTACAGCCATTGGCATCTCGATTGACCCTTCCAAGTCGCCATTCTTGTTTTTTGTCCATTTTGAAATAGAAGTGTACGATCCTTTTAACGCAGCATAAGCGTGAGCTCCTGCTTCAATCGCACGATGATCGTTGCCCGTAGCTAAAACAACTGCAATTATGCCATTCAAAGCTCCCTTGTTATGAGTTGCTGCACGATAAGGATCAGCATCTGCAAAAGCTGACGCATAAGCAATGCCATCCACTACTGGTTCACCGCCCAAAGCTTCTTTGGTTATGATGCATGATGCTCTTGCTAATCTTCTCGTAGCTAAGTTAGAGATAATGCGCAAGTAAACGTGACCGCCTGTAAGCTGCTCTATTAGGGGCGCAACAGCTTCAGCCATAGTGTTAACAGCGTTAGCACCCATAGCATCCCTACAATCAACATATAGTTCAACAATTAGCATCTGACCAAGTGAAGTGTCTAAGATTTTAGCGTCAATATCTTTAGCTCCACCTCCGAAAGAATTCAAAACGGGGTCTTGGTCATTTGCCTTTCCGAGAATTTCTGCTCTAGAATCTAAAACCAACTTTTTGGCTATTTTAGCATCTTTGATGTTGACAACTTGGATTTGACCAATCATAACTGGAGCAGTACTACTAGCATGAAAGCCTCCGCTTTCGCGAACCATTTTAGCCGCATAGCTCGCAGCAGCAATTACGCTGGGTTCCTCAGTAGCCATCGGAATCAAATAGTCTTTACCGTTAATTTGAAAATTAACACCAATCCCCAAGGGCACGGGAAAAACACCAATAACATTTTCAACCATGTGGTCAGCTGTGTCCATTGGCATAGAACCAGTGTTTTCAAGTAACTTGGATTCCTCATCTGTTAAGTTTGCAAAATCTTTGACAATTGCTAGACGTTCTTTAGGTGAGAGTTTATAGAAACCTGAAATTACAGATGATTTGGGTATTGTTCATTCCTCCGCTTTCTCGTGATTTGAGAGTAGTTTGGCTTTTTGCTTTTTAAGCTTTAACTAAATCTTGTCATAAAACAATGTGTTTACAGGGTAGTTTGCCCAAGATTTCTCGGCATAGCAACTGCAGAAACGCCCAAGCGCTTGTGAATTTCTTTTGCCAAAACTGCACCATGGCTTACTCGGTAATTGTCTGTGATAACTTGTTTTGCTTTTGAGCGCTTAACATACTCGATTAATCCATCAAAATCTGAGTGGTCGCTTAACGCAACCAAGTACTCTCTATCGCCGATTTGCTTGCATGGCTTATTAAACTCCCAACCACTCACGCAGATACGTGCGTTACGTAGGCCGACATAGCCGCGAGAGTTCATGTGATAAAACGCTACGCATGGAAGATTACCATCTAAGAGTTCGCGCCCATTACTGTCCGTGGAAAGAGATAAACAACCCAAATTCATTCCATGCCGTGCACAGACCTTTGTAACCTCATAAACTCGCTCCGGCATAACAAATGGAACCGAGACATCGGCTCCTCTTAGAAGTTGCATAATTTCTTGAAGCTTACCATGGTAGCCAAAAACGTAAACTGCGCCGCCTCTCAAACGTTTCTCAATCATTGAAACCAAAAGTTCGCGCACGTCTACATTAAAAGAACGCCTGCATAAGGGACTTCCATAGGTTGCCTCAACAACTAGAATATCACAATCTATAACTGGCGTTTCGTCAATCTTGAAGTCGCCAGTATAGGCGATTCGAATTCCCCCAGCATCTTCAACTAAAACTTGTGCAGCACCCAAGATATGGTCTGCTTTAAAGAGTGTTATGTGTTCATCCCCAAATTGGATGGCTTTGCCATAAGTCATTGTTTCTATAGGATCATTACGAAGCTTAAGTGAACCATTAAGCGTCTCTGCAAGATCTCGTGTAGCTTTAGTCATCAAGACTTTTTTACAACATTTTAAGCTTTTGCGCAAACCGCCTAGGTGGTCTGCATGCGCATGAGTTACAATTCGCAAAGGCCTATTCCCATCAAAAGCGTCACAAGCAACACTGTCACCTAACAGAACCGCACCATTCTTTGTAACCTTAGCTCTCGCAGACAACCAATATACCTTCTATTCTAAACGCTTTTTTCAGCAAGCCACTCAATGAGCATACTCGGATTATCACTTTCAATTGTCAACCTTATTGGACCTAATGGTGATTCCGACGTTTCTTCACAAAAGGAAATATGCCCTGCGAAAGCCACCTGCTTGTTTAAGCAAAATTTAATTGTGTTTCCTCTTATACTGCGAAATAAGGTCTTCCTCGAAGCGTCTCTAACTCGATCATTGCGCATTAAATTGCGCAGCTTCAAAAGGGAATCTTGTCCTTCGGCTTCTGCCGTCAATAAACTACCTTTGCTCATTGGCTTTATTGCGATTTTAGCGTTACCTAAAATGTTAGTTACCGCAGCATTGACCTTTTCTTCGCTTTCAGTCGGATTGATGTCCACTTCAACGTAAATAGTTACTTCGTCCATTTCTCTTCAATTCTCCGCAAAGCCTGCGCAACTTTGATTTTAGCTTCTTCTACTCCATCATCGTTAACTATCATCTGTTCAGCCGTTGCTATCACATTTCCTAGACCTACGCTTAATTCACGCATATCTCGTTCATGGAAAACAGCCCATCCGCTTGGGTCATCGCTTCGGCGGCGATTGAAGAGGCGGTTAAACCTAGTTTCCGGAGAAGCATGTATAGCGACAATACTGAATTTGGCGAAATATGTTTTGAAAGCATCAACTTCGTAGAGGCTTCTTAGGCCGTCAATTAAAATTTTGTTGTTTTCATTTGATTCTATTTTTGGGATACATTTTTGTGCTACTACAGTGGTTCCTCCGTCTGCTCGTAATTGAAGCATAACTTTTCCGACGTTTTGAGGGGTTAACTCTAAACCAAGTTTTAATGTTTCTTCTCTAATAACATCTCCCATAACAACTATTGCGTAGCCTAATTCTCGCGCCATGCTAACGACTAAAGATTTGCCTGAACCAGGCATTCCTGCTAAGCCAACAACTATTTTGTTAGTGTTCATAGTTTACCCTTTTTTATTCATACTAGCAGACGATTCTATTAAAAAGCATTTATGAGTGAAACGTGTTAAAAATACTTCAGGGGACTTGATGTCAGAACAAATAAGAAGCTTTATAGCTTTTGATATTGAAAACGAGCAAGTGCTGAACAGGTTCTCAACTGCACAAAAATTCGTTGTGGAAACTGGCGCAGATCTCAGACTTGTAGCTCCTCAAAACATTCATATTACCATTCGCTTTCTCGGAGACATTAGCCTTGGTATGGTAGAGAAAATTTACGAATCTATGAAAAAAGTCCAATTTACTCCTTTTGTTATTCAAATTCGCGGTTTAGGGGTTTTTCCCAGTTTAAATTATCCAAGAGTTGTTTGGGCGGGAATGACTGATGGTGTAACACAACTCAAAAGCATATTCGATCAACTAGAACCTCAGATATGTGAGCTTGGATTTCAAGCCGATTCTCATGGTTTTAGTCCACACTTAACCATTGCCCGAGTAAAATCTGGCTTAAACAAGCAACGTTTAACTGAGTTGGTTAAAAAGAAAGGCGATTTCGAATTTGGCACAATACAAGTTAACTGCTTAAAACTTAAAAGAAGCCAGCTATCACCAACAGGTCCCACTTACACAACAGTCAGAGAATTTTGCCCAGATGCGGGAACAAAATGACAGACAACTTTGAAATAAGCAAATTAACTAAGCAAGTGGCAAGGAAAATTACTCCTAGAAAAGATGATCGTGCTAATGTTGAGACAATTGTTCATGAGTTAGAACTTAAGGTAAATTTAGCTTGCAAGCAAGAAAATATTCCAGCAATCGTGCGAGTAGAAGGCTCTGTTGCTAAAGATACCTGGCTTAAGGAAAACCCTGACATTGATATATTCATGCGGTTGCCAACCTCTATTCCAAGGAAAGACCTTGGCGAAGTAGCCTTAAAAATTGCTAAAAAAGCAGCTGGCTCCTACAAACAGATTGAACGTTTCGCTGAACACCCATACCTCCAATTGTTGGTTGAAAATTATCGTGTGGATATTGTCCCTTGCTATGATGCTAAACCCGGAGAGTGGCAAAGTGCCACTGACCGGACACCCTACCATACAGACTACGTAAAAAAACACCTAGATAAAAACGCAAGGACAGAGGTTCGGCTTCTTAAAAAATTCATGCAAGGTACAGGCGTATACGGTGCAGAAATAAAAGTTGGAGGATTCAGCGGCTACCTTTGCGAATTACTGATTGTGAAATATGGCTCGTTTATCGAAACAATTCAAACCTTTGCTCATTACAACAAACGCGCAGTAGTAGATATCGAAAACTTTTATGCAAACAGGGAAAAGGAGCTTTCACTGCTCTTTCCTGAACCTCTCGTGATAGTTGACCCAGTTGACAAAGGAAGAAATGTAGCTTCAGCAGTTCAACACGAAAAATTGAACGTTTTTGTCAGTGCAGCTAGAGCATTCCTTAAAAAACCAGTCATATCATTCTTTTATCCGCCTAAAACTCAAGCACTGTCGATTTCGAAACTAAAAAGTAAGCTTAAGAAACGCGGCTCATCAATAATATTTTTGGTTATAGATCAGAGTCCAGTTGTTCCAGACATTTTATGGGGACAACTGTATAAGACAAGACGTTCATTGCACAAACTCTTAGAGTTAAACGATTTCAAAATCCTTAAAGACTTGGCTTGGAGTAACGAAAAAACGGCCAGCGCCGTTATCTTTGAGCTTGAACAACAGATTTTGCCTAATATCAAGAAACACCTTGGACCACAAATCGAGCGAGAAGCTGAATGCGAGAATTTCTTAGCAAAATACACTGATAATCCAAGGTTGATTTCTGGACCTTACATTGAAAATGGACGATGGATTGTTGAGATGCAGCGCAAAACGACAAACGCATTTGAGTTTTTGAAGGACAAGCTTAGGGACGGAGGCAAAAATGCTGGAGTCGGCGAATTGATTGCTAAATCTATCCAAAAAAATCTTAAACTTCTAGTTAATGGAGAAATTAGTGATTTCTATCTAGAAAATAACGATTTTGCAGTATTTCTAACGGATTTTGTTTATGGAAAATCATTTTGGATATGAGATAAACATATTGCTTCGCATCGCCTTTTTTGTTCAGGTTGTCTTAGGTTGCTTTTTGAATTAGAGCTGAATCATCTGTAGATTAAAACTTTCTAACACCATAAATTACTTTTTGCGATTGCTTCAACTATTTTTGTTGCATGTTTAAAAAAATGGAAGCTTTGCTACTGGGTTACGGAGTGATACCAGCTGATAATGTATTCGGGAAGGTTTAGCCCTCTTTGACCCAGACGCTCGGCCAACTTTACTGGTAATGGGCTTAACACGTAGGCTGCTCTTGTGTAGAAGCGTCTTGGAGTAAGTGGTTTTGCTTCTTCTGGCAGGATGATTTTTAGGTCTGCTTTTTTAGCTAAAGTTGAGTCAGCAGAGCTTGTTATTGCAAAAACTGTTCCAGCAAATTTTTTGATGACGTCTGCCCATATGATAACGGGTCTTGTTTCGCCTGAGTATGACAATAGGATTTCGAGGTCGCCAGCTCTTGGGTGTGGAGTGTTAACCCCTCTAGTGATGTAGACGTTGTCGCCTAAGAAGCTTTTGATGTGGAAAAGTCTTACGCCCGTCATTTTGGCGATTTCGTTTGCGGTACCTTTTCCGCCTAAAAATACGTTTGTTCTTTTTTCAAGGACATCAACTAATTGGTTATATGTGTCTGAACTAATGTTTGAATCTATCATTTCGCCAATTTTTTCAAATTCTTCAACACAAAGTCGAAAGACATCTTCAACTTCAAGGTTTCGGAATATAGCTTCGATCATGCTATTCAGAAGTTCAAGTGTTCCTAACTCAAAGATGTCGCCCATCATGCCTGTTTCGCTATACTCAGTTCCTGGTTTCGATTTTCCCCGTCCCTTAAGTTCAACGATATGGCCATATTTACGAACTATTTCGCTGAGAGGTGACTCAACAGCAGATGTGAATAAACCCATTGAGAACCTGTTTGTTTTCTTTTCCTCGATGTACTTCGCTAAATCTTGAGCCATTACCAATGGGTCATCAGAATATCCGCTACCAGAATTTATTAGCAACAGAGTTTTCTTATATCGTCGTCCAAGATCAGCTGCCGCGTCATACATACTTTTACCAGGAAAACCAGGGTCATCAGGGGTTAAGACTACTTTGTTTCTCCAGCCAGCTTGGCTGAGAGCAATTTGGCTAAGAGCAGCATTTAGAGAGTAAAGTGATCTACCTGATCCTCCGCAAATCACGCAATCAGCCGCTTTTAGCTCCTCATACAACGGTGAAAGATCTCTTCGTTTAATGCTCAAAATATTTTCTTGAATCTTGTTAACGTATCCGATGCTACTGATTTTGCTTTTAATGACAATGGCACCTTCAGTTCAAACATGATTTAACTATTCTCTATATTATACTTGTGCTTGCAACCCCAAAATTATTTCAAAGATTCCATTAACTGCTAACTACCGACACAGTTTAACCAATAGTTTCGAAACAAATTCAATAAACGTTTATATTAAAAGAAATCTCCACGCACGCTTGAAAGTGAGAAAAAATGACATCGCAAAATGGCAATGAAAAATTTCAATTTCTGGTCAAAGCAGCACTGGAGAACGGGGCTACTGATGCAAAAATTATCATGACTAACAAAGTGGTTGTTGAGGATCGTGTGGTGCTGAAGTGCAAGGTTGGTTGCAACCACTACGGAAAAACTCTAGCCTGCCCGCCATATACACCTTCAGCTGCGGAATTTAGGAAAATCGTAAGTGAATATAGTTTTGCTATGTTTATGAAGTTTAAATCAACTGCAGAAGCGGATGATGAAGTTTTAAAGAAGCTAATGATTGCTGAAACAGATCCCTCGGTTCCAAAAGACATCAAGGATAAGGCTGCAAAGTTTTGGTCTAACTGGAAAGAGGACAAACGCAAAATGCTGCAATCTGTGGTTAATTTAGAGAAGGTTGCGATGAGTAAAGGGTACAGTCTAGCAATATCTTTTGTTTCTGGCCACTGCCAATTATGTGAAAAATGTAATGTAGAGACAAAAATTTGTGCTCACCCAAATTTAGCGCGTTGGTCTGAGGACGCTGTTGGAGTGAATGTTAAAAAAACTGCTAGCAATGCGGGTATTGAAGTTAGTTTTCCGTTTACGAAAAATCCTGAGTCTTTTGCCTTACTCCTGATAGATTAACGACGATTTAATTTTTTTTATTAAAATTCGATTCTATTAATTTTTTAATGTTACTTTTTAGTTTATTCAAAATATTAGTTTCTCGTGGTTGCTATTGTTGTTTTAGGTAAAGTCTAAAATATCTAATTTGATAATTTGAAAATAGATTGTTATGAAGATTCTGCTTGATGAAATGTACGCTGGGTTGAAGGAGTATTTTGAAGCTTTAGGCTATGAGACATTAACTGCTCAGGAAGCGGGTTTGAAAAGCGCCAGCGATCGCGATGTTGTCGAATATGCTTGTAATCACGATTTGATTCTTGTAACTCAAGATCAAAAACCGGCTGAATTGGCAGAGTTGTTAGGAGTTAAGGTTGTTTTAGTTTCAAATTTGATGATTGCTAAGCTTGTTGATGAGAAAATCAAAAAGTTGTTTTAGATTTGGATATGCCGAAGGTATTTATTCCACAAGTAAGATGAAGCGTAGCCGGCCACGATACCTGTGATAGGCCCCATAAATAGTACAAGTGCATCCAGCATAGTACTTCGTTGCATGAACAAGCCAACTCCTTTTGCAAAAGGAATGAATTGAGGGAATAAGGCAAAAGCGGAGTAACTTAAGATTCCAATTAGCATTGTGCTGACAGCCATTGCACCAATAAGCTTGTTTCGATTCACTCCTTTGGAAGAAGCATTTATTTTAAAAATGAAAAAGAAGAAATCGACTAATGCCCCAAAAATTAATGTGAACAAAAATGTAAAAGGACCTAAAGCTGGATTTCCTATCGCTGTTAAAAGACCTCCTACTGCGCCCACATATGTGGCACCTATTTTTTTGATGAACAATCCGCTAAGAGCAAGAAGAACTGCTTCGACAACGATTAAAATGTAGTTAAGTGGAGGCGGCAAGAAAGCATTGACGACAAAAATAATTGAACCAAAAAGCGCAATAATGAATAATCGATTAAGCTTCTGCGTCAAACTCCCCCGTGTGATATTAGAAGTTTATTTTACTATCTAAAAAGTTTATGCAAGACGAAGCAAACAGAAGAAGCAAACATTTTGTAGTTGTTTTGATGCCCTATTCATTTAAACAGAAAAGCATAAATTGGCAAGCAACAATAATGAGTTGACATTCAATATTTGATTTATAAGTGTTGAAATAGGGGATAAGGTAAAAATTGAGCACTCACGCAGAAGATTTGAAACTTCGTTTAATGACGATTGAGCTTTTAAGAACTGCAAAATACAAACGCAATATTACTTATCGCGAATTAGCCTCAAAAACAGGATTACCAGTTACTGTTTTAAGCCGATATGCGAAAGGTCACGTGTTGCCAAACACCACAAGAGCCAAACAGCTTTGGCGTGTGCTTACAAAGATGGTTGGTTTGGAAGCAGAGTTGAGAAATAGAATAAAGTTTGACGAGATCGGCTATTTCGATAACACTGAAATTGTTGGTGACTATAATATTCTGTCTCAAGCAGCAAATCATGCCCTTGCAAATTTTGCGGGCAAAAGAGTAACAAAAGTATTAACCGCAGCAGTTGACGGAATTCCATTAGCCACAATGGTTGCCAATGCATTGGGAGTTAACCTGATAGTAGCGAAGCGAAACAAAGAGGTTGGAGTTAAAGCCTTTCTGGATGAAACATACATATTAGGAAGAGATTCAGGTGTGACTGTAACACTCTACATACCCAAAGAGGCCATTAAGAAACGCGATAGTGTACTAATCGTAGACGATATGATTAAGAGCGGCGAAACACAGGAAGCGCTGGTAACACTTGTTAAGAAGTCAAAAGCTGAAGTCTCTGGCATCTTTTCACTTATTGCTGTAGGAGAAGAATGGAAGAAACGACTTAAATCAGGGGAAGACTCGCCGGTCGAAGTAGTTACTCACCTAAAATCGCCATTAGACACCTCAGCCTAGCTTATCAGCTTAAGCTAACATTTTTCTTTTCTATTCAATTTACTATTTGGATGCAACTAAAAATGAAGATAAGACGCATTACTCTTCTCGTCAAAGACCAAAATGATTCTACAAGATTTTATGTAGAAAAACTTGGATTCCAAAAATGCCAAGACACCCTAATTGGAGAATACACGCGCGTTGGGTTACTGTTTCACCTAAGGATCAGCCAGACATTGAATTGACATTTGTAAAAGCAAACGACAAAATCAAGTGCAAAGCTTTGGGAAAGCAAGCGGGAGACCACGTTTTTCTCACTTTGCAGACGGATTATTATCGCAAAGACTACAAAAACAATGAAAGCTAATGGAGTGAAATTCTTTGGAAAACCCACCGAACAACCATATAGCATTTGAGGTGGTTTTTGAAGACCTTTACGGCAACTTGTCTGACTTAATCCAACGGTTTTAATTCAACGTCATCGAAAAACCTTTAACAGAACCTTATACCCAACTAAACATTATTACACTAACTTGAGGCACATAAAAATGCGGATGATATCGTGGCAAAATGGCACCGTAATAACACCTGACCAAACTAAACTGCCACTCCAAGAAATTAACTTAAAAATTAGAACAGTTGAGCAAATGGCTGAAGCAATAAAATCCCTCCGCGTCAGGGGCGCTCCATTGCTAGGAGCAGCGGCAGGTTTTGGAATTGCATTGGCAGCATATCATTCAAAAGCCCTCAATAAAGAGAAACTGTTAATTGAACTGGAAGATGCAGGGGAAATTATCAAACATCAACGACCGACAGCGGTGAATCTTTTTTGGGGGGTTGATAGAGTATTAGATAAAGCCCGAAATTTTTCAGGAAATGTTGAAGGGCTAAAAGCGGTAATAATCGAAGAAGCACAGAAAATTGCAGAGGAAGACGTAAAGCAGAACCGTGCGATCGGACAAAATGGCTCATTACTTATCGAGAATGGCGACACAATTTTGACCCACTGTAACGCAGGGGAATTAGCAACTGTAGAATATGGCACTGCATTAGGCGTAATCCGAGCGGCTTGGAAGCAGGGCAAGAAAATTAAAGTTATTGCTGATGAAACTAGACCACTTTTGCAAGGAGCTAGACTCACCGCATATGAGCTAAAGCGAGATGGCATACCTGTCACCCTAATTACCGATAATATGGCTGGGTACGTCATGAGTAAAGGTCTCGTTAACAAAGTCATTGTTGGTGCTGACCGAATTGTTCAAGATGCTGTTGTCAATAAAATTGGCACATACTCGGTTGCGATCCTCGCCCATGAGCATGGCATACCATTTTATGTTGCAGCACCAAAATCTACTTTCGACCTGCAGCATAAAGCGTCAGATGTAATTATTGAAGAACGCAAATCTGATGAAGTAACTCATATAGGTTCTCAGCAAATAGCTCCGGATGGAGTTAGTGCAATGAATCCAGCCTTTGACATTACGCCGCTAAAATATGTTTCAGCAATAATTTCTGAGAGTCAAGTTTACTATAATAGAGATTTCAGAAAGTTCAAGAATAAAGGAGCCCTAAAATGAGCGAAAACAAAAAATCTCCAATTGTAGAATTCAAAACCAAAGGAAAATTTTCAAAAAAAGGCGTTCTGATCACCGAGAAAAGCAGTATCGACGCACTTACTTCGCGGGGTTATGGTACTTTAGAAGATGGCATTTTTGCACTTACCCTGTACGAGTCGCTTTACCTCGTCGATAAAGGTATGCTTGAAGTTAATGATGATGAAAAAAGCACAACTTTGGATTTCCAAAGTCTCTTGCATTGTTACGAAGCAGTTAACGAGAATGCATGGGTTAGCTACTTAGTTTATCGTGACTTAAGAAGCCGTGGCTATGTTGCGCGCGATGGGGTCGGAGCAGGAATTGACTTTCGCATGTACGAACGGGGAGCCTACGGCAAAGACACTGCTCCTTACCTGGTTCTAAGCACACAAGAAGGAAAACCCTTAAGTATTGATGGACTAGCAAGCGCTTTGCAGCAGTGTCAAAGTCAAAAGAAAGAGCTAACACTGGCGGTTATGAACCGTCGAGGCGAAATCGTTTACTATTCAGTCTCGCAGTTGACATTCAAGTAAACTCTGGAAGAAACATGGCGAACTCAACCTATCACTGGAACGCACAAGACTACGCTAAAAACTCTACAAACCAATTTCAATGGGCAAGAGAACTAATTCCAAAATTAAAGCTCGAAGGGAAAGAAACAATACTTGACATAGGATGCGGCGACGGCAAAGTCACAGCAGAACTTGCAAACCTTTTGCCTAACGGAAAAATAATTGGCGTTGACAATTCAGAAAAAATGATAAGCCTGGCAAAAAATACTTTTCGACAAGAGAGTTTTCCGAACTTAATATTTCAAGTTATGGATGCAAGGAAACTGACATTTCAATCAGAGTTTGATCTGGCATTTTCTAATGCTGCGTTGCATTGGATTGTTGATCAAGAAGCTGTTCTTGCCGGAGTTTACAGAAGTCTGAAGAGATTGGGCAGGCTACTATTTCAAATGGCTGGGAAAGGCAACGCCAAAGATATTCTTAGCATAATAAATGAATTATCAGGTATTGAGCCTTGGAAGACATTTTTTAGCAACATGATTTTTCCGTATGGCTTTTACAACATAGAAGAATACAAAACCTTTCTATATAAAGCAGGCTTAGTTCCTGAAAGAGTTGAACTTTTCCCTAAAGACATGAAATTTATTAATATAGAAGGCTTGGCAGGTTGGATACGGACAACATGGCTGCCTTTCACTGAAAGGCTTCCAGTTGACCTTAGGTCAAAATTCGTTGAAACAATTGTTGACTGTTATTTATCAGAACATCCAGCTGACGATGATGGCACAATCCACGTGGGAATGATGCGCATAGAAGTAGAAGCATACAAGCCTTGAGCGAGACTTTAAAAGAAGAATTGCTCTTCTTAAATTGAAGCTTATCAAATAAAAGGAGAAAATGCATGCCGACTTTCCATCCAGTTCGGGGAATGAGAGATTTAGTAGGCGAAGACGCTCAAACCTTCACACAAATAATTTGCAAAGCGCGTGAAACAGCAACATTGTATGGTTACACAGAGGCAATAACACCATTAGTTGAACCACTAGAACTTCTAAGCGCTAAATCGGGTGAGGAAATTCGTCAACGCATGTTTACTTTCAAAGATCTTGGAGAGCGCAATGTAGCGTTACGACCGGAATTCACTGCTTCAATCGCCAGATTAGTTACGACAACATTGAAAAATGAGCCAAAACCACTAAGGTTATTTTCAACGGGCAGCGTTTACCGCTATGACGAACCTCAACGGGGACGGTATAGAGAGTTTTGGCAGTCAAACTTTGAATTACTCGGATCAGGAAGACCGGAAGCAGATGCGGAAATAGTCTTGCTAACAAACAATTTTATGAAAATTTTAGGTTTGCAAGGGTATGCTTTCAAAATAGGTCATATAGGATTAATTCGCGGAATTCTTAATCAAGAAAAAGTTGCCGAAAAAATTCAAAATTCAATTCTGCAACTCATGGATAAGAAAGAGTATGAGGAAGCCTTCAAACTGTCTCCTACAGAGCGTTGTAGTAACAAGCTTGCAGGACTGCTGAACCTCAAATGTGGGGATTGCTTTGAAACTGTTGCGAAAATTAAAACCTATGTGGCAGACTACGAGAAGGCAAAAGTTGCTGCTGAGAATCTCGAAGAAGTTCTTAAACTCATAGTGGAAAGTGGGTGCCCTGTTAAAGTTGTTGAGCCAGCATTCGCCAGAGGTTTAGAGTATTATTCAGGTATAATTTTTGAAGTATACATTCCACAGTTAGAAATAGCATTAGGCGGCGGAGGCAGATACGATAAACTTATTGAGCTATTTGGCGGTGAACCAACTCCCGCCGTTGGCTGCGCACACGGTATTGACCGTATAGCGCTCGCGTTGCAAACTCAGCAATCAACTTTTTCCTTAAAAGGTTTGAAACGAGTTCTTGTTCTTTCAATAAATGATTCACTGAAAGTTCAAGCACTAAAAATAGCCCAAATGTTGAGGGAAGTGGGGGTAGCAGTGGAGTTCGAGATTATGGGTCGGAAAATTGCGAAGGCATTAGAAGATGCTGACAAACGTCGCGTTGATTTTGTAGTGATTGTTGGCGAGCGTGAGTTAAAAGAAAGAGCGGTTATGCTTAGAAATTTGTCAAAACGTGAGCAAAATGTTGTTTCGATTAATGACTTAGCGGAAAAAATTAAGGATTAAAATAAGGAAAGAGTATAAAGCCTATTTTTTAGGCTCAGAGTCGTTTTATATAGCGGTTGACTTCCCACTCGGTTACTTGTGTTCGGTAAAGATCCCATTCTTTGCGCTTTTCAGTAAGGAAGTTTAGGAAAGCAGTTTCTCCAAGGGTTTCACGCATTAGATCGCTTGTTTCTAGCTCATCTAAGGCTTCTTTAAGTGATTCTGGCAATGAAACAATGTTTCTTTCTTTGCGTTCTTCGTAGGTCATGTGGTATACGTTTAGTTCAACTGGATCGCCTGGATCAATCTTGTTTTTAATGCCATCCAAGCCGGTTGCTAGTAAGACTGCGAATTGAAGGTATGGGTTTCCTGCGCCGTCTGGACAACGAATTTCGCATCGAGCAGCATTTTTTCTTCCTCCAAAGTTTGGAACTCGGATAAGGGGTGAACGATTTTTATGAGCCCAAGCGAGATATACTGGGGCTTCGTAGCCTGGGACTAATCGTTTGTAACTATTTGGCCATGAATCAAGGATTGCAGCCATTTTTCTTCCATGAGCCAGTTGTCCGCCTATGAAGTTCCTTGCCAACGATGACAAGTAACCGTTTTTCTCATCATCCTCGTAGAATAGGTTTTGTGACACATTTTTGTTCCATAGACTCATATGAGTGTGCATTCCAGAACCGTTAATGCCGGCGAAAGGCTTAGGCATGTACGTAGTGATGTAGCCATTCCGTGCTGCGACTACTTTTCCGCACATTTTCATTGTGATTGTTCTATCAGCGGTTTTTAATGCTTCATCATACTTGAAATCAATTTCGTTTTGTCCGAGGGCAACTTCGTGATGAGATATTTCTATCTCTATTCCAAAGGCTTCAGCCGTATCAGCTATTTCTCTTCTCAGGTCGTCGGTTAGATCGCCAGGATGAAAATCGAAGTAGCCTGCCATGTCTATTGGTGTTGGTAATCCACCTGTTTCGCTTTCTTTTACTATAAAAAATTCTAGTTCAGGAGCGCAAATAAATGTGTACCCTGCCTTAGCTGCCTTTTCGGTGGCTTTTTCCAGAATGTATCTTGGGTCACCTTCGAAACGTTTGTTTTGAGGAGTATAAATGTCACATATGAGTCTTGCAGAAGATTTTTCTTTTGGTCGCCATGGCAACACTGCAAATGTTGTTGGATCAGGGTATAACACCATGTCAGACTCTTCAATAGGCCTGTAACCTGTAATAGATGAACCATCGAAGGATTGGCCATTTTCAAAAATTGACTCAATATTTTTTGCACTTACTGCTAAATTCTTTAGTATGCCATTTATGTCTGTGAACTGAAGTCTAATGAATTTAATTTCTTGCTCTTGAATTTGCTGAGTTACTTTTGTCACGCTTTCTTTCCATGTTGCATCTTTGAAATTTCTCATCTAATTTTTTCACCTGTACTTTAATACATAACTTAACTGCTTATTTAGTTAATATTTAACTCATAAATATATTTAAGTTTAATAAACACTTTTATGAAATATGTGCAAATGTTCATAATTTAACTTAAAATATTGGATATTTGACCGTTGAATCTAAATAAAGTCAAACAATTACTTCCAAAGTATTAATTTAAGTAGAAAATTAAAAAATAGTGCAAGACTGAGATTTTTCTCAGTTTCTTGATAGTTGCGTTTTCTCGGACTTCCTAGTAATCCAGGTATTTCATTATTTCCCAAGGCGATACGTATAAGCAGTATTGGTTCCAATCACTTGTTTTTAGTTCTATGAATGCGTCGAACACGTGGTTACCTAATGTTTCTTTTATTACCTCATCGCCTTCCATTTCGTTTAGCGCGTCTTTAAGTGTTGTTGGCAGCTCTTTGATGCCTAGTTCTTTGCGTTTTGTTTTGCTAAGTTTGTAAACGTCTTCGTCAACTGGGTCTCCTGGGTCAAGCTTCTTTTTGATTCCGTCGAGTCCAGCCATCATTATGCATGAGAATGCTAGGTAAGGGTTGCATGATGGGTCGACTCCGCGGTATTCGACTCTTTTCTGCGCTGCAAAACCTGATCCCTTATAGTATAGAGGTATTCTTGCTAGAGAAGATCTGTTGCGTCTGCTCCACATAACGTAGATTGGTGCTTCAAAACCTGGCACGAGACGTTTGTAACTACTTACGGTTGGGCAACATACCGCAGTTAAAGCTTTTGCGTGAGCTAAAATTCCGCCTACGTAATATCTTCCGATTTGGCTGAGTTCAGCATATTCATCTGCTCCGTCGTACATTATGTTTTTACCATTTTTCCATAAACTTGAGTGAACGTGCATCCCGCTGGCATTATCTAGATAGATTGGCTTAGGCATGAAAGTGGCGATTAAACCGTATTTTTTGGCAATGTTTTTTGCGACAAATTTGAAGAATAAAGCGCGGTCAGCTGTTTCAAGGAGTTCCCCGTATTTGTAGTCAATTTCTACTTGACCAACTGTTGCAACTTCATGATGATGCTTCTCGATTGTTAAACCAAAATAGTCCTCAAGTATTTGCGAAACTTCATTTCTGTAAGAAACGGTTGTGTCTTCTGGTGGGGTTCGGTAGTAAGCTTCTTTTGGTCTCAGAATGAATCCGCCTGGTTTTATTTCTGGAGAATCAGGAACAACTCTGGGTGCACCCCATGCATCGCCTTCGCCGCTTTTTGGAGCCGCCCAGAGATCCCAAGTTAATTTGGTAGGATCAATTGAAGCGAAAACGAAGTGTTCGAGTTCAGGAGCAAATATTCCAGTGTACCCCATGTCTCTAGCTGCTTTTACAGCTCTTTTTGCCACATAGCCTCTTGGGCAGGCCACTGAGGGTTCTTTTCCGCCGAAAGCTTCCAGAGCATCACCGAGTATGATTGCGCTTTTTTGTGCTTCATCAGTTACCCAGGGCATAACGGAGAGCGTTTTTGCGTCTGGCATAAAAATCATGTCTGATTCCTCTATTGACTTGAAGCCGCGAACTGAGGATCCATCAAACCCAATACCTTCTGTGAAAGCTGCACCATTCAGGTATTCTCTGGCTGGGAGAACCATATCTTGGAGGATTCCTCGGACATCGACAAATGCTGAATGCACCCATCGAATATTGTTTGATTTGAGAATTTCTATTGCTTTTTTTATTTCATCATCCATGGCTTTCACCATATAATTCATATGTTTTGGAATTCACTTAAAACATAAACATATATAAGCTTATCTCTAAAAAACTTGAATGAACGTTCACTAAATAAAACAATCAATAATAGTGGTTAGTTGAAATAGAAGATAAAAAGCACGTATGACAAATTAACAACTACCAAGATTTGAAAAGCGGAAACTTTCCTCTTGTCTCTCTACGCAAAAAATCCCCCACATCTAGTATGTTCTGAACTGCAATTTTGCTCGAAGTTCTATAGATATCGTCTGCTATTTTGCCAAAACCAAGACACTCGCCGTGCTCGTTTAGCACTAATGTGGCATCGCCTTTGCGCTTGGATCCCATTACTTTGGTTATGCCCGTGAAGAAAATGTCCCTTCCGCAGATGAAGAGCCATGCAGTTTTTTGATCAACAACAATTTTGTTCGCTGCTACATGTACAAGCATGTTTAGTAGATCGAAGCTTGGAAAGAAAACCCCGTTTTTTGACTTGCCAAGGTACAAGCCTGCGTAATAATACTCTCCTTTCAATATTTTTTTTAATCGTGAGTTCAGCAAGTAAAAACGTTGCCCATTTTCAGCTATCATGTCTGAGTTAAAAGCAATTCTACAACCGAACCGAGAAGCAAAAACTTCGTATGGTTTCATTAAGCTTCCACCTTCCTAAGTTTGCAGACAAAGAAACCCTGGGTCTCTCCCGGCCATAGCCGCTTGCAAAATGCAACTTGGGAGTCTAATTTCTTACCAAATACTTCTGTCAACCCACTAATGCCAAAGCAATCTATTTTTTGAATTTGCAGCCCTAAATTTTTTACCGCCCAGTCCATGTTCATTTCGTCTTCTTCAGGCTCTAATGAACATGTTGAGTAGACAATTTCACTATTCATTGCAAGACAATTTACTGCTTCTGTTAGAATTTCTTTTTGGACCTTCGCATTTCGTTCAATGTCTGCAAGTGTTCTTCGATTGAACCATTCACTATCTGAAACGAAGTTGCCTGAGCAAGGGACATCTAGAAGGACTCGATCAAACTTGCAGTTGAGTTTTGTAGCCTGCCGCGCATCCAAATTGAAGACAATTGTATTGCTGATATGGCAACGTTCTAAATGGTTCGCCATTACTCCTAGTCTTTGTTTGTTAACATCTAATGCTGTTACACTGCCGCTATTTTCCATTAGGTCGGCAAGTTGAATGGTTTTTCCTCCAGGAGCTGCAGCTGCATCAAGCACCATTTTCCCATGCAAAGCTGTAAAAAGTGAAGCGGGAATTTGAGCTGCAGTTTCCTGAATAGAGTACATTCCAAGCAAGTATTCGGCCGTTGCACCA